>VFSW01006451.1_pt1 | contig 17244 bp, 15 predicted proteins | sample 5358111 | NCBI WGS metagenome assembly VFSW01 (sample SAMN11554181, study PRJNA540505) | mine drainage metagenome | isolation source: sediment from site ElyBrook_90M | place: USA: Ely Copper Mine, Vershire, VT | collected 2017
TTTAGGTTCCAGCGCCGCAAGGTGTGGGGGTTCGAGTCCCCCCTTTCGCACCAGACTGCAACAGTCTTTAATTTAGAAATTTAGAGGGATAAGAATGGAAACGACTACGGAAAACGCCGGTTCGCTGCAGCGCACGCTTAACCTGGCGGTTTCGCTCGCCAGCATGGAAGCGGAAGTGGGAAACAGGCTTAAACGGCTGGCGCGCACGGTCAAGATGGATGGTTTCCGCCCCGGCAAGGTGCCGATGAAGATTGTGGAGCAGCAATATGGCGACCAGGTACGCCAGGAGGTCTTGGGCGAGGCGGTGCAGAATAATTTTGCCGAAGCGGTCAGGACACAGAACCTTAATGTGGCCGGTTATCCACGGATCGAGGCCAGGCCGGCAGAGGGTGAATCCAGGGATATGCAATTCGTCGCGACTTTCGAAGTTTATCCCGACGTGGTTGTGGGCGATATCAGCGGGGTAGTGATCGATCGTCCGCAGGTGGTGGTTGGCGATGCCGAGGTGGATAAAACGATCGAAATCCTGCGCAAGCAGCGTGTGACTTATGCGCCGGCAAAGCGCCCAGCTGCCACCGGAGACCAGGTCGAGATAGATTACCGCGGCACCCTGAATGGCGAGGAATTCCAGGGTGGCCAGGCCCAGGGTTTTAAGCTGGTGCTGGGCGAGGGCCAGACGCTGAAGGATTTTGAAGGGGCTATCCTGAGCATGAAGGCAGGTGAGAGCAAATCGTTTGAATTAACTTTTCCCGAAGATTATCATGCCAAGGAACTGGCCGGAAAAACGGTGACTTTCGCGATGACGCTGAATCAGGTGGCGGAGCCGAAGCTGCCGGAAGTCGACGCTAATTTCGCCAAGTCGCTGGGCGTATCGGACGGCAACCTGGAAACCATGCGTAGTGAAGTCAAGGCCAACCTGGAACGCGAAGTGAAAAAGCGCATCGATGGCCGGATCAAGGAGCGCGTGATGCAGGCGCTGCTCGACGCGACACCGTTCGAGCAGCCCAGGTCGTTGATCGAGACGGAAATTGACCATCTTCGCCAGCAGGCCGGCGAAGATTTGCGTGCTCGCGGTTTAAGCGCTAGCGGCGATATTTCGCTGCCGGCCCATTTGTTCGAGGACCAGGCGCGCCGCCGCGTCAGCCTCGGTTTGATCATGTCGGAACTGGTTAATTCGCAGCAGTTGCATGCCAAGCCTGAGCAGGTGCGTGAGATGGTGAATGAGCTGGCGCAGAGCTACGAGCAGCCGGAGCACGTGCTGGCTTGGTATTATAGTGAACCGAATCGCCTGGCCGAAGTCGAATCGCTGGTTATGGAAGATAATTTGGTCAAGTGGGTGCTGGCGCGCGCCAAAGTGGTGGAAATTGCTTCCGCCTTTGATGAACTGATGGGGAATAATTAATGATTCATAGTCAGAACTGGGAGCCGCAAAACCTGGGTTTGGTCCCTATGGTGATCGAGCAGAGTGGGCGTGGCGAACGCGCATTCGACATTTACTCTCGCCTGCTCAAGGAACGGGTGATTTTTCTGGTTGGGCCGGTCAACGATTCGACGGCCAACCTGATCGTGGCGCAGATGCTGTTCCTGGAATCGGACAATCCGGATAAGGATATTTTCTTCTACATCAACTCGCCGGGTGGCTCGGTCAGCGCCGGCATGGCGATTTACGACACCATGCAGTTTATCAAGCCGGACGTCAGCACACTCTGTCTGGGCCAAGCCGCCAGCATGGGGTCATTTTTGCTTGCGGCCGGCGCCAAGGACAAACGTTTCTGCCTGCCGAACTCTCGTGTGATGATTCATCAACCCTCGGGAGGCTTCCAGGGTCAGGCCTCCGATATTGAAATCCATGCCAAGGAAATCCTGTACTTGAGACAGCGTCTGAATACGATGCTGGCTCACCACACCGGCCAGTCCGTTGAAACCATTGAAAGGGACAGCGACCGCGATAATTTCATGAGCGGTGATGAAGCGGTAAAATATGGGCTGGTGGATAAGGTGCTGGTGAATCGAACCGATATAGCTATCGCTGGTTGATGTCCAAAATATTTGAGGAAAACTGAAAATGTCTGATAAAACCGGCGGCGAAAAACTGCTTTACTGCTCATTTTGTGGCAAAAGCCAACATGAAGTGCGTAAATTGATTGCCGGCCCGTCCGTGTTTGTCTGCGATGAGTGCGTCGAGCTGTGCAACGACATTATCCGCGATGAGGCGCAGAGTGATCAGTCAGCAAAGGAGGGGGCTTCCGACTTGCCGGTGCCGCAGGAAATCTGCCAGATGCTCGATGAATACGTGATCGATCAACCGAAGGCGAAGAAAATCCTCTCGGTCGCAGTTTACAACCATTATAAGCGTCTCAAGAACAGTTCGAAGACCGACGAGGTCGAGTTGGCCAAGAGTAATATTCTGCTGATTGGCCCAACCGGCTCTGGCAAGACTCTGCTGGCCCAGACGCTGGCGCGTATGCTCAACGTGCCTTTCGTTATCGCCGATGCCACCACGTTGACTGAAGCCGGTTATGTCGGCGAGGACGTCGAAAACATCATCCAGAAACTGCTGCAAAAGTGTGATTACGATGTGGAGAAGGCGCAGCGCGGCATCGTCTACATTGATGAAATCGACAAAATTTCACGTAAGTCCGACAACCCGTCGATTACCCGCGATGTGTCCGGCGAAGGCGTGCAACAGGCACTGCTCAAGCTGATTGAGGGCACCACTGCCTCGGTGCCGCCGCAGGGCGGGCGCAAACACCCCAATCAGGAATTTGTTCAGATTGATACCACCAACATCCTGTTTATCTGCGGTGGTGCGTTCAGCGGCCTGGAAAAGGTGATTCGCATGCGTTCCGAGAAGGGCGGGATAGGCTTCGGCGCCGAAGTGAAGAGCAAGGATGACCGCAAGGAAATAGGCGTCGTGCTGCGTGATGTCGAACCGGAAGACCTGATCAAGTTTGGTCTGATTCCTGAATTTGTCGGTCGTCTGCCCGTCGTCGCGACCCTCGAGGATCTCGATGAACATGCTCTGATGCGCATCCTGACCGAGCCCAAGAATGCCTTGATCAAGCAGTATCAAAAACTCTTCGCGATGGAAGGGGTCGAATTGGAGTTCAGTGAAAATTCGCTGCTCGCCATAGCCAGGAAAGCCCTGGCAAGAAAAACCGGCGCCCGTGGCTTGCGTTCGATTCTGGAGCATACCCTGCTGGATATCATGTTCGATTTGCCTTCCATGAGTAATGTCGCCAAGGCAGTGGTCGATGATGGGGTGGTCAGGGGGGAGAGTCAACCGATCCTGATTTACGCCGATCAACCGAAGGTGGCCGGCACGGCCTGATATTTTACCGCCGCTTCTCCAGTGGCCTGTCAACGTAACTCGCGAAGCGAGGCCACGGCCCTCTCTCCCCTTGGGAGAGAGCTAGGAGAGAGGGAAACGGCCATGACCATTTAGCTTTTCTGTGGTCGGCGTTCAAATTTTTTCAGATGCACTTGAATTGCCGCAAGTCGTCCCTACCTTTATGGTTGTAAGTTAACTCAGGTGGAACCCATGACTGTACACAATGACCCGTTAGATCAATCCGTGACACTGCCGCTGCTGCCGTTGCGCGACGTGGTGGTGTTCCCGCACATGGTGATCCCGCTGTTCGTAGGCCGTCCCAAGTCCATCAAGGCGCTGGAAACTGCCATGGAGTCCGGGAAACACATCATGCTGGTGGCGCAGAAGTCCGCCGCCAAGGACGAGCCCGTGCCGGAGGATCTGTATGAGGTCGGCTGCATGGCCAGCATTCTGCAGATGTTGAAACTGCCCGATGGAACCGTCAAGGTGCTGGTGGAAGGCAGTCAGCGCGCTCAGGTGACCCGGTTTTCCGATGCCAAAACCCACTTCGTCGCGGAAGCCAACCTGATCGCACAGGAAGAGGGCGAAGATAACGAGATCGAGGCGTTGCGTCGCGGTCTTTTCGCGCAGTTCGACCAGTACGTCAAGCTCAACAAGAAGATTCCGCCGGAAATCCTCACGTCGCTGGCCAGCATTGATGAGGCGGGGCGTCTGGCTGACACCATTGCCGCTCACTTGCCGCTCAAAATCGAGCAGAAGCAGGAAATCCTTGAAATGGTGAGCGTGCAAAAACGCCTGGAGCACATGCTCGGCATTCTGGATGCGGAAATCGATATCCTCCAGGTGGAAAAGCGCATTCGTGGCCGCGTCAAACGTCAGATGGAAAAGAGCCAGCGCGAGTATTACCTGAATGAACAGGTCAAGGCGATCCAGAAAGAACTGGGTGATTTGGAGGAAGGTTCGGATCTGGACGAGCTGGAAAAGAAAATCAAGGCGGCTTCCATGCCCAAGGAGGCACTTGCCAAGGCCGAATCCGAATTGAGGAAGTTGCGCCTGATGTCGCCGATGTCGGCGGAAGCGACGGTGGTGCGTAATTTCATCGACATCCTGACCGGGTTGCCGTGGAAGAAGAAAACCAAGATTAGCAAGGATCTGAAAGCGGCCGAAGCGGTGCTGGAAAAGGATCACTACGGCCTGGAGAAGGTCAAGGAACGTATCGTCGAATATCTGGCGGTGCAGCAGCGCGTGGATAAATTCAAAGCGCCAATTCTGTGTCTGGTCGGCCCACCCGGCGTAGGCAAGACCTCTCTGGGCCAGTCCATCGCCCGCGCAACCAATCGCAAGTTCATCCGCATGGCGCTGGGCGGGGTGCGCGATGAAGCCGAAATTCGTGGACATCGCCGCACCTACATCGGTTCCATGCCGGGCAAGGTGTTGCAGAGCATGGCCAAGGTCGGCGTGCGCAATCCGCTGTTCCTGCTGGATGAAGTGGACAAGATGGGGGCGGACTTCCGTGGCGATCCGTCCTCCGCGCTGCTGGAAGTGCTCGACCCGGAACAGAACCACACCTTCGTCGACCATTATGTCGAGGTGGAGTATGACCTGTCCGACGTGATGTTCGTTGCCACTTCCAACTCCATGAATATCCCCGGCCCGCTGCTTGACCGGATGGAAGTGATTCGCTTGTCCGGTTACACCGAAGACGAGAAGATCAACATCGCGATGCGCTACCTGCTGCCGAAGCAACTGAAGTTGCACGGACTTAAAGAGGAGGAGGCCAGTATCGCCGAAAGTTCCGTGCGCGACATCGTCCGCTATTACACCCGCGAGGCGGGGGTGCGTAGCCTGGAGCGGGAAATCGCCAAAATTTGCCGCAAGGTGGTGAAAGCGCTGTTGCTCAAAAAGGATAAAGGCAAGATCGTGGTGACCTCGCGCGGCCTGGATAAGTACCTGGGGGTGCGCCGTTACAGTTACGGCATGGCCGAGCAGAACAACCAGGTTGGCCAGGTGACGGGTCTTGCCTGGACCGAAGTGGGTGGCGAGTTGTTGACCATCGAGGCGGTGGCGCTGCCCGGCAAGGGCAAGATGATCACCACGGGCAAGCTCGGCGAGGTGATGCAGGAATCGATTCAGGCGGCGCTTTCCGTGGTACGCAGCCGCTCACGCGCGCTAGGCATCCCCGAGGATTTTTATCAGAAGAACGATGTCCACATTCACCTGCCGGAAGGCGCCACGCCCAAGGATGGGCCTAGCGCGGGCATTGCCATCACCACCGCGATGGTATCCATTCTGACCGGAATTCCGGTACGGGCAGATGTCGCGATGACCGGCGAGATCACGCTGCGTGGTGAGGTTTTACCGATTGGCGGGTTGAAAGAGAAACTGCTGGCGGCTCACCGTGGCGGGATTAAATCTGTTTTGATTCCTCATGAGAACGTCAAGGATCTGGTTGAGATTCCGGACAACATCAAAAACCGGCTGGATATCCACCCCGTCAAGTGGATCGACGAGGTGCTCGCTTATGCGCTCGAGCGCAATCCGGAGGCGCTGCCGGAGGTGGTTGCGACCCCGCCCATGCCGCCGGTTGAAGAGAAAATTAAGGACGCCGTCATCAAGCATTAACTTGAATCCGCGTCTCAAAGCCAATCCGGCGATTCACTGTCCGGGTTGGCTTTTTTGTTTTCATGCTATCCGTTGTTTGTGGCCCAAAATTTGCTATCTGCCCGGAGCCCCTTATATGACGCCATTTAATTGGATTAATTTTGCCGAAACCGCTTGACACAAGGTTTTGCGGCTTGTTATAAAGTGTGTGCAGGACAAAACTTGTTTCTCAACCGAAATAGAGAAGGGGACTACACGTGAACAAATCCGAGTTGATTGATGCAATCGCTAAATCCGCCGATATGTCCAAGGCTGCCGCTGGCCGCGCTTTGGACGCTACTATTGGTGCCGTTAAAGTTGCGCTGAAAAAGGGGGATATGGTTACCCTGGTTGGTTTTGGTACGTTCTTCGTCGGCAAACGCGCCGCTCGCAATGGCCGCAATCCTCGCACCGGCGCAACCATCAAGATCAAGGCAGCTAAAGTGCCGAAGTTCCGTTCTGGCAAAGCGTTGAAGGATGCTGTAAACTAGCGTGCTTCGGGTGCTTAGCTCAGTTGGTAGAGCGTCGCCCTTACAAGGCGAATGTCGGCGGTTCGAACCCGTCAGCACCCACCAGATTGTCGAGTAGTGTTTTTGGAGTGGTAGTTCAGTTGGTTAGAATACCGGCCTGTCACGCCGGGGGTCGCGGGTTCGAGTCCCGTCCACTCCGCCATACATGGGCGAACGCTGTTTCGCCTATTTTTTTGTGCTTCCCGCCATGGGGCCGAGGTGTTCGTCATATGTTGGAAATTATTCGAGAACGCACTCAGGGTGTATTCTACAAAATCATCCTGGTCCTGATTACCGTTCCTTTCGCGCTATGGGGGGTGAACTCCTACTTTCGCGACGGTGACAAGGCCGACATTGTGGCTCAGGTGGATGGACAGAACATCACCAGGCAGGAATTCAGTCGGACTTTAAAGGAACAACAGGAACGGATGCGCGGCGCGATGGGCGAACGCTTTGATCCGGCTATAATGGATCGTCCTGAAGTCCGCCAGTCCGTCCTGGATGGACTGGTTCAGCAGCGCTTGCTGGTCATGGAGGCTAATCGCGTCGGGATTAATCTGCCCGATTCGCTGCTCGCCTCGATTATTGCCGAGATCCCGGAATTCCAGCAGGATGGCAAGTTTTCCCAAGCTCGCTATGAGTCCGTGGTGCGCGCCCAGGACATGACTCCCGTGGTTTTCGAGAATCGTTTGCGCCAGAATCTGGTGATTCAGCAGTTGATCGAAGGGCTGTCCCAGGACATTGCTGTGCCGCATGCCTCAGAGGAAATGGTGGCACGGCTGGCCGAGCAGCAACGCGAAATCAGCCAGGCAATGCTGACGCCCGAGCAATACATGATTCAGCTGAAAGTGGCTCCCGCCGACGTCAAGGCCTACTATGACAAACACCGCGAGGAATTTCTTGTCCCCGAGCAGGCTCGGCTTGATTATGTGGTCTTGTCGGCGGATGATCTGCAGCAGCAGATGGTTGTCAGCGATGAAGAAGCGAAAAAATATTATGACGAGCATAGCACCCAATACAGTGAACCGGAGCAACGCAGAGCGAGTCACATTCTGATTGCCGTAGGGCCGAACGCCAGCCCTATCAAAAAAACTGCCGCACGTACCCTGGCGGAGCAGATTCTGAAAGAAGTCAAACAGGACCCGGCAAAATTTGCGGATCTAGCCAAACAGTATTCCAAGGATCCGGGTTCTGCGGCCCAAGGAGGAGATCTGGGTTTTTTCTCTCGCGGTGCAATGGTCAAGCCGTTTGAGGATGCCGCGTTTGGCATGAAGGATGGAGAAATCTCTGGCCTGGTTCAGTCCGATTTCGGTTTCCATATCATCAAATTGACAGCGATCAGGGGTGGCGGTGCCCGCAGCTTCGATGAAGTCAGGGGAGAAATCACGCAGGAACTGAAGAAGCAGAAGGCGGTCAAGAAATTCGACGAACAGGCTGAAACTTTCAGCAACATGGTTTACGAGCAATCGGACAGTCTCAAGCCAGTGGCTGACGCACTGAAATTAAAGATTCAGTCTAGCCCGTGGATCAGCAAAAAAGGGGGTGACACAGCGCTGCTGAATCATCCCAAGCTGTTGCAGGCGGTGTTTTCAGAGGATACGCTCAAGCTCAAACGCAACACTGAAGCGGTCGAGGTCGCGCCGAATACGCTGGTAGCCGCGCGCGTAGCCGAATATAAGGCTGCCAGCTACAGGCCGTTCGAGGAGTTGAGCACGGAGCTGTCCAAGCGTTTGTTGCGTGAGCAGGGCAATGCCATGGCGGTGAAGCAGGGCAAGGATGCGTTGGTCAGCCTGCAGAAAGGGGGGGCAGTTGCCGATTTGAAATGGGGCGCGCCTATCCTGATCAGCCGTGGAAATACCCCCGGTATGGGCAAGGACGTGTTGAACCGGATTTTTCGGGTGGATGCGGGCAAATTGCCCGCCTATACGGGCATCGAGAACCCCAATGGCGGGTATACCCTGATCAAGGTTAGCAAGGTTGTCGAGCCCGGCGCAATCGATCCGGCGAAAATGAAATCCTATGCTAACCAGTTGCGTCAGGCGCTTGCACAAGAATATTCTTCGGCCTACCTGGCGAGCCTGAAGCAGAAGGCGAATATCAGTATCAAGAATGAAAAGCTGGAAAAGACCGAGCACTAATAGAATAGTCGCAACCAGGTTCAGGATGAAGACTCTCCCCGCTAACCATCCAAGTCCGGCGTTGTACGGTATTTAGCTATGGCTGACAAACTTGCAATCATGCTGCTGACGGTCGACCCGGATCATCCCCATGTGTGCGGCACACCGTTCTTCCAGGCCGCCGCTGCGGCTGCGATGGACGTTGGCGTGGAGGTCTATTTTGCCAGTCGATCTGTGCGCCTGTTGATCAAGGGCGTGGCCGAGAATATTTTCCCCAGCGACAACCGGACCAAGTCGGTCTACGGCTTCATGAAGGATGCTTCCGATCTCGGCGTCAAGTTCTTTGCCTGTGGCGGGGCGATGGAGCCTTGCGATATGACCCAGGAGGAGTTGGTGCCGGAATGTACGGGCATCGCCGGCGCAGCGACCTTCGTTACCCGTGTCATGGATGACGACTGGAAGACGATTACCTATTGAGGCAAGGTCCTTGGTGCGTTCTGGTGGGCAAAAGCCAGGACCCGGATGAACGCCGTTTCCATCTGTTCCATAACTTCACCGGCTTGCTCCCAAGCCCCATTCCTGATTGCCTGTTCAGCTTCACGCGCCAGATCGGCCATTTTCCGTGCAGCGATATAAGCCGATGCGCCCTTGAGTTCGTGGGCGGCCTTGGCGCCTGCGACATCCTTCAGCTCGATCGCGGCCTTAAGTCGCTCCAGGAGCGATGGCGTGGTGTCGAGATAAAGCACCAGCAATTCCTCGACGATTTTACGATCCTGATTGAATGTGTCATACAGGTGTTCAAGATCGATAGACGGCGTTTCCGGAGTTGTGTATGGCGCGTTTCCGTCCAACTGCCCCACAAGGGGACTCCGACTTTCTATGGGCTGAAGCCCATGAAAGATCGTATGCCCCACAAGGGGACTCCGACTTTCTATGGGCTGAAGCCCATGAAAGATCGTATGCGGTAGCCATATTTTAAGTGTGGACTCCAGATATCCAAGTTCCAGCGGTTTCATCAGGTAATCATCCATACCTGCCGCCAGGCATTTTTCCCGGTCGCCGTGCATGGCGTTGGCGGTCATGGCGATAATCGGCATCCTTTTTGCGTGCGAGGCTCTTTCGCGGCGACGGATCGCAGCAGTGGCTTCGAAGCCATCCAGTTCCGGCATCTGACAGTCCATCAGTACCAGGTCATAACGGCTTTTTGCCAGTGCTTCCAGCGCTTCGCGGCCATTGCTGGCGATCTCGGTCTGAAGCCCGAGTTTTTGCAGCATGTAGAGCACCACCTTGCGGTTGACCGGGTTATCTTCCACGATCAGGACGCGCGCCGTGGGCGAAATTTTACCGGCGGGACGAAGCACCGAGTCGGTATGAGGGTCGCGTACGGGTTGCATCGTACCAGCCAGGGCGGCTGCAAGCTTGTTCATGCGCACCGGTTTGGTGAGCATGACGTCCATGCCGGCTGCGATCAACTCTTCCTTGTGGGCACGCGGCGCGACGGGCGCCAGCAGCATCAGGCGCGGCGCTGCCTGCCCGGTGTCGTTCTTGATCAGGCGCGACAGGGTGGTGAGGTCGTAGTCGGGCAGGGTGGTGTCGAGGATTATCAGGTTGAACACGGCATCTTTATCCTGCGCGGCATGCAGGCGCATCAAGGACTCTTCGCCGCTAGCCGCTGTGGCGCAGGGGATTTGCCAGAATTCGAGTTGCTGTTTCAGGATGGCGCGACAGTCGGCGTTGCCGCTGGCGATGAGCACGCGCAACCCGTGCAAGGTAATACCGGGCTCGACCGGAACCTGGCGCTCCGTCTGCCTGTCCAGGCGTAGCCGGAACCAGAAGGTGCTGCCCTGTCCGGGGCTGCTGTCCACACCGATTTCACCGCCCATCATCACGGTGAGTTGTTTGGAGATGGCCAGGCCGAGCCCGGTGCCACCGTGCTTGCGGGTTGTAGACCCGTCGCCTTGGGAGAAGGACCGGAACAGGCGCCGGTGGCCTTCCTCGCTGATGCCGATGCCGGTGTCGCTGACCTCGAAACGCAGCGTGATGGCGCCGGATTCTTCCCGTTCGGGAATTACTCTCAGCAGCACTTCGCCGACGTCGGTGAATTTAACCGCATTGGCGGTCAGATTGGTGAGAATCTGGCGCAGGCGTCCGGCCGCACCGCGCAAGCGGAAATCGTGTCCGGGCGGAATGTCGTAGAGCAACTCGAGGCCTTTGCTTTGCGCCTGCCCCGCCAGGAGTTCCGCCACTTCCGCAACGATCTCGCGCAGGTCGAAGTCCTCGGTTTCCATATCCAGTTTGCCGGCCTCGATCTTGGAAAAGTCGAGGATGTCATTGATGATGGCGAGCAGAGATTCTGCCGAGGTGCGCACCGTCTCGGCGTAATCCCGCTGCTCCGGAGTGAGCCGGGTGTCGAGCAACAACGCGGCCATGCCGAGGATACCGTTCATTGGGGTGCGGATCTCATGACTGACGTTGGCGACGAATTCGGATTTGATGTTGGCTGCGTGCTCAATTTCCCGGGTATGCTGCGCTGCACGGCGGGTGGCCAGAATGGCGATGCCGATGCCGATAAGCAAAGCCGACGCGCCCAGCAAGAGCATCCGCATTCGGGTTTCTCGGTAAGCCTGGGCCGCATCCTGCGCCGCTTTTTTCGTGGCCTTGCGCTGCAGCTTGAGCAGGTCGTCCAGCTCGCGTAACAGCCGCTTCTGCGCCGGCATGGTTTCATGCTGCAGCACGTCGAAGGTGGATGGATCGTGTGCCATGCCGAGTTCAACGGCTTTGATGACGAGGGGTTCGGTGGTCTGGGTGAGATTGCTGATTTCGGCCATGACCAGCTTTTCTTCCATGCTGGATACCATCTGATCCAGCTTCTGCCGGGCGACGGCAAAATTTTCGCCATAACTGTAAAAGCGCAGACGCTCGCTATCCTGCTCGAACGGATCTTTGAGCACTACGATGGTATGCATGCTGATCGCCCGTTCCCGCAGCGAATCACGCATGACGCTGGCAAGCTCGGTCTTGACGTTATTTTCTTCGACAATGCGTTCCAGCCGAACGTTGATGGCTGCCATCTGCTGCAAGCCCACCAGCGTAAGGGCGAACATCAGCAATAGCACCAGCGTGAAGCCGGCACCCAGACTCAGACTGAATTGCGTGTTTTTGGCAAACATGCCTGAACCTTGTAGGTATTGAACGATGGAATACTGATTTTACCTTACAATTGTGTTTTTAAATTCATTGCGATTTTTATGTTCACACGAGCTTTGTTTCTGTTGGTGCTATTCTTTTCTGGCTGTACATCCCTGCCGTCAACTACCGAGACATCCCTTCCCAAAGTCCAGCCCATCGCCAGGCCGGCGCCAAAAATAGCGCTGGTGCTGGGTGGCGGCGCGGTGCGCGGGTTTGCCCACATCGGCGTGATCAAGATGCTGGAGGAGCACGGCATCGTGCCGGACATGGTAGTGGGGACGAGTGCCGGCAGCGTGGTCGGGGCGCTGTATGCCGGCGGCTACAGCGGCTTCGAATTGCAGAAAATCGCCTTTCAGCTGGAGCAGGAAAGCGTGGGGGATTGGGTGCTGCCGGATCGGGGTTTCATCAAGGGGGAAATGCTGCAGAATTTTATCAACAAGGCCTTGCAGAACCGCCCCATCGAACACTTGAACAAAACCTTTGCTGCCGTCGCCACCGAATTGCAGACCGGCGAGATGACGGTGTTCCGGCGTGGCAACACTGGCATGGCGGTGCGCGCATCGAGCAGCGTTCCCGGCGTGTTTCAGCCGGTCAGTATCGGCGGCAAGGAATACGTCGACGGCGGCTTGGTGAGTCCAATTCCGGTGAGGGCTGCGCGTGCCATGGGGGCGGATATCGTGATCGCGGTGGATATCTCGAGCAAGCCCAAGAACGCCAGGTTGAACGATACCATCGACATTTTCTTGCAGGCCTTCAGCATCATGGGGCAAACCATCGGACGCTATGAACTGGCCGAGGCGGATGTGGTGATCCGACCGCAAACCGGCATGATCGGTCCCACCGAATTCGACCAGAAGCATCTGGCCATCATGGAAGGCGAGAAAGCGGCGCTAGCCGCGCTGCCGCTTATTCGTCTGAAACTGCAAAAGGCAAACGGGAAGTGATTACGCGGCGGGCACCGTTGAAGCGTTTGACCCAGTAGTTTTCCTTCATGTTGGCGACTTCGACGCCGCTGCCGGTCCTGGCGGAATGGATGAAACGGTTGCCGCCGAGATAGATGCCGACGTGAGAATAGGCGTGGCGCATGGTGTTGTAGAATACCAGATCGCCGGGCTGGAGTTCTGAAATGGTGATTTTCTGGCCGAACATACTGATGGCGCGGGCATTATGGGGCAGGACCAAGCCGGCGGCCTGCTGATATACGTAGCTGACGAAGCCACTGCAATCCAGGCCGGTTTCAGGCGACTTGCCGCCGTACTTGTAGTTGACTCCCAACAGGCTCAGCGCGTACATCAGCGTTTCCGACACTTTGTCGATAGAGCTGGCGAATGCGGTTTGTTGTGGCGCTTCAGCGTTGATGCCGTCGGCTGTACTAGCCATGCTTGAAAGCAACAGGAATCCGCCGAGCAGAAAAGTTTTGTAGGAAAGCATCACTATTATTTATGGGAGATGCGGGTATTTTAATGATTACTGTCTTTACGTCAAGCAAACCTCCTGAAAATGACTAGAATTTATCAAGGAGGCTTTTATGCCATTTCGTGACCGAAACGAAGCCGCTCGCCGCTTGGCGGAGCGTCTTGCCGTCTATAAGGGGAAGAATCCGCTGGTGCTGGCGATTCCGCGCGGCGCGGTGCCGATGGCCAGTATCGTCGCTGCGGCCTTGGAAGGGGAGGTGGATGTGGTGCTGGTGAGGAAACTGCGCGCGCCTTACAACCCGGAATTCGCCATCGGCTCCATCGATGAAAGCGGTTGGACCTATATCGCGGATTATGCGGCGCAGGCAGGCGCTTCGCCGGAATACCTCGAAGCCGAGAAAAAGACACAGCTGGAAACCATGCGTAACCGCCGTGCGAAATATACGCCGATCAGGCCGCCGATCGATCCGGCGGGGCGCATCGTGATCGTGCTCGACGATGGCCTGGCTACCGGTGCGACCATGATTTCGGCGCTGCATGCCCTGCGGTCGAAAAGCCCGGAAAAGTTGGTTTGCGCCGTGCCGGTTTCTCCTCCGGACACGCTGGAAAAGGTGGCGCTCTACGCTGACGAGGTGATCTGCCTGGAAGCGCCGGAGTGGTTCCAGGCAGTTGGGCAGTTCTACATGGATTTCCCGCAGGTGGAGGATGAAGAGGTTATCGCGATACTGCGCCAGAACGCGGCATGAATTTACCGAACCACTTGGCAGCATGCTTTGCTACCTGTTCCAGCGTGCCGGGCTCCTCGAACAGATGGGTAGCACCGGGGATGACGATCAATTCCTTCTCGCAGTGCAGGGCTCGATGGGCTTCCTGATTGAGGCCGATCACCACGTCGTCGAAACCGCCCACGATCAGCAGGGTAGGGGCTGCAACTCCGTTCAGGGCTTGCTCTCCCGCAAGGTCGGGGCGTCCGCCACGGGAAACCACGGCGGCAATTTTTTTGCCTTCTTCCGCGGCAGCCTGTAACGCCGCCGCCGCGCCGGTGCTGGCGCCGAAATAGCCGATGGCGAGGGAGAGTGTGGCCGGATCGCTTTGTAGCCAGCGGGTTGCGGCCAGCAGCCGTCGGGTCAGTAGCGGGATGTCGAAGCGGGTGGCGTAATCCGTATCTTCATGCTGCGTCAGCAGGTCGATCAGCAGTGTACCCAGGCCGGCTTCGCGCAGCGCGCGCGCGACGGTGTTGTTCCTCGGGCTGAGGCGGCTGCTGCCGCTGCCGTGTGCAAACAGCACCACCCCGGTCGCGTTTTCAGGCAGCTCCAGCATGCCTTCCAGGCTGATCGCGCCGGACGGCCCGGCGGGAATTTGCACCAGTCGGGAAATCATGGCTCGGTACGAAAGGCGCTCATCACCACCGGGATGCGGCGCGAGCCGAATGCTTCGGTGAACTTCTCGAAACGTCCGGCAATCGCCGAGCCGCAATCCGGGCAGTGGCCGTCGTCGGTCAGGCGGTAGGCATTGATCTGGTACCAGTCCCGCACGATCAGGGGTTTCCTGCACGACGGGCAATAGGTGGTGTCACCTTCCGGGTCATGCACGTTGCCGGTATAGACGTAGCGCAGCCCCGCCCCCATTGCAATGCGGCGGGCACGAGAGGGCGTTGTGGAAGGCGTAGCCGGTACGTCCATCATCTTGTAGTCAGGGTGGAAGGCGGAGAAGTGCAGCGGCACGTCCGCCCCGAGTTCCTTGAACACCCAGCGGCTCATGGCGGTGAGTTCCTCGTCCGAGTCGTTGTGGCCGGGGATGAGCAGGGTGGTGATCTCGGTCCACACGTCCGTTTCGCGCCGGAGGTAAATCAGGGTGTCGAGGACGGGTTGCAGATGGCCCGCGCACAGCTTGTTGTAGAAGTCGTCAGTGAAGCCCTTGAGATCGACGTTGGCGGCGTCCATCTTGGCGTAGAATTCGCGCCGCGCCTGGTCGTGCATGTAGCCGGCGGTGACCGCCACGGTCTTGATGTCGCGCGCATGGCAGGCGTCAGCGGTGTCCATGGCATATTCGGCGAAGATCACCGGGTCGTTGTAGGTGAAAGCCACGCTCTTGCAGCCGTGGTTTTCCGCCGCTGCGGCGATCGCCTCGGGCGAGGCCTGATCCATCAGGCGGTCCATGTCTTTGGCTTTGCTGATGTCCCAGTTCTGGCAGAACTTGCAGGCCAGATTACAGCCGGCGGTGCCGAAAGAAAACACGCTCGAACCAGGATAAAAATGGTTGAGGGGTTTCTTCTCGATCGGGTCGATGCAGAAGCCGGAGGAGCGACCGTAGGTGGTCAGCACCATCTCGCCGTTTTCCACCATGCGCACGAAGCACAGGCCGCGCTGACCCTCGCGCAGCTTGCAGTCGCGCGGGCACAGGTCGCACTGGATGCGCCCATCGTCGAGTTTGTGCCACCAGCGGGCGGGAGTGTTTGCGCTCATCTCAGCTCCGATTCTTTCCATTTGTTCACCGTGTAGCGCGCCAGCTTTACATCAGGTGCCCAGAAATCCGGCGGCAGGCCCGCTTTGCGCTTGAGGTGCGCCATGAAAATCCCGCATTCCGGCAGTTGTTCCCATACCTGCGGCAGGAAGGTGCTGCGGTGACCGCCACACTCGAACACCACGCCGTCGATGCCGGGGCGCAACTGGGCGAGCGCCTCGCGTTCATCGCGGAAAGTCATGGGCTGCATCGGTGAAAGCAGGGAAACCTCGACTTCAGTATAGTCGAGCTCGGACAGGCTCAGCGGCGAAAAGCGGGTGTCGCGGAAGGCCGCCGCATAGGCGTTGGCCTTGACGTCCTGTAACAGTGGATGGTGCGCCTCCAGGCTGCCGATGCAGCCGCGTAGATTGCCTAGTTGGGTCAGGGTAACAAAACAGGCGCCGGGTTCCCTGAGCCATTCGGCATCCTCGTTCGCCTGCATCTCGCGGCCCAACGCACGGGAAATGGTGGCGCGGGCAATCTGGACCAGGATTCGGCCTTTTTCAATGGACACCGGCATGCTCCTCGGTGAAGGCAAAGGCCCCGTAGCCGACCACCCTGGTTTTATCTCCGGCGGTGTCGCCGGAATTGAGCAGATTGAGCAGGCGCGGCTTGAGATGGTGATGTTGCGCGGCCAGCAGCAGCCCATTTACCGGCGTGCCGCCGCAGGCCTGCTCGTGGCTTACCGGCCAGCGTAGATCGAGGATGGCTTGTGCGGTGGCCCCGTCGATTTGCTGCGCCTCGCGGTAGGTCAGGAAATTGGACAGGTCGGAGCTGATGACGAATAGCGTTTCCGGTCCGCCCCACAGGCGTTCCAGTACCTCGGCAACCTCCTGCGGCGTGGCGTCGCCCACCGCCAGAGGAACCAGCTTGAAGTCATCGAGCACGGCTTGCAGGAAAGGGAGCTCGACTTCCAGGGAGTGCTCCAGGGCATGGGCCGCATCGTATTCCACCACCTGTGGCAGATCGGCTATCTTTGCCATGGCGTCGAGATCGAGGGGCACGATGCCGAGCGGCGTGGCGAAGCCTTCCGTGCTCGGCAAGGCAAGGCCGCGCACCGGCACGCGATGCACCGGGCCCAGCAGCACGACACGGTGGTAAATATTTCTGCCCTGCTCCAGCAGGGCATAGGCGCTGGCGGCAACCGGCCCGGAATAAATGTAGCCGGCATGGGGTACAATAACCGCCTTGGGGAGAGTTGCCGGTTTTCCCAGATGCTGTTCCGCTTCTTCCAGCATGGCCGCAACTTCGTCAGCCAGGGCGCGCGGATCCCCGGTGTAGAATGCGCCGGCAACGGCGGCTGGACGAATCCGTTTCATGGTGCCTCCTGGCTGATTAACGGTTGTCTGTTTAAATCTTGCTTTTACAAGATAGCTAATTCCATAACGTAATGCCAAATTATTATGCTTTGATTCCTGCCGCCGGCTTAGGTTCGCGCATGGGAGTGGAAACCCCCAAGCAGTATCTGTCAGTTCTCGGCAGGCCGCTGATTCACTACGCGGTAGCGGCCTTGTGCCGGCACGGCATGATCAGCCGTGTCT
>VFSW01006453.1_pt1 | contig 17243 bp, 13 predicted proteins | sample 5358111 | NCBI WGS metagenome assembly VFSW01 (sample SAMN11554181, study PRJNA540505) | mine drainage metagenome | isolation source: sediment from site ElyBrook_90M | place: USA: Ely Copper Mine, Vershire, VT | collected 2017
CGCCGCGATACCCCGCCACGCGCGACGAATGCGCCGCCTCAATCGCGCCAGGCAGGGCGATGGATTCGCCCTGCCCGGTTGGCCCTGGCCATGCGGAGGCGCTATAATGCGGGCGTCATTCAATCCCGCAGCGTGCTGCGGAGTTTCAGGAGGGCGCCACTGTGGGCCAACTCGACGGCAAGACTGCCTTGATCTTTGGCGTAGCGAACCATAACAGCATCGCCTGGGGCATCGCCCAGAAGCTGGCGGCTGAGGGCGCGCGTCTCGCATTCACCTATCAGGAGCGGATGGAGCACAACGTCCGCAAGCTGACCGCTGACATGGAGGGCGCGCTGGTCATGCCCTGCGATGTGCAGAGCGACAGCGACCTCGACGCCACCTTCGAGAAGGTCGGGCAGGAGTTTGGCGGTCTCGATATCCTTATCCACTGCGTCGCGTACGCTCCCACCGAAGACCTCAAGGGCCGTGTCTCGCGTGTCTCGCGCGCGGGCTTCCTCACAGCGCTCGACATCAGCGCCTACTCGCTAATCGCGATGGCGGGTCGCGCCGAGCCGCTGATGCAGGCGCGTGGTGGCGGCAGCATCGTCGCGCTGACTTACCTGGGCAGTGAGCGTGTCGTGCCAGGCTACAATCTGATGGGCGTGGCGAAGGCCGGACTTGAGACCGCGGTGCGCTATCTGGCTTGGGACCTTGGTCCGGCGAACATCCGCGTCAACGCCATCTCGGCTGGGCCGCTGCGCACGCTCTCGGCGCGCGGTGTGGGCAACATCAACGACATGTTCGGGCTGGTGGAGCAGGTCGCCCCACTGCGCCGCAATGTTGAGCAGGGCGACGTTGGCGATGTCGCGCTGTATCTCTGCTCTCCAGCGGCGCGCTCGCTGACGGGCGACATCCTGTATGTCGACAATGGATTCCATGTCATGGGCCTCGGCGCCATGTGATCGGCGCCGCGCGGGTGTGAGGGGGGTGGCCGCAGTCGCGCCCATCGCCTCCCCCCCCACAGTCCGCGCGAGCCGCTCCGCCCACTTCCAACCTGCTCGCAGGCGCGCAGCGCGACCCTTGTGACCGTTGAGGACATGCCCCATGACGACTCCTATTACTTCCGAGGCTTCGGCGCAGCCGTCGCCGAGGCCGAATCGGCGCTTGCGCGTCATCATCGTGACGGCGCTCATCGTCGTCACCGCGGGGCTGCTGCTCAAAGGATTGCTGACGCCCGCGCCGACCGCCGCGCCCAGCGCGACGCCGGGGCCTGCCGCGCCGGTGGTGAATCACTACGCGCCGAATGTGACGCTGCTCGACCTCGCGAATAAGCCCGTCACACTCGCTTCCTTGAAAGGTAAGGTCGTCGCGCTCAACTTCTGGTATGCCGCGTGTGAGCCGTGCCGCTATGAGATGCCTGCGCTGGAGCATACCTATCAGCAATACCAGGCGCAGGGCTTCGTCGTGCTGGGAGTTGACACGGTGGACGATCCCGCGACGGCGGACAGCTTCGTCCATTCTCTCGGTGTGACGTACCCCATTGTGCGCGATGTCGACCTGCGCGCCGTCACCATCTACCGCGTGACCGATACCCCCTCGACCTTCTTCATCGACCGCAACGGCGTGATCCGCTATCGTGTCGTCGGCGCGCTCGACAGCACGACGTTGCAAACCGATGTCACCGCGTTGCTCAAACAGAAGACCTAGACGCCAGCGCGACGGCATGCGGGTTGGCGCGCGTCGCGCTGGGTGATAGAATGCAGGGCGCGCCGCCTGCGACAGTCGTGCGCCGACACACGCTGACTGTGCTGAAGTGCGGCGTCTCCCCGACGCTGGCGGTAGGCGTCGGAGCGCAGGGCAGCGATGGGGCGGTCGCCATCTCGCCACAGGGATAGCGTGCGAACACGGCGTATGAAGGGGGCGATAGACGCATGTCTGGACATTCAAAGTGGGCACAGATTCGTCGGCAGAAGGGCGTCAACGACAACAAGCGCGGCGCATTGTTCACCCGGTTGGGTCGTGAGATCGTCGTCGCGGTGCGCGAAGGCGGCGGTGGTGATCCAGACGCCAATTTTCGCCTGCGCATGGCAGTCCAGCGCGCCCGCGACGCAAACATGCCGATGGACAACATCGAGCGCACGATCAAGCGGGCGCTCGGCGGTGGCGAGGGCTCACAGCTCGATGATGTCGTCTACGAGGGCTATGCGCCTGGTGGCGCGGCGATCATGGTGCAGGCGATGACCGATAATCGCAATCGCACAGCGGCGGATATTCGCAGCACGTTTGGCAAGAACGGTGGCAACCTCGGTGAGTCGGGCTGCGTAGACTGGATCTTCGAGCAGAAGGGCGTGCTGGAGGTTGCGGTAGCGGGCCATGACGCCGACGAGCTCACCCTCGAAGTGATCGACGCAGGCGCCGAGGACGTAGACGAATTCCTCGATGGCGACGAGACGCTGATCCTCTACACTGACCCGGCGCAACTCAATCAGGTGCGTGAGACGCTAGAGGCGAAAGGCCTCAAGCTGACGCGCGCCGAGACACAGCTCGTCCCCAAGACCAAGATCGATCTGCCTGAGAAAGAGTCGTTGCAGACGCTGCGGTTGATCGACCGGCTGGAAGAGCTCGACGACGTGCAGAACGTCTACACCAATGCGCAGATCGCCGACGAGTATGCCGAGAAGTACGCGGGCTGATCTCGTGTGCGCTGCGTTGCGCTGAGCCAGTGATGCGTGGTGATGGGCCACGAGGAGGGGGCAGGGATGGGCGCCGAGCCACGTCGGGCGATTGGCATTGATCCCGGGACTGCGCGGCTGGGCTATGCGGTGGTCGAGTCGCGCTCCGGCAATCTCACCCTGCTCGCCTGTGGCTGCATCACGACAGCGCCTTCGCAGGCAATGCCTGAGCGGCTGAAACGCATCTACGATGAGGCGCGCGGCATCATCGAGGCGCACGCCCCGCGCGAGATGGCCATCGAGGAGCTGTTCTTCGCCAAGAATGTGACGACGGCGGTAGCGGTCGGGCAGGCGCGCGGGGTAGCGCTGCTGGTGGCGGCGCAGTGCGGCCTGCCGGTGAGCGAGTACAAGCCGATGCAGGTCAAGCAGGCGGTACACGGCTATGGCCTCGCTACCAAGAGTCAGGTCGGCGAGATGGTACGCGTGCTGCTACGCCTCGACGCCATTCCCACCCCCGACGACGCCGCCGACGCCGCAGCCATCGCCATCTGTCACCTCAACATGCTGTCGCCAGAGCGCCTGATGTCGCGCTAGCCCACCCGAGAGGGGAGAGCAGGGAGAGCCATGATCGTCGCGGTTCGTGGAACGCTCGCAGCGAAGACGCTCGACAGCGCCTTCATCCAGGTAGGAGGTGTCACGCTGCGCGTCTATGCGCCGCTCAGCGCGCTGACGAGCTTGAATGTCGGCGACACCGTCGCGCTGCATACTACCTTCATCGTGCGTGAAGACGCGCTGACGCTCTACGGCTTTAGTTCAGCCGATGATCGCGACCTCTTCGAGCAGATGCTACTGGTGACGGGGGTTGGCCCGCGTGTGGGACTGGCGCTGCTCTCCAGCCTCTCAGGTCCAGCCTTCCGCGAGGCGGTGCTACGCGAGGACACCACCCGCCTGACGCTTGCGCCCGGCGTTGGCAAGAAACTGGCGTCGCGCATCGTGCTGGAGCTGAAGCCGCGCTTCGAGAAGGGGCCGTTGCCAGAGTTCGACGGGGCCGCCATCGCGCGGGGCAGTAGCTCAGCGCCCTCGCGCGCCGATGTGGTCGAGGCCCTGACGAACCTCGGCTATGCCCCCGCCGAGGCGACCGCCGCCGCACGCGCCCTGCCCGACGACGCGACTGGCAGCCTCGAAGACCTCATCTTCCGTGCGCTACGTGGGCTAGCCAAAGAGTAGCATCCCGGCGCCGTGCGCCCATTTTACGTGTAGCGGTGCTGCCGCTCTCTCAGTCAGGCGCCGAACCTCTACCTCCGAAGGCGCCGACTCGCAACCCAGCGCGTGTACTGTATCTCATGGCGCTCGTTCTAAAGTACAGGTGATGCGCCAGTGAGTGACAGGTCGTCAGGAGACATCGAGGATGAGTAAGCTGCTTCTGCCGTCGGTATCGCCGACCACACGCCTACGCCATCCTCGTGTGATGGGGCTGGCGGTCATCATGTGCTCGCTCATCCTCCTGCTCGTCGCCTCTCGCCTGTTCGATAGTGTCACTTCCAAGTCCCCCGCCATAACGGCGACCTCCGCGCAAGGTAAGGCGAGCGTGAGTGGGAACGTGAGCGGAGCAGCCAGCGGCGCAGCGAGCGGCGCCTATGGCCCACTCGTCTCGCGTGGCAAACCCGTGGTGTGCTACAAGTCAAATGCGCAGGTTGGCAGCCCGAACGCAATAACCAGCGGCAAGTATGGCGCGTGGTCTTTCTGGGGCTCGCCCAATAATGCGCTGCCGACGTGGTGCGCAATTCACATCGGCGTCGGCCCCACGCGACTGATGGTTGTCTGGTATAGCGACTACGACGCCTTCGACTACATTCAGAGCACGGGACGGATGCCGCAGGACTATACGCTGTCTGTCTCGGCCAATTCAACGAACGGCCAAGATGGCGACTGGCGTGTGGTCACAAGTGTTACTGGCAATCAGGCGCGTGTGCGCGAGACAGTGATTCCTTTCGCTGGCGATGGTTGGCTCAAGATGACGATCACGAAGGCGCCGGATCACCCATCCCAGAACTCCATGCTCATTGACCAGATAGACTGCTTCGATGTCTCGGCTGGCACACAAGATACAGCCCTCTTCGAGGGCGATTCGATCACTGCGCTCTCCTACAGTCAGGTCGCCGCGAACGCGCCGTCCTTTAGCGAACTCGTGCATCAGGATGACAGCGCACTCTACCCCTCTATGTTGAATGAAGGGATGGGTGGCTGGACCTCCAGCTCGGCTGTGAGCCATATTGACACCTGGCTCTCGTTGAACCCCGATATACACTACTGGCTTTTGGGTTGGGGAACGAACGACGCGCTCCTCCGTGTTGATCCTCTGGTGTTTCGCGCCAACCTACAGACACTTGTGAGCAAAATCGAGGCAGCCGGGCATGTACCCGTGCTGGCTCGCATTCCAGCGATTCGCCAGAACACTCCACACGATCAGGGAGTAAACCAGCTGATCCAGGCGCTCAATGCGCAGATTGACGCAGTGACGCAGGCGGACCACCTCATCAAGGGTCCAGACCTGTACAGCCTGTTCCTCGCCAACCAACAGACCTTCTACGGGGCCGACGGAATCCATCCAAATGCAGCGGCAGCCCGCGCTGTGAACGAGGCCTGGTATCTGGCCATGCGCGATACGCTGCGCGCTCAGGGCTGAGTTCTGGCTGCGGCGCCTGAAGCTATGAGCAAGCGCGTATCCCATGCTGGCGTGGTAGTGACATGAATACGTCGCCGTACAGGCGCGCCACCACCCATATACCTCTATGGGCGCCGATTCTCTCTAAGGGAGCAGTACAATAGCACCGTGCGCTCGCCCTCTTGGCCCTGAAGGATGACGCACGAGCAGAAAGGCGCATCGGTTCGGCATGAATATTCTCGTTGTCATGCGCAATGCCCCAGCTCCGACAACTGGCTACCCTAAGCGTAACCTCGCGCTGCTTCAGGCGCTCGCGCATGACCATCGCGTCTCGCTGCTCATCGTGGCCGACAATGTTTAGCAGGAGGAGCAGGTGGCTGGCTCGCTGCGGAACATCGCCACTACCATCCGGGTTGTACCTGCTGCGGATCGGCGGCTGAAGCGTCTCTTTCAATTAGGTGGGCTAGTACTCAATCGCTCCAGTATCATCTGGCGATACAGTTCTCACACGGCCGCTGTCGCTCTTCGACAGATGCTTGCCAGTGGCGCGTACGATGCAGTGTTTTTCGAGGGCATTATGGTCGCCGGTCATGCACAATCGGCCCAAAGCGCTGGCCTGCGTGTCATCGTGGACGAACACAACCTCGAATGGGAGTTGCTGATGCGCTCCGCCCAGCAGGCTCCTACGCGCTTACGCCGACTACAATACCAGCGCGAGAGTGAGGCGCTTCGACGTGTCGAGCTTTCGACGCTGGAGCGCGCGGACCTCGTCGTGGTGACGAGTGAACGCGAGCGAGCAATCTTACGGACTCTGCTCCCGCACGCGCGCGTATGCGTTGCGCCAAATGGAGTGGATGTCGCGGCATTCGCTCCTGACCCTTCACGCGCGGAGATACCCGGACGCATCGTCTTTACTGCCTCGATGGACTATCACCCCAACGAGCAGGGCGCGCACTTCTTTGTCGAGCGTTGCTTGCCTACAATACTCCAAAGGCGACCAGACACGACTTTATTTCTCGTTGGCGCCAACCCTCCTGCTTCATTTGGGAGATTCGCACATCACCCAAACATTACTGTGACGGGCGCTGTACCAGAAACGCGATCCTATCTGGCGGAGGCGCAAGTCGCGCTTGCCCCGCTACAGGTGGGGGGTGGCACTCGTCTGAAGATATTAGAGGCGTTGGCGATGGGTAAAGCGGTTGTCTCGACCACGCTCGGCTATGAGGGAATCGACCTGACACCTGGCCTACATTTGCTCGCGGCGGATACACCAGAGGCGTTCGCAGCGGCGGTCATTCGCGCGCTAGACGATTCCGACCTGCGAGCACGTCTGGGCACAGCAGGACGAGAAGTGGTGGTGCGCCGCTACAGTTGGGAATGCAGTAGCGAAGCGCTGCGGACAGCGTTAGGGCAATTACCATCGCCAAGAGAGGTGGCTCATGTGGCTCTGGCAGACCGCTAGATTGCTGACGTTGGCTGGCGAGCTAGCGTTGTGTGCGCCAGTTGGGTACCTTGCTGTGGTAGCCGTCTCGGCTCTCTCTCGTACCCGCGCGCTAGCCCGCCAGAGACGCGCGGACCAGTATCGAGCCGCCCCTGTGGCAACCACACGATTTGCCATCGTCATCCCCGCCCATGACGAAGAGTTGGTGATTGGAACCCTGCTAAAGAGCATCCAGGCGCTGAACTATCCTCGCGATCTGTTCGACGTAGTTGTGGTCGCTGACAACTGTACGGATGACACCGTGGCCATAGTCGAACGTTCAGACGTAGCCCATGCGTACGTAAGGAAGGACGATAAGCATCGCGGCAAAGGCTATGCGCTCGCATGGGCGTTCGAGCGACTCATGCGTGACGCGCGTGTGTACGATGCTTTCGTGGTGATTGACGCTGACAGCGTGGTGGACCCTGATCTATTGCAGGCGTTTGCGCGCGGATTACGCTCTGGCGCCTCCGCGATCCAGGCCTCGTATATGGTTCTCAACGCCTTTGAGAGTCCTTCGACTGTGTTGCGCTGGATAGCGCTGGCGCTAGTCAATCATGTGCGTCCGCTCGGACGCACGGGTATCGGCGGTTCTTCCACGTTACCGGGCAACGGGATGTGTTTCTCGCGCGAGTTGCTGCTTCGTCAACCCTGGACTGCATTCGGCCTCACGGAAGACTATGAATACTACCTGACGATCACGCTCGCAGGTGAAGTGGTGCGCTTTGAGCCAGATGCCGTAGTCCGCGCGCTCATGCCCACAACATTCGGCGACATGCGCTCGCAGGATCTGCGCTGGGAGTCAAGCAGTCAGGGGCTGTCTACCCGTGAGTGGGCGGTGCGGTTACTCAGCGCTGGGCTACGTCAGCGCGACTGGCGCCGCATTGAAGCAACTCTGGAATTGTTGACGCCGCCACTCTCGCAACTGGTGGCGCTGGTGGCGCTGGTGGCGCTCGCGGCGCTTCTGCTACGCGGTTGGCCTCAGCTGGCGCTCGCGGCGCTCCTCATTGCTGGCATGTCCTGCTATGTTGGCTCGGCCTTCTGGTTGCTGAAGCCACCCGCCACCGCCTACCGCGCATTGCTCGCGGCGCCTGGCTTTGTCGTATGGAAGCTCTGGGTGTCGCTGGTAGCCGGACGGAAGCACAACCGTCAGGGCGCCTGGATTCGTACAGTGCGCGCGCGGTCTGCTCGCCCCTAACGCTCATACCAGTACTCTTGGAGGATCACGTCATGGCGTCTGGACGACCACTGCATGTATTGACTGTCACGTACGATTACTATCCATTCGATGTCACAACGCGCCGACTGGCTGAGGCTTCGGTCGCTGCCGGCTACGAGGTAGATGTTTTATGTATCCGCCAGCAAGGTGAAGCGGCCTTCGAAACCTATAATGGCGTCAAGATTCATCGGCTGCCCCTCAATCGCGGCTTTGGCGAATCACTCCCGGCGACGATTCTCAACTGGGGGCTGTTTACTGCGCTCGCAGGCGCCTATGCTGGTTGGCTCGGCGTGCGCTATCCCTTCGATGTTGTGCACGTTCACAATATGCCAGACTTCTTGATTTTCTCCGCGCTCATCCCGAAGCTGATGGGGGCGCGCGCCATTCTGGAGATACAAGACACCAGCCCCGAATTGATGGCGGCGAAAGCGAGCGGGCGCATGCGCGAGGCGCTGCGGTGGGCGGCGACTCAGCAGGAGCGTATCTCCACACGTTTCGCCGATCTGGTAATCACTGTGGGCTGGCCGTTCGAGCGCAAACTCCTGGAACGGTCGGTTCCTCCAAAGAAGCTGCGCATTGTCATCAACAGCGCCGATCCTGGCCTCTTTCCGGCGTCGCGGCGCTTTTCAGCGGACGATGCCCTGCGTCCGGTGACGCCTCCGCATACAGCTGATGCGCCGTTCATCGTGATGTACTGGGGAACCGTAGCGAAACGAAATGGTCTTGCCACTGCTGTGCGAGCGCTTGCCCTGGCGCTCCCCGAGGCGCCGCAGCTTCGACTTGATATCATGGGAGTCGGACGCGGAGATGAGATCCAGCAACTCACGCAGCTCGCGGAGGAGCTTGGCGTGTCGAACCATGTCCAGTTCAGCAATCCCGTTCCAGCAGAGCACATAGTGGACTTCATCGCTCATGGCGATGTCGGCATCATCCCGTACCTCGAAGATGGGTTCGCTGACCTCGTTCTGCCAACCAAAGCCTATGAGATGGCCTGGCTGAGGCGGCCCATTGTGGCGTCAAGCACTCCGGCGATTCGCTCACTCTTCCGGCCTGAATCTGTCGCGCTCTGCCAATCTGGCGACCCGCAAAGTTTTGCGCAGGCGCTCGTTGACTTGTACCACCACCCTGAAAAACGCAAGGCCATGGTCGAAAACGCAGCGACTGACTATGAACCCTATCGTTGGGAGCGTGTGTCACAGGACTACATCGCGTTGCTTGCTGATGTCGCGGGCGTCGCTACGCCGACGACGGGAGAGCCTGTCACCGCATACCGTAGTTGAAGCGGCGGCGCGATTTTCCGCCCATCAGGCAGTGCGGTTGTCTGTTTCCGCTACGATGCGCGCATAGCGCGCTACTACGCGGGGTGTGACATTGATCATTCGGCCCGAATCTCCGCCATTGGCGAGAAACGTGGCTATACGATGCAGTTCTGCTCCACGACTCCAAATCGGACCCGTGAACGTCCAGAGGCAGCTGTCGAGGGAGCCAACCAGCCATCCCGGCTTTTGCGTAGCCACCAGACGTCGCTCAGCGATGCGCAGATCAGACATGTCGTTGATGGTCTCGAACGGTGTCCAGCCATCCCATCGCCCTACCGTATAATTCATCGCGATGAAGTCGTCGTCGCATGCAAGCACGCGTGGGGGATCACCGAAGCCAGACTTGCTAAAAACGTACTGCAATCCCGCCGCACGAGCGGCATCCATGACCTCAGGCTTCAGATCGCCAGGAGTGTAGAGTTCATAGGGTCTGTACGGAGCAAGTACCGCTTCCAGCCCATGACGTCGTACCCACGCGCCGACGCGCCGCCTGCGGCTGTGCGGCTGCTCTGTGCTGCTGGCTCCCACCACTGCGCGAGAGGTCGAGCCGTAGGTGGTGGCTGAGGTCGTGTCGTCGAGATCGAGATGGCGTGTCGCTGACGACGCATACCTCAGGCGCACAAACGGCGCTCGTCGGTCAAACGCTGGCGTGATCGGCGTTTTGGAGCGAGGACGCGGTATCAAGTCGGCGTCCATCGTCGTCCACCAGCCGACCGGACGCAACTCATGTGGTAGCGCAAGCTCATCCATGCGTCGAATGGTAGCGGCCAGGTAGGCTCGCAGTCGATCTATTGGCATGCGAGACTCAATCGATGCGCCTAGCCCGCAGCTTGCCAACAGCACTTCAAGGTGAGGAAAGACACCACCTTGTTCCAGTGGCACACGTAGGAGTTCGAGCGGAGCTTCAGGTTGATATTCGAAGCTCGGCAGGCTGAGCGCGAGCCCCGCTTTCAACCGTGTCAGGGCGACGAGGTCAACGATCCGCGGGAGATTCTCCAGCTCACGGATCATGCCGCTCCAGAAGATGACCGAGGTGAGAATACGCCCTTCCCGCGCCCACTGCGCCAACTGCACATCGTCTGGCTCCTCTGCGCGCGGCTCGCGTGGTGGCCGCGCGTTTTGCCAGTCGTACCCTGCGTAGCGCAGCACGGGGAAGGGTGGCCGCCCCGGATCGATGAGCTGAAACGCCAGACCGAGCGCCGATAGGTCGAAAAAGTCGGCATCCTCATATTGTCGTCCGAGTACCGCTGAATCGCTCGCCTGCATTGCTGCCCCCAGGTGACGAATAATCTCACGCTGAGGCTTGCCGTAGATCGCCAAGCGACGTTCTCGCACAGCTTCAGGTAGCCAGGCCGAGACTGTCAACGGGTCCGCGAGTATCCAGCCTCCGGGAAACTGCGCGCTCCACCGCCGGCTGATACGCTCCGTGACGCTCTGGAAGCGATCTGCCTCGTCTACGCTATCGAGCGTCTCGATGGTGGCGCTGGGTTGAGCCGCGAGTAGCGTATCTTCGACCTGCTGGCGCACCTGTGGACCCAACCAGAGGGTGTGCAGATGATGCACATGGCGCGCTGCGAGCCACCGGGCAGTATCGTCAGTGAGCGATGACGCCTCGAACCCCAGGGCACGTGCGTTCACGATCTCTGGATAACTGTAGGCGTCCAGGCCACTCAGGGCGGGAAATGGCGCGGCGTCAGTGATGATCGCTGAAGCTGGTAGCTCGACGCCAAGCGTCGCGAATACCTGCTCATAGGTATCTTCCGTGGTCGCGGATTCCAGTCGTCTCACACCCAGGCGCCGCAGCGCAGCATCGAATGCGACATGTCCTTGCGTCAGCACAAGCGTATCGAATTGATGAAGCAAGAGATAGAGTCGCTCATGGTGATGCGCGCCAACGAGTGTACCGCCCGTGAGAAGCCCGTGTGGCATCGAGTCGGGATCACCACCCCCGTAGTGGTCACCCAGCCGGTAACTGTCGTAATACACCTCGAAGAGCCAGTTCGCGCTCTGTGTGGCCCATGCCAGTGTGGATGCGATGGCATTACGCGCTGAGTTGCTGTCTGCTGTGATGTAGAGCAATAGCTTCGGCTTCATGAAGTCCCTTACTTGCTGACATTGCGCATGAGCGACGACCACTGCGTACAGTATGCTGTCCGCCGGACCAATTGCGCTACTGCGGCGCGCGGCAGTCAGCCATCAGTCAACCAATGGAACCATCATGTGTCCTTAAGGCGCGGTGTCGCGTTTAATGGTGGTAATGGTGAGTGGACGGGCAGCGTCAATGGCCGTATCTACATCTAGATCAGTGTATACTGTGTGCACCTCTTCATTACCCCGACAGACACCGCTAAGAGACGATCGACAAGTACACTGAAGCTGATTGCGCACGACTCTGACCACAAGCAGGTCAGGCCATGTATAATTTCACTCGTGGCATGCTTTCGGTATACCTCTGGTGGGACGCGAGAGCATTTCCGCGGCGATGGACGCACGTTGGCTGGCGCATTCGTTGAGCGCAATGGAGGATTGGGTGAACGCAGCGCATCTCACGACACAGCGCCCTCCATATAAGCGTGGCGCCCTTGGCGTGGGCGCCGAGCCTCGCATCCTCGTGATGGCGTACGGCCACATCGCTGATGTGTTGCCCTCCTTCGCTGCATTGCGCTCCCTGCGCGAAACGTATCCCGACGCTCGTATCACCGTGCTCGTGGTGAAGTACGTGAGTGAAATGTTCGAGCAGTGCGCCGACGTTGACGAGGTGCTCGTCCTACGCGACTTTAAGTACAAAGGTTCCCGCCGTGGCAAAGTCGAGAGTGTCATTCGGCTAGCGCAAATGCTGCCGCGCATCTATCGACGATTTGACATGGCATTGGTGCTGCATGCGCGCACGCGGTTTCTTACCCGGCTGGCATGGCTATCTGGCGCGCCAGTGCGCGCGGGATTTTCAGATGTCGCGTCGCCACGCATGCTGACTCATCCAGCGCGGCCCTTGTCTGCCTTCGCATCGTTTCGAGAAGAGAACCGCCGTGTGCTCGAAGCGCTGGGCGTTACGACTATGCAATCACGGCTTGCCTTCACGCCGACTGAGCGCGACAAAGAGGCAGTTCGCCAGCTTCTACTCGAGGAGGACGTGACGCCCGGGGAGCTACTCATTGGCCTGCACCCTGGCTCACACTGGACCTGCCAGCAATGGGACGTCGCTGAGTGGGCAGCGTTGGCGGATCAGTTGGTGGCGCGCTTCGGCGCCCGTCTCGTCATCACTGGTAGCGCGGATGAATCCGCGCTCGCCGATGCGATTATCGCCCGTATGGCGCGACAGGACGCCCGCGTGATCACTGCCGCTGGTCGCACCAGCATCACACAGTTCGCCGCACTCGTCGCATCACTAACCTGTCTCGTGTGTGTGAACAGCGCAGCATCCCAGATCGCGCTTGCGGTCAACACACCTGCTGTGAATCTGGTTGGCTTCGAAAATCCTGTTTGGACGGCTCCGATGGTGGGCGAGCCGATGACCATCGTGCGAGAATGCGATGACACGACCGCACCCGCAAGTTGGTGTCCGTATGGTGTGTGGGGAAAGGTAAGTGAGTGCCATCGCGCCGAGTGTGTAGGTATCGGCGGCCTGTCGCTCATTGGCCGTGCGCGTGTGGAGCGCGAAGTGGAGAAGTGGGTGACCCGTACGCAAGCGCTGTCGGGCAGTTAGCCAGAGCCATGCTAGCGCGCGGAGCCAGCCTGCGACTGGGTACGATCCTCAGGCTGACCCGACACAATCGCTTCACGGATCGCACCAGCGTTGCGCTCGTACTGAACGCGCCTTTCTTAAGAAGTTGTTCCGCATATCAGCAAATTGTAAGAGATTGCTCCACGCATCAGCAGATTGGGAGAGGGTGACATGAGGGGGAAGAGGGCTCTACTCGTGGCCGTAGCAGCGCTCGCGATGGCGCTCGCGCTTGCGGCTGTCCTGGTGACGGGGAGCATCTGGCAGAGCCATGGGCTCTTCGCGTCGGGCGTGGTAACGAAAGCGACAACCAGCGCGAAGCCCTGCACGTCCAAATTCAGCGTGTCACCAACCTCTGGTGTCGCTGGAACCGCGCTGACTGTGCAAGGGAGCAATTGGCCGTCTAACAAACCGCTGGGCATCTACTTTGTGGATCCAAGTCATCATCTCAGGCCAACGCCGCTGAAAGTGCTTACTGTTCCAGCAAGTGGCGGGTGGAGCGTCACCGTCGCGGCGCCGCAGTCGGTAGTCTTCCATGCCGTTGGCGACGAGACCCTGGGAGGGAGCGCCTCCCAAACAGTGAATCAAACAGTCAAGCCCGGTCACTATCTTATCTATGCGGCTGCCGGAGATGCCGCATCGTTTAGCTCCTCCTCCGTTTGCCCCGTCCAATTTACATTGCTAGCGGCAGGTGGAAGCGCGAGCGCGAGCTCAAGTGACACTGGCCGCCCTGCGAGCTCCTCGCTCGTTTCCACGCTCTCTGCGTCTATCGCCCGTGTCTTTGCGATGGTAGCGAACGCCTGGCCCTCGTGGCTGAGTTACAGCCTCGTCATGATTGCTCTCTCCAGCGCCTGCGTGTGGCTCTTTCTCAACAGGGCCACCTTCCACATTACCCTGCCGGGCGCACAAGAGAAATGGTTCACCGCAGCGGCGGCTCTCGCGTTGGTTGTCTCCAGTATTGCGGTGCTTCCACCTGTGGCGCAGGCGCTTTCTCCAGTCAGTGTCTCCGCAGCGCCGATGACAGGTACGACGCTCTATAGCGATGACTTTGAGACCGATACGCTGGGAGCGGCGCCAGGAGGCTGGAGCGTTGAAGCCGGGACGAACTGGACCGTGCAGACGGACATCACGCAGGTGCTCGCCCAGACCAACAGCAACAACGGGACGCTCTATGGCATCTACGCTGGCAGCGCCAGTTGGACCTACTACACCGTCTCTGCCGATGTCAAGCCCGGTCCCGGCAGCGTCCCCGCCAACCCCAGTGTGGTCGCGATCGATGGACGGCGGCAGGATGTCAACAACTTCTATAGCCTGCTGGTCAAGAATGGCAACGCCTGGTATCTGGGCAAGAAGGTCAACGGCGTCTGGACGACGCTGGCGACCGGCAACACCAGCTACACGACTAGCGGCTGGTATACCTGGACGTTGAGCATGGTCGGCAGCACGATCAGCGCGAGTATCGGCGGGACGACGCTGGCGAGCGTGACCGACACCACGTTTGCGGCGGGCAACATCGGGTTCAAGACGCGCAACCAGTCCGAGTTTGACAATGTGCTGGTCACCGCGCCAGGTGGGGCGACGCCCACCCCGACGCCCTCCGCGACGGCGACGGCAACCGCGACCGCAACGGCCACCGTTACTACAACAGCAACCGCGACGGCGACGCCAAGCGGTAGCGGGACGATCAGTGGCCAGGTAACAAACGCCGGTACAGGTAGTGGGATCGCGAACGCGCACGTCTCGACCTTGCCAGCCTCGGTCAGCGTGACGACTGACAGCGCAGGCAACTATACGTTACAGAACGTGGCTTCTGGTACCTACGACGTTGTGGCTACAGCGTCTGGATATAACACCAACCATGCGTCGAATGTCGTGGTCACCAACGGCACCTCGATGACCGCGAACGTCGCCTTGCAGACGACTCCGCCGTACACGCTGATGGATACCTTTATGCAGCCGAATCAGACTGGCTGGAATCCATCAACGGATGGCAACACGTGGGTGGATGACGCTTCGGTTTATCCCGGCGCATCGGTCTCGATCAACAATAACCTGGGGTATGTCGACACCTATACCGCCGCAACGGACCGAGACGAGTGGATGACCCCATCGTATGCAGACCAGCTCATCACAGCAGACTTCAGCGTCATGCAATATGGGCAGGACTCGTACCAGCATGGAGCCAGACTGCTGGGTCGGGCGCAAAACGCCAACACCTTCATTGACTTTGCCATCAACTACGCCACGTCCACCTTGCAATTGTGGGTGAACAGTGGCAACAACTGGACCATGTTGAGCCAGGTCAACGTTCCCGCGTTCCAGACAAACCAGTGGTACCATGCGCAGCTGCTCACGGTAGGCTCGATGTCGTATGGCAAAGTGTGGGCGTATGGAACGACAGCGCCCAATTGGATGATCTCTGGCAGCCAGACAGCGCTGACGTCCGGGAGTGGCGGCGTTCGCTCGACCTACTGCGACATCAACTGGTCGAACTACAGCCTACAAGGCGTGACGACGATCACGGGTGTCGTACAGAACACGAGCGGCGGCGCGATCGCTGGCGCACAGGTCAGCGACGGGCAAAATACGGTGACGACCGACTCGTCTGGCCGCTACGTCCTGATCGAGCCAAACGTGAACGCGAGTTACACGGTGACCGTTTCAGCGACAGGCTATTCGACATCGAGTAACTCCGCCACGACGACTACCCTTCACTCGACGACGCTCAAGGTGACGTTGAACTAGGGCGCATCTTTCGGATTCCGTTGACTTGAAGTTCTTGTGACTGTAGGAGGCATTGAGATCATGGATACTGCGCAGGGGGTAAGCGCGAGGGAGACGAACAGGCAAATTCAGGGCATCTACGATGAGGCCGCCTCGTACTACCAGCGTCTGCGGTGGTTTAAGTCACGCCTCACGCTACTCGAGTACCACCAGACGGAGGACGCGCTGCTGACGCAGTTTCATTTTGTTCCGATGAACAAAGGGCGCTACCTCGAGATAGGCTGCGGCCCTGGCACCTGGACGAAAGTCGTGGCGCCTCACGCTGCCGAAGTAGTCGCCCTTGACATCTCAGCAAACATGATCGAGCAGGCACGGCAGTATACGAAGGACGCAAACAATGTGACCTTCGTGCATGGTGACGCGGGCGAGTATCAACCGGATGGTGAGCTCGACGGCATCTTTAGCTTTCGTGTCCTGGAGTATGTGAACGGCTGGCAAGACGTACTGACACGCACAGCCGCGCATGTGCGCTCAGGCGGTCGCGCAATCATCTGCACGAAGACGCCGTTGTCGGTGTATCGTGGTACGGGGCGCGAGCGTTGGTTCACCACAGGTGTGCGCCGAGTAGTGGGACGCTTTCAGCGTCGATTGCTCGGCAAGCCCGAGCCGCCAGCCGGATACGCCTTCTATCAGAAGTATATCGCTCCAGAAGCGTTGAAGCAGGTACTTGAAGCGGCGGGCTTTACTGACTTCAAGGTCGTGCCAGCGATCTATGGCGCGCCAATATTCTGGCGTGGCACCTGCCAGTATCCACTGGCGCCCGCGTTCGCAGAGCCGGCCCTTATGTGGCTTTTCGAACGAGGACGCAAGGTCGCCAGCCGCATGCCCTCGGCGTTGCAGCCACTTGCATTGCTGTTCTCCGAATCGTATGTCCTCAGCGCTACAAAACGCTAGGGCGACGAGTTCGCCGGCCCTCTGTCGCTCCACTGGCCAACGACGTCCGGCGCGAGCGAACGATGGCGCTCATCGGCGACGTTGACCTGCTTCCATCTCCTCAGTTTCCTTACCACGACCAAGAGTTCACGCGAGAGTCAGGATGGTTGGCGATCATGCGCTGCCTGGTTACGGGCGCAGCCGGGTTCATCGGCTCGCATCTTTGCGAAGCATTGCTCCTTCGGGGAGACGATGTCGTAGGACTAGATGCATTCATTCCGTATTATCCGCGCGCAGTGAAGGAGAGCAATCTGGCAGCGCTTCTGCGCCAGTCGCGCTTTACCTTTCATGAGGTTGACCTACGTGAGGACGACCTCAGCGCTGCTTTGGACGGCGTGGAGGTCATCTTCCATCTGGCTGCGATGCCCGGCTTGCTGGCAAGCTGGTCACAATTTGACGTATACATGACGTGCAACCTCCAGGCGACTCAGCGCCTGCTCCAGGCGGCGCGCGCGCGCGGGCATGTGCGCCAGT
>VFSW01006454.1_pt1 | contig 17238 bp, 16 predicted proteins | sample 5358111 | NCBI WGS metagenome assembly VFSW01 (sample SAMN11554181, study PRJNA540505) | mine drainage metagenome | isolation source: sediment from site ElyBrook_90M | place: USA: Ely Copper Mine, Vershire, VT | collected 2017
GCGGTTGTATCTTCTAGCTTTCGAGCGCGCCCTGGCTGTGCTAGCCCGCTACTCACACATCAGGCTGCCCGTTGCCGAAGTGGCGTGAAGCCGTTTTCATCCCACGGGGAAACCCGCTGGTCATCTCCATCGGAGCGCCTGGTGCTGAAGCGTTCGATCGCGTGTCTCAGATCGCCGGCGACGGCGTTCAACTGCGTGACGGCCTCGACATTGACGCGCACGTGATCGGCTACCGCGCTGGTCGCGTGCGACACCTCTTCAGCGGCGGCGCCGTTTTCCTCGCTGACGCTGGCGACCGATGTGACCAGCTCGTGCACGTGCCGCGTGCTTGCCACTATCTGTCGCGCTTGTTCGCGTGACTGCTGAACGCGCGAAACCCCCAGGCCCACTTCGGTGACGCCCTGCTCCATCGCCTCGACCGCTTGTTGCGTCTCGTGCTGCGTCTCGCGGATGATGGCGCTGATCTCTTTGGTCGCCTTGCCCGCCCGCTCAGCCAGCTTGCGCACTTCGTCGGCGACCACGGCAAAGCCGCGCCCTTGCTCGCCGGCACGCGCCGCCTCGATCGCCGCGTTGAGCGCGAGCAGATTGGTCTGCTCTGATATCTCATCGATCGTTTGGACGATTTGGCCGATTTCGCCGGACCGCTTGCCGAGCTGGCGCACCCTATCCGACGTCAGGCTGACGGTCTGGCGCAGAGTGGCCATCGACTGCGTCGTCACAGCCGCGCCGTTCTCGAGGTCTTCGCTATATTGGGACAGCTGATCGATCTCGCGGACCATTTCGCTGAGCTGCCCGCTCTGTTGCTGCGCGCCCAGCGCCACCTGCCGCGTCGTTTGCGAGACCTGATCGACCGTTGATTGTGTTTTATCCGTCGTCGCGCCAATCTGCGTGGTAGCCTGAAGCACGGAGACACCCAACGACTGAATCTGCTGGATCAATCCGCGCAGATGCACGATCATCTCGGCGAATGCGCCCGCCAGCTGGCCGGCTTCGTCGCGACCCATAAAGCGTGACAACTGCTGGTCGTCGGCGGATAAATCACCGCTGGCGATGCGTTGCGCCAGAGTGGCCATCTCAGACAGCGGCACGCCAATCAGGCGGGCCATAACGGCGCCCATCCCAAAAATCAACAGGCAGGCGAGGATGAGCGCGATGGCAAGCGCCCACGTCATCGCGGCAACGGTATCCGATGCCTGCGCGCGAGCCTGAGCGCCTTGCTGCTGATTGATGGCGATCACCTGATCAATCGCGCTGCTGAGCGTTTGTGACTGCGGCAGCCACTGGCTGTGCAGCAGCACGATGACCTGGGCGTCACCCTGTGGGGTGTTGAGGCCGGCAAGGCGCTCGAGCGTGTGCAGCGTATCGATCCAGTTCTGAATGGCGGCATCCAATGTGGCGATCGCTTGCTGCTCCTCGCCGTCGTGCGGCATGGCGTTGAAGCGAGCCAGGACAGCGTTCAGGTTCTGCTCATCGCTTGCTTCCAGCGCGTGCGCCTTTTGAATCCACGTTTCATCCGTCTCGATGACCGCCTGCCGAAAGTCGCGGTCAAGGCTGTCAATCGCGGTGTGCACGCTGGCGATCGCGGCGACATCCTGTAAATTTTGCTGAGTGATGACACCGGTGTTGGTGCGGATTTGATCCATGCCTCGCAGGCCAAGCAGGCCGATGCCGATCATCACTACGCAGGCGACGATCGCGAAGATGCGCAGCTTGACGCTGGTTTTGATGTTGCGCATCGTCAAAGGCGTGAAAGGTTTGTCACTCATGGCCGTAATGAACTCCTAATCAGGTGCGGAATGACTTCCATGACATTCGTCCCTATCGGCCATGCGACCATCAAACATGAATGCGCCGGCAGGCAAACCAGTAAGAGCCGCCTGCGCGACCTGATAGAGCACCACCCTCAGAAGCGCGGGATTCACGTCCAGCCGCTTTTGAGGGTGGATGAGCACAGGCGCGATCAGGCGGTGGGCATGTCGGAGCTTTGAGGCGAGAGTGCGACGTAGATCTCGATCAGATGACCATCAGGGTCGCTGAGATAGGCGTTGCGGGCCATCTGCCCGGGTCGATCTTGGGGGGCCGCGACGGCCATAGCCCCGCGTTCGACGAGTGTGGCATAGGTGGCGTCAACGTCATCAACTTTGAAACAAATATATGCCTGGCGGCCTACTGGCAGAGGCGCGGGTGTCGCTTCGCCGAGCATGGCGGCAAATCCGTCGCGCCTGAGAAGCGCCAATGTGACGGCATCTACCGTGAACCCCGCATAGCCGATTGACTCATCTTGATACACCAGCGGGAATCGCATCACATCACGCCAAAAGCTGACTGCCGCTGAAAAGTCGCCGACTAGCAGGCAGACATAGGTCAGTTGCATGTTCTTCCTCTCATCCCTCGAAAGCGCGTGCGCGCTGGCAAAGATGCTTTCGCGGCGAGCCTGTTGGCTCTCATCCAGATTGCCTGCCAGGCGCGCTAAGACGGTTCGGCGGCGGCGAGGCCCATCGCGAAATAGAGTAATTGCGTGTCGCCGATCAGGCTGACGCCGGGCGCGCGGTCAGACGAGACGAGCCACATCTGTTCGGGGCCGCGATTGGCGTGGCCCTGGTGCGCGACTTGAAAGCCGTGACGCGCGAGCACGGCGAGCACGTCTTCCCATTGAGTGAAGTCGAAGCGATTGAGGGCCGCCAGCCCGGAAGCGGATGTCGAGGCGTCCATAGCGATCAGCCTTCTCCTTTGTCGTGTCGCAGTGGCCGCGACACTGTGAACTACGAAACAGCATGAAGTGTGCGTGTTTGGCGAATAGCATCGTTTGATACAATGGAAAGTATACAACGGGCGGGGATCGGCATAGCCATCTTGTCTTACGCCGCGCCAACCCAAGCTCGTGAACGAAAGGGCCTGAAGATGACGCAATCCACAACGGTGACGATGACGGCGCGACGCCCGCGCCTGGGTCTGATGCGCAATGTCTATCTAGGGATCGTGCGCGGCGATTACGCGCCTGAGATGAACTTTTCCGGACGGCTGACCCAGGCGATCTGCGGATTCATTCCAGGCTTCAACATCCTTTTCGCCTTCCGGGACTTCCTGGCGGATCGCAAGATCCATGACCGGCTCGGCATGGCGCTCAACGCACTGGCGCTCATCCCCGGCCTGGGCGGCTTCCCCAAGACGGCGGCGGTGATCCACAGCGTGCATTATCTTGGTGGGGCCATCCATCATGTGTCCAGGAAGCCAGACTCCACCAATTCACCCATGGCGTGAGCTGAGCGGCGCGATGTGGAAAAATGGCCGGCGGCTCCAAGCCACCGGCCCCCTTCCGCAGCGAGCATGCCGTGCATGGTTATGATGCCGGCAGCGTTCCCAGGGTGACTTTGATCTGCATGTTCTTGCCGTTGCGGTTCACATAGACGGTGACCTGGTCGCCGGGCGATTTGGTGGCCAGATAGCCACCCAGCGAGGCGTTGTCATTCGTCGGGGTGCTGTCGATTTGATAGATGATGTCGCCTACCTGAATGCCGGCCTGGGCGGCGGGGCCGTTAGGGACTAATTGCTGCACGTAGCAGCCGTAATTGAGCGCCAGGCCGTTTTGCGCCGCGATGCCGGGAGTGATGTCCACGATATCGACACCGAGATAGGCGCGACCGGTATTGGTCACTTTGCCCTGGCTGATGATCTGGTTGGCGATGAATTGCGCATGATCGGAAGGAATAGCGAAGCCGATACCATTGGCCGGCGTGTTGCCAAACTCAGGGTCGAGCGCGCCCAGCGTGGGGATGCCGACCAGGTTGCCCGACAGATCGATGAGCGCGCCGCCGCTGTTGCCGGGGTTGATGGGCGCGCTGGTCTGAATGGCGTTGGGAATGATATTCGCTGGACCGTTAGGTGCCTCGCTCACTGAGCGGTTGAGCGCGCTGACGATGCCCAGCGATGCGCTCTGGCCCACGCCAAGCGGATTGCCCACCGCGATGACGAATTCGCCGACCTGGGCCTTCGACGAATCCGCGAAGGTGATCGTCGGCAGCGCTTTTGGCGTGTTGATCTTGAGCACGGCCAGATCGTCGGCGGGATCTTGTCCGGCGACTTGAGCTGTAAACGTCGCGGTGGTGGTGGTGACGGAAAAGCTCTGGCCGCCCTCCACGACGTGATCGTTGGTCAAGATATAGCCGTTCGAGGTAATGATCGAGCCACTGCCGAGAGCTTCGCCATTGGCAGTCTGGACGGCGATCTCAACTACCGAGGGCTGCACCTTTTGGATAGAGGAGATGACTTGTTGCTCGAGGGTGGCGGCGCTCGTTCCGCTAGGCGCGCCGGTGGTGGTGACGCTCGTCGTGTGCGAGCTGCCCGCCGTGCCGGCGCCCTGGCTGTTGCCGTGCGGGCTCGAGGACGACGAACAGGCCGCCAGTGTGATCAGTGCCGCCGTCACGAGGGCGACGATGCCTGCCTTGTAGGAATGTTGACGAATCATAGCGAGGTGGCTCTCCTTACGTGCATAGATGATCATGCGTGTGGCAAATCGCTTGCCAACCCGACATGCCTCTCACCCTCAATGCTAAATCGCGCCGAGGCTTGCGTCTAGTGGTTTGAGGCCAGGCAGGATCAGTGATTACAGATTATTTACAGGGCACGGCTGAGCGCTAGCGGCGCCGCTAGCCTTTTCACCAACCGGACGCCGGCGTGACGCTTGACGGTCTCGGGGTGGTGTGATACACTAGTGAGCGTCAGGCCGATGTAGCTCAGTGGCAGAGCAGCTGTTTCGTAAACAGCAGGCCGGCAGTTCGACCCTGCCCATCGGCTCCAGGAATAGCCAGGGGTTAGCGAAATGCTAGCCCCCTCTTTTTTATCGAGCAGGTCGTCAACCACATCTTGCAAGCTCAGGTCACCGAGTACCTGTACGCCCAGCCGCATGAGCGCACCAGCCAGCGGCAGGGCTACCGCAATGGCTCCAAGCCGCGCCAGCTGACGACGCGCGTTGGCACCCTGCACCTGCAGGTGCCCATATTGCCGTTGGCCGTGCTGTCATAGGTGTATGTCGCGTAAGCGCTCGAGCCGTTGCTGTTCAGCCCCTTCCACAGCATCCGGTTCAGCCCGTCATACGCCAGGTAGATCGCGCCGCTGGCCCCGCGCGGGTCCACACTGCTGGTCAGGTTGCCGTTGGGGCCATAGCTCAGCGTATAGCTGCCCAGATCGGGATAGCTGAAGGCCGTCTGGCGACCAAGCATATTATAGGTCGCGGTGGCCGTGTGGCTGCCGTCGGCATAGGTCGTGCTGGTCACGTCGCCCAGGTAATCGTACTGCTGCTGGATCGTGCGATAGAACGTATAGCCGCCGCTCGTGCCGTCCCACTGCTGGGCATAGCGCGCCCCACCCAGGGCGTCGGCACGGCTGGCGTCCGGCGTCCCTCTTGCGCCATCTAGCTCGCGTCGCATACCATGAGAGCGGATAGGCCAGAGAAAGCGAGAGTCCCCGATGACGAACCCCCTCGCGGCGGAAGCGGCCCGCTTCCCGTTCGATTCCGTGCTCGTGGCTAATCGCGGCGAGATCGCCGTCCGCGTCATTCGCGCCTGCCGCGACCTGGGCCTGAGCAGCGTCGCCGTTTATAGCGACGCCGATCGCCACGCCACCCACGTGCGCCTGGCCGATCGCGCCGTGCACATCGGCCCTTCCGTCGCCAGCGCCAGCTATCTCAACATCGAGCGCATCATCGACGCCGCGCGCTCGTCGGGGGCTGGCGCCATCCACCCCGGTTATGGCTTCCTCTCCGAGAACGCTGATTTCGCGCAGGCGTGCGCGGATGCCGGCATCGTCTTCGTCGGGCCGCCCGCGCCGGTGCAGCGCTCTCTGGGCGAAAAGACCTCCGCGCGGCGCATCGCCATCGAGGCGGGCGTGCCCATCGCCCCCGGCGTCAACAGCGACATCGCCGATCCCGACGAGGCCCGCGCGCTGGCCGCGCAGCTCGGCTATCCCGTCTTGCTCAAGGCGGCGGCGGGCGGCGGCGGCAAAGGCATCCGCTTCATCTATGGTCCCGATGAAGTGGAGGACGCCCTGCGCAACGCGCGCGCCGAGGCGCTGGCGGCATTCGGCGACGAGCGCGTCTATCTGGAAAAAGCCATCAAGCCCGCGCGGCACATCGAGGTGCAGATCATCGGCGACCAGCACGGCAACGTCGCCCATCTGGGCGAGCGCGAATGCTCGCTGCAGCGCCGCCACCAAAAGCTCGTCGAGGAATCGCCCTCGACCGCGCTCGACGCCGATCTGCGCGCGCGCATCACCGGCGCCGCCGTGCGCCTGGCGCAACAGTGCGGCTACGTCAACGCCGGCACCGTCGAATTCCTGCTCGGCCCCGACCGGCAGTTCTACTTCATGGAAGTCAATACCCGCTTGCAGGTCGAGCACCCCGTCACCGAATGGGTCACGGGCATCGATCTCGTGCGCGAGCAGCTGCGCGTCGCGGCGGGGCTGCCGCTCTCTTTTCGGCAAAAAGATGTCGTGTCGCGCGGCCACGCCATCGAGTGCCGCATCACGGCGGAGGACCCCGCGAACCGCTTCTTGCCCGCCAGCGGCACGATCGAGCAGCTCGTCGAGCCAGAGGGGCCGGGCGTGCGCGTCGATAGCGGCCTCTTCCCCGGCATGGCCGTCTCGCTCTATTACGATTCGCTCTTGAGCAAACTCATCGTCTGGGGGCCGGATCGCGCGACGGCCATCGCGCGCGGCTTGCGTGCCCTAGGTGAATATACCATCGAGGGCGTGCGCACGACGATTCCCTTCGCGCAGTTCGCGCTGGGGCATCCGCGCTTCATCAGCGGCGACCTCTCGCTCGATTTCATCGCCGAGACGTGGGATCCCTCGCACTCCGGCACCCTCCCAATGGTGAAGGGAAGGCTTGGGGCTGAGACGGTGGCCGCCATCGCCGCCGCCATCATGGCCTCCGAGCGCGGCGCCAGCAGCGGGGCACAGCGCGAGAGCGGTCCGGCGAGTGGGGGCAGCCGCTGGCGCTCCGCCGGTCGTGGCTGGGGCCGCTAAGCGCACGCGCCGCGTCGCGACATTCATCCCCAATTCCATATGCGCGGGCCGGCACAAAGGTTGGCCTGCGCTTCGCATATTCGCCCTCAAATTGTGACGTATTTCACATTCATTTCCGTCTCATCATTATACTCATTTAGTAGGGCGTGAAAAATAGGATGGGAAGACAAGCGTGACTCATGCTGTGGATCCATCTCTGGCGTGAGGTGGCTTCTGCTCTGTGTGCCGTGCCATAGCGCAAGAAGGAGGGTTGAGAACATCAGGCAGCGAGCGAGATTCGTCAATTCACCCCGTTTCCATACGGGCACATTGCGCACAATGAGGTGCAACAATGCTCAAGCGCACATGCCAGGCGCGCGATCCGTGGGAGCACCTGAATTCCCGTCACGCCCTCACGGAGATGCTCGGCGATCCCAGTTCTCCCCTTTGGTCTGAATGCTATCAGGTTGTCTCACAGCTCGTCTATAGCAAAATGCCTATGGCGACGGACGCTGAAGATATCATCCAGGAATCGATGCTGGCCATCTGTAAAGGCGTGAAGAAGTTTCGCCAGGAATCGCGATTGACAACGTGGATCGCGACGATCGTGATTCGCACCATCTGGCGTTTGAGAAACTCAGAGGAGTGCCGCACGTGGCTGAAGATCGGCTCATTGCCGCCGGGCGACGATGAGGGCGAAGCGCCCTGGGCCACGTTCATCACGCAAGATTCAGCTGAGCGAATAGCGGAGTTACGCGAGCAATTGCGCGAGGCGCTCGACACCGTAGCATCCTATTGCGCGTCGCGGCTCCCCGAACGGCTCAGGCGTGACGCCCAGATCATACACCTCATGTTTTGCGACGATCGCGAGATCGGGAAGATCTCGGACAAGCTCAACATGAATAAAAACTCGGTCAGGCGAGTCATCCACGAAGCCAGGAAACGCCTGCGCAGTGTGACGGAAGACTATGAGACCGGCGTCTATCGCGCGGCAGGAGATCAACGATGATCATAACACTCCCCCCTTTCAAGAAATGCACAGCGCACACCGTCTCTGTCGGGAAGCTGCTCGACGTGTTTGTCGGCGCGTGGCGCCCCAACGCGGACGAGCAGGCAAAGATGGTCGATCACCTCATCAAATGCGCGTTTTGCCGCACGGCCTTTGAGGTGGTCATCGAGGCGGCGTGGCGCAACGAAGACGTCGCGCGAATCGTGCGTGTCAACAGGCCGGTGCTGCAATTGCTGTCGTGCTTTCATGACCTCGTGCGTGAGATAGACGTCTGGCCGAGCATGCCGGGCTATATTGACCTGTTAGAGTGCGGGGAGGTCGCCAAAGCGGCGCGAAAATATCCGCGATTCTTTCATCATATCGCGGTGTGCAAAGAATGTCGCGGCGAAGTCGCATCCGCGTGCGATCTGTTGCGCGCTTCGGGGCGCCACGACCGGCTCCCGGTCTTGCCGGTCGTCACCACCACGCCTGTTAGCTGGCGCGATGCGCTCCGAGCGATCAGCGAGCGTCTCGCTCTCTTTCTCACCAAGGAATCAGGCGCGGCGTCCATCGGGCGCGCAACACAAGAGAGCAGAGGAAACATCCTCGCCTTTCCTCCCGCCACCTCCTGCGAGAAAGAAGAAGGAGACATAGCCGCCGCTCACTGATCCTTGCGCACAAAAAGGCTTGTATCAGCAGTGTCAAAGGAGGACTCATGTCGCTATTAACCATCATTCCGCCGCAATTGCCAGAGGACGCCGACATCCGCCTGCCAGCGGGGCGCATCGTCTACCCCACTCTTCCCTTGCTGGGGTTCGCGGCATACCTCTTCACCGGCTTCTTTCCCTGGAGCAGCACCATCCAGCAAAACCCCGGCGCCGCTTCCCTCATTCGTGGCTTCGAGTCATTGCCGCTCTTCGTCTTTTCCGGCCTGCTGCTGCTCGCCCTGCAATTCGTCCTGTCTGAGCGGCTCTCGGTGCCGCGCATCATCTATCTCTTCGTCGTCAGCGGCGCTACGCTGGTCTATGCCGCCGGCAGCGTCTATTTCCCCGGCACGTTCGGCCCTTTGTTTGGTAATCCTACCTTCTATTACGTCCTCGAAGGTGTTCTGCTCTTCACCTTCATCATCGATGCGGTCGATCGCCGCCGGACGAGGCAGGGCCAACCAGCACACTCCCTCGCAGGCAATCCGCTCATCGAGTACGATCCAAGGCCAGTGAGTCCTGTGCCACCATCATCGTCTTTCAGCCTGAGCGAGCTGGTGGTTGATTTCACCGGCCTCACCATCTTGCTTTTCATCTCTGGCGGCCTGCTCGCGCTACTGAACAATTGCAATTTCAACTCGATCGACAAGTTAGTCTGTTTCAAGGATCTTCATACATCACCTTATGTCCCCCCTTTTTCGTCCGTAGTCGCGAAATTGCCGTTTCCCACCTTCGATTTCGCGCTTGGCGGCGTCTCGCTCGCCGTCGCGTTGATCTTGTTTGGCTTGATCGGCTTGCGCGCGACGCCGCAGGGCACTCGATTCGTGGATGTAATCAATCACTTCAGGAGCGAGATGGGGAAGGCCATCACCACCACCGCGATCGAGACGCTGCTTTCGCTGCGGCTGACGCTGAGCCTGATCATCTGGTTCGCTCCGGCGTTCGCCCTCGCGTTTTTTTCTCAAGGCGTGGCCTATGAAGTCATCGGACAAGCACAGCACACAGCATGTCACTCGACGGACTGCATTCCACAGCTCGTTAGTTTTTGGAGCAATACCGCGAATGATTTCGGGCCAACGCTCCAAAACGTAGTGCTCTTCGCCGTGGCGATCATCGCTGTCATTCTGGCCGTGGCTGTGGCGCAACAATCGACTGACGTTTTCAATCGCCTCTTTTATGTATTTGGGATTGCGGGGTTGCGCGTGGCACTCACGTTGGCTTTCTTTTTGCTCGCTCTTACGGTGATCAACTTCTTCTCGGCGCTCTTTGGCTGGGTATCTGACACGCCCTTCGAGATCAGCACGCCGGCGATTCTGTCATTGCTCGCCAGCGCGGGTTTTTTCATCTTTGGCTTCGTACAATCGCTTCTCGATCGGAGAAGGAGTGGGGACGCCGGCGACGGCGCGATGTGAGGCCGGCGGCTGGAAGCCGCGCCTGTGGGCGGCAGAGCCGCCACCAAGCCCCACCTGCGTGAGGCTAGACCTGAGCAAACATCCCTGAGAGAGCAGGGATCAGCGCACTCGAGGTTGGTGATGTCGCAATATTCCTGGGCAACATGCCCCACGCCGACACGCGATCAGGTGGAGCGCGTCGTCGCCCTCTTCGCCGGCCTGCTCGGAGCGGATCTCGCTGGCACGTATCTGCACGGCTCGCTGGCGATGGGCTGCTTCAATCCGCGGCGCAGCGATCTGGATCTGCTGGTCGTCGGCCAGCGCGCCCTCACGCTCGATCAGCGCAAGCTCGCCATCGAGGGTCTGCTCAGGCTTTCCGGCGCGCCCCATCCCATCGAGATCAGTGCGCTCACCCAGAGCGATCTGCGCCCCTGGCGACATCCGGCGCCGTATGACCTGCACTATAGCGAGGCGTGGCGCGAGCTGGCTGACGGCTCGTGGCGGAGGTGGGGCGACGCCGTCACGACTGATCCCGACCTGGCCGCGCACGTGACTATCGTGCGCCGGCGCGGCGTCTGCCTGAGCGGTGCGCCCATCGCCAGCGTGTTTCCCCTCGTGCCGCCGCGCGAATATTGGGACGCGATCTGGGCCGACGCGCGCGAATCGCTGGCCGCGGTCGAGCGCCACCCCGTCTCGGTCGTGCTCAACGCCTGTCGCGTCGCCGCTTATGCCCGCGATGGGCTGGTGCTCTCAAAAGACGAGGGTGGGCAATGGGCGCTGTCTGCCCTGCCTGAGGAATGGCACAGGGTCGTCAGCGCCGCCCTGGCCAGCTATCGCGACGGCGATCGCGCCATGTGGAGCGGCGACGATCCGCGCGCCTTCGCCGTCGCCATGCTCGCGTGGATCGCCGAGCGCAGTCCGGCAGTGTGATGTGGGTGCGACACCTTTAAAAAGGGGAGAGATCGCGCCGCGTGGCACCGCTGGTTGAAAAATCTGTACTGCTAGGCTTCTCCTGTTGCAGTAAAGAAGTGTTAGGAAAAATCTGTGTGATTCATAGACATCCATTCACTTTTTGGGAGAAGATCGCCGCTTTCGGTCAAGTGTTAGCCGGCGCTGAAATGCGGTCTCTTTCTGCGGGTCAAATGCTGCGACAATGTCCTCCCAATAGGGTGTTTGTTGATTGCATTTCTGCCACTGCTCAACGGGTGTGAGACCAAGGCTACTGTGTTTGCGGTGGTAATTGTACTCCATTTGCCACACCCCCAACTCCTCTTCGAGCTGAGGATTCGTCATATCCGCCGTGGCATAAAACTCTTATAAGACCGTCTTTTGAACTCGCTCAACTTTCCCGTTCAGATGGGGTGTTCGTGGTGGAATCGGGCGATGTTTAATGCACCGCTCTACGAGAAAATCACGAACCTTTTGACACTCCGCATAGGCTAAAGCCCTAGCAGATTCTTGGTTCAGCCAGCGTGCTTAGCAAGCAGATTGACACCTAATCGCCAGAGGCACCTCTGTCCCCAAGCGTTACGCGGTAGTGCTACCGCCCGTTTTCCTGTGCCCCAGGATACGGATTGCCTCATGCAAGATATTCCGTGCCGCATTCTGATCGCGATCCAAGATGAGTTCGCAATGCGGACAGCAATACGTCCGCATACTCAGGCTCTTCTTGACCATCTGCCCACAGCCAGAACAATTTTGACTGGTATAGGCCGGGGGAACGGCGATGCATTCGATGCCCGCTAGGCCAGCATAATAGCGCACCCAGCCCAGGAATTGCGACCAGCCCGCATCACTGATACTCTTGGCCAGATGATGGTTCTTGATCATATTACGCACCTGCAAATCCTCAAAGGCAATCAGGTCGTGAGACGTGACGAGCGCGTATGCCACCTTGCGGGCATAATCTTCACGCTGCCTTTGGACGTGCAAATGCTGTTTGGACAAGGCTTGGCGGGCCTTCTGATAATTGTGCGATTGAGGACGCTTTGCTGCTTGCGGTTGGGGTGATAGCAACGGCATCTGACGGGGATAGTTGTTACCCCGCTCAGATGGCCTGGGCTTTTTGCTATCCTTGTGGCGATTGCTCTTGCGACTGACTTCTCGATGCAGCCGTTTCAGTTTCTTCTCGGCTTCCCGATAATGGCGGGGATTGCTCACGGAGTTCCCGTCGCTATCGGTAGAGAAGGCGTTCAGTCCCCTATCGATGCCCGTCTGTTTGCCCGTGGGGACATGTGCAACATGGCGCGTGGCATCGACACAGAACTGGCAATAGTAGCCATCGGCACGGGGGATGAGCCGGACCCGTTTGATCTGTGCCAGGGGAAATGTTTCAACGGAACGAGTGCCAATCAGGCGCAATCGCCCGATACCTAGCCCATCGGTGACGGTGATATGCTTGCCGTCCGGTTCCAACTTCCATCCGGCTACCTTGTATTCGATGCTGCGGTTATCATGCTGGAACTGGGGATAGCCCTTCTTGCCGGGTATCTGCTGTTTGCAGTTCTCGTAGAAGCGTTGTACGGCTTTCCAGGCCCGTTCTGCCGCTGCCTGACGGGCTTGGGTGGCGGCAAAGGCGAATTGCTGAGCCAGCACGGCGGTATAGGCGCTCATCGTGGCAAACGACTTGCCATCGTCTGTGCGATCCATCCATGCGCGGAGGCATTTGTTGCGTAGGAATTGCCCCACACGAATACCTTCTTCAATGGCCGCATATTGGGCTGCGGTGCCATCCAGCTTGTATTCGTAGGTGAGTATGGGACTACTTCTCTTCCTTTGGCTTGTGCTGTTGGAGATGTTCCTCAAACGCTCGGATCATCTCTTGATTCATGGAGCGACGTTCCCGCTCAGCAAGCCGTTTCATTGCTTCCACAATCGCCGCAGGGACGAGAATCGTGATTTTCTTGACTTCAGTATCCATACTGGTATTATACCATATAAATACCGTACTGTCAACGGGACAACTTCTGGCTAAAGCCGACGCAAGCCCTTACATCCGCACGTCCTAAAGGGACGGCGGCTTTACGGGCTTTCGGTAAAAATGAGTTGTAGGTCGAATCTTGGATGCGACATCTGAACGATGAATTTCTGTGCTGGCCCAAACGCGCGCCGTGTGATATAGTCGATGTCACCGATCCCCCGGCCACACGACGACCTGACGGCTCGTCGGTGGAGCGGGGCGACGCTCTCGCGACGAGGTAAACGCTCCGATGGAACCCGAACGCGCCGACGTCTTGCGGCTCTATTATCACATGCGTCTGACCCGCGCGCTGGACGAGCGGCTGCGCGCGCTTTTCGCGCAAGGTCACATCACCGGCGGCGTCGCGACCGCGCGCGGCTATGAGGCGACATCCGTCGGATCGGCGCTGGCGCTTGAGCCGGGCGACGTGGTGGCGCCTGAGCGTCACGACCTGGGCGTGCTCGTGGCGCGCGGCATGACGCCCCGCGAGATTCTGTCGCAATGGCTGGCGCGGGCGCCAGCAGCCTCGGGGGGGCGCGACGGCCAAACGCATTGGGGCGACATGCGCGAGCGGCTGGTGCTGCCGTCGGTGGGCCTGCCCGGCGTGGGATTGCCGGTGGCAATGGGCGCAGCGCTGGGTGCGCGGCTGCGCGGCGAGCGTCGCGTGGTGGCGGCGTATTGCGACGCCGCAGCGTGCGATCTGGGCAGCTTTCATGAGGCGATGACGTGCGCCGTCGCGCTTGGCCTGCCTTTCATTCTGATCGTCGAGCACGCCGTGCCAGCAGCGATGGATTCCACCGTCGCGCTCAGCCGCGCGCGCCTCTTGGCCGATCGCGCGGCGGCCTACGGCGTCGCCAGCGCCACCGTTGACGGCAACGATCCGCTCGAAGTCTATGAGGCGACGCGCCAGGCAGCGGCTGCGTCGCGTGAGGGGCGTGGCCCGCGCATCATCACGGCGACCGTGACCCGCGCGATCGCTCGCCCCAACGGTTCTGACGACGCGGACCCGCTCGACAACTGGCGGCGCGACCCCGTCGAGCGCTTCACGCGCGCGCTGACGAATAGCGGCGATCTCAGCGCCGATATGATATTGCGCTACGTCACCGAGATCGCGGCGCTGCTCGATCAGGCGGTGGCCGACGCGCTGGCCGAGCCGCTGCCCGCGCCTGACGAAGCGCCGGGGGCTGTCTTCGCCCCCGCCGACGCGGAGCCGATGGGGCCGCGAGCGCTCACCACGCCAGAGTCGGCGCCGGTCGCCGCGCCTGAGTTGCTGCCCATCGCCGCGACATCCCTTCCGGGGGAAGGCGCGAAGAGCGACGGCACATCCGCCTGATTTTGTTCATCGAGGTACCTACGTGATCGATCTGGCCGACGTGACGCTGCTCGACGCCATCGGTGTGGGGCTGCGCGAAGAAATGGCGCGCGATGCCAACGTCGTGCTGCTGGGCGAGCGGATCGCCGACCGGCGCGACAACGGCGTGGCTGTCTCACAAGCGTTGCTGAGCGAGTTTGGCGCCGGGCGCGTCATCGATTTGCCGATGAGCGAGGGCGCGCTGGTCGGCGCGGCCGTCGGCGCGGCGCTGATGGGCCTGCGCCCGGTGGTCGAGATGCCCTCCGCCGATCGGCTGGCTGGCGCGCTGGCGCAGATCGCCGGCATGACCGCGCCGCTCTTTTGGCGCAGCGGCGGCGCGATGCACGCTCCCCTGGTGCTGCGCGTGCCCTATGGCGGCGGCCCCGGCGACGGCCCGTGGAGCGCCGCCAGCCCCGAAGCCTGGCTGGCGCGCGTGCCTGGCCTCAAGGTTGTCATGCCCGCCACGCCCTATGACGCCAGGGGTCTCATCAAATCCGCGATCCGCGACAACAATCCCGTCGTAATGCTCGAGCACCGCTATCTCTATCGGCGCCTCCACGAGCCGCTGCCCGCCGGGGAATACACCGTGCCGCTGGAGTCCGCCGAGGTGCGACGCGCGGGCGAGCAGGTGACGATCCTCACCTATGGCGCGCTCATCTATGCCGCGCTCGAAGCCGCCGAGATGCTCGCCACCGAAGGCGTCAGCGCCGAGGTGCTCGATCTGCGCTCGCTCGCGCCACTAGATCACGACGCCATCGCCACCTCCGTCAGTCACACCAACCGCGCGCTCATCGCGCACGAAGATGCGCTCACCGGTGGGCTGGGCGCCGAGATCGCCGCGCTGATCGCCGAGCGGCACTTCACCGCGCTCGACGCCCCGGTGACGCGCATCGCCGCGCTCGACACGCTCGTACCGCTGGCCGCGCCGCTCGCCGACGCCCATCTGCCCAATGCGGAGCGCATCGCCGCCGCCGCCCGCCGCCTCGTCGCCTTTTGACGCCGTGCGATTGGCTCCCCTCTCTATCAGAATGGAGATGCACTAGGGGTGAGGGACCTCACGGTGTATGACCGTTATCATCTTTGGCAGATGAGTGCTATATTTTAAGGTATGAATATGACACTATGACGTTCACGTTGACGTGAATCTTGCCATGAGAGGATGATGCTATGCGCCTGTCGCTGCTGGATCACATGTTGCCGGCGAAGCGGCCCGCCTATAAATGGGTCGCGCTGGCCGTGACGACCGTGGGGTCGCTGATGGTGGCGATCGACTCGACCATCGTGCTGCTGGCGCTGCCCAACATGCTCCAAGACCTGCACTCGAATCTCGTGCGGATGACCTGGGTGATCATGGGCTATCTGCTCGTCAGCACCGTCCTTTTGCTCACGTTTGGACGCATGGCCGACCTGTTTGGCCGCGTCAAGATGTATAATCTGGGATTCATCGTCTTTACGCTCGGCTCGGTGCTCTGCGGCCTGGCGCAGAGCGATTCCATGCTCATCGCCTCGCGCGTGGTGCAGGGGTTGGGCGGCGCGATGCTCTCGGCGAACGCGATGGCCATCATCACCGAGGTCTTTCCGGCGCGGCAGCGTGGCCAGGCGATGGGCTTCAACGCCATCACCTGGGGCGGCGGCAGCGTGCTCGGCCCGGTGCTGGGCGGCTTCATCCTGGCGACCGCGTCGTGGCGCTGGATCTTTCTAGTGAATCTGCCGATCGGCATCGTCGGGACGCTGGCGGCGTTTCTCTTGCTGCACGACATCGCGCCCAATCCGCGCGGCGAGCGGTTCGACATCGTGGGAGCGCTGCTGTTTTCGGTCGGGCTGGTGCTCATGCTGCTGGGCCTGACCGGCGGCATCGGCGTCGGCTGGCTTTCGCCGCACATCCTGACATTCTTCGCGCTGGCCGTCGTGGCGCTGGCCCTTTTTGCCTGGTGGGAGCGACGCGCGCCCTTTCCCATGCTGGATTTTGGGCTGTTCGACAATCATCGTTACGCTTTTTCAGTGGCGGCGGCGACGCTGCAATCGCTCGCCGTTTTCGCGGTGAATTTCCTGCTGGTCTTTTACTTGCAAGGCGTGCGCGGCTATAGCCCGCTCAAGACGGCGTTTTTGATCTTGCCGATGCCCATCGTCTCGTCGGTGATCGGCCCTCTGAGCGGCATATGGGCGGATCGCGTCGGCGGGGCGATCCCGGCGACGCTGGGCCTGGTGGCGCAGGCAGCCGCTCTCTTGGGGCTGGCGTTCCTCTCGCCGTCCACACCCGATTGGGTGCTGGCGGTCGTGCTGGTGCTCATGGGCGCGGGCAGCGGACTTTTCTGGTCGCCCAACACGAGCACGACAATGGGCACGGCCCCGCGCAACCGGCTGGGTGTGGCCTCAGCGACGCTCAACACGATGCGCAACGTCGGCATGGTCTTCAGCTTCGCGGTGGCGCTGACGGTCGCGGCGGCGTCGATGCCCCCGGCGATCATGAGCGCTGTCTTTTTGGGCACGGTCGCGCACCTGCGAGCGTCGATCTCCCTCGCCTTCACCAACGGCATGGACCATGCCTTCCTGGCGTCGGTGCTCATCATCGCGGTGGCGATCGCCTGCTCGGTCGCGCGTGGCGGCAAAGTCGCGTCGGCCAGCCCCGCGCAACCCGGCATGGCGGCCAGCGAGAGCGGCGCGATGCCGACGGTGCTGCCGACGGCGGGCGAAGAGTAGTCCCCCTCAAGCCAGGCACACGGCGCGGCACCGCCGGGGAGAAAAGCTTTCACACTCCAGAGATCCCTTACCCTACCCCCTCTCCGCCGGGGTGGAGAGCAATGGTGTTGATTGTCAAGCCCCTGGTCAGGCCGCTCGCCACTGGC
>VFSW01006455.1_pt1 | contig 17238 bp, 14 predicted proteins | sample 5358111 | NCBI WGS metagenome assembly VFSW01 (sample SAMN11554181, study PRJNA540505) | mine drainage metagenome | isolation source: sediment from site ElyBrook_90M | place: USA: Ely Copper Mine, Vershire, VT | collected 2017
CCCGCCTGGTTGATGGCCTTCAGCTTATCCGCGAAACCGAAAGCGGCCAGCCGCGGGCGGTTAGCGCCGAAGGTGTTTGTCTCGATGATCTCGGCGCCGGCCTTGACGTATTCCTCGTGGATTTCCTTCACCAGCGCGGGCGAGGAGAGGTTGAGCTCGTCGTAGCACCGGTTGATGAAGACACCCTTGCTGTACAGCATGGTCCCCATGGCCCCGTCGGCGACGAGGACACGGCGGGCCAACTGTTCACGGAACTCTTTCGCTCTGCTGGTGGACATCAAACCTTGAGGCGGCCCGAGGGGCGAGCACAATAAAGGCAGATTCTACCGCATCCACCGGCAGCCCAACAACTTGCCGGGATATGGCTGCGGGTGTGCGACGTAGAAGAAGTGGAGCTCAGGCTGTTCGGCGCGTTGCTGGCGTCAAAGCGACCCACCAGGTGATTGTTTTGGCCATGGCTTTCGACAGCACGTCTTGTAGTTTTATCATCCGCTCCACTTCGACGGCTGAGTACCGCTGGGTTGCGTTCACCCAGCCAGCCTCTCAGACCGCCATCCTCACAGCGGACAGATCATGTGCGAATTAGACCGGACAGATCACATACTAGCGACAAAAGAAGAATTCGCTATTGACATGACTGCGATGTGGATATAAAATCCCACCTCAGGAGAGGTTCAATGACGATGCGCTTTCTTCTTCTGGTAGTTTTTCTTGCGGCGTTGGTCAATCCCGGCGCAGCACAGACGACAATGGGCACTATTACCGGACGCGTGACAGACAGCAGTGAGTCCGTGATTCCGGATGTGACTATAATTGCCAGGAACATCGCTACAGGCCTAGAGGTTAAGGCGGTGACGTCCAGCACGGGATCCTATTCGATCCCCAACCTGCCCATCGGCAGCTACGATATCAGCATTTCGCATGCTGGTTTCAAGGGCTGGAAGCGTCCTGGCATCGCACTGTCGGCAGGCGACAACCTGCGGGTCGATGCGACTCTTGAAGTTGGCCAGGTGAACGAGAGTGTCGAGGTGACTGCGCAAGCGCCTGTGCTTAGGACCGAGTCCACGGAGGTCTCCGCGACAATAGACAGGCAGCTCAGCGAGCAGCTTCCGATACCCATGGCCGGCGTCGGCGGTGGCATGCGCAACGCCTTCAACCTAATCATGATGTTGCCGGAAGTTAAGAGTAATGATGGCCAGACGGCTGGCGACGATTTCCAGATCGGAGGAGGACAGCGGATGACATGGAGCGTGGCCGTGGACGGTGCTCCAGTGGAGATGGGCTGGCGCAATCAGACGAGCTACGTCAACCGCCTGACTCCGCCGGTAGGCGCAGTGGAGGAATTCCGAGTCGAAACCTCCTCGGCCAAAGCGGAAAGCGCATTCGCATCCGGCGGCGGTGTCTCGCTCACCACCAAGTCTGGAACTAACCAACTGCACGGCGACGCCTTTGACTACTACCAAAGCCAGTTGTTCAGCGCCAACACTTGGGGCAACAACAAGCTAGGCAGGGCGAAGTCTAAGTTTCACCGAAACGATTTCGGCGGAAGCGTCGGCGGGCCGGTCTACATTCCGAAGGTGTATAACGGCCGCAACAAGACCTTCTTTCTCTTCGCTTACGAGGGCTATCGCTACCCGAGCACGTCAGGGGCGAGCGAGCTTACGATACCATCGCCCGCCATGCTCACGGGGGATTTTTCGCAATATAAATGGAAAAACGGAACTCTTATTCCGATATACGATCCATCGAGCACGAGGCTAGACTCTACAGGGAAGTACGTCCGCACAGTCTTCCAGGGGAACCAGATTCCTAGTTCTCAGTTGAGTTCCTTCTCCAAGAACATCGCGGCTTTTTACCCGCTCTCAAATAATGTATCGCCCGTCCGGCCCACCGACCAGTACGCCCCGGGGATCGAGCGCAACTACCTGACCCCAGGGAATTTACCCCAGAAGAGAATCGAGAATGCTTACTCGTTGAAGGTTGACCAGACCCTGTTTAGGAGCAACCGGCTGGCGTTCACGTGGTCGAAGAACGGAACGTGGTACAACAATGCTTATGACACGAATCCAAAAGACCCAATGAGCTGGGGCGGCACCTTGCCGTATCCGTTGTCTGGCAGGCAGTACTATCAAGGCAACCGAATCTACGGTTATGTTTTGCGGCTCAACGATACACAGACGATTAGTCCAACTGTCATCAATACACTGACGTTCGGTTTTCACCGGATGACGTTTTTTGAGACAGACATCACCACCGCTTTTGGAACAGACTGGGGCCAGGTGCTGGGCGGTATTGGCAACAATCCATATAACCACCGCAACTTCCCGGCGATAAGCTTTACGGACAGCTCCCCCGGATGGGACAGCACCAAGTTGACGTCGAGTCACGATAACGTCTGGACTCTAGCCGAGAACGTCTCCATGATAAGAGGTAGTCATAACTTTAAGATTGGCTACGACTATCAGGGGATGTACTGGAACCCTACTATGTACAACGTTAATGCAGGCCAGTACGTCTTCGATCGCAGATCAACGTCAGTTCCTCTCGATAACTCGCGAAACAGCGGCAACGGTTTCGCCAGTTTTTTGCTTGGCGAGGTGTACAGCGCGGTGTTCGGCACTCCTCTTGCGTCGACGCGGAAGTGGCCCCACCACGCGCTATTCGTACAGGACGATTGGAGGATATCGCCGAGGCTGACTGCGAACTTTGGGTTGCGCTTTCAATGGGACCCCAGTGTGACCGAGCGTTATGACCAGTTTTCCATATTCGACCCGAATTTGCCGAATCCGGCAGCCAGTGGGTATCCGGGCGCACTGCGCTTTTTGGGCACTGGCGCCGGCAGGGAAGGAAGACGCAACCTGTTCGATACCGGACACGGCTGGGCGCCGCGAGTAGGTCTGGCCTTTCAGTTGACACCGAAGACGGTAATCCGTGCCGCGGTTGGCGTTTTCTATGACCTACAGAAAGCCCCCGGGTTTACCTACGCCGGGTTCCAGGGCGCCGCAGACGGTTATTTCCTCTCTGCAACTTGGGCGTCACCAGATGCTGGCATTACCCCGGGTTTCAATTGGAATAGCGGGCTCCCCGCCTGGACGGCGCCGCCGTTCATCGACCCGTCGTTTAACGTTGGCAAGAGTCTTGACTGGTGGGACAGGAAGGTGGGGGCCTTGCTGCCCAACAGCGCTACCTGGAACCTCGCGATTTCCCGTGCGCTTCGAAGAGACTTCGTTTTGGACCTCACCTACTCGGGTTCCAAGGGCACGCACCTGCCTTCAGCTTTACCGAACCCCATGCAGATCGATGGTAAGTACGCCTATCTCGGAAGCCTGCTGAATCGGCCCATCGATGACCCGGCTGTGGTGGCCCTTGGCTTCAAACCGCCGTTTGCTAACTTCAAGCAGTTGATGGGAACCAAAGCGACGCTCGGACAATCGCTTAGAATGTTTCCGCAATATCAAGCGATAACTGCTGGCGGAACGATGGATCGCAGCGGGAACTCCACCTACAACGCGTTGATGATTCAGATGAAGAAGCGTTTCTCGGATGGGCTATCTCTGCTGGCTACTTACCAGTGGTCTAAGATACTTACTGACACATATGCCGCTGTGCCGGAGTTCAGCAGCGGCTCCGCGCGGGATAACAACAACCGCCGCCTTGACAAGTCCTACGGCGATCTGGACCAACCACACACGTTCAAGGCTACTGCGAGCTACGATCTGCCCTTCGGCCGGGGAAGGAAGTTCATGAATTCCGGCATCGTAGGTTGGGTCACGGGTCCCTGGACTCTGGCTACTTTTGTCGATAATTTCTCGGGCGTTCCCTTGAGTGTGACCGACCCTACATACAACAACTACCTTCTTGGCGGAACTGCGTACCCGAACGTTCTCTCGCACGATTGGAAGGCCTCATGTTGTGTGGGCGATCATTTCAATCCGGACGTCGATCCGTACCTGAGCAAGACCGCCTTTGTGCGCAGAACTAATCCCGCCGTCGATCCGTTCGGGAATGCGCCGCGGTACAACGGCAAGGCCCGCAGGGTGCGAACCGTTCGCGAAAATATTACCATCGCGCGGAGTTTCGCGATTCATGAAAAAGCCCGCCTCGATTTCCGCTGGGAGGTGTACGATTTACTCAACCATAAGACGTGGAGCTCTCCCGGCACGAACCTATCTAGCAGTAGCTTTGGTCTTATCACCGGAGCCTCCGGCAACCGTAGCATGCAGGGCGGCCTCAAACTTGTGTTCTGAAGCGCGGGAACCGCGGGCGCCGGGAAGGTCGTCCAATCGTGGGGGTTGAAGAACTCGGAAGGGTTCTCCAGCCCTCACGATTTGGCGCTTTGAGGCCAGAATGGCAGAACTCTGAGACAACTGGTCGCCGACCTCACCTACATCCGGCTTCGCGCAGGCTGATTGCAGATCCCGTAGTGTACAATCAAAGATCGTTCCTAGTTCGCACGCAAAGAGGAGAGAAATCATGAAGTCCGATTCGTCACGTAGAAATTTCCTGGCAACCGGGCTGTCCCTGCCGGCGGCAGGCCTCGCGGCTTCCCGGATGCCCGCGTCCCCGTCCCTGCCGGCCCTGGCGCCGTCCGCGGCGGCTGCGACGCTGAGTTACCGGACTCTGGGCAAGACGGGCCTGAAGGTCACTTCCGTGGGTTTCGGCTGCATGATCACGTCCGACCCCAGTGTGGTCGCGCGGGGCTTGGACTCGGGTATCACGTACTTCGACACCGCGCGCGGCTATCAGAGGGGCAACAACGAGCGCATGGTCGGGGCCGTTTTGAAGGGGAGCCGGGACAAGATCGTGCTGTCGAGCAAGTCCGAGGCAACCACCAAGGCCGAGGCGATGGCGCACCTCGAGACCAGTCTTAAGGAAATCGGCACGGACCACCTCGACATCTGGTACATGCACGCCAGAGACTCCGCCGACAAGATCACCGACGAGTGCGTGGACGCCTGGACGACGGCCAAGCAGCAGGGCAAGATCCGCTTCATCGGCGTGAGTTCGCACAACCCTAACGCCATCGTGGATCGCATTCTCGAGGTTGGCAAGTTCGAGGTGGTGCTCAGTACCTACAACTTCACGGTGGGGACCAGGAACGACGCCACGTACAAGAGGTTGACCGACACCGGCATCGGCCTGGTGGGAATGAAGGTGATGGCGGCGGCGGGGAGACGCGGCGGGCAACAGGCGCCACCACCGCCGGCGGGCCGGCATCTCGCAGCGCTCAAGTGGGTCCTCAAGAACCCGGCCTTCTCCACCACCATTCCGAGCATGACTGACGTGGACCAATTGGCTGTGAATCTGCGGGCCATGGCGGAGACATTTTCCTCCGACGATCAGAAACTGCTTGCGGTGTTGAACGAAGAGATTCGCCCTTACTACTGCCGAATGTGCCACGAGTGCAGCGGTGTGTGCCCCAAGGGCCTGCCCGTCGCCGACACTATCCGGTTCCTCTCCTACGCCGATTTTTACGGCCAGTTCGCCCTGGGGCGGGAGCACTTCATGGCGCTTCCCGAGGAGATCCGCAACGTGCGCTGCAGCGATTGCACCACCTGCCCCATCCAGTGCCCGAACGGCGTCCACGTCACCGAACGCCTGATGCGGGCGCAGGAACTGTTCGCCTGAGGAAGGTCAGTTTGACCGCGGCGCCAACCGGGCAGCCCGTGACTTTCGCGGCGGATGCCTGGTTGGCGGCGATCTCGATGTAGCCGGAGCTGCCTGCGATCAGGAGCACCTCGCCTGGTCTGCCTTCCGCATAGCTCTTTGCGCGGCAGGTGATGCGGCAGGCGCCCGCCAGCATCTCGAACGGATCGCTTCCGATCCGCGGGAAGTCCGCGGCGGGAAAGTTCGTGATCAGATTCCCAAAATGATCGATTTTCAGAATCTGTCCGGACCATGTACGGTTGTCCAGGCTGGCAGGTTGGGCGAAGTTGCCTCGCGCGTAGTCAGCGATCAGTCTGCCGAACCGCGACGGAGCCACTCCCCTGGAGAGGTGAGCCGCGACCGGCGCGAAGATGTCCCGGCCGTGGAAGGTGCTGCTCACCGGCTGGAGGAAGAACCGCTCGGCGGTGATAGCCCTGACCTTGTGCTTCTCCAGCGCGTAGATCATCGAGAGCACGCCGTTGTCGGGTGCGATGAAGTACTGGCCGCGAGCCTCGGCCAGGATGGGCCGGCGCGACGTGCCGACGCCAGGATCAACTACCACCATGTGGACCGTTTTCGGCGGGAAGTACCGGCAGGTCTGGCTCAGCACGAAGGCAGCCTCGAGGATTCCGTAGGGCTCGATTTCGTGGCTGATGTCCACGATCCGGGCGCGCGGCGCGAGACTCAAGATGACGCCCTTCACCGCGCCCACGAAGTGGTCCACCAGGCCGAAGTCGGTGGTCAGCGTGATAATGGACTGAGGCATACTTTTTTTCAATCTTCCCATGTCTGAGATACTCACGGCGGTCGCCATGAGCGGCGGCGTGGACAGCTCCACGGTGGCCGGACTGCTGCACCAGCGCGGCCACAAGATCCTGGGCCTGAGCATGCGGCTCGCGCAGCCCGAGAACGAGGATGCCCGCCGCGTGGCGGACACGCTGGGCATTCCGCACCAGGTGGTGGATCTCCAGAAGCCTTTTGAGCAACGGGTAGTGCGCCCCTTCATCGACGAGTACCTCGCGGGGCGCACTCCCATTCCTTGCGCCCGCTGCAACCGCTTCATCAAGTTCGGAGAGTTCCTGGACGAGGCGATTTCGCGCGGCGCCGGCAAGATGGCCACGGGACACTACGCCCGGATTTCGGTTGACGAGAAGACCGGGCGCTACCTGCTGCTGCGTGGAGCGGACCCCGCCAGGGACCAGTCCTACTTCCTGTTCTGGCTCACTCAGGGCCAGCTTGCGAGAACGCTGTTCCCGCTCGGCGAATATACGAAGCCCGAGGTGCGTAGGATCGCCGAGGAAATGGGGCTCCCCGTGGCGCAGAAGAATGACAGCCAGGAGATCTGCTTCATCCCTGACGGCGACTACGCGGCATTCATCGATGCGTACTTCGAGGAGCGGGGCGTCGAGCGTCCACGGACGCCGGGTGCGATCGTCTCGACCGGCGGGCGCATCTTGGGCCAGCACGACGGCGTGTATCGCTTCACCATCGGCCAGCGAAAAGGTCTCGGCATAGCCGCCGGCGAACCGCTTTACGTAGTTGCGATCGAGCCGGCTACTGGCCGCGTGATCGTGGGACGCGACGAGGATCTGGCGCGGCAGATGTTCATGGCCAGGGAAGTGAACTGGTTTCCATGGGAGACCTTGACCCACCCTGTCCACGCCCGGGTGAAGATTCGCAATAAGCACCAGGCGGCTGCGGCCACCGTGTCACCCACTTCCGACCCATCTCGGGTTGAGGTCCGTTTCGAGGAGCCGCAACGAGCGGTAACGCCGGGGCAAGCCGCCGTTTTCTACGATGGGGATCTCGTCGTCGGCGGCGGATGGATAGAATAGTCGATTGCGACAACGTTCCGCCATTCGTGACGCGCTCGAATATGCGGCCGCGGTCCTGGTGCTCAAGAGCCTGGAGTTCGGTCCCCGGCCGGTCGCCGGGTGGCTGGCCCGGCGCTACGTGGGCCTGCTGGACCTCGCCGTGCCACGGCTTCGCCGTACCGCGCTGCGCAACCTGGATCTGGCGCTTCCATCGTTGCCGGGCGAAGAGCGGCAGCGGATTGCTGGCGGCGTATTCCGGTCGATTGCCCGGCTGCTAGTGGCCTTCGCCCGCCTGCCTCGAATCCGCCGCGACAACGTCGCCGAATGGATCCGCTACGAGGGCTACGAGCATTTTGAAGAAGCCTTGAGGCGCGGGCGCGGCGTGCTCATCGCGACCGGGCACCTGGGCAACTGGGAACTGAGCGCCTTCGCGCACGCCATCCTGTCCGCCCCGATGCAGGTGGTGGTGCGGCCGCTCGACAATCCCCGGCTGGATACCCTCGTCGCGCGCCGCCGCACGCTGTCCGGCAACCACCTTATCGAGAAGAAAGACTTTGTGCGGGGGATACTGAAGGCTCTGGCCGCAAACCAGGCCGTCGGCATTCTGGTGGATCAAAATACCAGTCTGGAACAGGGTGTCTTCGCGGAATTCTTCGGCCTCTCCGCTTCTTCGAACGCCGGGTTCGCGCGCCTCGCGTCGCACAGCGGTGCGGCCGTGATCGCCGGTTTCGCGCTCTGGTCTGAGCAGGAACAAAGATACGTGCTACGTTTCTATCCGCCGCTGACCACGACCGGCGATGTCGCTAGCGACACGCAAGCGCTACAGCGGCAACTGGAAGCCGTAATCCGCGAACACCCCGACCAATGGCTGTGGATCCATCGTAGATGGAAAACCCGCCCCCCAGGCGAGCCGCCGCTGTACTGATTACGCCCCGCGCGGATAACATCCCAGGACGCGCAGGAGGTCGGCCAGTTCGCGGAGATGACCCAGGGCGTTGCGGCACCGCTCTTCCTCCACGTTTCCGATGAAGTCGAGGTAGAAGAGGTACTCCCAGGGCTTTCCTCGCAGCGGGCGGGATTCGATCTTGACGATGTTCACATCGCGGAGCGCGAAGGCGCTGAGAGCCCGGAAAAGAGAACCCGGGATGTTGCGAGTCGTGAATACCAGAGATGTTTTCCACCCTTTGGGAGCCGGCGTGCGGGACTTGGGCGCCCAGTCTGGCCGGCGCAGGAGGAAGAATCGCGTGAAGTTCTGCCGGTCATCCTCGATGGACTTCTTTATGACCTTCGCCCCATAGATCTCCGCGGCCAGCGAGGACGCAATGCCGGCGGCGTCCTGGAGGCCCTGCTCCATGATCATCTTGACGCTTCCCGCCGTATCGTAAAAAGGAATTCGCTCGACTTGCGGGTTCTTCGTGAAGAAGTCCAGGCACTGGTTTATAGCGACGGGGTGCGAATACACGCGGCGCACCTTGCGGAAAGTAACCCCCGGCGGCACGATCAGGCTGTGCACGATCCGCAGGCTGGTTTCGGCGACAATCCGAAAGTCGAAGTGCAACAGATGGTCGTAATTCTCGTAGACCGACCCGGCGAGCGTGTTCTCGATCGGGATTACGGCGGCATCGGCGACCTTGTCCCCCAGCCGCTGAAAGACTTCCTCGAAGCGTTGGCAGGGCAGGACGTCGACTTGGTCACCCATCAGCCGTCGCACGGCCTCCTGGCTAAATGCTCCCTTATCTCCCTGAAAAGCAACAACTTCCTGAGTGCGTTTACGCATTGGTTATCCTAATTGGCCCTCCCAACGACGGGCATCCGGCTCCGGCAGCCCCATCAGGTCTAAGACTCGGTCGAGGCTGTGGTCCACCAGATCCAGAATGCTCCGCGGTTGATGGTAGAAGGCGGGAAGGGGTGGCGCGATGATCGCCCCCATCTCCGCTAAAGCGGTCATATTCCTCAGGTGCCCGACGTGCAGCGGAGTCTCCCTGATCATGAGGATCAGTTTCCGCCGCTCCTTGAGAGTGACGTCGGCGGCGCGGGTGAGCAGGTTGTCGGTGATACCGGTGGCGATGGCCGACATAGTGTGGACGGAACATGGCGCGATGATCATGCCCTCTGTCAGGAAGGACCCGCTGGCTAGAGTTGACTTGAGGTTATCTAGCGGATGCAACTGATAAGCAAGCACTTCCATATCAGCAGCCAGCTTCCCAGTTTCCAGATACAAAGTCTGTTCTCCCGCCCTTGTAAGGATCAGGTGAACCTCCACCTCAGGCCGGCGTCTGAGCCGCTCCAGCAGACGAAGCCCGTATATGGAACCACTCGCACCGCAAACGCCCACCACAATTCTCACAGGCGACGCTCCCCATTTCCCACACTCTGTTCTGAATTCAGAACAAAAGACCCAAAAATACCTTGCCCCTTCAGTCCGTTCCCGATATAATGCAAGGCTGATCGGGCATCGCTTCCGCCAGGCCATGATCGCCGAAACGGCCCTGTGCCTGAAAGGGATTGCTGTTCCCGGATCATACCATGGAGGAGGCTGGACAGAAACTCCGGCGCGAGCGCGAACGGCTGAATCTGCGCTATAGGGACGTCGAGGAAGCCAGCCTCCGAATCGCCGAGCGGCACAAGAACTCGGAGTTCGCCATCGCGCTGAGCCGCTTGGCCGACATCGAGAACAAGGGCACGCTTCCCACGGTCTACCGACTGTACTCCCTTTGTACAATTTATAGGTTGGACCTGGTCGAAGTGCTGCGGTGGTACGGTGTCGACCTCTCCGGAATTCCGGCCGAGGCGGTTACGATCGAGATCGGCAGCACCCACCTCATCGGGTTTGCCGCGCCAGACCGGGGAAACGTGCCGGTTCCACTGGCCCTGGATCCGGGCATCGACCTGAGCCGCACCACCTACCTCAGCCGTATGATCCAGCACTGGGGCAAGCTTCCGTTCGCGCTGCTGAGCGGGCTGGATCTCAAGAACCATCGTTACGGTTTCATCGGCTCCGAGGACTGGTCCATGTACCCGCTCCTCGCGCCGGGGTCGCTGGTGCTGATCGACGAGAGCCGCAGAAAGATCGTCAACAGTGGGTGGGCCAGCGAATTCGAGCGCCCCATCTACTTCTTCGAGCACCGCGGGGGTTATGCCTGCGCCTGGTGCCACCTCTCAGAAAACCAACTCGTTCTCCAGCCGCATCCCGCCTCCATGTGCAACCCCGAGGTCTACACCTTCCCCACGGACATCGACGTGATCGGGCAGGTTACCGGGGTGGCGATGCGTCTGGATCCTGGTCGGCGACGTCGTACTCATGCTTAAGGAGTTCTAGGAGAGTTTCCAGGTCCGCCAGATAGAGGCGCCGCTCCGGCTCACCCGCGGAAGCGGGCATGAGATTTCTGTAAGGGGTCAGCCGGATCCAGGTGGCGAGAATCGTTCGCTTGTCGGGCTGGAATGAGGAGAGGTAAAGGTCCAGATCCGACTTCTGCTGTTCCAGGTTGTAACAGAGCCACTCGGAAAACGAAGCCGCATGGCTCTCCCGAAGCGCCTCATCCGCCTCCAGTTCGCTGAACATCTGCGATAGGCCGTGGTGCTCGTACCGCCCCGTGTTCTGGTCCCGCAGAGAGGCCAGATACACCAGACGGCCGAATGTGGAGGGGATCTGTGCCAGTGTGTGCCGCCAGAGGTCCGCTGCGGCGCCTCGCTCCAAATCGCCCTTTCGGCTCCTGTTCTCCATCCGTCCGGCGCTTCCAGAATGATTATACATCGGAAGCGCTAGCGGTTCGTTCCGAATTTGGAACATTTCACCCATAAAATGGCATCTTGCAAGCAACCATAGTACTCTAACGTCATTAGTTCTATTCGCCCGACTAGGGCGAGGAGGTAGGGCAGCAGGATGATAAAGAAGATAGTTCTTGTGTTGTTTCTTGCGCTCCAGTTTGCGGCTGTGGCTAGAGTCAGTACAAACGCGATGCCGTGGCCGGAGTGCTTTCCCTGCGACGTAAGATAGTGTAGTTCTAGGCAGGACAAGACCTTGCTGGCCTTCGGCCAGCAAGGTATATTTGTATCTGCTCGGGTGTGCAGATGCGATCATTGCAGCAAGTCCTGTGGTGGTTGAGCTTGGCTCTGGAGGCCGGGCTGCTGGTCCGCCTATTCATGTCGCGACTGCATCGCTTCTATACTTGGTTCTCCGTCCTTATTTGTCTAGAACTTGCACGGGGAGTTGCCGTGCTTCCGGTCGATCCCAAGAAGGATTTGTTCGCCTGGTACTTCTTGCTCACGGAACCGGTAAAGTGGGTTCTCTTCATCCTGGTTGTGCTGGAGCTTTACACGCTGGCCCTGAGAGAGCACGAGGGAATCGCCACCCTCAGCCGCTGGATAATGACAGCCTCCGTGATGGTGGCGGTGGGGATCTCCGCCCTCACGCTCTCGGCCGACTTGAGCCGTCCCGCCAGACGATTCCCGATTCTCATCTACTACAGCGTCATCGAGAGGGGGCTGATGTTCAGCCTCGTTCTGTTCTTGTTGCTGATAACGGCCTTTCTAGTTTGGTCCCCAATTGCCGTCCGGCGCAATGTCGTGCTGCACGCCAGCATCCTCTCGCTCTATTTTCTCTCCTCCGCCATGGCTCTCTTCATCCGCAACGTAGCCGGCTACGAGCTGACCAGGACCATCAGCACCGTGCTGTTCTTCGTCGACAACTCCTGCTACCTGCTTTGGATCGCTTTTCTGAGCAGGCGCGGTGAAGAGAAGGTTGTGGTCGTGCGGCGGAGTTGGGACACCGGCGACGAGGCGCGCCTGACGCAACAACTCGATGCCATCAACACCTTCCTGCTCAAGACTGCCCGGAAGTGAAATAGTATGAACCCCTGGGCTGCTCGTACCGAATGTACTAAAAGTACTATTGTCCATCTAGAGACCTTGTCGTAGTCTGGATGAGAAAGGACTAGGAGGGCAGAGGGAGAATGGACCTACCGATCATTATTGGCGTGTTGGTGGCAGGCGGCACGGCCTTTGTTCTTGCGCTGCTGTATCGAAACCTCGTGTCGTCTCTGCGGGTCCGGGACGTCGATCTCGGAAGACTGAGCCGGTTCTCTGTTGAGCGATACCGGCCCATGGCGCGCCTCTTCGCCGAAGAAGACTACGCATTCCTGGCGGACCAAAAAGGCTACAACCCGCGCATCGCCCGGCAGCTCCGCCGTGAGCGCCGGCGCGTTTTTCGTAGTTACCTGGATTGCCTCAAGCGGGATTTCGGGCAGCTGGAGGCCGCCGTCAAGGTGTGCATGGTCACGTCTCGCGAAGACAGGCCCGATCTGGCCAAGGCGTTGCTCAAGCGAAGGCTTGTGTTCACATATGCATTGATGGTCACGGAGTGGCACCTGGCGCTTCACAGCCTGGGCCTCGGCACGGTCGATGTGAGCCGGCTCGTCGGCTCGCTGGATGGGATGCGAATCCAACTCGGGCAGGCTGCCCTGGTGCGGCAAGGATCGCTCGCTTAACTAGCGGATTTCTTTGATCGCCAGCTTGGCTTCTTTCACATTGGGGAAAGCGCGCTCGGCCGCGTGGAATTCGCGCGAATGCACCGTGCGGCGCGCGCCGTGGTGTTCCACTGGGAAGCGCAGATGGAGCATCTCGTGAAACAGCACATACTCCACAGCTAGTCTCGCGACATCCGGGGAATCCAGTATCCTGCTGATGATGATGACGTTGTGTGAGGGGTCGTAGTGTCCCAGGCTGGTGCGAGCCCGTCGCCTGCTCCAGCTAAGCACGGGACGCGCCAGCAGCCCGTCGAAATGGCGAACATTCAGCTCTTCAAAAATCTCTTCCAAGTCGTATTGCACCCCCTGTGACCCGCTTAGCAGTTTGCGGCCGCGGATCTGCCGCAACAGGTAAATGCTGCGGCGAATGTCGCGACGATTCAGGTAGAGGCGGTAGCGGTGGTTGTAAATGCGGGGCACGGCCCGACGGAAGAGCTTCGACAATAGGATGCACGCGAGCGCCTCCATCACCGGGGCCGGCGCGCCTTCCAGCAGGTCCGAGATCCGGACCAGAATCCGGTTCTCCTCCATTCGTATGGTGCTGTTGGCGCTGGCGAAGCGGCAGAACTCAACCCGGATTTCAGGCAGAGGAGTGCGCGGCTTGAGAGTGCGGAACACACGCGCATAGATCTCGGCGGGGCTTTCAAACAGGAGTGCGCTCTCGACTTGCACTTCTCCCATATGTAACATAACAAGAGTGGACTCATCCTCTTCATCAATCATTCCCGGAAGCCGCGTGCAACGGCCCAAGATCACCGCGCTCGGCTGCTACACTCCGCCGCGGCTGTTGACCAACGCCGACCTGGAGAAGCTGGTGGAAACCAGCGACGAGTGGATACTGGAGCGAACCGGAATTCGCGAGCGTCACATTGCAGACCCTGAAGTGGCTACTTCCGACTTGGCGGTGGAGGCCGCCCGCGCCGCGCTGGCGCAGCGGGGCATCGATGCCTCCGCGCTGGATGCCATCATCGTCTGCACTGTCACTCCCGACACGTTGTTTCCTTCGACGGCCTGTCTGGTCCAGCATCAGCTTGGTGCGAAAGGCGTGTGGGGCTTTGATCTGATCGCCGCCTGTTCGGGGTTTCTGTATGGACTGACTACCGCGGCCCATCTGGTGGCTGCCGGCTCTCACAAGAAGGTGTTGGTGATCGGCGCCGACACTATGTCCCGGATCATCGACTACACAGACCGCGCCACCTGCGTCCTGTTCGGCGACGGTGCGGGCGCCATGCTGGTGGAGCCCAGTGAGGCAGAAGAAGACGCCGGCCTGATCGACCTCCTGAACGAGATTGACGGATCCGGCGCGCCATACCTGACAATGCCCGCCGGCGGTAGCCGCCTGCCTGCTTCGGCGGAGACCGTCGAGAAGCGTCTCCACTTCGTGCACCAGGAGGGCCAGCAGGTGTTCCGGTTCGCAGTCCGCAAGATGTACGAGGTGTGCCACGACCTAGTCGAGAGGAACAACCTGAAGGCCTCGGATATTCGTCTGATGATCCCGCACCAAGCGAACCGCCGGATCATCACGGCCACATCCGATCGATTGGGTCTCGACCGCGACCGAGTGCTTATCAATATCGAGCGCTACGGGAACACTACTTCGGGCACCATCCCGCTGGCGACACGCGATGCCATAGCCTCCGGCAAGCTCAAGAAGGGTGACATCGTCCTCCTGGCCGCCGTGGGCGCCGGCTACACGGTAGGCGCCAGCCTCTGGCGCTGGGCCTATTAAGCCGGCCTGTAGCCTTCGGCGCGCAGCGCCTCTTCGAACGCCCCCAGGAACAACTGGACGTTCTCTTTGGTGGAGGAAGCGCCCATCAGGCCGATGCGGAAGACCTTGCCGGCCAGCGGCCCGAAACCTCCCAGGATCTCGATCCCGTATCCATCCATCAGCCGTTTTCGGACCTTGAGGTCCTCAATGCCATCCGGAACGCGCGGGGTATTGAGCATCCACAAGCGGTGCGGTTTGGCGACATGCATGCGCAACCCCAGCGCCTCCAGGCCGGCGACCAGGGCCAGGTGGTTCTGTCGATTCCGCGCCCAGCGGTTTTCGAGACCCTCCTCGGCGATCACCCGGAGTCCTTCGCGCAACGCATAGAACATCGAGATGGGCGCGGTGTGGTGGTAGCGGTGAGCGCTGCCGTAATAGTCGTCGAGCAGCTTCAGGTCCAGATACCACGTGCGCGAAGGAGTCCTGCGGGCGCGCAGCACCTCCATGGCGCGCGGGGACACGGTGATGGGAGCCAGGCCGGGCGGGCAGCTCAGGCCTTTCTGCGTGCAACTGTAGGCAATGTCGATGCCGGTCTCGTCCACGTCGACCGGCATGCCGCCGAGTGACGTGACGCAGTCACCAATCACGAGGGCTCCGGTCGAGTGCGCCGCCTCGCAGATCGCCTTGCCTCGTTGCAGGGCCCCGGTGGAAGTCTCGGCGTGGACAAACGCCACCACTTGCGGCTTTTCGCGGAGGATGAACTCGGCTGCTTCCGCGTCCTCGAATGTCTCTCCCCAGGGCTTCTCCAGCCGGACGACTTCCGCGCCATAACGGCGCCCCATCTCCGTGATGCGATCGCAGAAGTACCCGTTGGCGAATACGGCGAACTTCGAACCGGGGTCCACGAAGTTCGAAACGGCCGTCTCCATCCCGGCGCTGCCCGTGCCGGAGATGACCATGTTGAATTGGTTCGTAGTACCGTAAACCAGTCCTAGCAGCCGCCGGATATCCTCGGCCACCTCAAAGAAGTACGGGTCCAGGTGCCCGACGATCGGCTGGCCCATGGCCTCGTAGACACGCGGTTCCACGGTGGTCGGGCCGGGGCCCATCAGCAGACGCTTGGGCGGATTAAGCGGGGAATAGTGATCAGACATATAACGATGGTCGGGTAGCGGGACGGACCCTGTCAAGCGGACGGGCTACCATGGTTGCTTGCCATATGCTGGCTGCGCTCCCCATCGATCCGTTGATGCCGGAGATCCTGCGGCGACTCGGCGCGGGCCAGAACCTGGTTCTGGAAGCGCCGCCCGGAGCAGGGAAGACCACCCGCGTTCCGCCCGCCCTGCTGGCGCTGGGCGGCGGCGACGTGCTGGCGCTCGAACCGCGCCGGCTGGCGGCGCGCCTGGCCGCTCGCCGGGTGGCGTTTGAGTTGGGCGAGCGGGTGGGCGAGACGGCCGGCTACCAGGTGCGCTTCGAGCAAGTGGCGGGCCCGCGCCCGCGGCTTCGTTTTCTCCCCGAAGGAGTGCTGACACGGCAGTTGCTGGCGGACTCGAACCTGCGCGGCGTGGACGTGGTAGTCCTCGATGAGTTCCACGAGCGCCACCTCGAGGGCGACCTCGCCTTGGCGCTGCTGAGACGATTGCAGCGGACCACCCGCCCGGACCTTCGCCTGGTGGTCATGTCGGCCACCATGGAGACCGCGCCGGTGTCCAGGTTTCTTGGAGACTGCCCCGTCCTCGCGAGCCAGGGACGCCTCTACGACCTGTCGATCTCTTACACCCCTTCCTCGCCCGATCCTCTCGCGGCACAAGTGGCGGCGGCCCTCGAGCGCTTGCTCCGCGAAGGTCTCGACGGAGACGTGCTGGTGTTCTTGCCCGGGGCCTCCGAGATCCGCCAGGCGTTCGGCGCCTGCCGCGGCATCGCCGGCAGGGCCAATTTGCTGCTGCTGCCGTTGCACGGGGACCTGACGCCCGAGGAGCAGGATCGGGCCGTGGCACCGGCGGACCGCCGCAAGGTCATTCTCTCCACCAACGTCGCGGAGAGCTCGGTCACCATCGAAGGCGTGAGAGCGGTGATCGACAGCGGCCTGGTGCGCGTGGCGGGTTTCTCTGCGTGGTCCGGGCTGCCGGTATTGAACGTGACCCGCATCAGCAAGGCCTCGGCCGTCCAGCGTGCCGGCAGGGCCGGCCGCACCGGTTCCGGAAGAGTAACCCGGCTCTATCCAGCGCAGGATTTTGAGCGCCGCCCGGCACAGGACGTCCCGGAGGTGGCGCGCCGGGAGCTTTCCGAGACCTGCCTCGAGACCAGGGCGATGGGCTTGGATGCGCGGCAACTGGAGTGGTTCGAGGCGCCACCCCCCGCGGCCCTCGACGCAGCCGAGCAGTTGCTGCGGGACCTCGGAGCGGTCGATTCCGAGGGAACTCTCACCGCCAGCGGCCGGCGGATGGCGCTATACCCGCTTCACCCGCGCCTGGGACGATTGCTCGCCGAGGCCGACCGCAGAGGCGCCGGAGAGGACGGATGCGCGCTGGCAGCTCTGCTCAGC
>VFSW01006456.1_pt1 | contig 17235 bp, 16 predicted proteins | sample 5358111 | NCBI WGS metagenome assembly VFSW01 (sample SAMN11554181, study PRJNA540505) | mine drainage metagenome | isolation source: sediment from site ElyBrook_90M | place: USA: Ely Copper Mine, Vershire, VT | collected 2017
CCAGGCCCAGAATTTCCAGCACGGGTGATCAAGCCGCACGGAAATCATGATCATCCGGCCGCGCCCGACGACATTGGCCAACGGGACATAGCCGACGGCGTTGAGAAAGCGGGAATCTTCGCTGAAATCGCGATTATCGCCCATCATGAAGAGATGGCCGGGCGGCACGGTGTAGAGCGGTGTGTTGTTGGCAAAGCCTTGGTTGGTGGCCTTCAAAATAACGTGATTCACCCCATCGGGCAGGTGCTCGATATATTTACGCACTTTGATCGGCACCGCTTCGCCGGAATCGATCGGGGTTTCGACATAGGAGCCATCGCGCGTGCGGGACACTTCTTTGCCATTAATATAAAGCTGACCGTTGGTGACTTGCACGGTATCGCCGGGGAGGCCGATGACGCGCTTGATATAATCGACGCCGGGATCACGTGGCAGGGCGAACACGGCGATTTGGCCCATTTTTGGCACTGAGCCGAAAATGCGGCCGTTGAAATCGGGTTCGCCGAACGGGAAGGACCAGCGCGAATAGCCGTAATTATATTTGGTCACCAGCACGAAATCACCGGCGAGCAGCGTGGGGGTTAGGCTGCCTGAGGGGATGAAGAACGGCTCGGCGATTAATGAGCGCAGCCCGACCGCGATCACCACCACGTAAATGATGGTGAGAATGGTCTCGGCGAACGCGCCGCGCTGCGCGGGTGCTGCGCTCGGGTTGGGGGCTTTGGAATTGGCCATGCGGGTCACCTTGTCAATCAATTCGCATCAAGCCTGCAACCAGCGCGCTGTCAAGGAAATGGCAGCTCCGCGCACAATTGAGTGTTGGGGCGGCGGTGGGGCCACTGGTGCACTTTGGGCGCAGGGCGGTGCGCAGAGTTTCCATCGCGGGGGGCGGGTCACGAATCGGCGAGAAACACGGCGCTGTGATGCAGCGTTCTGGCATCGGCGGGCGTTTTGGGGCAGAGAAAGCAGGCGAATCGCGCGTCTCGATAAGGATGACTGCCATGATTGTTGCTGCCCGTATTTCTCTCCTCTCGTTGATCGCTGCTGGGCTGCTGGTCGGCGCGGTTCCTGGCATGGGCCAGGCGCGCGTCGTGCCGCATCATCCGATCGCGCATAAAATCAGCAAAAAGCCTGGCAAAGCCAAGCCGACGACGCCGGTGGCGCCGGTGGGGCCGCCGCCGGTGGCGCCGCTCGCTTTTGCCAATACGCCAGCACCGCCGGAACTGCCGAATAGCCCAAGCTATATTTTGATTGATGATCAGACCGGCGCGGTGATTGCCGAAAAATCGCCCAACACGTCGTGGCCGCCGGCGAGCCTGACCAAATTAATGACCGCCTATTTGACCTATCAGGCGATTGCCCATGGCACCATCAAGCTGGATCAGACCGTGCCGGTGAGCGTGGCGGCTTGGCACACGGGCGGCTCACGGATGTTCATTTCGCCGAGCATGCAGCCGACGATTGATCAGCTCTTGCACGGGTTGATTATCGATTCGGGGAATGATGCGGCGGTGGCCCTCGCGCAGGCGGTTGCTGGCAATCGGTCGGCGTTTGTCGGGTTGATGAACCATGCGGCGGCGCAGCTGCACATGACTGGCACGCATTATACCAATGTGGATGGACTGCCCGACCCTGATTTGCACACGACGGCGACCGATCTTGGGATATTGTCGCGCGCGATCATTGCGAAATATCCGCAATTTCTGACGATATCGGCCAAAAAACACTATATTTTCGATAAAATTCGTCAGCGCAGCTGGAATCCGGTGCTGTTTCGCGACAAAACCGTGGATGGGCTGAAAACCGGCCGGACTAAGGCGGCGGGGCGCTGCATTGATGCGACGGCGTTGCGCAATGGCCGCCGGTTGATTGCGATTGTGCTGGGCGGGCCGAGCTTCAAATCCAGCACCAATGATATCGAGGCGCTGCTCGATTATGGTTATCAATTTTATGCCGATCAGACGGTTGTCAGCACCGGCACGCGTTTGGCGACCGCGCAGGCGCCGACGCTCAGCCCGGCCTCGTTTCCGGTAGGCGCGGCCAAATCGCTGGTGATGACGTTGCCGGTGAATGCGCAATCGGTGCTGAAAACCACCGTCGCGCTCAACGGCCCGTTCAAGAGCGCGATTGCGCAAGGGGCGGTTGTGGGCACCATCACGATTAGTGCCAATGGCAAGACGATTGCGACGGTGCCAGCGGTGGCGCTGGCTGCGGCGAAGCCGGCTGGATTTTTCACCATGTTGATGCGGCGGCTTCATCATTTGTAAGGATTTCCCGGCTATGACCGGGACTCGCGCTTGCCAATCGGGCTGGGCCGTCGCATAAGCCGTTCGACGGTTGGCATGGTGCCAGCCACTCGGGTGCGACACCGGTTTTCTGCGCCGGTGAGCGCGCCTGTTCTGTTATGCCCGTGGTGAAATTCACCCGGGTGATCCACCGCTGAGCCTGGAGTTACCCGCATGTCCAGCACGCCGCTCGACAAGATTCGCAATATTGGCATCACCGCGCATATCGACGCGGGCAAAACCACCACCACCGAGCGGATCCTGTATTATACAGGCGTGTCGCACCGGATTGGCGAAGTTCATGATGGCAACACCACAACCGACTATATGGACCAGGAGCGTGAGCGCGGCATCACCATCACCTCCGCTGCGGTGACCTGCGAGTGGAAAGATTATCGCATCAACATCATCGATACGCCGGGCCATATCGATTTCAATATCGAGGTGAACCGCTCGCTGCGCGTGCTTGATGGCGCGATTTTCATTATCGAAGGTGTGGCTGGCGTGCAGCCGCAATCGGAAACCAACTGGCGCTTGGCGGACCGGTATAATGTGCCGCGGGTTATTTTCATCAACAAGCTTGACCGCACGGGGGCTGATTTTTATCGGGCGTTCGACACGTTGAAAGAGAAGCTCGATATTGTGGCCTTGCCGTTGCAACTGCCGATCGGGATCGAAGACAAGTTCATCGGCGTGGTCGATCTGGTCGAGATGAAGGCGATCGTCTGGGAAGGTGGCGAACTCGGCGCGAAATTCCACGATGAGCCGATTCCGGCGGACATGTTGGAAAAGGCTAAGGAGCATCGCCAGACCCTGCTCGATACGGCGCTTGCCGTCGATGATGCGGGCATGGAAGAATATTTCGAGAAGGGCGATGTTTCGGTCGAGACGCTGAAGCGCGCGATCAAGACCGGCACCATCACCGGCGCGTTCCGCCCGGTGCTGTGCGGCACGGCGTTCAAGAATAAGGGCGTGCAGCCTTTGCTCGATGCGGTGTTGGATTATTTGCCGAGCCCGATTGACGTGCCGGGCATTAAGGTTGCGGTTGAAGAAGGCGAGGAAGAGGGCGATCATCAGCGCCGGATCAAGGCTGATCCGTCGGCGCCGTTTGCTGGGCTCGCCTTCAAGATTATTAACGATAAATACGGCACCCTGACATTTGTGCGGGTTTATGCCGGCACGCTGAAATCCGGCGATACCGTGATGAACACGACCAAGGGCGAGAAAGAGCGCATTGGCCGGATGTTCCAGATGCACGCGGATAAGCGTGCGGAAATTAAGGAAGTGATCGCGGGCGATATTGCGGCCTTTGTTGGGCTGAAAGATACCGGCACGGGCGATACGCTGGCGGCGGCGGAAGACCCGGTGGTGTTGGAGCGCATGGCGTTCCCGGTGCCGGTGATCGATATTTCGGTCGAGCCGAAAACCAAGGACTCGGTTGAGAAAATGACGCTCGCGCTGCAAAAGCTCGCTGGCGAAGACCCGTCGCTGCGGTTGAAAACCGACCAGGAAACCGGCCAGACCATTTTGTCGGGCATGGGCGAGTTGCACCTGGAAATCATCATCGACCGGCTGAAGCGCGAATATGGCGTGGAGGCGAATATCGGCGCACCGCAGGTGGCGTATCGCGAAACCATCGCGCGCAGCCATACCGAGACCTATACCCACAAGAAGCAGTCGGGCGGTTCGGGCCAATATGCCGAGGTCAAGATCATTTTCGAGCCGCTGGAGCGCAACCAGGGCGTGGTGTTCGAGAACAAGGTGGTTGGCGGTTCGGTGCCGAAGGAATATATCCCGGCGGTCGAAAAGGGCATTCGGGTGCAAGCCGATACCGGCGTGCTGGCGGGCTTCCAGACGGTCGATTTCAAATACACGCTGGTCGACGGCAAGTATCATGATGTCGATTCCAGCGCGCTGGCGTTCGAAATTGCGGCCAAGGCCTGTTTCCGCGAGGGGATGAAGAAAGCCAATCCGATCATCCTCGAGCCGATTATGGATGTGGAAATCACCACACCGCAAGATCACGTGGGCGATGTGGTGGGCGATTTGAATCGCCGACGGGGCATGATCCAGAATCAGGAAAGTGCCGGTAGCACCGTGACGGTGCGCGCCTTGGTGCCGCTGAAGGAGATGTTTGGCTATATTTCGCATCTGCGCAGCATGACCAAAGGCCGTGCGTCGTTCACCATGCAGTTCCATCATTACGAGCCGGTGCCGCGCAATATCGCTGACGAAATTATGGCAAAGAGCGCCTGATGGTTCGCTGGGAACGGCGAGACTAGAGCGTGATTGCTTATCATCAATCTCGCTCTGGCCTTTGTTTGCCGATCAATTTCATTGGTTTAGGTCGAATCTTTCGATTCGCCCTAAACCAATATTGATCTAAACGCATGCGGCTTCGCTGGGCGCGCGGCCGCGGGACGATTGAGACAATGACGGGGCCGCGCGCGAGCGAATGGCTAGGATTGGATGACGCGGGCAACCCCATTGCCCGCGTTATTCATTTGGACGGTCCGATGCATACCGAGCGCGGGGTGTTTCGGGCGGTGGCGTTGGATGCCGAGCAAAAATTGATCCGGCTGCTGCCCCTCCCGCCGAATGATGGGGATTGGCTCGCGGTGATTGGCGGGCGCGTGGTTGGCCGGGCGGCAGCGCCACTCGCGGCGGTGCGGCGGGTGGAATCGGCGTTATAGGCGTGGCGGGAGACGGCTCGTTATGACGACGAAATTTGAGGCGTTCTGGGAGCGGCTGACCGGTGGGCATGCACTTATTCATATTTTGACCCATCCGCTGGAAAGCTATCGGCATTGGTTGATGACGGTGTTTGCGGTGTTCAGCGGCCTTATGTTTCCATCGCCATTGCCAAAGCCGTATTCGGTGGCGACTTGGCATCGCAGCGGATTATATGCCCCATCGATCAGTGGGAAGCAGGCGTTGCGGTTAGCGCAGTCGCCCGATCCGCAGACCCGCGATTTGGCGCGGATTTTTATCGCCATGGAACAGGCCTATGGTGGGCGCAAGGCGATTGCGACCGCGCCTGATATCGGCGTAGCGGCCCTTGGTCATAGTTGTGATGCCGATACGAACCGTCCCGCACGGGCTTTTGCGTGTTATTGGCTGGGTATTTTGCGCAGCCAAGGGGGCGAGCACGACCCAGCATTGATCGATTATGGAGCCGCGCAAACCGCTTTTGCCAAGGGCATCGAGGCTGGCTCGGCGCAAAGCGCGTTCCAGGCCGGGATTATGTTGAAGTTTCATCATTATGGGCCGACGCTGCCGATCATGCGTCAAGCTCTGGCGCACGCGCAGGCAGCGATCCGCGAGCCGGTTCGCCCTGGCATGCCGACCGGCCAAGCGCTGATCCGGCTTTCGGCAGCGATGGGCTATCATACCGGTTGTTTTCAGTATGGGCTCGATTTGATTGCCGATTATGCGCGGCTGCGCCATACCCACCCTGCGGCGGCCAGGCGGTTGCATCAACGCGGGGCGCGCTGGATGGTGACGGCGGCGACGCTGCCCTACCCGTCGGAAAGTGCTGAGCGGTATGTGGGTGATGCGTGGGCCAATGGGTATTGGCATTTGCAAGATTCCAAACGCAAGGCGAAGATCTGGTATACCAAGGCGCTGCATAATGGCAGTCCGCGTGCGGCGATTGCGCTGGCGATGCTGTATGGCGCTCGAGAGATTACGCCGCCATCCGCTCCTTCGGCACCGGTGCGCGCTTACGCCGATGCGGCCATTGCCGCTGCACTAACACAGCCCGGTCGTTCGGTGCATCAGCGCGCCAAGCGCGTGCTCAGCATGGTTGGTGCGCCGCTCGATGCTGCACAGCGTCATCTGGCGATGGCTTATGCACACCGGTTGGTGGCGCAATATCCGCGCCTGCGCGAGGCCATCGAATAAGTGCTTGCTCGCCTGTTATCCGATGGGCTGGGCTAGGGCAGTGCGCGCAATGCGGGCCATCTCTAACGCGAGACCCTGACTCAGGCCGGTATAGCGGGCGGGGTCGAGCGCGTTGCGTACCAGATCGGGCGTGACGCTGGGGGGAAGCGATGGATCCGCCATCACCGCATCGGTGAGCGAGATATGCTGTTCGAGGGCGGTGCTCACCGCGTGATGCACGAGATCATGTGCGCGGGTGCGCCCGAGCAAGGGGGCGAGCGCCATCATGGCGTTCTCCGAGGCCAGAAATTCGCCGGAGCGGGTGAGGTTTTCATGCATGCGTTCGGGATATAACACGATGCCGCTGATCAGCTCGTCCATCATGGTGATCAACTCATAGGCGAGTGGGCAGGCTTGATCGACCATTGCCGATATCATTTGGTTATGCGCGCCATCGCCTTCAAAGCTGGGCTGCATCGCTTCGAGCGCGAGCGGCACTTGGGTGCGCAGGCGTGCCGCCAAGGAGATGACATGCACGGCGATTTTGGAATTGACCTTATGGGGCATGGTGCTGGAGCCGACCACCTCATCGCCGAGGGTTTCGGTGACTTCGCCGAGTTCATCTGCCATCATGCTGTAGAGATCGCGGGCGATTTTTGAGCAGGTGGCGCTGAACAGGCCGAGGAGCAGGATATATTCGGCGAAATAATCGAGCCCAGCGCGCGAGGGCACGGTGAAATGCCCGAGCCCGAGGCGCGCGGCGAGGTTGCGGTTCAGCTCGGGGCCGAGCGGGCCGATGGCGTGCATGGCACCGACCGCACCGCCCCATTGCGCACAAAAAACCCGCGGCGCTGCTTGGGCGAAACGCTCGCGGTGGCGCAGCCATTCCTCGATCCAGCCGGCCATTTTGAAGCCGAACGTGATGGGCAAAGCGTGGCGCAGATTGGTGCGTGCGACAATAACCGTGTCGGCTTCGCGCTCGGCACCATCGGCGAGTTTCAGCAAAATATCATCAAAACGCTGCATGAAGGCGTGATGGGCGCGCTGCATCAACAGGGTGCGGCCGGTTTGCACGACATTTTGCGTGGTGGCACCCCAATGCACATAGCCCCCGGCCCCGCCCGCGCAGGCGGCAGCGAGACTGCGGGTGAGCGAGACGATGGGGGCGCGGGTGCGCGCGATATCGGCGGCGAGGGCGGCTTCATCGAGATGGTCAACCCGCGCTTTGGCGCGGATTTCGCGTGCGGCCTCGACCGGAATGATCCCGAGTTCGGCTTGGCTTTCGGCTAATGCGGCTTCGACATCCAACCAAGATTGCCACAGCGAGCGCCGGGCGAACAAATCGCGGATTTGGGCCACGCTGGCGCGAGGTGAGGCGGGAGAGCGGGGCATGATTTGTCCAGACATGGTTAGAGAACCTGATCGAGAAATTGTTGCAAACGCGGGCTTTGTGGATGATCGAAGAGCTGCGCGGGGGGCGCGGTTTCGACGATTTTTCCCTGATCCATGAAAATGACCTGACCCGCGGCCTCGCGGGCGAAGCGCATTTCATGGGTGACGACCAGCATGGTCATGCCGGAGGTGGCGAGGTCGCGCATGATGGCGAGCACGCCTTTGACCAATTCGGGATCGAGTGCTGACGTTGCTTCATCAAACAGCATGATTGCCGGTTCCATTGCCAAGGCGCGGGCGATGGCGACGCGCTGTTGCTGACCGCCCGAGAGATCGGTAGGGCGGCGGCGCTCAAGGCCGCGCAGCCCTACCTCGTTCAGCTTGGCCAAAGCGCGATCTTCCGCTTCGGCACGCGGCAAGCGGCGGACTTTGCGGAGTGCCAATGCGACATTATCGAGCACGCTGAGATGACCGAACAGGTGAAAATGTTGAAATACCATACCGACGCGGCTGCGGATCGCGTCGATATTCACGTCAGGATCGGTGATGGTGATGCCATCGACGATGATGCGCCCCGCTTCGGGGCGTTCGAGCAGGTTGGCGCAGCGCAGCAAAGTTGATTTGCCTGAGCCGGAGGGGCCGATGATGCAGGTGGTCATAGCGCGGGGAACATCGAGGGTGATGTCATCGAGAACCCTAACCGGGCCATAGGATTTCATGATATGCTCAAAGCGCACGCCGCCGGTTGAAGGGTCCATCGGGGGCATATCCTACGAGGCCGTGCGTCGTTGCGGGGTGGGGCCGAGGCGCAGGCGGCGCTCCCAGGCATTCACCGCATAGGTCATGGGCACGGTGAGGGCGAGATAGATCAAGCCTGCGGCGGTGAGCGGCGAGAGATTGGCATTATTGATGGCGGAATCTTGGGCGATTGAGAACAGGTCGCGCTGGGAGGCGGTCAACCCCAACAGGAACACCAAGGCGGTGCCTTTGATCACCAAGATGAATTGGCCGGTGAGGGGCGGCAGGACGCGCCGGATGCCCTGCGGCACGATGATGAAGAGCATGGTTTGCGCACGGGTCATGCCGAGGGTGCGGGCGGCTTCGATTTGGCCGCGCTCCACCGATTGCAGGCCGGCGCGGAAAATTTCCGCCATATAGGCCCCTTCGATCAGCCCGATGGCGAGCGCGGCATAGGCATAGGTGTTATCGCCGAACAGGCTGAGGCCGGCGAGCGGCAGCCCTTGGCCGATCAGATAGATGGTCAAAATATGGGGCAGGCCGCGCAAGATATCGACATAGAACCGACAGAGTATGCCGATCGGGCGGCGGCTTGAGATCAACCCGATGGCGATGATCAGGCCGAGCGCGATGCCGATGAGTGTTGCTAACAGAGCGAGGATGAAGGTATTGGGCAGACCCACGCGCAGTAGGTTGGGCATGACCCGCACGATCAGGTGCAGATCAAAAAATGTCTGCTGGATGCGGAGAAGACCTTTGAGCATGGATCTGCCTTGATCAGCTGCGGTTAGTGTTTGGCGGGCTGTTCATGCGGCATGCCGGGATATCGGGCATAGAGCGCGTTCGGGATGGTCACATTGGCGGGGTTCCATTTCTGAAACAGCTTGGTGTAGGTGCCATTTTTCATCAAGGTGGCGATGGCGGTATTCAGGGCGGCGCGCAATTTTGGGTTAGATTTGGCCACCGGGAAGGCGGCTTCGCCGCTATTGACGATTTGCGAGGCGGCGAGGCCGTGATGTTGGGCGACCAGATGATCGGCGGTGGCGAGGCCGGTGAATAGGCCATCGACCTGATGGGCGATGAGCGCATTGGTGCTCGCGGCGATGTTCGGGAATTGCTTGACCTTGACGCCGGGGGCGATGCGCTGGAGCAGCGGGATCAGGGCGCTGCCTTGGGTGACGGCGATGGTTTTTTTCTCAGCGCCATCAACCTTGGTGATCGGCGCGTCGGTGCGGCTGACCAGCCGTGCCTGGGCATAGCCGATCGGGGTGGTGAAATCGACGATTTTGCGGCGCGGCGGCGTGACCAGGACCGGGAAGGCGGCGCTGTCATAGACATGGTTTTTCACCGAGGGCAGCATGCTCGCGAAATCGGTAGAGACGAATTCGACTTTCAGGCCGAGTTGGGCGCCGACGGCTTGTTCGAAGGCGACCAGAAAGCCGCTGGGTTTGCCGTTTGCGATGAAGGAAATCGGTTTGTCATCGGTGCGGTAGGCAACGGTGAGACGCCCAGGATGCACGGTGGGGATGGGTTGGCTGGCTTTTGCGGTCAGGGTGGTGCTCGCGAGCAGGGCGGCTAAGGCGGTGATCGGCAGTGCGCGTGATTTAATTGTCATGGTAACGTCCTCCTGATTTTGATTTTGGTGGATCGGCTGATTAGGCACCCGGCCAGAAAATTGGTTTGGCGGCCGGATCGGCGAATAGTTTGGCCGGTTCGTGGGCGATATTGGGGATTTCGAGATAGTGATGGCGTAGGGCCGCGCCGTGGCGTTGGCGCAGGCTGGCCCAGAAATTCCGGCCGCGCGCCAGCCGGTTGGCGCCTTGGCTCATGGCAGCGGGCGAGCGATCCAGCATCGCGTGGTGTGGATCGCAATCGAGCATGCCGAGCAGATAATGCACATCGCGGGCGATGTAACGCTGTTCGAGGGCGGCTTCATCGAGCGGCGCGCCGTAGGCCGGGCGCGCATCAAGGCCATATTTCCAACGGGTTGGGTGTGTGTTAGCGGGGTCGCTGTGCGGGCGATCCGAACCGAACCAAGTATAGGATGAGGGGTTGGCGACCACAAAGCGAATTGGGCGGCTTGTGTTGGAGAGAATAGCGAAGCGTTGCACCAATTGGCCGCCGCCGGAATGGCCTGCGATGATGATGTGCTCAAGGGCGGGATACTGGGTTGGATCGGCCAGCGTGTCGATCAGGTCATCGAGTACAGCGAAGGAACTGATCGGCCGATCGCCATGCGCCGGATCAGGCTCGGCGAAATCACCTTGCATCCAACCGGTCTCGCTCCAATGGAGGCTGTTGGCGGGGCGCTGGTGGTGGGCAATATCGGCGGCGGTGAGAAATTGCGGCGCAATGACGATGACATCGGCGGCATCATCGCAGAAGGCGGCGGCGGCGAGATCGGCGTAAAATGGCGCATCACGGCGGCGGCCATGGATGATGACGATGGCACGACGCGCCTGGGTTGGATGCGCGCCCCGCACCGCGAGCGGGATTGTTGCGGTTGGCGCATGGGGCGGTGTCGTGCCGGTGCGGAGCGCGAAATGGGTCTCGCCGATTTCGGCGGTATGGGCGGCGATCAGTTGCGTTTCGGCCATGGGTTAAGCATAGCGCGTCGCCGCGCCGGGCCAAGAGCGGCTTGCGCAAAAATTCATAAGCTGGGCTTATTGATCAGCGGGCGGGCCAGGCGCAAGGTTTGGCGCAAGGCGGGTGCCGTGTCGCTCCGGCGGTAGAGCAGCGTCAATTCGGTGGTGAAATGCTGGGTCATCGGCCGATAGGTGACGCCGGGGACGCCGAAGCGGGCCATGGTTTCGGGCACCAAGGCGACGCCGACGCCCGCGCCGACGAGGCAGAGCATGGTTGCGATTTGCGGCACGGTATGGGCGATTTTTGGCTCGAACCCGGCTTTGGCGCAAGCCGCATTGACCCATTCGCGCAGGCCGCCGCTGGGCTGCTGTAAATATTGGATGAAGGGAGCCTCGCGTAGTTTGGCGAGGCTACAGCGCGGCGCTTTGGCGAGCGGGTTGGTGTCGGCGAGGGCGATGATCATGCGCTCGCGCGCCAAGGTCAGGCTGGTGAGGCGCGCGCCGAGATCGGGCAACGGCGAGCGGGCGATGCCGAGATCGAGCGTGTAGTTGGTGAGTTGCTCGATCTGGCTGGTGGCGGAGAATTGATCGAGATGGAGGGAGATGGCGGGCTGATCGGCGCTGATTGCGGCGATCAGGGCGGCAAAGGCCGGGTGAAAGGCGGCGGAGCCGACATAGCCGGCGGCTAGGGTTTGCGCGCCGCTACGCCCGTTGGCTCGGGCCAGCCCGCCGAGCCGATCGGCTTGTTCGATCAGCAAACGCGCATCGGTAAGGAGTTTGGTGCCGGCCTCGGTCAAGCGGGCGCGACGGCCGGTGCGGTCAAATAGGCTGGTGTGCAGGCTGGCTTCGAGCGATTGGATTAATTGGCTCAGCGCGGGCTGGGACAGGCCGAGCTGGCTCGCGGCTTGGGTGAAATCACGGGCTTGGGCGGCGGCGGCAAAGGCACGCCAGTGGCGGAGTTCGGCACTCATGGCGGCTCCAAGGATACGGGCGGTGCGCGTATGGGGCGGCGTTGATGCGCCGTCAATGCGGCGGCGGCGCTGGTAGTCGGGTGGGAGAAAAAAGCTTAGCCGCCGACCGCGATGATCCCGCCGATGATCAGGAGAAAAATTGCGAAACTGCGTTTGAGCGCCTGGCCGGATAGGCGGTTGGCGACCCGCACGCCCGCGCGCGCGGTGAGGGTTGAGGCGAAGGCGGCGATGACGGCGGCGGGGAGATAGACCGTGCCGATCAGGCCCCAGGGCTGGGCTTGGCCGACGGCATGGGTGGCGGGGTGGCGGAGCAACATGTTCAAAGCGGCGGCGGCGCAGGCGATTACGAGGCCACAGGCTGCGCTGGTGGCGACGGCGCGGACGGGCTTGACGCCGAGGCTGATGAGCAAAGGCACGGTGAGCGAGCCACCGCCGATGCCGACAATCGATGAGACCGTCGCGATGCCAATTCCTGAAGGGAATAGCCAATGCGAGCTGGGGGTATAGCCATGCTCGCGCTGGGTTTTTTCACCGCCGAACCCCATGCGCCAAGCCGTGATGGCGCAAAACAAAGTGATGGCGAGGCGGAGCATGACCCCGCTCATGAAACCTTCGAGTTGGGTGCCGATGAGGGTGCCGATGACCATACCGGGCGCGAGTCGGACCCAGGTGGCGGCCATGATATTGCCGGTGCGATAATGGGCGAGGGTGGAGGCGCCGAAGGTGAGCACCATGCCCGCAAGGGAGGTGCCGACCGCGACATGGATGATTTCGGGACCGACGACGCCGGAGGCTGGAAGGGTCACGGTGAGGGCCGCGACGATGAGCAGCCCGCCGCCAATGCCGAGCAAGCCGCCGAGAAACCCGGCGGCGGCACCCGCGAGCGCATAGAGCACGAGGTCAGAAAGCAGAACCGCCAATGGTAAATGCATGGATTAGCGATCGGGGGTCGACATTGGGGGTCGGCTTGGGCGCAAAATTAGAGGATGAACCGATCGCCGAGATAGACCCGCCGCACATCGCGATTGGCGACCACGGCGTCGGGCTCGCCTTCCATCAGCACCTGGCCTTCGTGCAGGATGTAGGCGCGATCGATAATTTCGAGTGTTTCGCGGACATTATGATCGGTGATGATCACGCCGAGGCCGCGATCTTTGAGATGGGCGACGAGGTCGCGGATTTCGCTCACGGCGATCGGGTCGATCCCGGCGAGGGGTTCATCGAGCAAGATATAGCGCGGGTTGGTGGCGAGGGCGCGGGCGATTTCGACGCGGCGGCGCTCGCCCCCGGATAGGGCCAAAGCGGGGGTGCGGCGCAGGTGCGAAATGCCGAATTCGGCCAGCAACTCATCGAGCAGCGCGGCGCGATGATCGCGGTCAGGTTCCACCACTTCGATGGCAGCGGCGATATTTTGCTCGACGGTTAGACCCCGGAACACGCTGGCTTCCTGCGGCAGGTAGCCAATGCCGAGCCGTGCGCGGCGATACATGGGCAGGGTGGAGATATCGACGCCATCGAGCGTGATGGTGCCGCTATCGGCCTGGATCAGCCCAACGAGCATATAGAAAGTGGTGGTTTTGCCGGCACCATTGGGGCCGAGCAGGCCGATGGCTTCGCCGCGCCGCAGGGTTAGCGAGACATTGCGCACAACGGTGCGTTTGCGGAAGGTTTTGCCCAGGCCCGTTGCAATCAGGCCAGCCCCCTGCCCTGCATTATCGCGATAATCCTCGGTGACGCGCAACGTCTCGTTCATGGGGACGGTTTCGCGCCGGTTTGCGGCGATTTGACGGCAGGTTTGGCCGCGAGGCTGGCGGGCGGCGCCGAATTGGGCAGCACTACGCCCTGAACGCGCTGGCCGGGGGCCGCGAGCAGCGTGGCGATGCCGGTTTTCATGTTCACCCTGGCCTTGCCGCCAGCGAGTTCGTTCGGGCCGCGGGTGATATGGACATTGCCGGTCAGCACGGCGATCCCCGTCGCGGGGTAATAGATGCCGTGATCGCCGGTGGCGATATCGGTTGCGGTGCGGACGATGACATGGCCTTCGGCAATGACTTTTCGCAATTTCCCAGCGGCTGCATTGGCCCCCGGAGCGGTGGCGGAAGCGACCGGCGCGCCGGACCCTGCGGTAAAATAGCCGGTGAGCTGATCGGCCTGGATCGAGCGATGATCCTTGGTGACCACTTGGGCATGGCCGATAGCGACGGCGCGATGATCTTTGGACCAATATTGCAGCGCTTTGGCGGCGGTGATGGTGTCGGACGGCGTGATCAGACGCAGGGCCGTGCCGGTGAGCACCAATTCGCCGCTGGTCATATGGTAGATCGCGCGGTCGCCAAAGGCTTGGTCGGTGGCGGTGAAAATATGCACCTGACCGATCGCTTCGAGGGTGGTGAGCTTGGATTGGCCTTGATCGAGGCTGGCCAGCGGGTCGCTGCTCGCGGGGGGCGATGGCGCGGCGGCGGTGCTGGCGCTGTTGGCGGCGTATTGCGCGACCAATTGATTGGCGGTGACGGTGACTTTGCCCCGCACGGCCTGGGCGTTGCCATTGGCGGTGATGGTGCGGGTTTTTTGATCCCAATCCAGACCATTGGACGCGGTGATCTGGATCGGCTGCGGCGCGGCACCAGGGGCGGTGCTCTGGTCAAACCCGAGCGACTGGGCGCGGGCAGTGCCCAAGGCGAGCGTGCTGAGCAGCAGGACGGCGAGCGAGCGGCGCGGCGCGGCAATCATTTCGCCGGGCTCGCGGCCGGAGAGGATGCCCCACCGATTAGGGTCAGGGCGACGGGGCCGTTGAAATGCACCACGGCGCCGCGATTTTGCACCGAAAAACCATCGGCGGCGTGCAGCGTGCCGAACGGGCCATAAGCGAGGACTTTGTCAGTGCCGGTGGCCGTGCCCTGCTGCACATTGACCAGAGCGCGGTGGGTTTTCATGGTGGTGCCATCGGCCCGATAAAGCGTGACGCCGCCGCCCAGCCCGAGTGCGCCGGTTTGCTGGTGATAAAGCCCGTGTTGGGCGTTCAACATGAGCCAGGCGCCGGATTTGAGCAGAATATCGCCTTGCGGTCGTTGCAATTGCAGTCGGTTTTGGGTGATCTGGGTCGCGACGGCAGCGGCGATCGAGAATTTTTCGCCCTGATTGTTGATACCGTGATAGCGCGCGCCGCTGACCCGTGAGATGGGGGCATGCGGCCCCGATGCGCTGGTTTTGCGGTAGCTAAAACGACCAAAGGCGGCGCCGGAGCGGATATCGGGCAGCACAGCGAGGGCGACCAGCAGCAGAACGGCCAGAACGGGCAGCACGCGCTTGGCAAGGGCGACGTTACGGCTGCGCGCGAGGGTGGGCAGGCTCTCCGCCGGATCGCGGCTGACCGAGGACAATAATTGATTATTCGGGGTCAGCTTTTGCATCTCGCTTCCCTTCACGCCCATACCCTCACGCCACACCGGCACGCAGCAAATCATGGATATGCACAATACCCACAACCAGGCGGTTGGCATCAACGACAAAAAGCGAGGTGACTTTCGGATTTTGATCGGTCATGGCGCGGAGCGCGTCCTCGGCCAGCGCATCGGGGCCGATCACCCGCGGCGAGGCCGTCATGATGTCCGCGACCGGGCGGGTCAACAAATTCGGGCCCATCGCACGGCGGAGATCGCCATCGGTGACGACGCCGAGCAGTTGGTTCGCGTCATTGATCACGCCAAGGCAGCCGAAATGTTTTTCGGTGATCCGCAGGATTGCCTTATCCATGGTGAGATCGCCGGGTGCGAGGGGCACGGCCTCGCCGGAATGCATCAGCTGGTGGACGCGCTTGAGGCGAGCGCCGAGCTTGCCGCCGGGATGGATTTGGCCAAAAGCGGCGCTGGTGAAGCCGCGCCGGGCGAGCAAAGCGACGGCGAGCGCATCGCCGAGGGCCATTTGCATGGTGGTGCTGGTGGTCGGAGCAAGGCCGATGGGCCCGGCTTCGCGCGCTTGCGGCAAGAGCAGGAGCAGCGTCGCGGCTTGAGCGAGGGTGCTGGTCGCGCGGGCGGTGATGGCGATGAGCGGCAGGCCGATGCGCCGGGCATGGGCGATGATGTCCGCGAGTTCGGCGGCTTCGCCGGAATTGGACCAAGCGAGCACCGCATCGCCAGGGACCACCATGCGGAGAGCGCCGTGGCGGGCTTCGGCTGGGTGGACGAACAAAGCGGGGGTGCCGGTGGAGGCCAAGGTGGCGGCGATTTTACGGGCGACATGGCCTGATTTTCCCATGCCGGTTACCACCACGCGGCCGGTGACCCGCTCCAATGTTGCGACCGCTTCGGTGAAGCGCTGGTCGAGCGAGGCGGCGAGCGCGTTGAGGGCTTGGGCTTCGGTGGTCAACACGTCACGCCCGATGGCAATATCCTCGCCGTCGGTGGCCTCGGCCCGGCCTAGGGTCCGGCTTGTTGTCATGCTTCTGTATGCGTCCTGCGGCGATGCCGGGTCAACAGACGCGGCGCAACCAATTGTAATTGGTGCTGTGCGTCAATGGCTGAACAGGTCAGGGTCGTCATAGCCGAGCAAATCAAGGGCGCCGCGGGCGGGCAGGAAGCGAAAGCACGCTTCGGCGAGGGCGCGGCGGCCTTCACGCAGCAGCAGCGCATCGAGCTTGGCCCACAGCGCGTGCAAATGCAGAACATCGGACGCGGCGTAGGCGCATTGCTCGGGTGTGAGATCTTGCGCGCCCCAATCGCTGGTTTGCTGTTGTTTGGAGATTTCGACGCCGAGCAGATCCCGGCACAAATCCTTCAAACCATGCCGATCCGTATAGGTGCGCACCAGTTTTGACGCGATTTTGGTGCAAATGACCGGGGTGACCACCACGCCGAGCGAGCGCCGCAGCATGGCGACGTCAAAGCGTGCGAAATGGAAGAGTTTGGTCAGGGCGGGATCGACGAGTAGCCGTTTGAGATTGGGGCAATCATCGCCGCGCCCACCGAGGGTGGTTGGGATGAGCTGGACCAGATGCGCGGTGCCATCGCCGGCCGAGAGCTGGACCAGGCAAAGACGGTCACGCCGGGCTTCGAGCCCCATCGTTTCAGTATCGATGGCGACCATGCCGGTAAAGGAGGCGGACTCGGGCAGGTCGTGCTTGTGCAGATGAATGGTCGCGCCGTTGGCGAATAGGGTTTCGCTCATCGCTGTGCTGGGTCCAATCCGGTTTGCAGGGAGGCCGAATGCTGCGAGGGGTGAAGGAGGGGTGGTGCCCAGGAGAAGACTCGAACTTCCACAGCCTTGCGGCCACAGGTACCTGAAACCTGCGCGTCTACCATTTCGCCACCTGGGCCGGTGCATCGAATGATCGTCGCTCTAGCGAAGTGAGCCGGGCGCGTCAATTGCGGCGATGCCGGAGCGATG
>VFSW01006457.1_pt1 | contig 17229 bp, 25 predicted proteins | sample 5358111 | NCBI WGS metagenome assembly VFSW01 (sample SAMN11554181, study PRJNA540505) | mine drainage metagenome | isolation source: sediment from site ElyBrook_90M | place: USA: Ely Copper Mine, Vershire, VT | collected 2017
TTGTTCTATCCGTGTAGAGATAAGTCAAGTTGCCCATCGCGCAAGCCTGATTTACTGGGTACGCCGCACCAACCGTCCAGATCACTGTCCCATCGGTCACGGTTCCGCCTGTACTGGTGGGCCATGTCGGTTGCGATGTTCCACTAGTTCCCGCAGTGGTGACTGTTTCTGTTTTTCCGTTTGGGTCTGCTACTTGCGCTCCCAGAGCGTACGCTGTGCTGGCATACCAAATGCTTCCCGTTGGCCCCGGATAGTCGGCATCTGTCTTCCCCGTACATTGACCATAAGGGGTGACGGTGTTGCTGACATACGGGCTTCCGCCCTTCGGTCGCACGTACCACGTCTGCGTTCCTGTACCTCCAGCCACTACCGTCAAATTGATAAAGTTTCCCGGAGACTGCCACCCAGATGTGACGCTGCTTCCATAAACGGCATTACCAGCCCTGCCGCACGTAATCGTCACTGCCCCCGGTGCAACGCCCGTAACTCTTCCTATCGAATCTATGGTAGCTACTGCGGTATTAGAGCTAGACCATGTGCAGGATTCTTGAAAGGGATTTCCTGTGCCGCCACCGGAAAACGGAGCATAGCCGCTCCCGATCGTCACAATCGAACCCACAGCCACATTCAACGGAAGTTGCGTATTTCCTGCCTGAGTGGTCGTCGCGTACGTCCTGTAGTCGGGAGTCATGTATTGGTACCATGTATCCCCAACATGCTGGGCGTAAACAGAAGCGCGATCCGACACGCCGCCAGCGGTAGCAATGATAATAGAGCGACTGGGAATCCCGGCTCCAGGGTCAGTCACTACCGTTACCAATCCCGTTGTCGAAACAGTGTCCGTCGCGCTTGTGCTAAGCCACGTCGCCCCGCCAGCATAAGTGCAATCGTCGGAAGCGTGGGAAGGATAAGTGCAAGCTACTGTAAGCTGGAGCGTTGACCCAACCTGAACACCACCGCCGTGCGGAGATACAGTTACAGTCGATGGAGTCTGCGCGGCAAGGGGAGAGGCGAGGAGAAGCAGAGCAATTAGATTGCGTATTTGCATGAACTGTACCCCGCGATGTTCGACAGCGTAATAGTGTTGAAATAGCCGATCTCAGCAATGGAGGCTGTGGAATATCCATCTGCGCTGGTGGTGTAGCCAAACGTATTGGTGTCGTTGGTAAACATGCCGCCTGGTAGGGTAGTCGTTCCGCTGCCATCGCTGGTGCAGGTTCCACCGCTGCACGTATACAACTGCCACGCTCCGGTTGATAACGTGTACTGAGCGACCAGCGTGGTGTAGGCAGTAGACGATATAGTCGCCGTTCCTGTCCCTATAACTACGACATTATCTTCAACGATTTCCTGATGCTTCGTCGAGGAAATAGCCCACTCGAACGATCCAGTGACCGAACCTCCCACGATGACCTGATTTGTTGCTGCACTGGTGGGTTTGACAACCGAATACCATGTGATTGTTGGTTGGTTGAGGCCAATCCCAGTCGCCAGCGTCAACACATCGCTCGTGCCATTGAACACCATCGCTGGCAACCCATTGACCTGCCCGGTGGTGTAAATAGGCTGGCTCGCAGTCGTCGCTTGCGTGGCGTTATTCGCTGTAGCAATACTAGCCAGCGTGTTGATGCCAGCCCCATTCGTACAGGCCACTCCCGTTCCGCAGGTATTGGCCGCGTTGTAGACAGGCCACTGGTAGGTCGCGCCCGTAAGAGCGCAAGTACCGGAAGCAGAGGCTAAAGCCCCCGTTCCGCGCCCAATGGAAACAGCCGATTGCAAACATATGAGCGAACCGAGAATTATGCCTTTGAAGATCATCGCGCCCCCACATTCAACGTCATCGCGCCCGGCGTAATCGAGGCCGCCGTCTGATTGCATACCGACCAGTTCAGCGTGTTGGCGGTGGGCCACGCGGTAAATGTCAATCCACCCGTCGCCCCCCAACCTGTTACCGCATTGGGGTTGGTGGCAAACGCCGTGTCAAACACCGAAGTCGTAGCCACACCCGTCATCGTGGCCGTGGCAGGGGTCGTGCAGGTGTTGGCAGAAATCGCCGTAGTGGGAAGCGTCACCTGAATGTTCGCGATGCCACTTGCGCCCGTGGCCGCAATCGTAACCGTGTTGCCGCTGGGGGTCACGGTAATGCCAGCACCTTGAACGATATCTGCCTGTCGCACAAGAGGGGAGAAGGAACCAGTGCCGTGTGCGAGGTTTACACCCGTAGCCCCAAGGAAAGTAAGGTAGTCAAATCCCGTGGCCTGCGTCGGAAGAACGTCCACGCCGCCCGCCGCCTGGGTAAAGGACACTGAGGTGTTCTTGCTAGTGTCTGTGGAGGTGAAGGAGAGTGCTTGAATCGACTCGGTCGTGCTGACCGTCGTTCCGTTGTCTGCGATAGAAGAAGGGGCGGTGAGCGCGGTCGCGCTTGAAGCCACCGGAACTCGACCAGCAATCTGACCTGAGACCGTGCCAGTGCCGCTGCTCGCGTTGAAGGTGCAAGTCGTGCTCGTGCAGGTGACACCCGTGCCGGTGAACGTGAAGGCTCCAGAAACAGAATTGATGCTGGTAACGTTGTTGAACGTGCAAGTCGTGAGCACGCAGTTGACGCCGTTGCCCCCGAACGTAAACGCACCCGAGGCGGTGTTGATGCTGGTGACGCCCGCCGCCGCGATACTCTGCTGCCACACGCCCGCGATGCATTGATACGTGCCTGCGCTCGTCCCTGCTGTCTGCACCGTCAAGTAGTTGGGCAGGGTGCACGCACCCGAAGGTGCGTAGCTTTGATATACGACTGGACCAAAAGTCGTACCTTGCGCGTGCGCAGCGTGTGGCATTGCAAAAGAGGCGACCAGAGCCGCCATGACGAACAGTAGTTTGCGCATTGCACGTGCCTCCTAAGCCGCAGCGCGCTCTTCCAAGCCCACGGCTATAATTTTGAATTTTTGTTTTGTCATGGTCTTGATGGATCCGTTCCAGTAGACCCGCGCGGGGAACGTAATGTCGTCGAGCGTCAAAATGGGCACTACTAGACAGCGACAGTTGGGGCATTCTCCGGCATTGTAGGCGCCAAGAGTAGACTTCTCACCTACCAACGCTTCTGGTGACGGGGTCTGTGTCCACGGCACGATCACGCCGTGCATGTTGCGGTGCGACTTACGCACGCGATCTCCGTCCTTACTCGTCTCCCACTGGTACCACTCAATGGACAGGCGCTCGCAACGAGCGCGCGTCAGTGCGGTGCTGGCTTTGGCGGTCTCGGTGCGGCTGATAAGGTGTGTGCGCGAGCGCAGCAACTCGGGAAAACGCTTGGACGCCATTTTGGTTATGGTGGCAGGTCGCGCGCCGTTTTGTTGCGCCTTGGTCACTTCGTTCGTGAGCGTGACCGCAGCATCTAGGCTGAGCGAAGAGATGAGAGCCGCATTTTCCCGTACTAACTGCTGCACGCGTGACCCGGTAGCACCCTGCATCTCCGCCTGTAGCAGTTGGTGCAGCTGGCGCGCGTGCCCAGAACGACTGGCCGCCTCGCGCCACGTGCGCCAATTGGTGCGTTGAGTGTGCAAGATCATGCGCTGTGCCAGCAGGTTGCTGGCTTCTTGTACGTCTTGCGCCGTAACGCGCGCGGCGATGGCTGCCTGCCAATCAGCGAACGATTGCTCAGGATGCTTCTTTACAGACGACAAAACGCGGCCCGTTATCTCACGGATGCCGCGTTCGTACGCTCTTTGAAGCCGCTGTGTCGGACCGAAGCCGGGTGGTTTCTTTGGGGGCATTGCTACCGCCGTTCATACAAAACGTCACACAGTTGTGATGTTGTGACAACCGTTCTTACGCTCGTTGAGTGTCAGCCACTCGTCCTTGGCTGCTGGTTCGTTACGTTTGACAAAACCATGCCGGACCATTTCTGCCGTCGGCGGTGCCATCGGGAAGCGATACTCGAAACCCTTCTTTTCTAGACGCTTCTTCAACTGCAGCGCCTTCTCACTGTTCACGCCCAGCATACCAACGTGTGGTGCGCCGCTCGAGTCCTTGGCGCGTGTCGTCGCTACGTCTAGCTCCCAGTCCTTGATGCGTGGATCGCCAGTGAATTTGCGCAAGCCCTCGAGCACCGACTTGAAGTTGGACAACTGGACGTCGTTTTTCTTGGCCCACTCTCGAAATTGTGCCGCAGTGACCTGGAAGACGACGGTTCCGTTCAGCGCGTAGCTTACGTCGTACGTGCCGCTCGAGTCCTTGGCCTTGCCGACTTGCGCCGCCGCTTTGTAGGCGGCGCTGGCCATACCGCGCGCGGCTTCTTTGAACTGCGCTACAAACTCCGCCTCTGACTCACCGCTCTTGAGGGCTATCTTCGCACACTTGCGCAAGTACTCGCTTGGAGTCATCTGCTTCTCATGTCCGAAAGCCGCAGAACCTTTTGCCACGCTGTCGTACGTGCCGCTCGAGTCCTTGGCGCGGGTCGTCGCGGCGTCGAGCAAGTCAGTCAGCCGCTTCTCAAGTACCGCGTAACGCTCAGGGCTTTCTCGCTTCAGCACGATGCCGGCCTGTCCGGCCAGCTGCGGACGAATGGCCCTGAGCTCGGCTTTGATCTCTGCCGAAGTAGGACCAACCACCGCGTCGTTGGCCTTCTTGCCAGACAGCTCTTCTTCAATGAAGGACAAGCTGAAGCCGTACTTTTTGGCAATGGCCTTAGCACTAAGACCCGCAGCCGCTGCGCGCTTGACAATCTTGGCAGCGCCTTTGTCGGTGTCACGGTCGAAGGGGGAGGCATTCTTGGCCCGTGTGGGGTCGAGCGCGGCGTCCAGTGCACGATGAAGCGCGTCTCCCGTCCGCCCCTTCAGCAGGGCATGGATGAGCTTGGCCTCTTTACCGCCAATGCGCTTGTCCTTATTGATCTCTTTTTGCACTGCTTCGGCGCTGTACTTGACAGGCCGCACTTCGTCTTTGGCTTTGCCTAGTCTGTCGTATTCAATAACGGCACGCGTACGCTTCAACTCTAGTTCTTTCAGCGCGGTGTCAATACGTGCTATCTTGCGCTCTCTGTCAAGCCCAGCGTTTTCAAAGTTAGACAGACGCCATCGCTCTTCGTTTTTCTTTTCGATGGCCTTCTTCAGCTTCTTCACCTCTTCATAGAGCACGTCACGTGGTCCACTAGAGTCACCCATCGAAACTGCGCTCTTGGCACTTATCATGTCTTTGAGGCCTTTCTTCGTCGCGCCGTTTGCGGCGCACACGCGACACCTTACGTCTCCGCACCATAGGCCGTCGGCGTGCATGTGCGTCTTCCAGCGCTTGTCCTCGTCAGGGTCGGCGTCTGCACCACGCGCCTTGTACTCTTTGTAAAGTTCTTCGTCTGACTTTTTTCTTGCGCAAGATGCTTGGCCTCTTGCTCGAAGAATTTCTTGGCGCGCTCTTTGTTGCCTTCTTTCGTGAGGTACTCTGCTTCTTGGCGCGAATTTTCTGCCATCAACCGTGCCGCACGCCGTTCAACTTCTGCAATCTTACGCATGCCGACTGCGGTCACTTTGAACACGTCTTTGGCAGGTTTACGCAGCAGTTCAGCCTTCACTTCAATGACTCTACCTTCGGCAGTCTTGCACCGCACCCAACCGACATCCTCGCCGCCAAATTCATGCAAAACAGTGGCAGGATTGTTGTAGCCAGCCACCATGACTGTAGTGCCTTTTGGCCACACGCCTGGTCTTTTCGAAGTTGCGTCTTTGACTCTTGTCTTAGAAGGAGGTGGCATTTTAAATTCTTTGCCACCGGCGCTCTCTTTGCCGCCGACACGCAATGCGGTCAGCTCTTCGTCCCTGCTCTTGGCGCCACCGCTAGTCCGAGCAATGCGTGCAAGTTCTTTTGCATAAGCAGGCGTGCCGATGTGCATGTACTTATTCTCCGTGTGTTGACACACATAGCCTTTACTCGGTTCGTTCGCGCAGCGCTTGCCGCCAGGTTTTGACGGTTGAAATTTGTGTGAAGTTCGTGCGTGCAGCTCTGCCAATGATTCTGCCATCTCAACCCTCCAGTACTTGCGCCGTGTCTAACTCTGGCAGCATCCAGTTTACTACGCCACCGGGACGCCAGAAGATGCGTGCGCCAGGCTGCTTGCTTAAGAGCACGGCCTCACGACAGGTGATGGTGCGCGTCTGTGGATTGGTTAGCTGAAGATTCTTCGCGCTTTTCTTTTTCTTTAGCATGGTCGCCCCGCTGGCAAACTTTCCATACCGGCCACGTACGCCTCGGGAAGCCAAAGATAGGTGAACGTGTCTTGTTGCCGCAGAGGGTCAGTACGCATCTTGTACAGCTTGCCGTGTGCCAAACGCAGATTTAGCGTACCCTCGACTGGCGCACCTGCGTCCTTCAGCTTGGCTAAGAGCAGTTGCTGATAGGCGGTAGGGCTAGTGTGACAGGCGAACAGCATGCGAATGTCCTGTGTGCTGATCTCGATGGCGATGGGTTTTGGCCCCTCTAGAATCTCTTGCACTACGGCATCTTCGTGCACGAACTGCTCCGTTTCTTGTAGGTTTGTTCTCTACGCACTGCCTTGCGCGCGGCGTCGTAGCGCACTTGTAACCGCGCATTTCGCAAAGCAGCCTGCCACACTAGTCGCAACCACTGCGCACGACTGCGTGCGTCGTAGTGATACACAACGGCCACGTACGCCAGCTGGTTGACCAACGCCCAAGCGAACCGCAGCGCCCTAGCCACGAGAACCCAGACTGGTGGACCGTCCGTAAAACACGGGGCTGAGGTGCAAGGTCTCCGGCGTAACCATCCAGCTCCAAGACCTCAGCACATTCAACGGCGGTATGTGGAAGGCGGCGGAAAGCAACTCGAACACGTGCTCGCTGCAATCTTTGCGCCCAGGCGTGTTGAGCTTGCGGTTGTGCAAGAACACGCCCAGACAACCCGCGTAATTGTACGGTGTGCCGATGGCAGCCTCTTGGTAGGCCATTGCGCGGTCGTACTCAGCAGCTGTGCACGGAATGTCGTACTCGCGACACCAGGTAAGCGAGCGGTCGGCCCAAGCTAGCGGGCGCGCCTCGATGCCGTGAAAAGCGTGAGCGCCGACCCACGCATCACGCGTGCGATTCATCACCTCGACGTGGTCCATGAGCGAAAATGTTGAGCCCGTGATGAGACGAGAGATGAACCCCTTGGTATTGATGAACCGCACTGTCAGTACGTGGCGCATGGCGCAAAGGCCTCCTCGTGCGAACTTACTTCATCGGCGTAACAGGGTCCAGCTGTGTCGCGTCGTATCCGGTGGTGGCTACAGCTAGAGCTGCGGTCACGCCGTCTTGTGCGGCAGACAGATACACATCCAACTTCGCCAGTACGTCGGGCGCGAGACCCGGAACCGTCTTCAACGTGTTGATGAGCGCGATCATGGCGCCGAAGCCCGCCATAACGTCGGTCGTCTTGGTCGAGCCGTTCATGAGCGACGTCAGCAGTGGGTTGATGCCAGCCTCTAGCGCCGCAGCCATGGGAGCGAAGGCCGCCGTGACGGGAATGGCAGCCAGCGTCACGTTAGCCGCCAGTTCGATGAGCGAAGTTACTTGTGCTGCGTTCATTACTTGCCTCCTTGCGACACTACGTTCTGCAGAGACGTTTGCTGTGCGGCCACTACGTTGACCGCTGCCTGTGCTTGCGCTTGCGTCGCTGTCCCTGCGTGAAACGCCTTGTAAATGACCTCGGCTGTGTTGAGTGCCACCGCAAAACTGTTGAACGCCGTGAACTCGGAGGTCGACGGCTTGTACGTTCCGGCAGCCACCTTGGTCTGCACCGCCACGTAGAAGTGCCGCGCGCCCACCAGCACCTGGTCCATATCCTGGTCTGACAGGTTCTGGAAGCCGGGCGCCAACACCACAGGAGACGGCGTCGTCGTGGTCGTTAGGTGGCACCCAGTCAAAATCACGCTGGCGCACAAAAGCAGCGGCAGCAGCAGGGACAATTTGCGATTGGTCATTTGGGTAACTCCGTTTCTTTTTGAGGGTGGGCGGCGTCCTTGAGCTGCGCTTGCAGCATGTTGGACGCCACGCCGATAACGCCGCCAGCGATGGTGGTGTCGATGCCAAACTTCTTGCACTCAACTAACATCCAGAATCCGATGGCCAACACCAACAGCGCGAATGGCTGGCTCGAGACGCTGTTCATAGCGAGCACGAACGCCGGAAAGTCTAAGTTCAAGTGGCGCACGAAAAGCAAGAAGAGCACACACAAAATAAGAATGAGCGCGGCAGGCCGATTCAGCAGATCGTTCAGCAGGTTGATGGTGGCGGGCACGTTACTCATGCGTGGCTTCCTCTTTGCTCTGCGCAGCGTGCGCCGCGTGGCTTTCTATCGTGACCGCGCTGCGCCAGGAAAGCACGCAGCGCGCTGGGTTGATTCGCGGTGCGCAACGCTTTCATGCGCGCACGCTTCTGTTGCCGAAACGACAAGTCGTTGTGGCGTCGATGCCAGCGCACCGACCTGAGCTGATACGCTGGCCGCCAAGCACGTGCTAATGCTGACGGCAACATGGGTGTGACGTTAGAAGAGTCCATGAACTACACTCCTGTGACGCGCCAGGCTGGTAACTTACCGTGTACCCCGTAGCGCAGTGAATCGAGATCGTCGTCTTCGACCTTCAAAGGTTTCTCTTCGCCGTGCTTAGCGGCTTTATCGTCCCAGGCGTAGTTAGGAATGCGCTTGGACAACTCAGGGCAACCGCGCTTACTGATCATCAGCTTTCTACGCGCGAAGAGCGTAGACACTGTGTGAATGCCTTCTTTGACAGCATTGTTGGCGTCCGTGACCCAAAGCCCACGGTGCGTCAACTCAGTACGCAGCGAAGCCGCTTCCGGCGGTACGATGATCTGATGCTTCTCGGCTCCGAACGCGATCAGGTCGTCAGCGTACATGCCGTCGGTCTTTTGCCGCAGCTCTTTGCGGCTGTCCCAGCGCTGCTCACGCGTGACCCACACAACGTCACCGTCGTCGTAGTATTCGAGGTGCGCCTGGACGTGGTCGACGCCAGCGTCGACGGAGTACCAGTGATCAACGTGTCCGCCTGCGGCGCGCAACCCTACGGGTTCATCAGGCAGCTGTATTTGCTTGCCGTCCACGACCACCACGCCGTCGAACAAGTTGGCCGTCTCGGAGAAGCTGTCACGGTAGATGCTGCCCTCGGCTACGACCCACTGAGCCAAAATGTACCGCTTGTAGTAAACGCCGGTCTGCGAAGCGATGATAGAGCGCTTCGTGGCTTCGTCGATGTTGGGGTTGTCGTCTAGGCTGAAGTTGATGATCTCGAGTTCAGGCGAGAATTCTGGCGCATCGATGACCTCTGATTTGAGGTAGCAGTACGGGTTGCCTGTGTTGGTCGAACCATACCACCGAGCACCAGAAGGCGACATGCGTAGAAAATTCTGCGCTAGAAAGCTTTTGGGGTACTCTACCACTTCGTCGCCGACGGTCAGGCCGACGGTCATGCCAAGAATTTGACGGTAGGACGCTTCGTCTTTAGCTCCGAGACAGAACCACTGCTTGCCGAACAACCAAAGTTCGCCGGTAGCCTGGTTGTAACTATAGTTGGACGAACCTACGACGTTGAACAGGTCGATGAGCACGTTGCGGTACAGGGTTTGCTTCGTGGCCCCCGTCATCAAGCGCTTAGCGTTGGGCGGTAGCGGGTAGCGCGACAACTGCACGATGGTCTTGGCGTTCAGGGTGAACGTCTTCGCCGACCGCACCGTGCCGATTACCAGCGTGTATCGCTTGTCTTGTGCTGGGCCGCGCATGATGAAGTCGTGGCTCTTGACCCCGAAGGGCTTCATGATGAGCTCGCTCATCGAATGATTCGCTCCGACTCCGTTTGCATGGAGGTCCTGAACGCGTACCAAGGCAGGCAAACGCCGGTGATCCGGTCGACGCTGGACCACGGTGGTGGGCTCATGAGGCCCGCAACCAATAAGCTTTGCGCGACGCCGTCTCTTCGCGTCACGGTCCAAACGCCGTCAGTTTCTATGGTCTCTACGCACTGCTGCATCTTTGCACCTTTCAAACCAGAACACGATTCCATTGCGCCAACCCAACCAACGCAACGCACCGCGCCACGTTTCCAGGTCCATGGAGCCTTTGTCCTTATTGCAGGTCGCGCACGCCGCGACGATGTTGGTCTCTTCGTGTCGCTCAGGGTGCTTGCAGCCATTGCGCCCGCTGAAGCTGTAGCGGGCGTCGCGGTAGCGGAGCAGCGGCTCAATGTGATCACGGTGCCACCCATGCGGTGGCAAGCGCTTGCCGCAGTACGCGCAGCGTCCGTCGTACTTCGCCAACAGAGCTTTACGGCTAACGCGCATATTTGCGCCACAAATAGGTGTAAACCCAACGCCACCCTAGCCGTTGATACAGCACGGCCCACAGCAACCTGTCGATGGGCTCTAGCGCGTGTATCGGCCCTAGCGTGTAGATGCGACGCCCCTCTGTGTCTACCACCATAGTGGCTAGCTTCTTTTGTCGCATAACTCGAGGGCTCCTTTACGCAGTCGGCACACAAGTGAGGCGCTCACGACTTCGGCCCAGCTTTCAACGCGGCGAACAGGCCCTCGAGCTGCTCGTTAGGTCCGCCGCCTTCGAGGTCTGGTGCACGCCCGTGCTTCTTCGGTTTGAGGTGACCGAGTGACCAGCGCATAGTGTCGACGGCGAGGCGACTGCGTTCGACATTGTCTGCGTGCCGCGTTTCTACGACGTCGACGAGATCACCGTCTTTGGTGAGTACCTGCTTCTCAATACGCGTCACGGTGAGGTTAGGGTTCATGGCGATGCTTTGCGCCATCTCTTCGTAGAGCGGCACAAGACTTTGTTTAGCACGCGCGTGACAGTCTTTGAATGGATGTGTGTCATCGCCCAGCCAGCGAAGCATGCGATACAAACTAGGCATGCCGTCCATCTTAGAAATTGCGCTCATACCGTGGCCTGTAGAGATCAAAGCGTACAGAGCTTCTTCTAGTTGCAGCGACCACTCTACTGGTTGGCCCACAAGCTCAGCGATGAACGGAGCGGCGATACTTTTGCCGTTCGTTTTGATGTCTTGTACAATGGCCCGCACATCTTTTAGTGCAGCGGCCTTAGTAGCTTTGTTTCTAGCAGAATTTTCTGCGTGGCTCGGACGCCCATCGTGCGTCTCCCCCGGCGCAAGTGGCCTTCTGCCCCTTTTCTGCACCGGCTTCTCAGAAGCAGGCGCACTAGCCGTCGCCCTCTTCTTAGTAGCCATGCGGTGAGTCTCCTTGGGATTAAATACAAAAAGGTGCCAGACTCAAAACCTCCGTGAGCGTGGCACCTCTTTGCGATCGCGGGTCCGTGAAGGGCGGAGCGCGACTACCGTGACCGTTCGCGCCTCTGTAGAGGCGCTCGTCGTCACCACGAATCGTGTAAGGTTGACGCGGCGGTCAGGTCCGCCGTCGAACGTCTTCGTGGGCGTTGCACTGCCCCGACAACCAAACGTCAATACTTCAGGGCGGCGTGGCCCCAATGCAGCTCCACGCCTTACCCCTGCAAGTTCCCGAACCGCCTATCGGCCTGTAGTCGGGTTCTTATCCGTGAGTCCACGGACAAACTTGAGACGCACACCTCTAGTATAGCTTGGGCCGTGTGACAGCACCCTGAGTCGACTGTAGATAAGTATCCAACCGTTGCTGGTAAAGTGACGGCACTTTTACGCCGCCTGCCAACACCACCTTCTTCAACGTAGTGGTTGCAGCCCCCATGTGCGCATCCCCTGTATCGTTTTGCCACTCGCGTCGTGGCACGCGACTGGTGACCAAACTCTTGTGACATCTAGTGGCACAATGGCGGACACAAACTCAACCTTCGTGTCTGGCCCACCAACAAAACGATGTGTCTCAGCTTTGACAGCTGCCAAAGCGTGCGACTTTTTCATGTGTAGGTGTGCCTTGCAAGTCGGCCAGATACCCCAGTGCTCGAGCCGCCCAGTTTCTTCTAACGACAACACACAAATTTCTATGGACACGTTCACCCCAACACCTGAACGTTAGTTCCCGTTTTCGGGTCAATCTGACGATCCGCCGTTCAGAGCGTTGTCAGAGAAGTCGTACACCGTACACCGCACACACATAGATCAGTGACCTAAGCATAGCCCACTTAGCACGCGGCGACACCAAAAACAACCGCTAACTTTACAAGTTCTGTAACCCTAATAAAATGAGCCACTGGCTAGGGTTCACTCTCACCGCTACCATGCCGCTAGGATTGTGAATGTGGTGTAACCCCTTTATAGTGTGTAGGTCGCTAAATGGCTAACTATTATTGTCTTCAGTTATAATCTCAAGTGTAGGCTATGTATAATCTGTGTAATCACCATAAGAGGTAGAGAACACACTTCTTAGCGGAATAGTTAGCGGGACTAAGTGACGCATTCTACTAATTTTCCACGTATTTCACCGCTAACTTTACCTTTTTTCAAGCCGATTTAAAAGTGTTATAGACCGCAACTGTCAAAACGCCGTGTGCCTGCACTAAAGTTAGCGGACTATAATTAGGGTCTCACCCGCGCTACAGAAAGGAACCGCACCGCATGGCACGACGCATGATGCGCGCCTTCACATTATCGGCAGAAGTCTCGCAAAACCTCGACGACCTTACTGTCGCAGTTAGTAAAGACGAAGAACTGCGCACGTTACTCTTCGCTTCAGAAGCACCGCTGGATCGTTATCGCCTGGCGCCAGAGGATTACGCATACCTTTACACTCTGCTGCCGCCCCAAACACCAAATGCCAAGGTGGGCCGCGCGTTGAACTTCAACGTGTTCAACATCCACCTCTCTGCGTGCGCAGAACTGCATCCTGATCTGTCTGCGCGCGCAGTACGCGAGATGAATGCCCGAATACAAGCCAACAAACCACCGCCCATGAACGCCAGCCGTGTCGCCGACGCGCTGCTGCGCAGAGCCATGGCCGACGTCTACGCCCGCGAAGACAGGCACGAAGGTTCTGCCCCACCCAAGCCCTCACAGCGTACGCCCCGCCTTGCAACCACCCCGCCACTTGTCGCACTTACCGAACCCGCAGCGAAGGATCATGAGAAATGAAGGTTTTGCAAGCAAAGGACCTGATGTTAAAGAAGGCCGCGACAAGCTGCCTGGCACCCACAGACGTAAAGGCTCTGCAGTTTACACCGTATGGCGAAGGGCACGACCTTGCTATCTTTCCTGCGGCTTTGGCAGGCTTCAAGATACCGTACTTCACCTTAGATGGGCGCGTAGACGAAAGCATCTATAGATTCCGTCTCCTACAGGTGCGCCCGAGCATAGAGAAGGGTTGGGCTGCGCTAAAAGAAGACCCAGTCAAACAGCGCAGGTACACACAGCCTGCAGGTACAAATTGCGGCGTGTACCTACCACCCAGTGTCAGCTGGAAGGAGGTGGCACGCAATCCAAGTATCGAAGTCATCATCACAGAAGGTGAACTTAAGGCCGCGTGTGCCTGCAAGCTTGGCTTCCCGACCATTGGGCTGGGTGGAGTGTATAACTGGCGGTCTTCGAAAGAAGGCTACGAGCTTCTGCCTATTTTAGAGAAGTTCGACTGGAACGAGCGCAAAGTTTACATCGCGTTCGACAGCGACGCCAAGAGCAACCCAATGGTGCGAATGGCCGCCAGCCGCCTCGCGTGGACGCTAGGCGTGCGGAGCGCCCTTGTACACATCATCACACTACCGGAGGGCGAAGAGGGGAAGAAGCAAGGACTGGATGACTTAATCTTCAGCATGGCTCGTGTCAGCGGACGCAAGACAGGTAAGCTTAGCAATTTGAGCGGAGAAGCGCTTCTACAAGCTGTGGGCTCTGCGGACTTTCAACCCGGTGTCAACTTTTTAGGTGAGCTGGTGGCCAACAGCGAGGACATCGGCCCAGGCAAAGAGTTACATCGACTTAATGGCGAAGTGGGGCTGGTGCGCAAGACAAATGAAATTGTGGAGATACTAACCGGGAATGTGTACACACCAGCAGCGTTTAGCGAGTCTGTGTACAAAAACCGCGTGTACACAGAGACAGACGACAAGAACCGTATGGTGCGCAAATTCGCGGCCAAAGAGTGGCTTGCCATCGAGCATCGCACCGAGTTTACTGAGTTCGCTTACGACCCGTCGTGCAATCGCGTGGTGACGGACAGCGGCGCGTACAACACCTGGTACGCACAGAAGTGGGCCACAGAACCGAGCAAGACATTCGCCGGCAGACCGGTCAGCATGGAGCCTTGGGAGCGCCTGTTCAACCACGTGTTCCAGTCACTGACAGAGGCTGAGCGCCTGTGGGTACGTCAGTGGCTGGCCTACCCCATTCAACATCCAGGCACCAAGCTCTACACTGCGTTGTTGGTGTGGGGCCGCACTACTGGCACTGGCAAGTCACGTATCGGCGAGACCATGAAGACTATTTACGGCAAAAACTACGCAGTCATCAATAACGCGCACCTCACCGCCAATTTCAATGAGTGGGCCGAGAATAAGCAGTTTATTGTGGGTGACGAGATATCAATCGGCGATAAGCGTGGTGTCGCCAATACTCTCAAAGGTTTGATCACCAGCGACACCATACGGCTGAACATCAAAAATCGCAAAAGCTTCGTTATTGACGACTGTATCAACTTTTACTTTTCTTCTAACCATGAAGACGCCATCTATCTAGAAAACCATGACCGGCGGTTCTTTATCGTGCACGCCGAGATCGACCGACTGCCCGGTACATTTTACACAGACTACATGCGCTGGTTGGAAGAAGAAGGTGGGGCGGCACGGTTGTTCTACTACCTCAAGTACGAAGTGAACCTAGCTGCTCAAGAGTTAAACTCCCCGACTGGTATCGTTAGAGTGCCTGCGTTCAACCCCAAGGGTGAGGCGCCCACCACTGCGGCCAAGCTAGAAATGATGGCCACGGGGCGGTCTGACGTGGAAGACTGGGCGGTTGGCCTCAAGCACGATCCAGATAAGCAGCTTGGCGAAGGTGAACGTCGTGGGTTCGACTTGTACACCACGAAAGAACTGCTGTGGTTTTATGACAAGGGAGAGGGTAAGGTACGCTCCAACGGCATGGCCCGCGCACTGAATGCCGCAGGGGTGTTCAAGTGTGCCAACGGGTCTAACCATGTACAGGTGGCCGGTGCCAGAGACGTTGTGTATGCCGTGCGCAATGTTGAGAAATATCGCAGGCTAGGCCCTGTGGCCATCACCAAGGCATACGCCGACGAGCGTCCGCCGCAGTTCCGCGTCGGCAGCAGCAACAGATTTGCACCGAATAAGGTGCAGTGAAAGAAGGTGATTAGTTGGCAAGTGTGAATCCTCAGACAACATACATAGTGCCAGTAAGCGGTGGCAAAGACAGTCAAGTGTGTGCAGCCTGGGCACTAGAGTATGTGCCGCGACAGCAACTGCGCTTCGTACATCAGAACACAGGTTTTGACCATCCTGTAACCTACGCGCACATGCGTTACATGGCAAAGCGGTATGGCATAAAGATCGAACACACACACAGTACGCAGTACGACGGTATGTTCGATTTTATCGAAAAGGCGGGCTACTTCCCAGGGCAAGTTGCTCGTGGGTGCACAAGTCGTTTAAAGCAGCGTCCATTTGCAGAATGGTTACGCAGTAATTTCGCGCTTACACCAGGTTCTGTGCACATCTTTATGGGGATGCGTGCCGATGAGAGTCGACAAAGAGGCACAAAGTATGGTGGGCTTGATTGGGATCAGGTGTTGTATCTGCCCGACATTTCTAGTGAGTACGGTCTTGAGTTTCGTCATGTAGAAGTGTCGTTGCCCATCGTCAACATGACCACAGAGCAGGTGTTTGCATTCTTAAAAGATCGCGGCGATAAAATCAACCCTTTGTACGCCAAAGGTCATCATCGCGTAGGTTGCTATCCTTGCCTGTTGGCCCGTAATGCGGAGTGGCAGGCTGCGTCCAAAGACACAGTTGGGCGTGCGCACATAGAACGGTTGGTGCAGATTGAAGATAAGTTCGCTCGTGAAAAGAACCCGCGCAAACTAATCAAGATACACCCAACGCGCGACGTACGTGCATTGTTGGCCGGTAGTGCTGCACTGACAGAAGAAGATGATGCTGTCTGTGGGTGGTGTAGCATCTAGCAGGCGTCTGCAACACACAACGCTGTTCGCGTTGGTTGGTTTTGGTTTAAGAGTGCGCTCTGTAGGCTGCAAAGCTTCTTAAGCGTAGTATTTAAGAGGAGGGTACAACGATGCATTGGGTATCAGAAGATCAGTATGGCATAGACAGGCGCGTTTTGGTGAACGACGAAGGCCGCGTCGTCGGAGAGACGTGGGCGTGTCAAAGTCGTTGGAGCGCGACGGCTGAGCCGGGTGCGCGGATCTTGGGCTCTTTCGTCACGCAACAACAGGCGGAGGCAGCCTTGTTGCGGCACGCCGTTGCTGCGGAGCAGAAGGCTGAGCACGCGCGGCGCATCGCGGAGGTCTCGCGCAATGAGTCTCGTGCCGTCGCCCCACTGCCCGCCTCTGTCGATGCCAGGTTGTGTCTGGCCTTGGCGGAGCTAGCCAATATGGTCAAGACTCTGCAAAATTTGATCGAAGAGTGGGGCGCGACGAAGCCGACGGGCGCGCAATGAGGGCACGTATCCGCACCATCGACGAATTGCCGCACGGTTTCTTTTGTTGCGCCGAGGCACTGGCACGCGTAGAGCGGTTTGGTGGTTTGATCGTAGACCTGCGCGGTGCCCCCGTCGCAGGACGCAGCTTGTGCTTCGATTGCGGGCACCACGGTGTGTACGACGAGCTGCACTACGCGGTGACAGGGCAGGCGTTCGACTACGTGCCGTTGTCTTGTATCGACATCGACGAAGGCGAGGTCGCTCTTGCCTTCGTCGGAACGAACCGCAGCAATAAGAAAGAGGAAGAACAATGAACGTTCTTAGCGTAGACGGAAGTGTGTTGTTCTCCGCCGAAGTCGCCACCGTCAAAGAGTTGATAACTATGGCAGTCGCACAAGGCGCGTACCTTCAGGGTGCAGACCTTCGAAGTGCAGACCTTCGAAGTGCAGACTTTCAGGGTGCGTACCTTCAATACGCAAACTTTCAGGGTGCGTACCTTCAGGGCGCAAACTTTCAGGGTGCGTACCTTCAGGGCGCGAACCTTCGAAGTGCAGACCTTCGAAGTGCGTACCTTCAATACGCAGACCTTCGAAGTGCAGACCTTCGAAGTGCGTACCTTC
>VFSW01006458.1_pt1 | contig 17229 bp, 17 predicted proteins | sample 5358111 | NCBI WGS metagenome assembly VFSW01 (sample SAMN11554181, study PRJNA540505) | mine drainage metagenome | isolation source: sediment from site ElyBrook_90M | place: USA: Ely Copper Mine, Vershire, VT | collected 2017
CCCAGCTGGGCGCTGGGGGTTATTAACATACCGCCACATTCGTGGCAGAATGAATACCCAAAGCCACCAGGGCACAAAGGGGAGAGGAGGAGATGGGAAGAAGAGAGCGTAGAGCTCAGGGCTCAGGCATTGCCAGCCGTAGCTTTAGCGGAGGCTGGGCACGGGGCTAAAAGGTATTCGGCATTCGGTAATCAGTATTCAGCCTTCGCAGAAGCTTCGGCTGACACTGTCAGTGTCGTGGACACTTCGCGTAATACTGAAAACTTGTAAATAGCTGATAATCAAAAGCCCCCCTTGGGGGGTCAGTCCGGCGCCGGAATAAAAAACCCTCACCGGTTGGAGAGGGTCATTATTCAGCAATACCTTAAGCTGATCAGTTATCGGAAGCCATAAGAAGGAATGGCTTCATTTCAAAGCTATGATAATAGGGCCTTAATCTCTCAGTGTTATAGTAGTCAGATACCTTGACTATCTTTTTGGATGCCGTTACAACATCAATGGGAAGATTATCATACCTTCCGTTCTTGAGCACCACAATTCTTCCATGAACACCCTTCAGGATAAGGTCGAGAGCCAGGTTTCCGTAAGCCATTGGCACTATGGAATCGAGGGCATCAGGGTCACCACCGCGAACCATATATCCAAGCTTCTGATTTATCACGTTAATTGTCTTGCCTTTATTATATTTCCCTGAGAGATCTTTGAGCTTTGCAGAGACCATATCTCCTATGCCGCCAAGCTTTGCATGTCCGTAAGCATCTTTCTCACTGTCAGAGAAGACCATCTCTCCGCCTTTGAACATTGCACCCTCGGAGACGAGAACAACCGAATATTTGCTCGGATTATGGTTCCTGTCCTCGACCAGGAGCTGGGTAAGCAGATCAATATCAAATTCAAATTCAGGAATTACACATCTGTTTGCAGCTCCTGCCATAGTCGGAAGCATTGCAGTAAATCCCGCATATCTGCCGAATACCTCAAGAACCAGTAATCTTTCGTGCGATCCCGCAGATGTCCTTAAACTGTTGGTCATCTGAATAGTTCTTGTTACGCAGGTGCTGAATCCGATACAGTAATCGGTTCCGGGAACATCATTGTCCATAGTCTTTGGAATGGCCACGACGTTTACTCCTTTTTTGTAAAGATGAACCCCGTAACTAAGTGTATCGTCTCCGCCAATAGGAATAAGGTAATCGACACCCAGCCATTCGAGGTTCTTTATCACTTCCGGGGTAAGATCGTTAACTTCGGCATTATAGGTGCTCTGAAGATGTTCCGGAACACTTCCTTTTGCCATGTGGCTGGGCCTGGTCCTGGATGTATGAAGGAAAGTTCCGCCTGTACGGCCTGCCTTATTGACAATGTCGTCAGTAAGAACCTGAAAGTTGTTGCTGTTATCTGCCTTGGTGTCTCTTATTAATTCAGTTATTCCGGCCCATCCCCTGCGCAGTCCGATAACCTTATAACCTTCGCGGTTTGCACGGATAGTGACCGCACGTATAGCAGGATTCAGTCCGGGGACATCTCCTCCACCTGTGAGTATAGCTATAATACCTTTGGTTGATTTTTGATTCGCCATGATCTTTTGCTTTTTATTTGGTACCATTATTACTAATTTTAAGACCTCTAAAGTAAAACTTTTTAATATTATTCCAAAAAACCTGCCTGTGACTGCTAATCAATCCGAAGAGAACTCCCAAAACAGGAATACTGTTCTGATAACCGGGGGTAATGGCCTGGTGGGAAGATACCTTACCTCAATCCTTACATCGCAGGGATTCAGAGTTTCCGTTCTTTCCAGGAATGCCGGCAAAGCTGGCAGGGAAAATAATATATTCAGATGGGATCCTGAAAAGAGATATATCGATCCGGCAGCCGTAAAAGGGACGGACTATGTAATCCATCTGGCAGGAGCCGGTATAGGCGAAAAAAGATGGTCAGAAAAGAGGAAGGTGGAAATTCTGAACAGCCGTATAGAAACAGCCCTCTTCCTCCGCGAGGTGTTTAAGGCCGGCGGAATTAAGCTGAAGGCATTCGTTTCTGCTTCAGCCGTAGGCATTTACGGGTCGGTGACCTCAAATAAGATATTTAAGGAGGATGACCCTCCTTCGGAAGATTTTCTGGGTATTACGTGCAGGTTATGGGAGGAGGTTGCCGGCCTCTTTGCTGATGAGGGTTGCCGGGTCGTAAAGATCAGGACGGCGGTAGTCATTGAGAAAAGCGATCCGGCTCTTGTCCGGCTCATGGGACCGGCAAGGTACGGAGCAGTTGTCAGGGTAGGGACCGGTCGCCAGTATTTCCCCTGGATACATATAAATGACCTGTGCAATATATACCTGATGGCAATCAGGGATCAAAACATGCAGGGCGCCTATAATGCTGTTGCGCCTGAACAGGTTACCCATAATGAATTTGTCAGAACAATGGCAGCGGTTATGAACAGGCCTGTTTTTCTGCCTCCTCTTCCGGGATTTATAATGAAGATAATATTTGGCGAAATGGCTGACGTGATCCTTGAAGGAAGCCGTATCTCTTCCGATAAAATAATTGATGCAGGTTACAGATTTGAGTTTCCGGACCTCACCTCTGCGCTTAAAGATGTTATCCTCTCTTTGAAATGATCTCAAGCTTGCTCAGGTCGACGATCTCAATTGTCTTGCCGAATACCCTGATTATCCCCTCTTTTTTAAAATCAGACATGGTTCTGATTACATTTGCAGTGCTCATCCCGATATAATCCGCTATCTCTTTTCTTGAGACGGGCAGGTCAAAGACCCTTGAATTATAAATATCATGCGTAAAATAAAGAAGTACATATGCCACCCTGCCAATAAGGTTTTTCTGCCTGATATCGAGCGTCTGATTTATAATTTTATCGTTGATCATCGATATTTTTGAGAGAAGTCCCATGGCAAACCCGCCGTTTCTTAAAAACAACTGTTTGATAAAATCAAGCCTGACAAGGCAGACAACGGAATCTTCGAGGGCGGAGACGGAATATTGATACCTTTCCTCCGAAAAGATGCTCATGTTACTCACAAATTCAAACGGCCTTGTGATTGTTATTACCTGTTCCTCGCCAGTGGAGGTCCTTCTGTAGAGCTTTACGAGACCACTTTTAAGATATTTAAAATTGGTAATCTTTTCCCCTTCATGATTAATTACCTCTCCCTTGCGAAATGATTGTTCCTCCTTATTTTCACATAATTCATCAATGGAAGCTTCATCAAGGTAAGAGAAGACGATATTCCTGAATTCGCAACTTTCACATATGCAGGGTTTTTTCTTTTCGTTCACTGTTATAAAATTTTGTCAAATTTGCCATATTTGGGCCTAATTTGAAATCGCGATTAACATTTTGCGCCTTCTGCAGGAAATGATTTACAAAACTGATTACCATATGCATTCAACCTTCAGTGACGGAAGATCGGCACCGGAGGATTATATCGAACCTGCTCTGGCTGCAGGACTGAGCGAGATAGGATTCTCCGAACACCTTACCCTTTTCAGGGAGCAGGAAGACTGGAATATGAATCCTTTAAACGTTTCCTCTTATATCAAATACCTGGAATCTCTCAGAGACAGTACGGATAATATCAAAATCAGAACCGGCCTTGAAGTTGACTATTTTGCAGGCAGGGAAAACGAGATCCGTGACTTTCTTACTCCTTTACCTCTCGATTATATCATTGGTTCAGTTCATTATCTCGGCGAGAAGACAGTTGATGTCGGGCCGGAATTTTATGAAGGGAAGAATATCGACAATCTCTTTACATCCTATTTTGAATCTGTTGGTACTGCCGTGGCTTCGGGGATTTTTGATATAATCGGGCACTGCGACCTGATTAGGATCTATGGTTATAAGCCCTCATTTGACCAGGAACCTGTGTACAGAAAACTGGCCAGGACTATGAAAAGACATGATGTTGTTTTTGAAGTAAATACCAATGGCCGCAACAGGCCTCTTGCCGATTTTTATCCCGACAGGCGGTTTCTGAATATCTTCAGGGAAGAAAATGTGCCTGTATGCGTAAATTCCGATGCACATATGCCATCGAGGGTCGCACAATATTTCGATGAAGCGTATGAGCTTTTAAGATATATCGGCTTTACGGAAATGGCCGTTTTCGATAAGAGAGTAAGGCATATGGTTCCGTTTTAAACCCTGGCTTCAGGGAGTATTGCGATAGTAAAGATCAGCTTGAAAGAACGTGATCCAGGAAAATTTTCACTCCTATTGCAATAAGCATCAGGCCTCCGATTATCTCAACCTTGTTACCTAGCCTGGCGCCTGCTGATTTACCTATTCTTATTGCCGTCATTGATGACAGGAAGGTGACAATACCTATCAGTATTCCTGCCTTCCAGATCTGTACGTACAAAATTGCAAAGCTTATCCCCACGGCAAATGCGTCTATACTCGTTCCGAGGGCTATTGTCAGAAGAAGAAGCTTGCTTCCGGTATACTTAGATTCTGCCCTGGTGTCTGATTTCCTTTTGCCTTCAATAATCATCCTTACCCCCAGAAAAGTCAGCAACGCCAGAGCGACCCAGTGATCGGTCGATTTTAACGCATAGGTAATTACTGATCCCATGAAATACCCGATAATTGTAAGTCCTCCCTGAAACAGTGCCAGAACCGTTGCAACAATCAGAGCCTGTCTGAACAGTATTTTGTTCTGTACTACACCATATGAAAGAGAAACGGCAAAGGTATCGAAGGAGAGACTAAGCGCTATGGCAATTATTGTAAAATTATCCATCAAAAAATCTTAAGTCCGGCAAATATAATATAATTCATCCTTATAAGGATTTTGATCCCGAATGCATATATTTGAGTATAATAATCAGTACGATGAGAGCGGTCATTCAACGGGTATCCGGAGCTTCCGTAACAATTAAAAACAAGTTAAAATCAGAAATCGGTCCGGGATTGCTTGTTTTTGCCGGAATTGAGGAAACTGACAATGAGAGTGATGTTGAATGGCTCTGTAATAAGATTGTACAGCTCCGGATCTTTAATGACAATCTTGGGGTTATGAATCTCCCGGTTGTCGAAACGGGAGGAAGCATAATGGTAATCAGTCAGTTCACCCTGCATGCAAAGACAAAAAAAGGTAACCGTCCTTCATATATCCGTGCAGCACATCCCGATATTGCTGTTCCGCTTTACGAGAGCTTCGTCAGCAGACTCTCGGGATTGCTTGGAAAGGAGGTGGCCACCGGAGAGTTTGGTGCAATGATGAAGGTAATGCTTGTAAATGATGGCCCGGTAACAATAATAATTGACACAAAGGCAAAGGAATAGCCGGGAGCCGTTACTCCTGAACCAATTAACTGATAAATCAGTGCTGATCAGGTGAAGTTGAACTTTTAATATATCCGCTGCAACTTAATTTTAAATAAAATAAATTATGAAAACAAAAAGCATTATATTGACCCCGTTCTTTTTATCATAGTACCGTTATCTTGATTTAACATAACAGTTTACTTATGACAAAGCTATACCAGAAACTGATCAAATCATGTCCTACTGAAACAGAAGTTACCAAGGGGCTGAAAAAGGTATTTTCCGTCTCACCGGCAGTTCCGGACAAACATCTGCTGATGAGTATCTTAAACCTGATTGATCTTACAAGCCTTAATACAACTGACAACAAAAGCAATATTATTCATTTTGCAGGCAGGGTCAACAGCTTCTCGGGTCGTTATTCTAACATTCCCAATGTTGCTGCGATCTGTGTCTACCCCAATTTTGTTTCGGTTGTAAAGGAAAAACTAACGGCAAAGAATGTTAAGATTGCTGCAGTTGCAGGAGCTTTTCCTTCCGGCCAGACCTTCCGCAGCATAAAGGTTACAGAATGCAAGATGGCCGTAGAAGCCGGAGCAGATGAAATTGATATAGTAATTCCGGTAGGTGCCTTTCTTGGCAACGATTTTGTTGTGGTCATTGACGAAATCAGGGAAATAAAAACAGCCATCGGGGATAAACAGCTAAAGGTAATTTTGGAATCGGGACTCCTGAGCAGCCATGAACAGGTCTTCAAAGCCTCCATGATTGCGATGGATGCCGGTGCGGATTTTATTAAAACATCCACTGGAAAAACGGCTGTCTCAGCTACCCCTGAAGCAGCTTTTGTCATGTGCAGGGCAATCTCCGATTTCTATTCGGAAACCGGAATCAGGGTGGGGTTTAAAGCTGCAGGTGGAATTTCAAATCCCTCGGATGCAATAACCTATTACTATATTGTCAGACACTGTCTGGGTGAAGGTTGGCTGAACAATACTCTATTCAGAATTGGTGCAAGCAGGCTGGCCAACAATATTTTATCGGAACTTTCAGGTTCCAGCGTAGATCATTTCTGATAAAAGAACTGATCACTTTTATGAAGTACTCTTGCTTTATCATTACTTTTGTGTTTTGAATCCAGAATAGTGATGATAATCTCTTATCCAGAATTTCAGCAGGATAGCATTCCCGGAAAAAATATTGCAGTTCAGGATACTGCCCTGATGAAACCTGTTGCAGACACGGTTTCAGGGAAGCTTCAATTAAAGGATTCTCTGCCGCACCATTTTCTTTCACAAAGAAAGCCTGTAATAATTATATCGGACACAACTTCCCTCTGCGTCCGTAACAGCATAGCCGACATAACATTCTACGATACCAATAATATCGCAACCAGGGCCGGACAGAATGGTTACGACAGATTTCCATTCTTATTCATCGAAAAGAACCGCCGGATACAGGATAAGGAAATGGTGTCACTGGTAAAACAGCTCAGGCCGGGAAAAGAACTTCCGGTTCGCCTGCTTCACGATGACTGGATCATTTTGATTGTCATCCTGGTAGCATACCTGTTCTCCTTTCTGCGATCTTCCTCAAATAAAATGGGGCCCGGGATAGCCAGATTCTTTGTACTAAAAGGTATAAATGAGACTTCAGCCAGGGATATCGGAGCTCTTTTTCAGTGGGAATCAACCTTAAAAAACCTTATCTCATTTCTGATTTTCGGCCTTTTCGCATATTATGCAGCTTCGTATTATGGCTACATGCCATCGCGTATCTCCGGATTTTTTTTCTGGCTGATTGCAGTTACCGTGGTAATCTCAGCCGTTACCGCCAGGCATTTAGTCTGTATTGTCACCGGCAGTGTCAGCAGTGAAAATGAAGTGTTCCGGAAATATCTTCTTGGCATATATCAGTTTTACTGGTTCGGTGCACTTTCCCTTTTTATCATTATAATACTTCTGTCATATACGACATTATTTACTGCGGATGCTTATTTTAAAATGGGAATAATTGTGCTTGGGATCCTTTATCTTATCAGGGTACTAAGACTATTTGTAATATTTATAAACCGTAATATTTCAATATTGTATTTGATTTTATACCTTTGTGCGCTGGAAATTCTGCCTATATTGATATCTGTGAAATATATTTCAGGCCTTGTTTAATTTGGCGAGTGTTACTTTGAGAGTGAAACTTAAACTGTAAAGAGTTGAAAATAAGGAAGATTTTAGTATCGCAGCCAGAACCTACCAATCCGAAATCTCCATATTTCGAGCTGGCTAGAAAGTACAATCTGAAAATTGATTTCAAACCTTTTGTCCAGATTGAAGGTATCCCTTCAAAAGATTTCAGACAACAAAAAATCAACCTTCTTGATTTTTCTGCTGTTATTTTCACAAGTAAGACCGGTATTGATCACTTTTTCAGAATTTGTAACGAACTCAGAACTGTTGTTCCTGATACGATGAAATATTTCTGTATCACGGAGAATGTTGCATTTTACCTGCAAAAATATATTGTTTACAGGAAGCGCAAGATCTTTCACGGGAAAGCTAAGTTTCAGGATCTCATTGATGTGATCGTCAAGCACAGGGAAGATAATTTCTTTGTGCCCCTGTCGGAACCTCATAATACTGAAATTCCCGAACTTCTTGACAAGAGTCAGATACGGTATACAATAGGCACTCTTTATAAAACGATAAGCACTGACTTTTCAAGTGAAAAAGATTTCGATTACGATATCCTCGTATTTTACAGTCCTTCAGGAATAAAGTCCCTCAAAGAGAATTTCCCGGGATTTGTTCAGGGCGACATGAAAATTGCCGCTTTCGGACCAACAACCGCCTGTGCTGTTGAACACGAAGGACTAAGGCTCGACATAAATGCTCCCAATCCAAAAGCTCCATCAATGACTATGGCACTGGATGATTTTTTGAAAGAGCATAACAGGAACATACGGTAAGAGTGCATTATCAGTACTGACCTGCTGCAGTCTCCGGAAGATATCCGCTAATGAGTTCAGGACAGGTTTTAATTATGAATATCAAAAGGGAGACTTTTGACAAGCCGGAAAGACTATGCAGTACCAAAATCATTTCCGGACTGTTCGAAAATGGCAAAATATTCCACACACCTCTTTTCAAGGTAGTGTGGGAAATAAGCCCTGTCAGAATAATCTACCCGGCCCAGGTCACATTCAGTGTTCCCAAAAGAAACTTCAGGCTGGCAGTAACCCGTAATCTTATAAAGCGCAGGCTGAGGGAAGCCTACCGGAAAAACAAACATCTGCTTTATGAATTCCTTTTATCCGAAGAGCTGCAACTGGTCTTCATTGTCATTCTGAAAGCCGATTCAATCCCCGGTTATCGGGATATCGAAAAATCCATCTGCGAGATGCTGACAAAACTGATCTCAAGGATAAAAGAGGAGAAAAAAAAATGTTAAATTTGTCTTAATAGTTTCTTAATCAAAGCCGTTACCAATAATTCTTAGTATTTTCGCCGTTCAATTATTAAGCCGTTTCAGATATGAAAAAGTTTCGTACAGGGAAAATCGTACTGGCGTTAACCCTGCTGCTTATAGCCGGAATCAGTACCGGGTTTCTGGTCAACCAGGAATCGAGAGATTTCAGGATAGCAAAAAATCTTGATATCTTCTTTTCACTTTTCAGGGAACTGAACACCTTTTATGTGGACACTATCAATCCTGACAAGCTGATAAAGACCGGAATAGATAACATGCTTAAAACGCTCGATCCCTATACAGTATATTATCCCGAATCGGAAAGCGATGAATTCACATTTATGACAACAGGAAAATACGGTGGGATCGGCTCTCTCGTAAGAAATAACGGTGAATATACAGTTGTAAGTGAGGTATATAAAGGTTTCCCGGCCGACAAGGCAGGGATCAAGCCCGGAGATATACTGAAGAAAGTTGACGGCACTTCACTAAAAGGATTTTCAACAGATAAAGTGAGCGAAAAACTTAAGGGAAACCCCGGGACAGATATCAATATCACTATAGAAAGAAACGGTAAAGATCTGGATCTGCAGGTTAAAAGAGAAAAGATCACAATGCCTCCGGTTCCCTATTATGGGATGCTTGATTCAAATACCGGTTATATCCGTTTTACCAACTTCACCCAGAACTGCATTTCAGATGTTAAAAGCGCACTCATAGCATTAAAGGAACAGAATGCCCGGCAGATAATACTGGACCTGAGAGGGAACCCCGGTGGATTACTTACTGAAGCCGTGGAAATTGTGAACCTTTTCGTACCCCAGGGTACTGAGGTTGTAGCTACCAGAGGCAAAGTCAAGCAGTTTGATGAGGAGTACAAAACAAATAAGGAGCCTGTTGATCCGCAAATTCCACTTGCTCTTATCATTAACAGCGGTTCTGCCTCAGCATCGGAAATAGTTGCAGGGGCAATTCAGGATCTCGACAGGGGAATAATAGTGGGTCAGCGGTCGTACGGCAAAGGACTTGTGCAGATCACACGCCCATTAAGCTATAATACACAGCTTAAGGTCACAACGGCAAAATATTATATTCCGAGCGGAAGATGCATCCAGGCACGCGACTTCTCTCACCCCAATCCCGACGGCAGTGTTGGCATAATTCCTGATTCGCTTATCTCCGAATTCAAAACCAAAAACGGAAGAATTGTCAGGGATGGAGGAGGAATAACCCCCGATATTGAGATAGCACCGGAACCTCTGAGCCAGATCACCACTGAACTTTATCTCAGGAACTATATTTTTGATTTTGCCACACAGTATTACTGGGCTCATCCTGATATTACTTCAATTGACAATTTTAAGTTCAGTGATAAGGACTATACTGATTTCAGAGATTACCTCGTGAAGCGTAACTTCGATTATAAAACTGTTACGGAGGAATCGTTCAATGAGCTTATAGCCAATGCCAGGAAGGAAAAATACTATGATATGCACAAGGAGCTCTTTACTGAACTCCGGAAGGATCTTGCACATGATCTCAACCAGGATCTGAAACAATTCAGGGGCGAGATAACCGACCTGCTTGAGGATGAGATCGTAAGCCGGTACTTCTATGAAAGCGGGGCGATTTCTTATACAATAAAGAAGGATGAACAGGTATTAAAGGCTTTGCAGACCCTTAACAGTAAGAAGGACTATGATTCAATCCTTGAAGGGAAAGAGGGATCGATACAGGTACTGAGCAAATCCAAATATAATAATTCAAAAGAGTAAGTATATCCCCGACCAGGCAAATTCCGGAAGTCTCTTTAACATAGCAGCCCTTACTTCCACGTGTGGGACTCATCATCATAAATTTCCTTTTTCCACACAGGGAGTCTTTCCTTGATCATCTCAACTGTCAAGCTGCAGGCTTCCAAAGACTGTTTCCTGTGCCCGGCAGAAACAATTACAAAAAGCGAGATCTCACCCGCCTTAACAATTCCCGTCGAATGGATTATCCCGACAGATCTTACATCAGAGAACTTTTCCAGTATTGATCCCTTTATCTTTTCAGCTTCAGCGTTCACCATACCTTCATAGGCTGAATATTCTATGGCTGTTACTTCCCTCCCTTCGCTCCTGTCTGCCCTCACCTGGCCCAGAAAAACCGAGTGACCACCTGAACCGGAGTCTTCACCTGCTTTAGTTAAAAACATATCGATCACCTGCTGTGTTACCGGTCCGCTGATAAGATAATTCATCTGTTGCTCTGTTTTTTACTTTAATGAAAATTCCTAGCCTCCGGCAAACGGAGGCAATAAGGCCACCTCATCATTGTCATTCAGCGCCCTGTCCCCGTTAATGATCTCATTATTCAGCGAGAGCCTGTAATTGTAATGTCTGATTTCAGGAAATTCATCCTCCAGTCTGTGCTTAAGGTCAGATATTGATCTTACTCCGTTGTAATGCCTGATATCAATACCTGCCACCTCGGAAAGGACTCCGAAAAACATAACTTTGATTGTCATAATAATGTCATTTCTCCTTATTTCACTTCAATGCGCCTCAAACCAGCTTTTTCCCGTACCACAGTCTACTTTAAGCGGAACATCCAGTTTGACGGCATTGGACATCTCGTATATGACCATATCTTTAAGCTTTTCCAGTTCATTTATCTCAGCTTCAAATATAAGTTCGTCATGCACCTGGAGGATCATCCTTGATCTGAATTTCTCTGACTTCATCCTGTCGTGTATCCTGACCATGGCGATCTTTATTATATCGGCAGCACTGCCCTGAATGGGTGCATTTATGGCGTTCCTTTCGGCGTTTCCTCTTACAACCTGGTTCCTGGAATGAATATCCGGCAGATGTCTTCTGCGTCCGAACATGGTTGTAACATATCCCAGCTCCCTGGCTTTCTTAATGCTTTCATCCATGTATACCTTTACCCCCGGATAGGATGTGAAATAGCCGTCGATAAAATCTTTTGCCTCTTTCCTTCCAATTGTCAGCCTCTCAGACAGTCCATAAGCCGAAATCCCGTAAATGATCCCGAAATTTGCAGTCTTGGCCCTGCTGCGCATCTCCCTTGTGACTTCACTTATTGCCACGCCGAATATTTTGGCAGCTGTGGCTGCATGGATATCATTCCCTGAGAGAAAATCGTCAATCATGCTTTTATCCCTGCTGAGGTGGGCTATAAGCCTCAGTTCGATCTGCGAGTAGTCGGCCGAAAGGAAAAGATGATCCTTATCCGGAACAAATGCTTTTCTTATCTCCCGGCCTCTTTCATCTTTAACCGGAATATTCTGAAGATTGGGATTGTTTGAACTGAGCCGCCCGGTCGAGGCAACAGCCTGATTAAAGGAGGTGTGGATCCTCCCGGTTTTCTTATTCACCAGAAGAGGCAGAGCTTCGACATATGTCGAAAGAAGCTTCTTAAGTCCCCTGTATTCCAGTACTTTATTAATTATCGGGTGCTTGTGGGTAAGCCTTTGCAATATCTCTTCATTTGTAATGAACTGCTTTGTCTTTGTGACCCTGGCATGATCGTCCAGCTTCAGTCTTACAAAAAGGATCTCGCCCAGTTGTTTTGGTGAGGAGATGTTGAATTCAGTTCCGGCGAGGGCATAAATCTCCTTTTCAAGAGAAATGATATCCTCCCTGAGGTTGACTGTAATCAGCTTCAGATCCTCCTGATCAAGCTTTACTCCATTTCTCTCCATGGCAGCCAGGACACTGATAAGCGGCATTTCAATATTCCTGGAAAGATATTCCAGCCCTTCAGCTTTAATACGGGGTTCAAATATATTCTTCAGCTGATATGTCACATCGGCGTCCTCGACTGCATATTCCTTAAGCTTTTCGAGAGGTACGCCCCTCATATTTATCTGATTTACCCCCTTTTCCCCGATGAGTGATTCGATATGAACCGGACTGTATGAGAGGTAACTCTCGGAGAGCAGGTTCATGTTGTGTCTCATATCAGGTTCCAGCAGGTAATGGGCAATCATCGTATCAAAAAGAGCGCCGCGCACATCAATTCCGTAATTCCCCAGGACCTGAATATCGAATTTCAGATTTTGTCCGATCTTCACTATGCCCGGATTCTCAAAGACAGGCCTCAGTACTTCAAGAATTGCTTTTGTTTCAGCTTGTGATTCAGGGAAGTAAATCAGGTAACCGATTCCCTTTTCCCATGAGAATGAAAGAGCAACCAGCTCTGAATCAAGGGGATTAATGCCAGTTGTCTCAGAATCAAAACAGAATTCCGCAAGTGATCCGATTGTATCCGCAAACTTTCTGAGGGCCGGCCCGTTTTCGATGATTACATAATTATGATCCTCATTGTCTATCGATTTTTTATTGCTTTCGGCGGTAACCGTGCCATCGCCAAAGAGTGAACCCTGAATATTTTCTTCCTTATTTTCAAAAAGCTGCTGTTGCTGTTCCGCTTTTTCGGATTTTTCTATCCCTGAAAAAATTCTGGTGGCAACCTGTCTGAATTCCAGCTCATCAAATAGGGCTTTCAGTTTTACTGTATCGGGAACCTCCAGTATGAGAGCGCCTTCGTTGAGCTCAACCGGTACATTCTGTTCAATTGTTACAAGCTTTTTGGAGAGTTCGATCTGATCCCTGTAATTCTCAATTATCTCCTTAAGCTTTCCCTTTAATTTACCGGTATTTTTGAAGAGCTCTTCAATACTACCGTATTCAGCTATAAGCTTCATAGCCGTTTTAGGGCCGACACCCGGAGCTCCGGGCACATTGTCGGCAGTATCTCCCATCAGCGCGAGTACATCAATAACCTGTTCCGGACGTGTGACGCAGAACTCCCTTTTTATATCTTCCACACCCCAGACAACAGATTCATTCCCGCTTCTTGATGGCTTTAACATAAAGACATTTCCTGAAACCAGCTGTGCGTAATCCTTATCGGGAGTAACCATATATGTAATAAATCCCTTTCCTGAAGCTTTTCTGGCCAGGGTACCGATCACATCATCCGCTTCAAATCCAGGATAATCGATCACAGGGATCTTATATGCCTCAATAAGCTTTTTTATGTAGGGGATTGCTCTCCTGATATCCTCCGGGGTCTCATCACGATGTGCTTTATAATCTTTGAACATCTCATGCCTGAAGGTAGGGGCGGATGTGTCAAATACCACTGCAATATGCGTAGGTTTCCGTTTCTGGAGAACCTCCTCAAGGGCCAGGAGAAATCCGAAAACCGCCGAGGTATTAAAACCTTTTGAGGTGATCCTCGGATTTCTGATGAATGCATAATATGCACGGAAGATAAGCGCATAAGCATCGAGTAAAAATAGCTTCTTTGTTTGATTTTCAGTCATGTTTAATTCATTCATTGTCAGAAGCGTACCATTCAGCAAATGATGTGGCAGTTTCATAGAGTTTAAGACTGTGCAGCTTTATGCCCGGGGAAAGCAACCCTGTAATTCTCGAGGCAAAATCCACGACAAGATTCTCGCAGGTTGGCTGATAATCAACAAGAACAGTATTTCCGAAAAGAGTTGTATAAAGTTTCAGCTTCTCTTTTTCAAATCCCTTACCGACTACCACCGAATGGTCGAATACATTGATAATCTCTTTCCTGATGATATTCTTCAGGTCTTTAAAGTCCAGAACCATTCCGTTTTTCGGATTTTCCTGGTCATCGACAGGGATGCCTGAAAGTGTAACAAAAAGGCGATATGAATGGCCATGGACATTTCTGCATGGCCCGTCATAATTCAATAAGACATGTGCCATTTCAAAAGAAAACTCCTTTGTTACCCTGACTACTGAAGACATATACCCTGAGTTATAAAACCGTCACAAAATTAACCATTCCTGATGATAAGGTGAATAGTTTTTGCCGCTTTTCTGCTCTTCTGACAGTAATATCAGTCGCTGGCAGCCAATTAAAAGCAAATAATATTTAACTTTGCACTAATTAATTAGTATTTGGACAGATGGTAATTGAAGAAACGGGGATCAGCTTAACTTTTCCTTCGATGTTCAGAGAGACTCTCAGGAAGTATGGCAAATGCAATGCTTATGCTTTTGCAGGAGAACAACCCAAAAGCTATGAAACAGCCTATAAGGAGATTATGGCGCTTATTGCACTGCTTGAGAAGAACGGCATCTGCCCGGGAGATAAGGTGGCTATACTGAGCTCCAACATGCCGAACTGGGGAATAACCTACTTTGCAGTTACATTTATGGGCGCTGTTGCGGTACCGGTATTGCCCGATTTTTCAAATACGGAAGTAGGAAATATTCTTGAACATTCGGGCGCCAGGGTAATATTCATTTCCGGTTCATTATTATCGCGGATTGAGGGTTTTGTATCGGCTGATCTTAAGACCGGAATTCTGATTGAAGATTACTCCTATCTGTTTTCAGAGAGTGGGGCCAGTCCATTTGATCCGGATGCTCTTCCTGAAAAAAATTATCAGGTGGCTGAAGAAGATCTGGCCTCCATCATTTATACTTCAGGAACCACAGGGAGGTCAAAGGGAGTTATGCTGACTCATAAAAATATAACCTTCAATGCATTAAAAGGCATGGTCATTCAGCCAATTGATGAAACTGACAGGTTCTTATCTGTTCTTCCTTTATCTCACACCTACGAGAATACGCTTGGTCTGGTGTTACCCATGCTTGCCGGATCATGCGTTTATTACCTGAGGAAACCGCCCACACCCACAGTTCTTCTTCCGGCCCTGGCTGAAGTAAAGCCTTCAATGATGCTGACCGTACCGCTTATAATTGAAAAGATATATTTCAATAAGATCTTGCCTGTATTCAGGGACAAAATGATCATTAAGCTGCTTTATCATATTCCGCTCCTGAGAAAGAAACTTAATGAAGCAGCAGGGAAAAAGCTGCTGAAGACATTTGGCGGAAACCTGAAATTTTTCGGTATCGGGGGCGCCAGACTCAATAAATCAGTTGAGAAATTCCTTATTGAAGCTAAATTCCCATATGCGGTTGGCTATGGCCTGACAGAGACAGCGCCACTGCTTGCCGGGGCTAATCCGGCCGGATCTGTCTTTGAATCAACAGGACCCGCAATAGAAGGTATCGAACTTATCATTCATAATCCCGATCAGAAAACAGGGGAGGGAGAAATCTGGGCAAAAGGTCCGAATATAATGAAAGGGTATTACAGGGAACCTGAAATGACCGGGGAGGTACTTACAGCTGACGGCTGGTTTAAGACAGGAGATCTGGGAGCTCTTGACAGATCAGGTAACCTGTTTATCAAAGGTCGTCTGAAGAATATGATAGTCGGAGCAAGCGGGGAAAACATCTATCCCGAAGAGATTGAATCGGTTATAAATAACTTCCGCTTTGTTGTAGAATCCCTTGTTATCCAGAAAAAAGGAAAGCTTGTAGCATATGTACACCTCAATATGGAGGAGATTGAGAAGAGATATCAAAACCTGAAAGATGATATGGCCAGGCAGTTCGATGACAAAAAAGAAGAACTGCTTGCAGAACTTCAGGAGTATGTCAACTCTAAAGTCAATAAGTTCAGTCAGATAAATAAGGTAGTTTTACAACCTGTTCCATTTCAGAAAACTGCCACACTTAAGATAAAGAGGTTTCTGTATACATAGGCCTTCCCTTCCGGCTGCTTCCCAAAAGTTCCGGAGTATTCACGAATATTCTGACAATGGTTAATTTCAGCCTTTCACAGCCTGCTGATACCTCTTATTCACCTCATCCCAGTTCACCACATTCCAGAATGCGTCAACATATTCGGGTCGCCTGTTCTGATATTTCAGATAATAGGCATGTTCCCAGACATCAATTGTCAGCAGCGGAATTCCCTTAATCGGGGAAATATCCATAAGTGTATTGTCCTGGTTTGGAGTGCTTCCTACAGCCAGCGCCTTGCTGTCATTCATATACAACCAAGCCCAGCCGCTGCCAAAGCGGGTCTTTGCTGAAGTGCTGAAGGCTTCCCTGAATTTATCGAATGATCCGAATGCTTTCACAAGGGCAGCCGAAAGTTCCGGGGATGGTCCTGCAGTACCTTTGCGAAGGCTATCCCAGAAAAAGATATGGTTATAATAACCACCACCGTTATTTCTTATCAGATCGCTTTGTTTGGAGACAGATTTGAACACATCACTGACTTCCATTGATTCAAGAGGGGTTCCTTTGATTGCTTTGACGTAGTTATTAAAGTACGCCCTGTGGTGCTTATCGTAGTGAATTTCCATGGTTCTTGCATCAATGTAAGGCTCAAGAGCATCGTAGGCAAATGGAAGAGCTGGAAATTCAGGTGCGGGTGCGCTTTCACTTCCGGAAGAATTGACAATACCCTGGTCATTTCCAAGTACTTTTGGGCTAACGTAAGCAACAGCCGCTGCCAACCCCACTGATTTGACAAAATTTCTACGTTCCATAGTTTAAGTGTTTTATTATCTAACATTTAAGACATTTATTTGTTCATCTGAAGTGTTTAGGGTG
>VFSW01006459.1_pt1 | contig 17229 bp, 16 predicted proteins | sample 5358111 | NCBI WGS metagenome assembly VFSW01 (sample SAMN11554181, study PRJNA540505) | mine drainage metagenome | isolation source: sediment from site ElyBrook_90M | place: USA: Ely Copper Mine, Vershire, VT | collected 2017
TCCGATGGCGCTCGACGACGCGATTGAAATTGGCGAGGGACCGAAACCAGGCGACCTCGTGATGTTCTGCGGATCGGGCGGCGGGCTGGCGATGGCGGCGGCGTTGTGGAAGTGGACGGTGAGTAGTGGATAGTGGAAAGTGATTAGTGGCGAGTGGCTGGTGGTAAACGTGGAGGGTAGAGGTGACAACGGGTGTCAGAAGCTATCGTGATTTAAAGATATGGCAAAAGGGAATTGAACTTGCCAAGATGGTGTATGCGCTAACGCGCAAATTCCCAAAGTATGAAACGTATGGCTTGGCAGATCAGTTGCGCCGTTCCGCCGTCTCAGTGCCATCGAATATTGCTGAAGGACAAGCCCGCCAGCACACCGGCGAATTTCGACAGTTTCTTTATATGGCGCTTGGGTCTCTTGCTGAGGTTGACACTCAAATTGTCATCGCGCTTGAAATGGGCTATATCACTGACGAAGAAGCAAGTGCTATCCAGAGTTTGATCATAGAACTCCAAAAGATGATCCACGCACTCATTGCGCGTCTGTAATTTACTAACCACTCGCCACTATTCACTATTCACTTGGAGCAAAGCGACTGTGTACATCGGCGATTATTTGGGGCGACGCGCCATCTACAGTCCGGACAAACTCGCTATCGTCGACACGGGCAAGAATCCGGAATGGCGCTTGACGTATCGCCAAATGAACGAGCGCGCGAACAAGTTCGCCAACTATCTGCGCGGCATTGGCGTCGGAAAAGGCGACCGCGTAGCGCTCTTGGCGCGTGACGGCGTCGAGCATCTCGATTGTTTTTTCGCGTGCGGCAAGCTCGGCGCGATTCACACCGCGCTCAACTGGCGGCTGCACTGGCGCGAGGCGCAAAACATCATCGAAAATACGACGCCGAAAGTTCTGATCTTCTCCGACGATTTCAAAGACGCGATTGCTGAGTTGCATAATGCTCTTCGCAACTCGCCCCTCGCCATTCGCAATTACCTGCACCTCGAAGGCGATGGCATTGCGAGCAGCACGCACTTTGAAAGCGCGCTGCAATCCGGCGCGGCGACGTCGGTCACATGCGAGTCGCTGGAAGCCGAAGACATCGCCGCGCTGATCTTCACCGGCGGCACGACCGGCTTGCCGAAAGCCGCGCAGGTGTCGCATCGGATGATCGCGTGGAACACGCTCAACACGGTGATCCACGACGTGACGCACGACGACATTTACCTCAACGTCTTTCCGATGTTCCACACCGGCGGCTTGTTCGTCTACACGCTGCCGCAAGTGATCTTCGGCGGCACGACGATTCTGATTCGCCAGTTCGATCCCGCGCTGGTGCTGGGTTTGATCGAGCGCGAAAAGGCGACGATTTTCGGCGGCGTGCCGGCGCAGTACCAGATGCTGACGCAAGCCGAGAACTGGCAGTCTGCCGATCTGTCGTCGCTGCGATTTTGCACGAGCGGCGGCGCGCCGCTGCCGGTGCCGCTCGTCGAAAAGTACACCAAGGAAAAAGGCATTCGCTTCAAACAGGGATTTGGCATGACCGAGTTCGGTCCCGGCATTTTCGCGCTCGCGCCGGAAGACGCGATCCGCAAAGCCGGCTCAATCGGTCGCCCGAATTTCTTTGTCGACGCGCGCGTGGTGGACGACGACAACCATCCGCTCGGTCCGAACGAAATCGGCGAACTCGTGCTGAAAGGTCCCTCGTACTGCTCCGGCTATTTCAACAACGCGGAGGCGAGCGCGGCGGCAGTGGACGCGGATGGCTGGTTCCACACCGGCGATCTGGCAAAGTACGACGACGAGTGGTACTTTTTCATCGTCGACCGCAAGAAGGACATGTTCCTCAGCGGCGGCGAAAACGTCTACCCGGTCGAGATCGAAAAGGTGTTGTATCAGCACGCGGCAGTGCACATGTGCGCGGTCGTCGACGTGCCGGACGCGAAATGGGGCGAGGTCGGCAAGGCGTTCGTCGTGCTGAAACCCGGCGCGCGCGCGACGGAGCAAGAACTGCTCGAGCACTGCCGCGCGAACCTGGCGCGCTACAAAGTGCCGCACGCAGTTGTATTTCTCGACGCGCTGCCGATTTCGTCGGCGGGGAAGATTTTGAAACGCGAGTTGAAAGAAAAGTACGGTGGGCAGTAATCAGTGTTCAGTCCTCAGTATTCAGTGGCGGGTGGAAAGATGACTTTTAGCATTGGACAGAAAGCATCGTTCAGCAAACAAATCACCGAGCGCGATGTGGCGACGTTCGCGGAAATCAGCGGCGACAAGAACCCGCTGCACCTCGACGACGCGTACGCGAAGCAAACGCGCTTTGGCGCGCGCATCGCGCACGGCGCGTTCACGTTCGCGCTCATCTCCGCCGCGCTCGGGACGGAACTGCCGGGAGCGGGCACGGTGTATATGAGCCAGTCGCTCAAATTCATCAAGCCAGTGTACTTGGACGACACGATTACCGCGACCGTCGAGATTACTGCGCTCCGCGCCGACAAGGGCATCGTCACGCTCAAAACCGAATGTGCGAACGAACGCGGCGAAAAAATTGCCGAAGGCGAAGCGGTAGTATTCCACGAAGGCGCAAAAGCGTAATGAGCCGATGCGCCCATCAATGAGCCAATCTGCCAATGAACCAATGAGCCAAAGAGTCCGATTGGAAAGGCGGTGATGCAAAGCGTAAAACATGAACCGTAAAGTCGCAATTCGAAAATCGCAATTCGCAATTACCCAGGAGGAGAAGAGATGAAAAAACTAACCTTGCTCGCGCTCGTCGCGCTTGCCGTCGTCGTGATGGCATGCGCGCCCGCGCCGACACCCGCGCCCACCGCCGTGCCGCCGACCGCCGCGCCCGCGGCAGCCACTGCGCCATCGACCGCGCCGACGACTGCGCCCGCGGCGACCACCGCGCCAACCACCGCACCGCCTGCGGCTGGCGCGCCGCTCAAAGTCGGCTTGCTCACCGATGATACCGGGGCGCTCGCGATTTACGGTCCGATGCTCGAGAACGGATTCGCGCTCGGGCTGGACTATGCGACCGGCGGCACGAACTCCGTCGCCGGACGTCCGATCCAGGTCATCATCAAGGACACCGCGTCCAAGACGGACGTTGGCACGCAGGTCGCGCGCGACCTAATCGAAAAAGACAATGTCGATGTTCTCGTCGGCGTGCCAAGCTCGGGCGTCGCGCTCGCGGTCTCCGAACTCGCAAAACAGTACAAGAAAATCTACATCGCGCAGCCCGCGGCAAGCCCCGACCTGACCGGCAAGAATTTCAATCCGTACGTCTTCCGCACGTCGCGCACGAGCGATCAGGATGCGATCGCTAGCGGCGCCGCGCTGAACAAGATGGGCAAGACCTTCGTGCAAATCGCGCCCGACTATGCGTTCGGGTACGGCTCGGCGGCTGGATTCTACGCGGTCGTCAAAGCCGGCGGCGGCACGTTCGCCGTGAACGATTCGGCGGACAAAGCCGGCGCGATCTACATTCCGCAGGATGCCAAAGACTTTACGCCGTACCTGCAAAAAGTTTTGGACACGAAAGCGGATGTGCTCATCGTCACCTGGGCGGGCGCGGGATTCGTTCCGCTCTTCACCCAGATGCAGCAACTCGGCGTGTTCAAGGCGATGCAGGTCTACACCGGCATGGGCGACAACCAGACGCTCAAGTCCGGCTACTCGTTCGCGACCGGCTCCAGCGGGTTGATCGTCTATCAATATACATTGCCGAAGAATCCGATCAACGACTGGCTGGTCCAGCATCACAAGTCCAAGTTCAATGCGCCGCCCGATCTATTCACCGAAGGCGGTTTCACTGCGGCACAGATGCTCGTCGCCGGCTTGAAAGCGACCAACGGCGATGCGACCGGGGACAAGTTGATTCCGGTGTTCGAGAAGTTGAGTTTCGATGGACCCAAGGGCAAGTACACGGTGCGCGACTATGATCACGTTCTGCTGCAAACGATGTACGTCGTCAAACTGACGAACGTGACCGATCCCGATTTCAAGTTCTTCGATCTCGTGTCGGAACTGTCGCCAGCGCAAGCCGCGCCGCCTTGCAAGTTGGAAGGCGACTATAAGAGCCGCTGCCCGAAGTAGAAGGATGAAATCAGAAGGATGAAGGATGAAAAGTCCGGTTCTCATCATCCTTCATCCTTCATCCTTCATCCCTCATCCTTTTTCGTGGTCTATGGACGATCAAATCACCAAGGTGACCTCGGTCATCCTCGAAGCCGAACACTTGCGCAAAGATTTTGGCGGCTTGATTGCCGTCGAAGATGTGTCGCTGCGCGCGCGCGCCGGCTCGCTCCATTCGATCATCGGACCGAACGGCGCGGGCAAGACGACGCTGTTCAATCTGCTCAGCGGCGTGCTCAAGCCGACCGCGGGGCGCGTGATCTTTCGCGGGCGCGACATCACGCCGCTGCCGCCGCACCGCATCGCGCACCTCGGTATCGGTCGCTCGTTCCAGATTACGAATGTGTTTCCGAATCTCACGGTGCTGGAAAATGTCCGGCTCGCCGCGCAGGCGATGGGACGCGATAGTCTCAATCTCTTTGCGCCCGCGGCGCATTTCCACCAGTACGTAGAACACGCCATGCGTGTCGTCGAGCAAGTTGGACTCCACGGCAAAGCCGATTTGCTGGCGAGCGTTTTGCCGCACGGCGACAAGCGCAAGCTCGAGCTTGGCATCCTGCTCGCGTCCGACCCGCAAGTACTGCTGCTCGACGAACCGACCGCCGGCATGGCATCGGAGCAAGTGCCGCAACTGATGGCGTTGATCGCGGACATTCGCAAGCAAGGCAACAAGACCATCTTGCTCGTCGAGCACAACATGGACGTCGTGATGAATGTCTCGGATGCAATCACGGTGATGCACTATGGCAAAGTGCTGGCTGAAGGAACGCCGGCGCAAATCGCGGCGAACGAGCAGGTGCAGAAAGCGTATTTGGGAGAATTGTATCGCTAGTGGATAGTGGGCAGTGGGTAGTGGTGAGAACCTTTCTACCCACAGACCATCATCCACTCACCACTTGATTTCCATGACAAACATTCTCGAAGTCGATTCCATTCAAACCTTCATCGGTCAGTTTCACATTCTCGAAGGCGTTTCGCTGTCCGTGCCGGAAGGCAGCATCACGGCGCTGCTCGGTCGCAACGGCGCGGGCAAGACGACCACGCTGAAATCGATCATCGGCTTGCGCCCGCCGCGCGAAGGTCACGTGCGCTTCGAGGGCGCCGAGATTCGCGGACGCCGACCGTACGACATTGCTGCGTTGGGGATCGGCTATGTGCCGGAGAACCGCGCGATTTTCCGCGCGCTGACGGTGGAAGAGAATTTGAAGATCGCCGAGCGGAAAAGGAATGATCTTGCCCAGCGCGGTGAAATGATTTTCGGATTGTTCCCCGATCTCAAAAAGTTCATCAAATTGCCGGCGGGGCAACTCTCGGGCGGACAACAGCAGATGCTGGCGATTGCCCGCGCGCTGGTGCCGGACAATCGGTTGCTGCTGATTGATGAACCGAGCGAAGGTCTCGCGCCGATTCTGATCGAGCAGTTGATGGAATCGATCCGCACGCTCAGCGCACACACGACGGTTTTGCTCGTCGAACAGAATTTCCGAATGGCGAGCCAGTTGGCGGACCATTACTATTTGATCGACGACGGCAAGACGATCAAGCACGGCGCGATGATCGAGCTGGTGAACGACCGCGCGACGATTCAGCGGTACCTGGGAGCGTCCTAGTCAGTGGACAGTGAACAGTGGACAGTGAACAGCGAACGGCGAACAGTGAACAGTGAACAGTTTTGTTCTGACCGCCGGACGCTGAACCTAAGACGCTTGAGAGCAGCATGAATTTCTTAAACCGCTATCGAAATTCAATCCTTACGATTCTTTTCCTTCTCATCGTGGCGGCGCTCCTGTTCAATGGGATGAGCGCATCGACCGCGACGAGCATTGTGCTTTCGGGCGTTACGCTGGCGGCATTGTATTTTCTGGTTGCCTCGGGCGTGTCGCTCATCTTCGGTTTGATGGACGTGCTGAATTTCGCGCACGGCTCGCTTTTCATGTTCGGTGCGTATGCGGGTTGGACGTTCTACACCAATCCGCGTCTCATCTTCAACACCGCGCCGCTCTTGCTTCTCTTCGCGGCGGGACTGTTGCTTCATCCGATCACGGCGCGATTCGTTTCGCTGCCGCGCTGGATGCGCTGGCTGGTGGGACTCGCCGCGCTCGCGCTCCTGCTCATCGCCGCGCGCGATTTCCCAATTGACAAACTTGTCGCGATGGGGATGACGATGATGGGCAAGGTCATCCCGACCGAATTGGCGCAAGAGCCAATCGAAACGATGCTGCTGCGCTGCGGCTGGGCGCTGCTGGCGGGCATCGTTTTGAGCGTTGCGGTAGCTTCTCGTTCGGTTGAGCGCGTTCAAGAATCGGCGCGACGTACGCTGAGCATCGTCATCGGTCTGATCATTCTTGGATTCGCCCTCTTGCTCGCGCGCGATGTCGCGGAGCAATTCATTTTGCAAACCGAAAACAACTGGCGATTCCTGATGGCGCTTACGGTCGGCGCGGGGACGGGCGGAATTCTCGGCGCGCTGATGGAGTGGGGCTTGATTCGTCCGCTCTACTCGCGTCCGATCTATCAAATTCTTTTGACGCTCGGCTTGACGTTTGTGTTCGATCAAGTGGTGCGATTCATTTGGGGACCGGCGGGCGCGTTCATGGAAATTCCATCGTGGTTCTCCTCACAGGGCAAGTAGTGTCCGTCGCCGGATTTATTCGCGTGGTTCAGCCAGCATTGCGACTCGATCTTGTTCTTCGGTCGACCGTTCCCCAGCTATCGGCTTTTTATCATTCTCGCGGGTGTCGTGATGCTGGTGGGCATCGGACTCTTGTTGCAGCGGACGCGGCTGGGAATGATTATCCGCGCCGGCGTGCAAGACAGCGAGATGGTCGAAGCGTTGGGGATCAATGTGCGCCGCATCTTTACGCTGGTCTTTGCGATTGGCGCAGGACTGGCGGGCTTGGGCGGCGTGGTCGCCGCGCCGTTCCTCGGCGTGTATCCCGGGATGGCGCCGGAGTTTTTGCTGCAAGCGTTCATCGTCATTGTGATCGGCGGCTTGGGCAGCATCCCCGGCGCGGCAGTCGGCGCGTTGCTGGTTGGGCTGGCGCGCGCGTACGGCGATCACATCGTTCTGGCAGGCATTCAGTTGCCGTGGATGAGCGAGGCGATCTCCGGCTCGCCGGCGATTGCGCGCGCCTCGACCGTGCTGATCATGGCGATTGTGTTGTTCATCAAACCGACGGGCATCTTTGGGAAGAAGGAATGAATCCAGTAAACAGTGTTCAGTGTTCAGTAATCAGTATTCAGTATTCAGTAATCAGTTTTCAGTCAGCAGTCGTCAGTAGTCAGAGTTGTACCTTGCTACGTGATGTGAAATGAATCAATTTATCCGCCGGAACTTGTCTTATCTTTTGCTGCTCCTCGCGCTGGTCGTCTTGCCCTACGCGCTGTCGCTCGTGACCGGCGAGCCGCTGAACAAAGGCATGCCATTGTTCGTTCAGGGTCTGATGGTGCAGGTGTTCATCCTGGCGGTGTTCGCGTTGAGTTACGATATCCTGATGGGACACACCGGCATTCTTTCATTTGGGCACGCTCTGTTTTTCGGAACCGGCGCGTATACGCTCGGCATCCTGGTAAAATACGGACAATGGTCGCTGCCGGCGGCAATTGCCGCGGTCATCGTGATCGCCGCGCTGGAAAGTTTTGTCATCGGCGTGCTGTCGCTGCGCGTACACGGCGTCTATTTCGCGATGGTCACGCTTGCCTTTGCGACGGTCGCGCTCATCTTGGTCGAAGCGACCGATTTCAGGCAGTGGACCGGCGCTGAGGATGGTCTACACGGAATTCCACTGCCGGATGCGATCAACCCGACGATCCATCGCACCGAATTTTATTTTCTCGCGTTGGCGTTCGCCGTCGCGGTGTATCTGTTCGTGCGGCTATGTGTGGATTCGCCGTCGGGGCGCGTGTGGGCGGCGATTCGCGAGAACGAAGCGCGCGCGACCTCGATCGGTTACAATACCTTGGTTTTCAAAGTCCAGGCGACGATCGTCTCCGGCGTTTTGGCGGCGCTCGCCGGCGCGCTGAATGCGATGTGGAATCTGAGCGCGACGCCGTTGACGATGGATGTCAGCACGACGATCAACGCGCTGCTGATGGCGATCATCGGCGGATCAGGCACGCTGATCGGACCCATGCTCGGCGCGGGAGTGCTTCAACTACTCGGCTATCTGCTCAACCTGTGGCTCGGTTCGGTGTGGCAACTGGTGTTTGGCTTGATCTATATCCTGTTGGTGTTGTTCGTTCCGTATGGGATCGTTGGCACGTGGCGCGCCCGCGGCGCACCGTGGCGTGCCGCGTGGCGCGAGCGCCTGGGAAGATGGGCGGGTAGGTCAAGAGTTGACTAGAGCCGCGCTCTGATCGAAAGAAATGTGATTTCGCCGCGTCAGGTGGGATGCGGCGAATTTTCATTTCCGGCGCGATGATCGATTCGATAGTTCCTTGACAAATATGTGAAATGAACGTAAATTCAAACCTGAAAGGTTGGGTTCTATGGTTAATCCGTATCTCGGTCCAAACACCGTCATGCCTCTGGCTTCCATTGTGGCGGCGATTGTGGGCGTGATCTTGATCTTCTGGCGCTTTTTCTTTGGCTTCATTCGACGCGCCTTCCGCGCTTTGTTCCGGAGAAAAGACCCTTCCGCGTTGCCGAGCGGAAGCGAGATTGAAACGCGCGACGAGGGGACTGAGACTCCACGTTGAGAAAGGTCAGCGGCGTGGGACTCGATGGGCTTGAGCCGAAAATCGTCGAGCCGATGTTGGAAGCCGGCGCGCTGCCGAACCTGGCGAGTCTCCGCGGACGCGGCGGGTACGCGCGCCTCCAGACCACGTTCCCGGCACAGACCCCGGTGGCGTGGTCGACCTTTGCCACGGGAACAAACCCGGGCGGGCATGGTATTTTTGATTTCATCGCGCGTGATCCCAAAACATACTTTCCTACGCTCGCCCTCCATCATTACGAACAAAAGAACGCTTTCCTTCCACCGCACGCCGTAAATGGTCGGCGTGGCACGCCCCTGTGGGAATTGCTTTCCAACGCGGGAATTTCCTCCACGGTTTTGCGACACCCCCTGACCTATCCACCGGACAATATTCGCGGGCAGATGCTCGGCGGAGTTGGCGTGCCCGACTTGCGCGGCGGACTCGGCACCTCAACCTTTTACACATCGGCTGAGAATGTGCCGGCGCAAGACGGTGAGAGCGTTGTGCCGGTGCGGATCGACGGGAGCGATAACATCGCCACTCGGCTGATCGGTCCGCGTAATCCTGCCGCGCGCTCGGATATTCAGCTGAACGTAACGCTGCGCCTCGAGCGATCGGCGCAAAAGGTTCTGCTCCGATCAGACGGACACCCGAAGGAACTGGAGATTCGACAAGGTCAGTGGAGCGATTGGCTCAAAGTCAGGTTTAAGGCGGGTCCGTTGCTTTCGGTTCATGGCATGTTGCGCTTTTATCTTATTCGCCTTGCGCCGGTGTTCGAACTGTACGCCTCGCCCATCAACTTTGATCCCGACGCGCCGCTCTATCCACTCAGTTCTCCGCCCGAGTACGCCAAGGAACTGGCGGCGAAGCTAGGAACTTTCGCCACTCTCGGAATGGCTGAAGAAGATGGCGGCTTGAAGAATCGGCGCATTGACGAAGAAGCATTTCTCGCGCAGTGCGCTGACGTGCTGCGCGAGCGCGAGCGCATGATGCTCTACGCGTTGGAACGTCAACGGGATGGTTTTTTCTTTTGCCTTTTCGATACGCCCGACCGCCTTCAGCATTTGTTCTGGCGATTCCGCGAGCCGGACCATCCGGCGAATCGTCAGGATGTGACTCCTGAAATGACCCGGGTGATCGAAGATCACTACCGTCATTTGGACGCGATTGTTGGCAAGGCGATGCAATTTGTGGACGACCAGACGCTTTTCATCGTCCTTAGCGATCACGGCATGAATAGCTTCCAACGCGGCTTTAATCTCAATACGTGGCTGCACGAGAATGGCATGCTCGCTTTACAAAGCGGAATCGAGCCGGGCGAAGCGGCGGGTGATTTCTTTCGCACAGTGGACTGGAGCCGCACGCGGGCGTACGCGCTGGGGTTGGGCAGCATCTACCTCAATCTGCGGGACCGCGAGGCGAAGGGAATTCTCGATGCAAGCGAAGCGGAGACGACGCAAGCCGCCATCGTCCGCGGACTCACCGGCGTGCGCGATCCGGCGCGCGGCAAAATAGCCGTCCGTCGCGTCGTCGCGCGCGATCAAGTGTACCGCGGCGCGTATGCCCAAGAGTCACCCGATCTGCTGGTCAATTTCGCCGAGGGTTATCGCGTGTCCTGGGGTACGCCGTTGGGCGGCGTGCCTGCCGCTCTGTTCGAGGACAATACAAAGAAATGGGGGGGCGATCACGCGATTGACCCCGATTTGGTTCCGGGCGTGCTGTTCATGAATCAGCCATTCCGAAATGATCGTCCAAGCATGGTAGACCTCGCACCGACCATTCTTTCCGCGCTGGGCGTGCCCAAGGGTTCGGCGATGGAAGGAGAATCGCTGACGCTATGAAGATATTGATCATTGGATGGGAGGTCGCCAGCGCCGAACCTTGGCTCGATGCGGAGCCCGAACGCTTGACGAACCTGCGATGGCTGATGGAGATCGGATGCTATGGTCGATTTGAGAATTCAACCGAGTCAGCCGGCGTTGTTGCGCAAACGATAGGGGATCAGCTCGCCAACGCCGGAAAGCGCGTGCGCGTGATCGGCGCAGCACTTGCCACGGGTCGGAATCAGGACGAGGAGATGCAGCAGAGCCGCCAGCGCTTTGCTGAAGCGCGAAATTTGTTGCCAACCGCGGAGTGGGATTGTGGAGTCATTTTGGAGCGCGCACCCGGGTCGCTATCGAAAATAGGCAACGCGACGAGCGATTCTTCGGCGGATGCTCTCCGCGGCTATGCCGAACGCTTCGACATCGAATTGTCGGAGTTGCTCGCGGTGGGGGACGACGATACGGCGATAGTGATTGTTTCGTCGGGTGGCGCGCAATCCAATTTCATTTTGGCAGCGCCCCGCTGTCCGCTCCACGGTGAGATCGAAGGCGCCCAACCCATGGATCTTGCGCCGACCCTGCTTGAATTGGGAGGATGGTCTGTGCCGGCAGCGCTGCCGGGGAAATCGCTTATCGCGGGCAGGTTATCAAGCCCAACCGAAGAAACGGGCTATACCGACGAAGAGGAAACGCTCGTGCGAGAACGGCTCGCCGGGCTGGGGTACATCTAGGAGCGATTGCGCCACATGAAATCAGAGAAACAAACAACACGCGTAACGATCTATCCGGAGATTGGATCGATCTTCTATACGGCGACTTTCTTCGCGCTAGTCGCCGGATTCGGTGAGCTTGCCGTACTCGGGGTTGAAAAATTCGTCTTGAATCACTATACCCACCAGAATCTGGACGCCATTTGGCTGGCGCCATTAGCCAGCGTACTGTGTTTCTTGCTGTTTGCCTTCTTGCTGTGGATGGTTGCGCCACGATTGCCGCGGAGGATGCCCGGGTGGCTGCCCGTTTTTGCGTTTGCGTTCCTGTGCGCTCTGTGCTTGTTAGTGATGATCACCTGGCTGCAATGGATTCCTATCGTCATCTTGGCGATAGGATTGGCGGCAGAAACCACGCGGCTGATCGGCGATCATCCTGCCGGATTCAACGCGCTCGTGCGTCACACGCTGGGCTGGGTAGGATTGCCCAAGTGGGCGAGAAAGACCGCGAAGCAAGCCGATGCGCCGAGCACCCCGGCGAGTGATCTTCCGCTGACGCGGCGAGAGTTCTTTGTGAGCACGGGGACCGTCCTGGCAGGATTGGCAGTCAGCGCGCGGGGTCCCAGAATCTTGGGCGAGCAGATTGCGCGGGCGCAATTGCCCGCAGCGCCGCCTGCCGCGCCGAATGTTTTGCTCATCACGCTAGATACGGTGCGCGCTCAAAGCACGAGTCTGTACGGTTACGACCGACCGACCACTCCCAACCTCGAGCGCCTGGCAAAAAAGGGAGTCCGGTTCGAGCGCGCGATTTCCGCCGCGTCGTGGACGCTGCCATCCCACGCCAGTCTCTTCACCGGGCGCTATCCGCACGAATTATCCGCCGATCGCAAGACTCCGCTGGACGCCAAGTTTCCAACGTTGGCTGAAGTAATGGCGGCGCGGGGATATGTGACCGACGGATTTGTCGCTAACTTTGAGTACTGCACGATTGAATCTGGACTGGGGCGGGGGTTCTTGAAGTACGAAGATTATAAAGTCTCGCTCGGGAGTCTTGCGTCGGCTTGGTCGTTGGGCAATTTCCTCAGTCTTCGCCCCAAACTGCACCAGCTAGTCAATAACTGGAATTATCTGGATCGCAAAAATGCATCTGAAGTCAATGCCGAATTCCTGAGCGGATTGGACCGAGTTGGCTCACGTCCCTTCTTCGCGTTTCTCAACTACTTCGATGCTCATTCGCCCTATTACCCGCCGCCGCCCTTCGACGGAATGTTCGGTCCCACCACGCCCCGCGACGCTCCCCTGGCTGAAAAATGGGTTCATGCAAAGGACATTCCGCCGGCAGTTTTGCAGGCGGAGATAAATGCGTACGATGGCACGGTCGCTTACATCGATCATGAGTTGGGCGCGCTGATGGACGAACTGGAAAGACGCGGCGTGCTTAAAAACACGCTCGTTATCATAACCTCCGATCATGGCGAGGAATTCGGCGAGCACGATGTTTTCAGTCACGGTCAGAGTCTCTACCTGTCTGCGTTGCATGTTCCCTTACTCATCCAGTTTCCGGGACAAGTGCCCGTTGGCAAGAGCGTGAAAGAGACGGTGGGTCTCCGCGATGTAGCGGCGACCGTGATGGACCTGACCCACTTGGAGAATACGGCGAACTTCCCGGGTGCGTCCTTAGTGCGCTACTGGGATGGATCGTCGAATCTAAATCTCCATTCCCAAGAAGCGGTCCTCTCCGAGTTAAAATTCGCCGGCGGGTTTCCACAATGGTTTCCGATCTCGAGAGGGAATATGCAATCGCTCGTCTTCGACGATCATCACTATATCAAGAACGGAGATGGTCAAGAGGAGCTGTACAATTGGCACGATGATCCAATGGAACAAAGCGACTTGGTGGGTTCTGACCGCGCACGGCTGAAGCTCGCCCACTTTAGAAATTGGTTGAGTATAGTGTCCACGAGTTGAAAGACGAATCCGCCTTCTGCAAAAGTTGAGAAAGAAAAATCTTCCACCGTCCGAAAGACGATGGAAGATTCTTCTTTTGATTTTATTCACGCGCGTGCACCGCGCGTCCGGGCTATCCGGGAGCGCCTGTGTTCATCAGCGCGTTGGTGGCACTGGGCCGCGCCAAGAGCGTGACCTTGACGGTCTGTTCTTTGCCACCGCGCAGGATCGTCAGCGTGACAGTTTGATTGACACTGGTCGATCGCGCAAGATACGAGACGACGTCGTCGAAGGTCTTCACCGGCTGCCCGTCAATCGCCGTGATCACATCGCCGCCGATCGTCGCCGAGATGCCGCTGACCGTCGCTTGCTGCGTGCTGCCGAGCAACCCCGCTTTGTCCGCCGGGCTGCCGGGCGTAACGGATTCGACGAGCGCGCCCCGTTGATTGACATTCAAGTTCATCGCCTGCGCCAAAGCAGAATTCATCGTCGTCCCGCTGATGCCGAGATAGGGATGATCGTAGTGACCTGTCTGGATCAACACGGGGACAACTTTTTGCACGATGGCGGACGGAATCGCAAAGCCGATGCCGGCGGACGCGCCCGAAGACGTATCAATCGCCGATGTGACGCCGATGAGCTGACCGTCTGCGTTCAAGAGCACGCCGCCGGAATTTCCAGGATTGATCGGCGCATCGGTTTGGATGATATCGGGAATGGTGTACGTTCCACCTTGCGCGGAGGCGCTGCCGTTCGCAGGCAAAGAGCGACCGAGCGCGCTGACGATGCCAGTCGTCATAGTGTTCTGTTCGCCAAACGGATTGCCAATGGCGACCGCGAATTGTCCCACTTTGATTTGGGTCGAATCGGCGAGTTGCACGGCGTGCAGTTGGCTGGCAGGCACATCCACTTGGATGACCGCCAAGTCGCTGGCGGGATCCGTACCGATGACTTTCGCCGCGGCGGTGGTACCGTCCGAGAACGTGACGGTGATGCTAGTAGCGCCATCGACCACGTGGTTGTTCGTGATAATGTGTCCCGCGGTGTCCCAGACGAAACCGGAACCAAGCGCTTGCTGCGGTTGTTGCTGGGGTCCAGACCGAAAGCCCGGAATTCGCGGAATATTCGGGCTGGTTGCGCTCGGTCCCTCCACCACTTCAATTGCCACGACGGATGGATTCACCTGCGCGTAAATATTCTCGAGCGAGGTTTCCCAATCCGTCACCGTCCCAAGCTTGGGAGCGGAGAGAACCGGGGATTGGATCGCGCCCACCGGTTGCGGAGCGGCGGACACCACCGCTGCCGGCAGAGCCGAAATGGCATAGCCGCCCGTGATGATGAGCACGAGCGCGACTGTTAGCATGAAAAACACTTTTCGTTTCATAGTGACCTCCTGTTGATGTCTTGATTCTACAATGAGCACCTGAGTTTCAGATGAAGGCGATATGAGTATATTCTTAAATGGCAGTTCTCCTCCAATAAAAGACCTCGTCCGCGAAACGGACGAGGTCTTGACCAAGGGAATCCTCGCGATCACTCGTGAGAGGCAAGCGGCTTGGTGTGCGATTCAGCGACCCGGCATGTCGAAAACGCGATTGAAGAAATCGATCACGCGCTGGCGGTATTCGTCGCGCGCAACATTTTCGATCCCGCGATGGATGGCGTTGGGCACGATCCACAACTCGTTGGGCGGGCGCGCCGCCGCGGACAGCCGCCGCGCTTGTTCCGCCGGCACATCGGCATCGTTCTCCGCGTGCATGATGAGCAGCGGGCGCGGCGCGACTTGATCGACCCAGCGGAGGGGATCCGCGGAGAACAGATTCGCGCGGAGACGGATGGAGGCGCAGGCAACGATGAGCCACCCCAGCGGAAAGGCGAGCCAGCGCGGAAAGCCGCGCGCGCTCACACGCCGCTGGACGATGCAGCGCAATTCCGCGAACGCGCTGTCGCTGACGATGCCGACCACCATCGAACTTTGCGGCGCGGTCGCGAGCGCAATCGCGCCGCCCATCGAAAAACCGAAGAGACCGACGCGCGCGATGCCGCGGGCGCGTAGAAAACCGAGCGCCGCGAGCAGATCGCCGCGCTCGAAATAGACGAGCGAAACAAACGTCCCGTCACTCGCGCCGTGTCCGCGAAAGTCGAAGAACAGCGTGTTAAAGCCCGCTGCGTGGAGCAGCGGCGCGTAGATCAGATCGGGGGAGCAATCGCCGGCATAGCCGTGGCAAAGCACGATGGTTCCTTTGGCATCGGCAGCCGGAACGAACCAGCCGCGCAAGGTCAACCCATCGCGCGCTGAAAAGGAAATCGGCTCAAATTCCAGTCCATAATCCAACGGGCAAGTGGTGGCTTGGCGGCGCGGCGGGTGAATAAGTTGGCTGGCAGCGCTCCAAACGCCGGCAAAAAGCATCAAGGCGCCGAGAACGAGCAGCGCCGGCAAGGCGAAACCGAAATCCACAGTCAGGAGCATCTCCATTGCCAGTCCGCTAGGGATAGTGCTGATGCTTTGCAGGGAAAATGCTTATCCTACCAGTACTATTGTAGAATTGACTCTGCGCGTTGGGGGTGATACAATCAATTCAGTCTGGAGAATTGTCAGCCGCACGTTTTCTCGTCCGTGCTTTCGGTCAAATTCCTTACTAAGGTACTCTTGCCTTTGCGGTTCGAGCGCAGTATGATGAGGATGCAGTACAGTTGAATAGGAAGCAGGCTTGTATGAAAGCAATCACGACGATCGGGTTGGCGGTCGCTCTTGGACTGGTCGCCTCGGCAATGATGCCGGGTCTGCCGGCGCGTGCAGAAACCTCGACTTGCGTCTACCTCACTGACTCAGGACATAACATCCACGGATCGTTCATGGCGTTCTATCTGTCCCACAATGGGGTAGTCAATTTTGGTCTCCCGTTGACGGAAGCTTTTATCGAAGATGGTTTTATCGTTCAATATTTTGAACGCGCGCGTCTTGAATTGCACGCCGATAACCCCGAACCTTTCCGCGTTCAGTTGGGACTGCTCGGAACTCAATTCGGCATTTCCGATCCGGCGGTCAAGACGGCGGCTATCCCGTCGCCCAATAATCCCGACTTTCGTTATTTTCCGAATACGGGGCTGTGGATCAGTCTGACAGTCAAACAATACTTTGAGACCCACGGCGGCGTAGACGTCCTCGGTTATCCGCTCTCCCTTTTGCGTTTCGAGAATGGAAATTTCGTCCAGTACTTTCAAAGGGCGCGCTTGGAATGGAACCCGGCAGATTCCAATCCCAACCGAGTTCGCATCAGCCCGGTTGGGCAGATGATTCTGGGTCGCCGGTATCCACCTGACTTGATCTACCGGGCGCACGCGGTAAACGACTGGTGTCCGGAGTACAACTCGGCAAGTCTGCCGAAAGGGTTCCTGCCAGCCACGCCGCCGGTGGCGGGCGTTCCGACGCTGGTGCCGCCGAATACGACGCTGAGTCTACAGGTTCGCGTCAAATTCCGGCAAACCGGTCCGACCGGACCGCAGTACGTCGACATCATGGTGACTGATCAGAATTCGCGGCCGTTCGCCGGCGCGGCGCTTTTCGCGACCGTTCATTTCTCGAATGGCGACCGAGTGTTTCCGCTGCTGTCGTCCGATGGCTCCGGCAAATCCGCGTTTTCGTTCGATATTGGGAGCCAAGCGCCCGGCTCGACGACCCTGGTCGACGTGACCGCCATCTCGTCGAGTCTGACCGCCACGGGCCGCGATTCGTTCACGCGTTAGGTCTGGGTCGGTTGGTCGTCGTTGTCCTCCCAGCCGATGATCCAGATGCACAGTCCCGCCAGCAAGATCGTCGCGATCACCAGCCAGAGCAGCTGAGTGGGCAGCAAGCCAACATCTTTGGCTGACCACAGCAAGATGATGACCATTCCCACTGCCAGAGCGATCCAGGCAGTGATGCG
>VFSW01006461.1_pt1 | contig 17228 bp, 14 predicted proteins | sample 5358111 | NCBI WGS metagenome assembly VFSW01 (sample SAMN11554181, study PRJNA540505) | mine drainage metagenome | isolation source: sediment from site ElyBrook_90M | place: USA: Ely Copper Mine, Vershire, VT | collected 2017
CGCAGATTTGAGCGAAAAATGACCAACTTTCACCCACTCGTTTCCACGATGACCCTATATTTTATCCGCAAGTGCGACCCTCGTTCCTATCCGATGAAGCGACACAGCGGGGCCCAATTCCATTAAGTCGCAAACGTTAAGTCAACAATCGCGGGCTATTCACTAGCCTTGTCTTCTTCAGTAGTGGGTTTGTCAACAGAAGGAATGAAACCCGCGCATTCAATTGGCGCGAACGTCTTTATCGCTCCGAAAAACAATGCACCATATCGATAGAGCCAAGTGCATTGCGAGTATCGCACTCACGCGTTTGCGACCGCGAGAGCGGTACGCCGCAACCCTGCGTAGACCATTCCATAAACGATGAAGGAGCCAACCGCAAAAGATGCTACCGCGAGTAACATTTTCGGGAAAGAAAAATCTATACCAAGCAGCGCACCCGCAATGAATGGACCAAGGCTCTGACCGAGACCCTGAGCGCCAGGTATCAGAGCGACGCGCCGTCCAGTCGGATCAATGTTCGATAGTGTGCTGAGCTGGAACACACTAGCCATCGACCACACTTCGAAAAACAGGAGGATACCGATACCGAATATTTGTGGAGACAAATGAATCGACCACGTGACAAATACAAAAATCATGACCGCAGTGGCAGCGAGCTGCGGGCGATGTTGTCCCCAACGACGGCTCAACGAGTACGCAAGCACCGAACCGGTTACGCTGATTAAGTTGCAGATCGTAAGTGTGTTTGACACCGTTCGGTCTGACATACCAATCGATGCGCCGATGCGCTCCGCATACACCCACAAGGCACTGGCAGATACATTGAAGAGTACTACCGCGCACAAGCACAACCACGGAAGTGCAATTGGAATTGAAATCGACGGGGCCTTGGCATCGGCATTTGTAGTGACCGTCGAAGCGGCCGAAGACATGCGATTAATTAGGGCGAGCGGAGCGAAGTACAGACATCCGAGCCCGATGTACAAGCCGCGCACGCCCCAGCGCGACACGACGCCGGGGATAATCCAAAGCTCCAACGAATTTGCGATTACGAGAACAACGATAAATATACTGAAATTGCGTGGAGCTCGGCGCGTACGCGAAAGCAACGCGATCGCCGCGGAGTAGCAGAGACCATTGCCGAGGCCGGCGAAGAAGCGAATGGTACAGAACCCAGCAAAAGTGCCCGTCCCGATTGTGACTGCATCACCGACTCCGGCGATCGCAATGCCGATGATAACGATGTTCTTGAAGTTTGACGATCTACCGAATGCAGAGACCGCGATCGATCCGGCGAGCATACCTGCGTTCTCGGCGGACCCGATCCATCCGATTTGGGTATTGGTGAACCCATACCAACTCGCGAGTGCGCCAAGGATCAGCGGTAGGCCGAGGTACACTCCATATGCAGCAACGCAGGCGCTTAGGCATGCAGCGATACTGAGCGCACCGTCGTCGCGTTCAGCTGACATTTCAGCCCACTACAATATGCTGGCTAAAATTTACGCCGCAAATCTAAGCCAATTGTCCGGGGGCGAACGACGAAGTAACGTGGCCTACCAGGTAACTCGGCGCCCTCGGGTATCAGGTCGCCAATTATGCCGAGTTTGTTAAAGGCGTTATCGACAAACAATGTGAGTTCCCACGGGCCTTGACTAGTACCGGCTCGGAGATTCAGGACAGAGTACGCAGGCAGCGGTCTTCCGGTCGGCGGCGCGACATTGTTGAAACTAGTTCGGGCTCCAGTGTATTGCCATTGAGCACGAATAAAGCCCGTCCGAGCGCCAATAGGTACGCTGTATTGCCCTGAGATTGAGCCAGACCACTGCGGTACGCCGGTCAGTGGCTGACCGACCACGGTCCTCGACTGAGTATTGGCTTCGGTGATTCTGGCATTCTCATAGCCAATTGAGACGTTGAAGCTCAAATTCTCGATTGGTGCGATGTCCGCCTCAAATTCAGCGCCGTCGCTACGCGCGGCACCGCTATTTGTTACTAGGTTGAATGTGCACGGCAGGTAAACGAGCTGCTGAATTCCCTGCCAGTCAATTTGGTACAACGCAAATCGGGATTGGACGTGGCCGGCGGCCCAGGTGTTTTTTGATCCAACTTCATAGCTCCACAAAGAGTCGGAGCTGTACGGAGTCCCATTCTTTAGGCCAAGGGCGGCAAGATCTGCGTTGCAGAGTGGGGGGAGAAGAGAGTTTGTACCGCCAATGCGGAATCCCTTGGCAGCGGAGGCGTAGATCATCTGTCCTGCTGCCAGTTTATACCGGGCGGTATAGCGCGGCGCGGTGTTGTATTCGCCATGGTTCGCATAGGTGGCGGGAGGACCGGAGGATCCGCCGTTCAAAGGGCCGTTTGCGGTGTATGCGCCGAAGTGGTCTAGATAGGACCGACGTATTCCCGCGGATATTTGGAAGCGGTCCGTCACATTGTAGGTAGCATTGAAGAACGCAGCTCGCTCGCGATCGGTGTTTGGTGTGGCTTGCGTATATTCCAAATCCGTCCCGAGGGCACCACCAGACGCGGCATTTAGCCCGGGTGACAAGTAGTACTCGTTGAACCATCGGTCGGAAAAAGAGCTGTAGATACCCAGAACGATCTGCACGGGGCCTTTGAAGTTTGACTCGAAGCGCGCCTCTCCCGTCCATGTCTTGGTAATTAACGTATTTTGCAGCGGCGCTGGGACGTAGTACGGGATCCCCCAAAACTCGATCGCATTGATATCTGTAGTGTCCTCTAAATCGTATGCATTTCTATAGAAGTAAGTACCGGAGCCGATAAGGCGTCCAAGTCTCGTGCTTTGGTCCACCGTCAGGCCCGCAAACGACCATCGGTCTTCTACAGCCTCCGGTACATTCAGTGGCCGGGTCTGGGTAAAATTATTTGGCGTGTAGTCAGCGAGCGGATATCCGTTGGTATTCGAATGCTGATACATGAGCAGCGGCGTGATCGTAAGTCCGGGAATTGCACTTGGTGCTATCTTCAGTGCAGCGGATACCCCGGTAGTCTGTTGTGCGCCGACGTGACTCTTTTGGCCGATCGGAGCACCGCCGGGAGGGTAAGAAATGATCGGTGATCGCGGGTCCAGCGGACCGCCCCAAGTCCGAGTATATAAGCCGGGATCGAATGAGCTGAATACGTTCAGGCGTGCTCCGACGCTTCCGCGGATCACAGGCACGTTAATCATGCCACTGACGGAATAGCCGCCACCGCCATGGTCGACGTCCGATCCTACCAGATCGACACTCCCCGAAGTCTTATGCAAGGCGGGTTCATTCGTGATGAGCCGGATCGTGCCTCCCATCGCACTTGCACCGAAGAGGGTGCCTTGTGGGCCTCGCAATACTTCGATTCGCTTGATATCAAGTACTCGGGGATCAAGGGACATGGGAATCGGCGTATCGTTGAGATAAAAGGAAGTGGTGTTACTTCCGAATACACCGCGTATTGCTACCGCGCGCGTCGAAGAAACACCGAATGCGTTGCCATTACCGCCGGCACCGGCCCCGGTCGTTACTGCGACGTTAGGTATGCCAGCCGTGTATTGACTAAAGTCTGTTTCGCCAAATTTCTGTAAGGTGGCGCCGGTAACGACGCTCATAGAAATCGGTACGTTTTGGAGTTTCTCTGATCGATGTTGCGCTGTAACGATAATTTCGCCAAGTGTGTATGTGGCGGGTGTCGCTTCCCGGTCTGTTCCACGCGCGATACCAGTAAGAGCCAGCGTGACGGCACAGAGTGATCTCGTAGCTATTTTGCGATTCACATGTCCTCCTATCCGAACGGATATCACCGCAAGCGGCCGGCGCCGGACGTAGATCGATTCGTTTGTTTCTGTGTCATCCCAAAAGCCATCAAGGCCATGTTGCCGCTCGTGGCCTTCCGCGAGGTGCGAACGGGAAAAAGCCTAGCAAGTATGATCACGATTGTAAATAATGATCACACAAGGGGGCCGAATGATCACAATTTGGTATTGGCGCCCCGAAAAATTCCAAAATTCGGGGCCATTCGATTCGCAGCTGCGTCAAATCGCGCTGAACGCCGTGAGTCTTGCATATGGATTTGATCATAAACGGGAAATATGATCATATTGAATAATTTGGTGCATCCGGGATTCTTTTAGGAAGGCCTGACCGAGCATCGCTCGATTTCTGGGGGGGCAAATTGACTAAAGGACGTGAGAAGCCGCTACGTGAGCGACGGATGACATTTCGGATCGGTATCGATACGGGGGGTACTTTCACCGATGTCGTAATAGGCGATGAGACTGGGATTCTGAGCGTCGGCAAGGCGCTAACGACCCGTGAGCAAATCTCGCGTGGCATCCTTGAGGGACTCACGGTGGCCGCTGCGCCGCTCGGGCTAGATCTGCGCGCGCTCCTTGAACAGACCGCGGTCTTCATCTATGGCTCGACCCGGGCAACGAACGCGATCCTCGAGGGCAAGACCGCGCGCACTGCGCTGCTGGTCACTGCGGGTTTCCCGGACATTCTCGTGCGTCGCGAGGGCGGCAAGACGAATCCGTGGGATTATTCTAGCGATTATCCAGACCCTTACGTGCCGCGGCACCTGACGTTCGAGATTCCGGAGCGGATTACCGCTGAGGGAGCGATCTATCAGCCGCTCGACGAGGGCGTAGTTCAGTCGGTGCTCGAGCGCCTCGAGCGACTGCGGGTCGAGGCTATCGCGGTCAGCCTCCTATGGTCGATCGCGAATCCCGCACATGAGCTGCGCGTTGGCCGCCTAATTGAGGAGCGGCTTCCGGGCGTGCTGTACACGCTGTCGCACCTCGTCAATCCGATCCTGCGCGAGTACCGACGGACCTCTTCCGCTGCAATCGACGCGTCGCTCAAGCCATTGATGCAGGCACACCTTCGCGATATGGAGGCAGACCTGCGCAAGGCCGGGCTGGCCGGAGAGCTTCTGCCGGCGGTCTCGCTCGGTGGGGTGATGCACATCGAGGACGTGATCGCCCGGCCGATCCACATGGTTCGCTCTGGCCCGTCGCTGGCGCCGCTCCTTGGCCAGGTCGTTGGCGCTGCAGAGACCGGCGCATCCGAGGTGATCGTTTGTGACACCGGCGGCACCAGCTTCGACGTCAGCCTCGTCCGCGACAGCCGACCTGTGTTCAGCCGCGACACCTGGCTGGGTCCTCGATACACAGGCCACCTGACCGGCCTGTCGTCGGTCGATGCGCGCAGCATCGGCGCGGGTGGTGGCTCGATCGCGAGCATCGACACGGGCGGATTGCTCTGCGTCGGTCCAGAGAGCGCCGGAGCCGACCCCGGCCCGGCGTGTTACGGTCGCGGCGGCACCCGGCCGACCGTGACAGATGCGGCGCTCGTTCTCGGCTACCTGGACGCCGAGTACTTCAACGCCGGAAGGATGCGTCTCGACGAGGTTGCAGCGCGCAACGCGGTCGCCCGGCTAGCCGGTGATCTCCGAAAGTCGATTGAGGACACAGCCGCCGGTATCATGACCGTCGCCGGCGAGCACATGGTTGCGGCGATTAAGGAGATCACGATCAACGAGGGCGTTGATCCGCGCGAGAGCCTGCTGCTCGCCGGTGGCGGCGCGGCCGGCCTCAACATCGTGCCGATCGCACGCGAGCTGGGCTGCGCGCGGGTGCTCGTGCCGCGGATGGCCGGGGCGTTAAGCGCCTGCGGCGCGCAGTTCACTGACATAGTCAGCGAGTTCGGAACTAGCCAGCCGACGATCTCATCGGCGTTCGACCACGCAGCCGTTGGCCGAGCGATTGAAGGACTGAATCAATCATCGGATCGGTTCATCGCGGGTCTGCACGCACGCGGCATCGAGCGGTTCCGGACCGAGTACTTCGTCGAGGCGCGCTACCTCTATCAGGTCTGGGAACTCGAGATCCCCCTCGCCGGGCCGGAGTTTCGCGGCCCCGACGATGTCGCCCGCGCGGTGAGCGCGTTCCACGCCGCACACGACTCGATATTCGCGGTTTCCGAGGCCGACCAGGCGGTCGAGTTCCTCCACTGGAAGGTGCGCGTGACCGGCGAGCTAGAGCGTCCACCGCTGCCACGGCTGGCGCTTCGCGTAGGCGCCGTACCGGCACCGTCCCGACGCGCGCGCGCGTATTTTCCTGCGACCGGAAGCGTAGAGATCCCGGTCTACCGTGGCGAGTCGCTGATGCCCGGCGACCAGATTGCGGGACCGGCTCTGATCGTCGAGCCGACGACGACGATCGTGCTGTACCCCGAGAGTGTGTCGACCGTGACGCCGTTCAATAACCACATGATTGATCTCTCGACCTGAGAAGGGGAGATCCGGAGGAGCCAGAAAATGCAGACTTCCGAAGCCAAACCATCTGGCCGTGGATCACGGTCGCTCGACCAGGTCGTCATGGCCGTGCTCGCGAACCGGCTCGACTCGATCGTGCGCGAGATGACCAACACGCTGTTCCGGACCGGTCGGTCGGCGATCCTGAACACCGCGAAGGACTTCTCCTGTTCAATTGTCACCGCGGACAATCGGCTGCTGTCCTCGGCCGACGGGTTACCGATCCACGTACTTGGCGGCGGACGGCAGACTGAGTCGATGCGCGAGTTCCACTCGGACCTCGCCGAGGGCGACGCATACATCCATAACGACCCGTACCTCGGCAACACGCACACGGCTGACCACACGATTCTCGTGCCAGTGTTCGTCGAGGGACGCCACCTGTTTACGGTTGCAGCGAAAGCGCACCAGGCGGATTGCGGCAATTCGGACCCGTCCACCTACATGCCGTTCGCGAAGGACGTCTATCAGGAAGGAGGGCTCAATTTTCCGTGCGTTCGGATCCAGCGGGGCTATCGCGACGTCGACGACATTATCCGCATGTGTCGGCGCCGAATCCGCGTGCCAGACGTTTGGTACGGCGACTACCTTGCTTCGCTAGGCGCCGCACGAATCGGTGAACGACGCTTGCGCTCGCTCGTGGAGAAGTACGGCGTAGAGACGATCGAACATTTTGTCGAGGGATGGCTCGAATACTCGGAACGCAGAATGACCCACGCAATCCGCGCGCTTCCGGCGGGCAAGCTCGTTGCGGAGGGTCGGCACGACGCCCTACCGGGACTGCCGAATGGAATTCCGGTCCGCGTGGCCATTGAGGTCAAGCCGCAGGACGGTCTGATCGAAGTCGATCTGCGTGACAACATCGACTGCGTGCCGGTTGGCGTCAACCTCTCCCAGACCTGCGCGACTGCGGGAGCACTGATTGGCGTGCTGAACTGCATAGACCCCTCGGTCCCACGCAACGACGGAAGCTTTCGCCGGATTAGGATTCACCTGCGTGAGAATTGCGTTGTCGGTATACCGCGTTTCCCGAAGTCGACATCGATGGCGACCTCGAACGTTACGAACCGGCTGATAAATGCGACACAACGGGCGTTCAGTCAACTCGGGGACGGCTATGGTCTCGCCGAGGGTGCGGCCTCGATGGGCGCAGGCTTTGGCGTAGTCTCGGGCGTCGATCGCCGCCTCGGCGGCTCTCCATACGATAACCAACTGGAAATCGGAAACAATGGAGGACCAGCGGCGCCAGCATGCGATGGCTGGGTCACGTATTGCATGCCCGATGCGGCCGCATCTGTAATGGTCGACAGCGCTGAGATTATTGAGCAGAAGTATCCGCTCATCATCCGCTCGCTGCGGCTGAAGACCGACAGCGGTGGCGCCGGCGAATACCGCGGCGGACCCGCTGGCGAGATCGTATACGGACCGCTGCATGATCCGATGACGGTCGCTTATTTTGCCGAGATGCACGAGGACCCACCGCAGGGCACGCGCGGCGGCGGTTAGGGGCAGCGCTCCGACGTCGCCAGGATCCGTCGTGATGGGCACGAGGAGCCCTTGCCACCAATCGGTCTCGTCGAACTCCAACCCGGCGAATTCATCCGCGGCAGCGAGTCCGGCGGCGGTGGCTACGGTCCGCCGGTCCGGCGAGATCCGAGGCGCGTACTAAAGGACGTTCTTGAGGGCTGGGTGAGCCTCCGGGCTGCGCGCGAGGTGTACGCGGTCGCCCTCACCGGAAACCTCGAGGACGACACGCTGGTGGTCGATGCCGCGGCGACCGAGCGATTGCGTGCTGGGCCGGGCGCGCGAGCCGCATCGCACGACCGCGTGGAGTAGCCCAGCGTGACCGCACACCGCGAATCCGGGCACCTAAAGAAGACGCTAAAACGGCGGCACCTGTTTACGCTCGGCATTGGCACGATCGTCGGTGTCGCCTGGTTGATAGTGCTTGGCTCAGTGATCGCGGGTGCGGGACCGCTCGGCGCGGTGGTCGGCTTCGTCGTTGGTGCGGTATTGATGATTCCTATCGGTCTCTGTTATTGCGAACTGTCCGCGGCGCTACCGCACGCCGGCGGCTAGATCCTCTACGCGTTCGAGATATACGGTTTGCGGTGGGCGTACGTTGCAGGGATCTGCTTGGCGCTAATTTACGTCATCAACTGCGTGTTCTTCGCCGTGTCAGCGGGCTGGCTCTTGAACGTGCTAATGCCGGGCGTAGAGGGTCCAAAGCTGTACGTCGTGCTTGGCGCTGAAGTGCACGTAGGTGACCTCGTTTTCGGCACGCTGGCCTCGCTCGCGCTGCTCGCGATCCACTGGCGGGGCGCGCGTGAGTCTGCGCGACTCCAGGATGTCGCGACCTACACGCTACTTGTGGCGACCTGCGCGTTCATCGTTGTCGCCGTGCGCCGCGGTGATCCGGCGAATCTTACCCCGCTGATCGCGCCGTCCGACTGGGGATTCGGCTGGGGCGGAGTGCTAGGGGCTCTTGCTGTTACGCCTTACTTCTTCGGTGGATTTAACACAATTCCGCAGGCGATAGCGGAGCTGGAGAGCGACCGAGATCGCGGCCGCGTAGCCGGTGTGCTCTCCGGCTCAATCCTGATCTCGCTCGCGTTCTACGTCCTGGTGATCATCGCGGTTGCGGTCGTTTTGCCGCGCCAGCGTCTGCTTGCCGCGGACCTGCCGGTCGCCGATGCGTTTCGTGCCGCTTTCCGTTCGCATGTGCTCGCGACTACGATCCTCACCGCGGGACTCCTCGGACTCGTGGCGGTCTGGAACGCGCTGTTCTTTGCGGCGACACGGGTGTTCTACGTGCTCGGCCGCGCCCGGCTACTCGATCCCGGGCTTGGCCGGATCGATCCGACGAGCGGCGCGCCGCGACGCGCGATCGTCGTCGTAACGGTGCTCAGCGTCGCGGGTCTATTCCTGGGACGAGGCGTGCTGATCCCCGTCGTGAACGTCACTTCGACCTTATTCGCATTGATGTACGCGATCGTGAGTTTCGGCACGCTCCGGATGCGGCGTTACCGTACCGCGTCGACGCTTCGTTATCGCGTACCCGGCGGCCGGTGGCTTGTCTGGGTCGCAGCCGTCTTCTCAGTTTATTTGATCGGCTTGTCGCTCGTGCAGCAGCGAATGGCATCTCCCGACCGTGTGCCCGCCGAATGGCTGGTGATGGTCGTGACCGGCTCAATGGCCTGGATCCTTTGGCGACGTACGCGGGTGTTGCGCGAATCAATCAGCGACAAAGAGCGGCGCCGGACCCTCCTAGACCAAGGCGACACGGAATCTTGACGTGATCATAACCATGTGATGTGATCATAACCGGAATTGCTTTAAAGACCGAACCAACCCAAACCAGGGCGGCGACGATGAATAAGCTCACTTGGCGTTACGCCGACAGCTTTGAGTACATGACGCAGACGCGCGCGGGCCTTCCGCCGGCGATGATCTGTGTCGCAGTCAACGGCGGCATCCAAGGCAAGGAGACCCACGACGCTCTGCCCGAAACACCCGACGAGATCGCGGACAGCGTCCAGGCGGCATACGAGGCTGGCGCGAGCATGGTGCACGTGCACGCGCGAGACTCGCGCGATTTCACTCAGGGCGCGCGTCGGATCGACGAGTGGCTCGAGGTCAACGCGAAGATCCGCGATCGCTGTCCTGACATCGTGATCAACAACACGACCGGCGGCGACCTGACAATGAGCATGGACGAGCGGCTCTCCTGCCTCGATGCGCGCCCAGACGTCGCGTCGCTGAATCTCACGCCGGACATGAGCCGCTTCACGATGAAGGCGCGCAGGGCGCCGCTCCCGCACCCGCGCGAGGAGACCGTCGTCGACGTCTGCATCCCGTTCACTTACGGTCTCGTCGAGTCGTTCGCTGCGGAAATGAAGAAGCGAGGAATCAAGCCGGAGCTCGAGACTTATCACACTGGCGGCGCCTGGGTAATACGAGATCTGATCGAGTACGGTCTGATCGAGCCGCCATACCTTGTCCAGACAGTGATGGGATCCCAGACCTCGAGCTATCCGACGCCAGAGCACGTGATCCATCTACTGCGTGAACTCCCCGACGAAACCGTCTGGCTGTGCTCGGGCATAGGTCCGTTCCAGCTTCCGCTTACTACTTTCGCGCTGCTGATGGGAGGGCACCCGCGCGTCGGTCTCGAGGACAATCTTTATTACGCACGAGGCCGCAAGTTCACCGACAACGCTGAGGCCGTGCGCCGGGTCGTGCGCATCGCAGGCGAGATTAACCGCCGCGTCGCGACTCCAACCGAGACTCGCGCAATGCTCGGTCTGCCGGCCGTCTCCAAGAAAATAGGATGAGTTATGACCACGACTGTTTCGAGCGGTGATCTGAACGTCGCTCTTGAAGCCGCGGAAGCCCGATACACGGCTGCGAATCCGAGCAGCCAGAGTCGCCACGCCCGTGCGTGCGCCGTGCTACCGGGCGGCCACACCCGCCAGACGCTCTATTTCGCTCCGTTCCCGCTGACAATCGCGCACGGCCGCGGCGCCCGAATCACCGACCTTGACGGCCACGAGTATCTGAACCTGGTCGGGGACTACGCGGCCGGCGTATTTGGCAGTACCTGCGAGCCGATCCAGCGCGCGGTCGCTGAGGCGTTGCGCGAGGGGATCTCGCTGAGCGGTCTAAACTTGCGCGAGCTTGAGCTCGCCGAGCTGATTTCGCGGCGGATTGTCTCGATCGAGCAGGTTCGCTTTTGCAACTCGGGGTCGGAAGCCTGCTTGTTTGCGACGATGCTCGCCCGGCATGCGACCCGCCGTCCGAAAGTGCTCGTGTTCAACGGCTGCTATCATGGCGGCTTCATGATCTATGGGCCGTCGGACCCGGCGCTCAGCGTGCCGTTGCCGCTGATCAAGGCGAAGTACAACGATATCAATGGAACTCGCGCGGCGCTGCGGGCGAACGCCGGGGATCTCGCGGCGGTGATCGTTGAGCCGGTAATGGGCTCGGGCGGTGCGATTCCCGCCACCCAGGGCTTCCTCTCGATGCTTCGCGAGGAGACTCAGCAGCTCGGAATCGTGCTGATCTTCGATGAGGTGATGACCTCGCGACTCGGCCCCGGCGGTGTGCAGGGCCTACACGGTATCCGGCCCGATCTGACGACGCTCGGCAAGTTCTGGGGAGGCGGCTTTGCTTTCGGCGCGTTCGGGGGTGCTCGCGAAATAATGCAACATCTCGACGTGCGCTCGGGCGGAGTGCTTTCCCAAGGCGGAACGTTCAACAACAACGTCGTGACGATGGCCGCCGGCCTCGTCGGTGCTCGGGACGTCTACACGCCCGAGGCGTGCCAGGGGCTGAACGCACTCGGCGACTGGCTGCGGGAAGGGTTGAACGGCGCTGGCCACGAAGCGGGAGTCGCGTTCCAGGCGACCGGGATCGGTGGGGTGATGAACACGCATTGGTGCAACGGGCCGATCAGCGATCCGAGCGTTGTCGACGCGGCGAGCGCGCCCATTCGGCGGCTGTTCCAATTAGAAATGATCGAGCGCGGCTTCTTCGTCGCACAACGCGGCATGATCAATCTATCGCTTTCAATCGAGCGCGCCGGGCTTGAGGAGTTCCTCGCCGCGGTCCGCGACTACCTCGCGCGTAACCGCGCGATCCTGCCTCGGACTGGCGGTGGGTGACCGGCGGTTTGCTCGCTCGTGAATTCCCCACGCTCTGTTTCATGGCCGGGGCGCTCTGGCAGTCGTGGTTGTGCCCTTGGATCGCGAGTGTACGGTTCAAACTCCCTAGGTCGGGAGCGTGCCAGCTTTCGTGCAATGGGTCTTCGGCGGCGATCCCGCGTTTGAGGCCAACTGGATTCCGGTCTTGTACCTGATCTGGATAACCGAGTTCGACCTGAGTCCGCCTAGGTCGTTAGGATCATCGTGCCGTCGTGTCGGCCCGGATTCCGTTGGTGCGCCGATCCCCTTGTTGACGCTACCGGAGGGGCGTGAAGCGGTGGCCGCGAACTGATGCTGAACAATCGCGGTTTGCGGTGGTCACGCACAGTGCGTTGTCCTACCGATTCGTCGAGTTCTCGCTCGCGGCAACGCTGTAACACGAGCGGATCGGTGAAATCGTGCCACAGTGAGCGACCACGACGCTGTGCTGCGCGGTGGTCGTACGGGTTGCGCAGGCGCGACGGCATTGCGATTTTGCGGACCTACGTCGTTAGCACGCTGGTGTGTATCAGCGGCCGTGGTGGCGCGGCTATCGCGGGGCTACACTCTCGAGCAGCCCCCGATTCTCGCGCTCATTGGCGTCCCGTTTGGCTGCTGCTGCTGGTCTCGCGGAGGTTTGCGGGCACTACGGCCTGAGCGATGCGCGACCGACGCACACCGGCGGATGACCGAATGCTCGGCTCCGTCTCAGGCTGCGGGAAGCTGCAGGCTTTCCCAGTAGCCGGGAACCTTGGTGAGACCAGTCAGGTCGCGGTGCATAGCCTCGCGCGCTGCCTCCGGGTCGCGGGCCTGAAAGGCCGCGAGCAGACGTTCGTGATTTTCGAGGCCGACCCTGCGGAACACCGTCGGCTTGCTCGCGAGCAATGGCAGCGTGTTCGCTACCAGCGGTGCCATCCGCAGCCAGAGCATCTGGATCAGTGTGGTGAGCAAGGAATTATCGGCGATCCAATAAATCTCGAAGTGGAACGCCATGTTTAGCGCAGCGTGCGATCGGGTGTCGCCATTGGCTATGCTTTGCTCGATACCCTGTTGGAGCGCGCGCAGGTGTTCGATCTGAACCAAGGTAATGTTGCGTGCCGCGAGTGCCGCGGCCTTGCCCTCGAGATCCTCGCGCAGGTCTAATATCTGCTCGACCTGACTGCGGGTCAGCGTCGGCACCCGGGCCGAGCGGTTCGGCAGCGCCTCAAACGCGCCCTCGGAGGTCAGGCGCCGCAATGCCTCGCGGACCGGCATCTCGCTAATTTGGAGCTGCTTTGCGAGCGCACGCAGCGTGACTACCTCGCCGGGGCGGAAGTTACCGGCGAGGACCGCCTCCTTAAGCACAGCGTAGGCGCGGCTATGCGCGGCTTCGCCTGGTGGATACGGTTCGCCGGCGAGCGCGGCAACGACACGGCGCTCCGCTGCGGGCTTCCCGCGGCCCCGCAGGCCGGACGGTCGGTTCGATGTCTTGCGCATGGCGAGGCGGCTCTGGGCGTTCGAGAATCGTAAGCGTATTCCGGGCGGTGCCCCCGACGCAAGTATCCCTGGGGTTTTCATTATGATCATATCGAGATATTATGATCATATATGAGCGCAACCAAAGATGGCGCCAGGGTGGTAGTGATCGGTGGCGGCATCGCTGGCTGCAGCGTGGCTTACCATCTGGCAGCCCTCGGTGTGCGCGACGTGCTGCTCCTTGATCGGTCGATGCTGAGTTCGGGCACGACCTGGCACTCGACCGGCAACATGGAGACCTATAGAGACGACCCGCTGATATTTGAGATGGTCCGCTACGCGGCGGAATTGTATCCGCGGCTTGCCGCCGAGACCGACCGTGATATCGGCTGGCGCAACGTTGGCCGAGTCATGTACACCGACCGCGAGGATCGCTGGACGAGCTACCAAATGCTTCCCGAACTCGGCCGCGCCCGCGGCATCGAGGTCGAGCTCCTGGATCCGGAATCGGTCGGGCGCCGCCTGCCGATCATCGAGACCGAGGGGCTTATGGGTGGTGTTTGGATACCAAGTGACGCGCGCATCAATGCGACTGACGCGGTGCTCGCGTTCGCGGCAGCGGCGAAAGCCCGTGGTGTTCGGATACGCACTGAGACAGCGGCGATCGCCGTTGAATCGCGCGACGGCAGAGTGCTCGGCGTCGCGACCCCTGATGGGAGGATCGACTGCGAAACGGTCGTCGTAGCTTCGGGGCTGTGGTCTCGCGATGTTCTCGCGACCTGCGGTTACCGCGCACCGCTGTACACGCTCGAGCACCAGTACCTGATCACGAAGTCGCAGGGTATCGACTCCAAGTTGCCCCTGTTCTTGTCGTACGACGATCAGCTCTATGGACGAGAGGAAGTTGGCGGACTGATGGTCGGGAGCCTCGACGACCGGGCGATCCCGCTCGCCGCGTCGGAGTTGCCCCAGAACTTCTCGTTCGCGTTGCTCAACGAGCGTTGGGCGCAGTTCGAACCATACCTTGCGACCGCGATGCGGCGGTTTCCGCTACTGCGGACCGCCGAGGTGAAGATGCTGCTGAACGGTCCAGAGAGCTTCACACCGGACGGGCAGATGCTGCTCGGACAGATCCCCGGCATCTCCGGCGTCTACGCGTGCTGCGGCTTCAACTCGAACGGGATCGCGCTCTCGCCGGCGGCCGGCCGCTTTCTCTCCGAGTGGATCGTCGATGGCGCGCCCGGCGCCGATGTCACCAAGCTCGACGTACGCAGGTTCTCGCCGGCTCAGAGTGAGGAGCGCTACCTTCGTGCCCGAATCCCGGAGATTCCTGGGTACCACTGCCGGATGCATCGCCCGGACGCGGACTACTCGACCGCGCGGGATGTCTTGCACTCGCCGCTGCACGCCGCACTCGCCGCGGAAGGCGCGCGTTTCGGCTCCATCAACGGTTGGGAGCGGGCGACGTGGATCGCGGCATGTGCCGCCGACGACGATTGGCTCGACGTGATCACGGCTGAGGTCGCAGCGGCCGAGCACGGGGTTCTCGCGATCGATCGATCCGCCGACGTGAAGGTCTCAGTCGAGGGCGATCCATGCGTGCTCGCGATGCTGCGGAAAGTGCCGTCGAAGGGGGGTGCTGGAACGTGGCTCCAGCCGTTGGCCGGAATGTACGGACAAATCGAGGCCCTTGTCGAGTTGCTGCCGTGGACAGACGGTACGGTGCTAGTCGCCGCCGCGCCGGACTTGGAGACTCGGTTACTCGAGTGGATGCGTACTATCGGTGTCACGCTTGGACTGCGCTGTCGCGATCTGACCGCACGGTTTGCGTCGCTCGAACTGATCGGGCCGCTTGCGAGTTCACTGATCTCGCGTGTCGCCGGGCCCACGGCGGCGGCAATGGCCTCGGTCCCAGCGGCGTCGTCCCGGGTTGCGACCGTCGGAGGGACTCCTCTGCACGTGCAGTCGAGTGCAAACGGTGTCAGACATCGGCTGACGGTCCCGGCGGAGGCGGCGATGCGTGTCTGGAAGAGCCTGCAGGGCAGCGGGCGGGAGTTCGGCTTGCGCCTCGGGGGTCACTTGGCGCGCGAGGCAATTCGGATCCGGCACGGCGAACCCGCATTCGGCCGGGAGGCGAGCCCCGCACGACTGGTTGAGGAGTTAGGCGCCGATTTCGCCGTGCCTACCGGATTGGCGCCCGCGGCCGTGCCGCCGAAGACTCACCGCGCACGCCGATTGGTCGCGTTCTCAACCGCTCTCGATACGCTCGGCTTTGGTACTGGCGAGGTGATCCTTGAAGGGGGCCGCACGGTAGGTGAACTGACGTCGCGGGTACGCTTGCCCGGCTGGCCGGCGACGCTCGCACTCGGATTACTAGATACCAACGTCCCAGTAAGTGGTGTCCTCGTGGCCGTCGCCGCGGGGAGGCGCTGGCCGCTCGAACCCCGTATAACCTCTTGGAGCGAAGGCCAATGACCGCAGAAATTTCCCGCGCCGATGCAACCGAGATCGAGTCTGCACGCACAGTCGTTTATCCCTGGCATTGTGACTGGATGGGCCATTTCGCAACTCAGCACTATATGAAGATCTTCGACGATGCGATCGGCCACCTGCTCGGATCGATTGGCTATCGCTTTACCGACGCGTCGCGAACTCAGTGCGGCTGGGCGGATGTTAGCCACACGATCGAGTACCGCCACGAGCTTGTTGCCGGCGACTTGGTCGTCGCCTACAGCGGAATCGAGCGCGTCGGCACGAAATCGCTCGGGTACTTCCACCGTCTGGTGCGGGCGACCGACCCCGATACCATGTGCGCGAGGCTCCGCGGCGTCGTGGTGCATTTTGACCTCGCCCAACGTCGCGCGATAGTGCTGCCCGACGCACTGCGTTCGGCCGCGAGTGCGAGGCTGTGCAAACGCCCGCCGGAGGAGGGTTTGAGCACCGATGGCTGATGTCTACGCGAATGACGACGATAAGCCGCTTAATGCAGATCCAAGCGCGACATTGCTCGTGGTGATCGCCGACGCCGACCCGGATGCACTAGCTCGCGTCGCCGCAGTCGCGAGGCTCGGGAATGTCTCCCCTACGGCTGGCTCGTTCGTCACCCGTGACGACGGTACGATCGTGATCAGTCTCGAGATCCACGGCCTGCCGGCCGCGACGGTAGAATTCCTACGGCGAAAGCTCGAGCAAATCTCGACAGTGCACCGCGCCGAGGCGCATTCGGTCACAGTGCGCGGCGACCGCTCGCGAGAGCCGATGCCGCCTGGCAGCTAGGCGCAATCGATCGGCCAAGTGTACTCCGCGCACGCCGCGACCGGGCCACCTTGATCGCTTACGCGTGTGGCCTGATTTGTGCGGTGGTCTCGTCGCATCTGGGGCCGCGCCCAGCGCGGCGACAGTCGAATAACCGAGCGTAATGTTCGGATCCTCGAATCGTCACGCCGCCGCGCGCGTAGGGTACGAATACGCAAATGCACTCACTGGGCCGTAGTTGAGCTCAGGATTTAGGGTACGCGGCGACGAAATCTTCGCGTCGATTTAGTGTGCCGGTTTTTGTGCGGCGATAAGGGCTAACAGAGATCGTTGCTGGACAATGTGGTCCAATGGAAACAATCGGTTAGCCGATCTCGCGGCGGGAAGACCTGGTTTAGTAGCACTCATAATGCCGAGGTCGAGGGTTCGAGTCCCTCTCTCACCACCAAAATCAATAGCTTACGTTTGAGTCGAGCGTGGCATTTTTAGTGCAGAGTTCGGGCGTGAGACTGAGAGCTCGACTGA
>VFSW01006462.1_pt1 | contig 17228 bp, 17 predicted proteins | sample 5358111 | NCBI WGS metagenome assembly VFSW01 (sample SAMN11554181, study PRJNA540505) | mine drainage metagenome | isolation source: sediment from site ElyBrook_90M | place: USA: Ely Copper Mine, Vershire, VT | collected 2017
ATGTACGAGTGCGTACAATGTAGTTTACATACGTACATTATAGGAGAAATACAGATGCCTTATGCAATCGAAGTGAAGAAAGGCCAGGAATACTGGTTCTGTACCTGTGGCAAGAGCGGGACCGGGCTGTGCAATGGGTCGCATGAAGGATCGGGCAAGAGTCCCAGTCAGTTCGTGGCCGAAAAGGATGAGACGGTGTACATCTGCGGTTGTGGTCACAGTTTTGACAGCCCGTTTTGCGACGGCACTCACAAGACATTGTAGGAGATGGACATGGCGAGAACAGTGGTGGTTTTTCACAGTGGCTACGGACACACCAGAAAGCAGGCAGAGGCTGTGGCGCAGGGGGCAGGCGCAGAACTGTTACAGATCGATGCGGAAGGACAGTTGACGGACGACCAGTGGACCGCTCTGGATGCCGCAGACGCCATTATCATGGGTTCCCCTACCTACATGGGTACCGTGTCGTGGCAGTTCAAGCGATTTGCCGACAACAGCTCCAAAGCATGGTTTTCCCAGAAGTGGAAGGACAAGGTGTTTGCAGGGTTCACCAACTCGGCTACCATGAACGGGGACAAGTTATCCACACTGCACTACCTGTTTACCCTGGCCATGCAGCATTCGGGAATCTGGGTAGGGACCGGAATGCTGCCTTCCAACAGCAAGGCTGCGCAGCGCAATGACCTGAATTTCGTGGGGTCGTTTTCGGGGGCCATGATGCAGACGCCTTCCGATGCCAGTGTGGATGAGGTACTGGAAGGTGATATGGAAACGGCCCGGCAGTTCGGTACCCGGGTGGCCGAAGTCACTCGACGTCTGAGGGGGTGAAAAGATGAGGATGCTTCATACCATGCTGAGGGTGGGGCACCTGGCACGTTCGGTGGCGTTTTATCGCGATGTGCTTGGCATGACAGAATTGCGTAGGAAGGATTATCCGGAAGGTCGGTTCACGCTTTGTTTCATGGGATATCAACCGGAAAACGAAGGGGCGGTCCTGGAGTTGACCCATAACTGGGATGTGAATCAGTACGAGCCGGGGAATGGCTTTGGTCACCTGGCGATAGAAGTCGAGGATGCGGCAGCGGCCTGTGATGCGGTGCGTGCCATGGGTGGCAAGGTAGTGAGGGAAGCCGGCCCCATGAAGCATGGCACCACGATCATCGCCTTCGTGGAAGATCCGGACGGGTACAAAATCGAATTCATACAGAGGGGAAGCGGGGAGTAGAATCGGTTCCCATGAATGATCATTTCAAAGGTGGGCCTTGGCATCCCTATACAGGACTTTCGGGTTTCGGGGCGCCGCACGTGGAGCGTGTGCCCACCGAACCACTGCAGAACCCCCGCTGGCTTGCCTGGAACCGGCCTTTGGCACGCACGCTCGGGCTGCCCGGGGAACCAGGGTCTGAATGGCTGATGCGGCTTTCAGGGCAAGCGGAGGGGCTTCCCTGGTGCACGGCTTATGCGGGTCACCAGTTTGGCGTCTGGGCAGGTCGTTTGGGTGATGGACGGGCGCATCTTCTGGGCCAGCGCCAGGATGACAAGGGGGTCTGGCAGGAAATCCAGCTCAAGGGCGCCGGGCACACGCCTTTTTCCCGGATGGGTGACGGCCGGGCGGTACTGCGTTCATCGATTCGCGAGTACCTCTGCTCCGAAGCCATGGCCGGTTTGGGGATACCCACCACGCGTGCATTGGCACTGGTTGGTTCGGACCAGCCCGTCATGAGGGAAACCCTGGAAACCGCCGCCATTGTGACCCGGGTAGCCCCCAGTTTCATCCGTTTCGGGCATTTCGAGTATTTCGCCCAGAGGCGCGACACGGAAAGCCTGAAACAACTGACTGATCTGGTGATTCAACGGTTTTACCCCGAGGCTGCCCATCATCCGGTGCCGGCTCTTGAATTGCTATCCAGGGTTGTGGAGCGGACGGCCCATCTGGTGGCTGACTGGCAAGCCGTGGGTTTCTGCCACGGCGTCATGAACACGGATAACCAGTCAATACTTGGGCTGACGCTGGATTACGGACCATTTGGTTTTATGGACAGGTTTGACGCTCACCATGTCTGCAACCATTCTGATACGGAAGGGCGCTATGCCTATTCCCGCCAACCCGCCGTGAGTGAATGGAACTGTGGGGTGCTCGCCAATGCCCTCTGGCCATTGATCAAGGACGAACAGGCCATTCGCGACGTGTTGCAGGGGTTCAGACCCGCTTTCGAGAGTCAGCACACCCGCCTTTTCAGAAGAAAATTCGGATGGGTTCGCGAGCGCGATGACGATGATGACCTGATTTTCAGGGGACTTTTGCTCCTGCACGAACAGGGCATGGACTTCACCAGGTTCTTCAGGGCATTGTCCGGGTTTTCACTGGAGGGCTCGTCTGATCCGGCATGGATCGGAGACCCTTTCCCCCGGGAAGACATCTGGAACGAATGGGTCAGGGACTATCGTGCGCGCCTGCACTGGGAACAATCCGGGGATGCCACGCGGCATTCGCTCATGCGGCAAGCCAATCCGGCATTCGTGCTGCGCAACTACCTTGCTGAGGAAGCCATACGGGCCGCGACGGAGGGGGACACCAGTGTTCTCCAGCGGCTGGAAAAAATTCTGGCCAGTCCCTTCGAAGATCACCCTGACGAGGCAGACTGGGCCGCCGCGCCGCCGCGTTGGGCCACCTCTCTTTCTGTCAGTTGCTCGTCGTGACAGGTCCGGTCAGAGAATACCGTTACTATGATCTGCTCATGGCAGCGTTTGTCTGCATCCTGCTTTGCTCCAATTTCATTGGTGCAGCCAAGCAGACCGAGATTCACCTGCCCGTGGTGGGGACACTCACGGTGGGGGCGGGCGTGCTTTTTTTCCCGATTTCCTATTTTTTTGGCGATGTACTGACCGAAGTGTATGGCTATGCCCGGGACCGGCGCGTGGTATGGGCTGGATTCGTGGCATTGATTTTCGCGTCCCTGATGGCCTGGGTGGTGGTTCATATTCCTCCCGCGCACAATGAATTCATGGGAGTGTTTCAGGGGCAACTGGAAGGCGTGTTCGGTAATGCCTGGCGCATAGCCCTGGCATCCATGGCGGCTTACTGGTGCGGAAGCTTTGCCAACAGTTTTGTGCTGGCACGCCTCAAGGTCATGACCGAAGGGCGCTGGCTCTGGCTGCGTGCCATCGGTTCAACGGCAGTGGGCGAAGCACTGGATTCCCTGTTGTTCTACGTGCTGGCTTTTTATGGGGTATGGGACACGCATGACCTGATCCAGGTGGCTCTTCTCGAATATGTGCTGAAGACGGGGTGGGAAGTGCTGGCGACACCGTTGACCTATGTCATGGTGAATTTTCTGAAACGGGTGGAACATGAAGACCACTATGACAGGGAAACCCGGTTTACTCCCTTTTCCCTTGATGTCTGAACATGTGAGGAGACCTCATGAATGAAGAACTGTTACGGGTCAGGCTGGCCCGGGAGTTGCCGAAGTGGTCTTGGGACGGGCAGTGCATTCTCCGGACTTATCGGACCAGCGGTTGGTCGGCCACCCTGCAGGTGACCAACGCGATTGCCTACCTTGCAGAGGCCTGCTGGCATCATCCCGATCTTGAAATCTCCTGGGGACACGTGATGGTGCGTCTGACCACCCACGACGCAGGAGGGGTCACGGACAAGGACCTTGATCTGGCTCACCGCATGGAAACCCTCATATTGCAAAATCCGGGTGGCAACCACCATCCTCTGGTCCTTGAATCCTGAGGGGTGTGCCTTTGCCTGAATTGCCGGAAGTAGAGGTGACAAGGCTTGGCATCGCTCCGCGATTGTCAGGACAGAAGGTCATGGCGGTGGATGTGCGTGATCACCGTCTTCGCTGGCCGGTCTCTCCGCAACTCAAGGAGGTGTTGCCCGGACATCGGGTCCAACAGGTCGGGAGGAGGGCGAAGTATCTGTTGCTGGAATTCGGGCACGGCATGCTCGTGATTCATCTGGGGATGTCGGGTTCCCTGCAACTGCTGACCCGTCCGACCGTTCCAGGCAAGCACGATCATGTGGATCTGGTTCTTGAGGAGGGAATGCGGCTGCGTTACAACGATCCGCGACGTTTTGGTGCTTTCCTCTGGTTGTCAGGAGAACAGCCGGATCCCTTCGTGAAAAACCTGCTGAACCATCAGGGCATCGAACCTCTCGGGTCGGTCCTGACAGGTGACTGGTTGTGGGAACGGGTGGGAACCCGCCAGATGTCGGTCAAGCAGATGTTGCTGACGGGAAAGGATGTGGCGGGCGTTGGCAACATATACGCCAGCGAAAGTCTTTTTCGTGCAGGGATACACCCGTTGCGCTCGTGCGCACGCATCAGCCGAAGGCGCTACGGTTTTCTTGTGCAGTCCGTCAGGGAAGTGCTGGCTGAGGCCATTGTTCAGGGAGGCAGCACGTTGCGGGATTTCGTGGACAGCACGGGGCGGGCCGGTTATTTCCAGAATGCCCACCGGGTTTATGGCAGGGAAGGGCAGCCCTGTTTTCAGTGTGGCACCCCGATTCGCATGCTCAGACAGGGGCAGCGTTCCACCTGGTATTGTGTTCGTTGTCAGCGCTGACGGATGTTTTCCAGGGCACGGAGATAATCCCGTTCCAGTGCCTCATCACAATTCAGGGAAAAATCCAGGTCATGCAGCAGTCCATCGCTGACTCCGTATACCCAGGCATGTACGGTCAGCTCCTGGCCACGTTTCCATGCGTCCTGAACCACTGTGGTGCGACAGACATTGACAACCTGCTCCACCACGTTAAGTTCGCACAGCCTGTCATGACGCACGTCCTCGTGGAAGGACTGCATGAGGCCCGCATGCTTGTCATGGACGTCGCGCACATGCCGAAGCCAGTTGTCGGCCACTCCCACGCGTGTTCCAAGGAGTGCGGCGTGGACGCCGGAACAGCCATAATGACCAACGACCATGATATGACTCACGTGCAACTGATCGACGGCAAATTGCAGTACAGACAGGACGTTCAGATCAGAATGCACAACCACATTGGCCACATTCCGGTGGACGAACACTTCTCCGGGTGACAGTCCGGTAATCTGGTTCGCAGGCACGCGGGAGTCGGAGCATCCTATCCACAGGTACTCTGGAGAATGCTGGCTGGCCAGGCGTTTGAAATAATCCGGGTCCTCGGCCAGAACGGTTTTTACCCAGACACGATTGTTGTCGAACAGGGACTTCAAGGTCATCCTTATTTCCCGAGAGGTGATTAGGACCGTGGAGGTGCGTGGCAAGTATAGCCCGTGTCACGCTGCATTAAAAATCTTCCGGCAACGATTTCTGAGATAATGCCAGAACCACTTCCTTCGGTTTTTTGTCCATGAAGCTGGGCCGACGTTTTTTTCTGCTGGGCAGTATTCTTTTTCTGGTGGCCTCGTTCCTGATTTCCCAGATGTTCAGCCGTGCGCTGGACGAAATCAACCAGGTGTGGAGCCGCCAGTTCGTCGAACGTCAGGTGCTTTATGATCGTTATCGCACCCTGTCCCCTCTGGTTGAAGAGGTTCGCCTGGCGCTCCAGTTGGTGAAAGAACCCGCCATCCTGAACATGGCACTCAATGAAGGCAATCCGCTCCTTCGCCAGGAAGGGCTGAAGGTTTTCGAGGCGTATCGGCGAAGGTTCCTGGATCGCACTGTTTTTCTTGCCCTGGCGCGCAGTGGGGACTATTACTTCAATAATGCCCAGAACCTCTGGTCAGACAAGCCGCGTTACCAGTTGTCAAAGGATGACCCGGATGACCGATGGTTCTATCAGGTACTGGGGTCAGGCCAGTCCTATCAGATCAACATCGCCAGGGATGCTCACACCGGGGAAACCTGCGTGTGGGTCAATGTCCCCATCATGAACGGGGGAGAGACGGTGGGCGTTGCAGGAACAGGCATCCCTCTTGACAGTTTCCTGCTTCAAACAGTGCACCTTCGGCAGGAAGGCGTTGAAAACTTTTTCGTGAATGATCAACTGGCCATCCAGCTGGCCGGCGATTCCCACCTCATCGATTACGCCAGTGCCACCCGTGCGCCCGGAGAACATTCCACGCTGGACAATGTGTTGAGCGCGGATGCGTTAGGCAAACTGCGGGCCATCATCAGGGAAAGGCGTTTTTTGCGGACACCCGTGGCCGAAGCGCCCGTTAACTGGCGAGGAAAGGAATACCTGCTCGGTGTGTCGGCCCTTTCCGATCTGGGCTGGTACGATGTGACGCTCGTGGACATGAAGTCGCTTGCACTCACGGAGCGGATTCGCTGGTTGCTGTATCTCTTCAGCGGGGTTTCCCTGCTCGTTCTGGGCATTCTGGGTTTTGCCCTGCACCGATGGGTGCTGCGTCCCATCAAGGCGCTCAAGCATGCGGCAGAAGCCATCGCACAGGGACAGTATGACTGCATACCGGAAAACCCGGGTCCAGGGGAGATGGGGGATCTGGCAGGCTCATTCAGACACATGGCCTCCGTGGTGAAAGAGACTCATCGTGACCTGGAACAGAGGGTGGCCGAGAGAACCGAGACTTTGCAACGCCTGACGGAACTGGATACCCTGACAGGCCTGCTTAACAGGCGGGGGCTGCTGGAGCGCATGGACAATGAACTGTATCGTCTTGGGCGGGTTGGCGGTAATCTCGGACTGTTGATGCTGGATCTGGACCATTTCAAGAAGATCAACGACAACTATGGCCACGGGGCCGGTGATCTGGCGTTGATCCATGCTGCCCAGGTACTCAAGCAGCACAAACGCTCCTACGATTATGTGGGTCGTTATGGCGGAGAAGAGTTCCTCATGCTGCTTCCCGGATGCAGGCGCGAGGACATGAGCGCGATCGCGGAACGGATACGGGAGGCTATTGAGTCACTCCAGCTGTTTTGGGAAGGGCACGAATTCCGCTTGACCACCAGCATCGGCATGCACCATGTGGAAGAAACGGAAAACAGGGACAGCCTGTTGAATAAGACAGACAAAGCCATGTACGCTGCCAAAACGTCCGGGAGAAATTGCGTGCGCATGTTTGAAGGGGTGTTTCATTGAGGTGGGGACGAGGCCCTTTTGGCCAGGCACGATGGCGAACGCGACTGGTGCTCTGGATATTTGCTGCAATGACCGGGTTACTGGTGGTCCTGTTCGCCAAAATGGCGGACTGGGCTCTGGCCTTTTTTTTCCATGTTCAGCAGGCGGCACCGTGGGCACCTTTTTTCATGGCGCCCTCAGTGGGCATGTTGACCGTCTGGTTGACGCAAACGTATTTTCCCGGTTCTCAGGGCAGTGGCATTCCGCAGGTGATTGCTGCCACCCGACTGGCGGCAAAAGGACAACCTGTGGGTCATCTGGTGGCCTTGCGCATAGCCTTTGGAAAGATGGTGCTGGGTGCCATGGCATTGACCGGCGGTTTTTCGGCGGGCCTCGAAGGACCATCGGTCCAGGTGGCGGCTTCCATCCTGCATGCGGTGCGTCACGTTCTGCCCGTTACCCGGGCCATCAGGACCAAGGACCTTATCCTGGCAGGAGGAGCAGCCGGTATTTCGGCAGCGTTCAACACGCCCCTGGCTGGAGTGCTGTTTGCCATTGAGGAGTTGGGTCGGCGACTGGAATTGCGCACCACGGGCATTCTTGTCAGCAGCATTATCCTGTCCGGGCTCATAGCCATTTCAGTGCTGGGCAACTACAACTATTTTGGCCATATCCGGATAGATCACATCAACTTTCACATTGTTTTTCCAATGCTGCTTTGCGGTGGTCTGTGCGGGGTGCTGGGCGGACTGTTCAGCCGCCTGATTCTCTGGCCACAGGCGCAGCCCCATCATCCGCTTTGGCGCTGGAGATCAGAAAACCCTGTGCTTTTCGCTGGCGGTTGTGGCCTGGTGGTGGCACTGTTGGGGGCGGCAGGCAATGGACTGTCCTACGGCAGTGGGTACGACATTACCCGGCAAGTGGTGGCGGGGACTTATGCCATGCCGCTTTACGCGCCATTCACCCGTTTTTTCGCCACTCTGGCCAGTTACCATTCCGGGATCCCCGGGGGGATCTTCGCTCCCTGTCTTGCCGTGGGGGCGGCGGTGGGCTCCAATATCAGTGGATGGTTTGATCCCTCACTGGGCGCAACGCCTGTCATCATGCTGTGCATGGCCGGTTTTCTGGCGGCCGTGACCCAGGCCCCCATCACCTCTGCCATCATCGTCATGGAAATGGTCGATGGTCATGCCATGGTGTTGAGCCTGATGGCAGTGGCACTGGTGTCCAAGGCAGTGAGTTCACGCATGGGGCCGGAACTTTACCAGCACCTGGCCAGGCGTTTTGCGCCTTCGGTCTTTCCGGCCCATGTTCCAAAGCAGGACTCCTTATGATGCGTTGCGTTTTCCGTAGGTGCTGAATTTTTCCAGGGCTTCGGCCATGTGCTGCTGGCTGAGCCGGGGAGGTTCCCCCACAGCCAGTGCCAGCAGGTAAATGCGGCAGAGAAACTCCACTTCCACGGCCACATCCAGCGCACTGTCCAGTGTTTCCGCCGCCGTGATCAATCCGTGGTGGGCCAGCAGGCAGGCACGCCTGCCCTCGAGGGCCTTCACTGCGGCCTGGGCCAGCTCCGGTGTTCCGAAGGTATGGTAGGGAGCGCACCGCACCGAGTCACCTCCGGTGACGGCAATCATGTAGTGAAAGGGGGGGAGTTCTTTTTCCAGGCAGGCCAGAGCCGTGCAATGAGGGGCGTGGGCATGCAGCACGACTTGATGCGCCGGGTAGGCGGCCAGGATGTCCCGGTGCATGACCCATTCCGACGAGGGTTCGCGGTGTGAAGCATGTTGTCCATTGAAGTCCATCCATACCAGATCGTTGGGGGTGATGTGTTCGGAAGGCAGGCCTGACGGAGTGATCAGGAACCCGTGATCGCTTCTCAGGCTCAGGTTGCCTGTGGCGCCATGGTTGAGTTCAAGGGCTTGCATGCGTATGATGGTGCGGATCATGAGTTCTCGTGTGGAAGAAGACAGGGGGGTCATAAAGGCATACTCCATTGGGATTCGCGTATTTTCCCAGAAAACCGCATTGGGGTTCCCGGGGATTTTGTTTAGAATCGTCTCTGGTGAAAGAGTCTGACAAGGGCTGATAATGCATAACATCGTGATCGTTGGCGGGGGGGCTGGCGGGCTGGAACTGGCCACGCGCCTGGGAGATACCCTTGGAAAATCGGGCAAGGCGCGCATCACCCTGATTGACCGGAACCGGCGTCATTTCTGGAAACCCCATCTGCATGAAATTGCGGCGGGTTCGATGGATCTGGATGTCCATGCTCTGGACTATCTGGCGCAGTCACACTGGCACCACTTCCGTTACAGGATCGGGGAGATGACCGGTCTGGACCCCACCCAGAGGCTGGTACATCTTGCCCCCTATCATGATGAGGAGGGGGTGGTGGTGACGGCTGCCAGAAGCTTTCCCTATGACACCCTCGTCTTGGCAGTGGGCAGTCTGACCAACGATTTTGGCACCCCTGGGGTGGCTGAACACGCCATTGCCCTGGAAACTCCCGAGCAAGCCGACCGATTTCACAGGCGGCTGGTCAATGCGTTTTTGCGGGCGCATGCCCAGAATGGCCCGTTGGGACCTGCTCAGCTGAAGGTGGCCATTGTGGGTGCCGGGGCGACGGGCGTGGAACTCGCGGCAGAGCTTCACAATGCCATGCGCGATCTGGTCTCCTACAATCTGGATCGTATCGACCCCGAAAAACATATTCACATCCACCTGATCGAGGCTTCACCCCGTATATTGCCCGCCTTGCCTGAACGCATTTCTGATGGGGCCCATCGCATGCTTTCCAAACTGAAAGTACAGGTGCATGTGAGTGCGCGTGTGGCTGAAGTGTTGCCGCATGCCGTGCGTCTGAGTGATGGGGAAACCATTCCGGCCGAACTGGTGGTTTGGGCGGCCGGAGTCAAGGCGCCCGAATTCCTGAAGCACCTGGGTCTGGAAACCAACCCGCTCAATCAACTGGTGGTGCTCGATACCTTGCAGACCACTCGGGATGAACGCATTTTTGCCCTCGGTGATTGCGCCGCAGTGTCCTGGCTTGGGCACGAGCCCCGATTGGTGCCCCCGCGGGCGCAAGCCGCGCATCAACAGGCCAGTCATCTGGCTCATCAGCTGAACCGGTTGCTGGAAGGACGGCCATTGACGGCATTTCACTACCGCGATTTCGGTTCTCTCGTGTCTTTGGGCAAGTACAGTACGGTGGGCAATCTCATGGGCAATTTTGTGGGAGGCAATCTTTGGGTTGAGGGGCTGTTCGCCAGATGGATGTACATTTCCCTATACAAAATGCATGAAATGGCGTTACACGGTTTCTGGAAGATGGCGTTGTCCACGTTGGCCCGGTTTATCAGCCGGCGGACAGAGCCACACGTGAAACTGCACTAGGGATGTTGGGCGGCCGGTCGGACTGGAGGGGTTTCCGGACCGGGTCGTGACACCAGCCGGTTTTCAATGTCCTTCAATTCCTGAATCTTGCTTGCCAGGGAGGCAGAACGGGCCTCTGCTTCCTGCAACTGTTCGTTGAGCTGTTCCTGCTGCTTCTGCAAGGCGGTACGCTCGCTGAGCGCATCCCTGATCAGGGTGACCAGAGGCGCCAGGGCATCGGTGTCGCCATCATGCTGTCGCGATACCTGATTCAGCACATCCAGAGCCTGTGCGTCGGCCTTGGGGTCGTGCTGCATGGTCAGCAGAAGGACCAGCCTGACCTGCGACGGACTGTCAGGGTGCGCCACCTGTTCCAGTTCTGCAATCTTCTCATTGCGTTTTTCAACACTCAGTGAGCGGTCCTGTTCAAAGTGTCCGAGAGCGGCGCGCAGGGCATCAGATTTGGAAAAGGTGTCCGATGAAACGTTTTTGCTGACGGGCGGCACGACTGGAGACGCGGCCGAAGGCATCATCGGCTGATTGTTGGTCAAAGCGCAGCTACTCAGGCTGCACAATGCCAGAAGCAGGTAAAGGTGACGGCTGGTCATCAGGAATCTCGATGCGAAAATGGGCTCCACTGTTACTGGGAATAAGGGATACCGTCCCGCTGTGGGCCTCCACCAGCGCCTTCACGATGGACAAGCCCACGCCGCTTCCCTTACGCGCTCCGGCAGGCTGTCGGGAACCCTGGTAAAAAGGATCAAAGATCCGTTGCACGTCAGCGGGGTCCACTCCCGGGCCACTGTCAATGCAATCCAGCTGGATGACTCCAGAAGCCTTGCGAAGTATCAGCAGGATTTTACCTTCATCCGGGCTGAAGCGCAGGGCGTTGGTCAACAAATTGCTGATGGCGGTTTCCAGTTTTTCAGGATCAATGGAAGCGATGATGGCATCACCCCGGATGTCCACACGAAGATTTTTGGTCTGCAAGAGCAGACGGTGGGTATTGACCAGGCGTTGAAGAAGTGCCAGAAGATTCGTGGGCCTGCGATTGAGAAGTCGCACATGGAAGGCAGCGGCATTGTACTGAAGCAGCGTTTCGATCTGCTGCTGCAGGGCCAGGGCATTGTCGCGCAGGATGACGATGATTTCCCGCTGATGGGCGTTCAGGTCGCCTGTGACCTGGTCCTCCAGCAGGGCAATGCCTTCCCGCAAATTGGCGAGCGGGGTCTTGAGCTCATGAGAAATCTGGCGCAGAAAAGACATCTTGTCTGCTTCCAGGGTCATGAGCCTGAGACGTAATTCTTCCATTCTCTCCCCAAGCTGTCGCATGTCCGTGGGGCCTCCAATGGCAATGGGCCCGTCTGATCGCCGGGTCCCCAGGTCGTCAATGGCGCGCTCTAACTGTTTCAGGGATCGGGACAACCACATGCCCAGTACCAGGGCCATCGAACCGGCCAGGGTGGCTGCCGAACCACCAATCCACAACAGGGAACGACGCTGGGCCTCGAGATCGGACATGAGGGACTGGTGACGCTCATCCAGCAGTTCCTTGGATGTTCGGTCAATCTGCTGGTTGATTTCGCCGAGTTTGGTGAATCCTGACACCAGAATATCCTGCAAGGACGCCGTGCCATTTGACCTGGGGGTCAGCACGGGCTCCAGGGTTTTGAACGCCAGCTTTTGCCATGATTCGGCCAATGGACCGAGGCGGTTCGGCGACATGGCGGTCAACTGCTGCCCCACATCCCGGGTTTCCTGCAAGGTTTCCGTCAAATTATGGCGCATCGAGGGATCGTAGAGGATCAGGTACTGCCTGGCGTTACGTTCCAGCGTCACCGTCAGGTCCTGCAACAGCCGGACGTTTTCCACGGTTTTCAGTGCTTGCCTGGGGTAGTCGCGGTTGGCTTCAGTCAGGGTCTGGACGGCCACCAGTGCGCGGGCCAGTGCACCACCCAGCAACAGGATGATGCCCAGAAAGGAAACCAGAAGAATCTGGCGAAAGGAGAAGGGAAGCTGGGCCTGGAGCAGTTGGCTTTTTTTTGGAGGAAACCCCATGAAAACCTGACCCCGCGGGGATCAGGAAGCCCCGGAGAATACACGCAGGCGGCCTGACTTTTTTCTGGGAGAAGAAAGTCTGATGGCCCGGTTTGTGGCCAGTGGATTTCCTGAGTAATCCCAGGCTTTGCGCAGTACGGTTGCAGGACGGCGTTCTTCCGGAAGCGACAGCAAGGCGCCGGGGCGCACGGGCGAAACACGACTGGTCAGTACGCCCAATGGTGTCGACAGCAGCAGGGGAAGCCCGACGGGCAGCAACCACCAGCCCGCTTCGGGACGAAGGAAAAAGGTGACCACCACCAAAGCCACGATGGGGGACACCAAGGGGGCCAGTCGCTGGAGCAGATCACCCCATTCAAGCGCTGTGGCTTCGCGTTGGGGAGACTTCCATTCAAGCTTCAATCCCGTCAGGGCCACGATGACGAACAGGGTATGCGCCATCATTCGGATGGGGGCTTGCAGGAGTGACAAGGCAGACTCCAGCAGCAGACTCTTGAGAAAAACCGCAGTTCCACCGAAGGCGACCTGACGTTTCTGGGCAAATACCGCATAGGCGGCCAGAATTCTGGGAACGAAAAGCAAGGCCAGTGTGGTGCCCCACAGCATCGGCAGGGCAACGGGCATGGAAGGAAAGGCGGACCACTCACCGGACGGGGAGGTGGCGGCGGGTTCCAGCCAGCGCAGGGCAAGACTGACCAGCAGGAAAGCCAACCAGAGGGGGGCGGACAGGTAAGCCATGCCACCTGTGAACAGCATGGCACGATGCGCGGGGTGCAATCCGGGTTCGGCCATCAGGCGAAGGTTCTTGAGGTTGCCCTGGCACCAGCGGCGATCCCGTTGCAGTTCTTCCATCAGGTTGGAGGGCGGCTGTTCATAACTGCCTTCCACCCCAGGCACAAGCCATATGTGATAGCCGGCACGACGCATCAGTGCGGCTTCCACGAAATCATGAGACAGGATTTCACCACTCAGGCCTCCCTTTCCGGGGAGGATGGAGAGTGCGCAGTGACGCATGAAGGGTTCCACGCGGATGATGGCATTGTGTCCCCAGTAATGGGATTCTCCCAGTTGCCAGTACTGCATTCCTTCCGTGAACAACCGCCCGGTCACCCGTCCGGAAAACTGTTGCGCCCGGGCATGCCATGTGTTCATCCCACAGGATTGCGGAGCAGTTTGTATGATACCCGCTTGGGGGTTTTTTTCCATGAGGTGAATGAGTGTCGCGATGCTTTTTCCGCTCATGACGCTATCTGCGTCGAGCACTACCATGTAACGGTAACCTTTTCCCCAGCGTCGGCAAAAATCGGCCACGTTTCCGGCCTTGCGACGGGTACGCCGTTCGCGCCAGCGGTAATACACGGGGCAACGGTCCCCCAGGGTTTCCCTCAGACTGCTCAGGGCCGCGAGTTCATGGGCGCGAATGGCCGGGTCGGAGGTGTCAGAGAGCACGAACACATCGCAAAGCGGGGCAGCATCACTTTCCGCGATGGACTCGGCGATGGCACGCAGGCCGGCAAACACCGTATGCACGTTTTCGTTGCAGATGGGCATGATGCCCGCCGTGCGCGCTGACGGATCCATGGGAGGCAGCACTACCCCGGAAGGGGGTTTCAGGGCCATGGGGTCAGGCTTGATCAGAGTCAGGAACCCCATGAGTGCCGTGAAGAACCCGGCGGCCACCCATCCGCCGAGAAGGGTGAAGAGCCCGATCTGAAGCCCTTGCAGCCAGGGATGATGCCATTCGGACTCGGAACTGATCAGCAACCATGATGTGGCCAGCGATGTGAGCGCGATGAATCCCATCAGCACCGTTCTGCGTGAGCGTGCCGCCTTCTCCCAGGGTTGAAGCGTTGATGGCTGACTGCCATCTGTCCCCGCCCAGGCGTTGCGTATCAGGAGGCACAGGCCCGCGAAAAAAGGCGTCCATGCATGGGGGACCATGGAGCCGCGTTGAATGGCCGGGGCCAGGGGCTCGTTTTTCGTGAAGGCCAAAGGATCGAATGGGTTCATACTCTAAGCTACAGCAAAAAACGGGCCATGATGTCTATTTGCATGAAACAAAAAGGTTTTTGTTTTTTGGGTACGAAAAAAAGAGCGGAAAAACGGGGTTTTGCCCCCCCTGCCGTCGCCAAAAAGCGACAGCCAGAGAGCGGGAATGTTATATCACATTGATTTTATGATATTTATTTGTGTCGCTCAGGAGAGACATCCGGGATGCGGAATGAATCCGGGGTCAACCCGTGACGTTGCAGGAGCCGATAAAACTCGGTCCTGTTTCGCTGGGCCAGACGTGCTGCGTCTGCCACATTGCCGCCCGTGACCTTGAGAAGGCTGGTCAGATAGTCATACTCGAACCGTTCCCGGGCGGCTGCAAAGCTCAGTATCTCCACGGAGGGCACCCGCAGGGCGCGCTGCACGAGAGAAAGAGGTATCAGAAGCGTGGTGGAGAGGGCGCAGACCTGTTCCACCACGTTGTACAGCTGGCGAACATTGCCCGGCCAGGTAGAAGTGGTCAACGCTCGCATGGCTTCGGGAGAGAACCCGTTGAGGTGCTTGTCGTATTTTTGGGCGAGCCGTGCCAGAAAATGATTGGCCAGCAACGGGATATCTTCCTGACGTTCCCTGAGCGGGGGGAGTGTCAGTTCCACCACGTTGAGACGGTAGTACAGGTCTTCGCGAAACTGGTCGGCTGCAATGGCTGCTTCCAGATCCTGATGGGTGGAGGACAGGATTCGCACATCGATGGAGTGACTTTTGCTGGATCCCACTGGCCTGACCACCCTTTCCTGGAGAGCTCGAAGAAGCTTGACCTGAAGAGGCATGGGCATGTCGCCGATCTCATCCAACAGCAATGTTCCACCGGTCGCCGCCCTGAACAGTCCTTCGTGTTCAGTGATGGCGCCAGTGAAGGCGCCCTTTGCGTGGCCAAAAAGTTCTGATTCGAGCAGCGACTCCGGAATGGCGCCGCAGTTGATGGCAATAAACGGATGCTTTGCCCTTGGACTGGCCTGATGGATGGCCCGAGCAAGCAGTTCCTTCCCGGTTCCGCTTTCTCCCCGGATCAGGATGCTGGCGTCAGTGCGTGCCACCATGCCAGCCTCGTTGAGCAGTTCAGCCATCCGGTTGGAACAGCTCACGATGTCCCGCCGCCAGTCGCCATCACCCAGAAGGCTGGATTCGGTGGCAGATGATGCGTATAACGACAGGGCCTCAGCGATTTTATCGAGAAGGATTTTGCTGTCGAAGGGTTTGGTGAGATAGCCGAACACCCCTCTGGCCGTGGCCTGAACTGCATCGGGAATGGTGCCGTGGGCGGTCAGCAGGATTACCGGCAGGGTCGGGTGCCGCGCGTGGATGTCATCAAACAGGTGCAACCCGTCCTGGCCTGGCAGTTGCACGTCACTCAGCACGAGTTGCGGTCGTTGCATGGCCAGCTGTCCCAATGCCGCTTCGGCAGAGCCGGCCGTGGTGACGCGATAGCCTGCTCCCGTCAGGCGCAGGGACAGCAGCCGGAGAAGGTCCGGATCATCATCCACTAGCAGGATATGTTCTCCGCTCATAGATCACTGTTCAGCAACCAGGCCAGGCGCACGCCCGCTTCTTCCAGCTGGACTGCGGTCATGCTGGTGGCTTCCTCGCGATAATGGGCATCGAGGCGGTAACGCCCTCGATTGTCGCGCCTGGGAAGGAGGCCGTATGCCTGGAATTTGGCAGTCAGATAGGACTCCTTCGCCCAGTCACTGGGGGTGCCCTTTTGCCAGGCCGTTACATTGGCGGGGGTGATCCGTGCGATCAGCGTGGTGGCAATCGAGACAGAATCCGGTCCCAGCTGCTCCACGAAAACGGTGTCCCAGTAGTGGTGCAAGGAGCCGGCGGGCACATTGCGCATGACCACCTTCCGGTCATTGCCTCCACGGTCATGGTCATCGATGGTGTGCAAGGGTTGGTGGAGATCGCCTACAAAATGCAACAGGTATTTGAGCGCAAGTCGCGCTTCGGCGGTCTGGGCGGGGGTTGCCCCATGGGCAGGATAGGTGCGCAGCTCGGAGGAAAACTGCTCGATCTTGTTCACCACGCAGTCCTCCGAAGGGCCTTCGGAGGCAGGGACTCCGGGTGGCAACGATGCGAAATTGTTGCAGGCCACTTCCATATTAGGGTAGCGAAGGTCCATGTCAACGAAATGCCACAGGTGTGTATGGTAGTAGTTGGTCTTGTACCCGTTTTCAGGGGAGTCACGGAAGCGGTCGGCCCACACCGCTTCTGATACTGGATCATGGGCCGTCAGGGTATCCGGGTCGCTGGTCAGCAGCGCATCCATGCGCTGGCGGGCGGTGGGGGTCAGGTAGTGAATGGCGATGCGGACCACGACCTCGTGCCCCAGATCTCCCCACGACAGAGCGCTTGGTATTTTCAGGAGGAACAAGGCCATGGCGGCGAAGCCATGACGAAGAAACTTGCGCGAACGGCGCAAATCGAAGGAGAATGTTCCACCCATCAATGTGAGGATTCCATATGTCAGCGCACGATATCATCGACCAGCAGGTCAAGGGTCACCCGGTGGTACTTTACATGAAAGGCAGTCCGGATTTTCCACAATGTGGTTTTTCTGCCAATGCCGTGAAAATTCTCAGGGCTTGTGGTGTCAGTGACTTTTTCAGCGTGGACGTTCTCCAGAATCCGGAGATCCGCCAAGGTATCAAGGAATACGCCAACTGGCCCACCATTCCCCAGTTGTATGTCCGTGGCGAATTCGTCGGGGGTTCGGACATCATGACCGAAC
>VFSW01006463.1_pt1 | contig 17227 bp, 11 predicted proteins | sample 5358111 | NCBI WGS metagenome assembly VFSW01 (sample SAMN11554181, study PRJNA540505) | mine drainage metagenome | isolation source: sediment from site ElyBrook_90M | place: USA: Ely Copper Mine, Vershire, VT | collected 2017
AGTATCAGGCGGCGTCCTGGATAGGTGATCCGGAAAGCACGAAAGGTCATGCCGCCGCGCAACTGCTCACCTGTCTGCCTGAAGGTCAGCGGCTCTCCCAGCGGCGCAAGACTCGCCTGGAAATCCGCGATGGCCTCGGGTGTGAAGTAGTCGTTCAAATTCTGCGCCAGAAGACTGCGGTCAAGCTTGCCGTGCTGCAGTCCGCGATAGAGACCGAGCGCCTGTTTTTCCGGTGCGGTCAGCGGGTATCCGGCAATGGCCGGAGCCGCCAGGCGGGCAATGGTGCTGGCCGCGCTCACGGCATCTTGGTTAGTCAGCACGGCCACAGCAACGCCGTCATCGATCAGCGTGATGTTGTCCGATACAAAGCCAGATACTTCGCCGGAGTGCTCGATCGCGCGATGCCCATCCAGATTCACTACCTGCACGCCGAGTCCATAGTGTGTCTCTTTGCCGTTCTTGAGCTTTACATCGGCGAACATCTGGTTATAACTCTGCGCCTTGAGCACGGACTCAGCCAGCAAGCTCTGGTCCCAGAGCGCAAGGTCGTGCGCCGTCATCGCCAGTTCGCCGGCGGCAAACATCCAGCCGCGGCCTTCTTTCGGCGCGACGCGCAGCGGGCCGAGCGCGTGCCGGTAGTAGGCCGTTGCATCGGCCTGCGTAAGCTTTGCTTCATCGGAGTCCCACACGGACTGCATCCCCAGGGGGTGAAAGATGTGCTCTTCGAGAAAGTCCATGAGCTTCTCTCCGCTGACTTTCTCCACGATGGCGCCGGCTATCACGTAATTGGTGTTCGAGTATTGCCACTCTGTGCCCGGCTCAAAGTCAAGCGGCTTCTTTGCCCATGTGTCTAGAATCTGCTGCGCGGTAGTCGGTTGCAGCATTGGCGTCATGACGTAGTCTTCTGGCCAGTAGTCCTGGTAGCCGGAGGTGTGCGAGAGAACCTGGCGGATTGTCACTTCATTGCCGCGTGTCAGCCCATCGATGTATTTCCCTACAGCGTCATCGAGGGAAAGCTTTCCCTCCTCCTGAAGCAGGAGGATTGCGGCCGCTGTGAACTGCTTGGAGATCGACCCTATCGAATAGCGCATCTCCGTCGTGGCGGCCGTCGCAGGGTGCAACCGTGCCTCACCGTAGGCGTGCGTGTAGACGAGCTTTCCACGTTCGACAACTGCGATGGATGCGGAGGGTACGCCGGTCTGTTCGAGCACCTGCGCGGCAATGCTGTCCACGCGGCCACGGATTGCCGGGTCTATTGAGTCAATAGTCTGAGTGAAAGTGGGAATCGAGCCAATTAAAAGGGTCGCAACTGCTCCTATCCACTTTTCGCTAAGTTTCATCCTGGCCGTCCTTACGGTTTGCGCTGGAAACTGTCTGGGGCCTGCTCCCGCGCGTGGGTATTCCGCGCTATGGTAGCAGACCCCGATGACTCACCTCTTACTGGCCCTGGCCGAGCGAATAGCCTGCCTTCCCATCGAAGGTGTAGAGGTGCTCGGTCTTTATATAGTCGAACCCGAGTCCGCGCACTCGGCCGAGCAGAGCCAGAACCTGTTCAGAGGTCGTGTGAGCGTCCACGGGTGCGTGGAAGCGGCAGCGCCAATGATCGGTGCAGAACGTCTCCGGCAGACCATTCGGCCAGACTTTCACGCCGCGATTCGTAATCATGGTGAGCGACAGGTTAGCAGCTCCCGCGGCGCACAGCTTTTCGGCCAACTCGTCGGGATTGGTTCCGCCCCAGTCCAGGAAAACATCCACACCGACCAGTTGTTTCCTTGACGCGTGCGATCGCGTGTAGCGCACCGCTTCCGATTGTGGAGCTGGCTTCACCGCGGCATAGCGTGCGGCTCCAAGCATCCGTGGTTCAAGTCCAAGTCGCTCGATCACCGCATCTGCGAAGGCGTCGGTACTCGCATTGCGCGAACTGATCGTATCCGCGTAGATGTCCGCCGTGTGAATGCCCTCCTCGATTGTTCGTAGCCAGGCATTGTGAATCCTTTCTGCAACCTGCGGTTGCCCGACATGCACCAGCATCATGACGGCCGAAAGCAGCAGGCCAGAAGGATTCGCAATTCCCTGTCCTGCAATCTGCGGTGCGGAACCATGAATCGCTTCGAACATCGCCGCATGTTCCCCGATATTGGCTGAGGGTGCAAGACCGACCGAGCCAGCAACCTGGGCTGCGATGTCAGAGAGGATGTCCCCATAGAGATTCAGCGTTACGATCACGTCAAAGATCTCCGGCGTATCTGCCAGTCGTGCCGCTCCGATGTCGATGATCAGGTGCTCGTTGGCAATATCGGGATACTGCGCGGCTACCTCGTCAAAGATCTGGTGGAAGAGACCATCGGTCTTCTTCATGATGTTGTCCTTGGTCATGCAGGTCACTTTGCTACGTCCATTTGCTCTTGCGTACTCAAATGCATGGCGAATAATGCGCTCACAGCCCGGCCGGCTCACTAGCTTGAGACACTGGACGACCTCGTCCGTCTGTTGATGCTCGATTCCGCCGTACAGGTCCTCTTCGTTTTCCCTGACAATCACGACGTCCATCTGCGGATGACGGGTGCGAACAAAGGGAGCATATGCAGCTGCGGGGCGAACATTCGCATAAAGCCCAAGAGTCTTGCGCAGAGTCACGTTCATGGACTTATAGCCGCCGCCTTGCGGGGTCGTGATGGGCGCCTTGAGCAGTACGCGATTACGACGGATGGAGTCCCATGCTTCCGGCTCAATTCCAGCGGTGATGCCGCGCAAATAAACGGCTTCGCCCAATTCAATAGGTTCATAGGCGAGGGCTGCGCCAGCGGCATCCAGGATCCGCAGAGTGGCTCTCATAATCTCCGGGCCGATGCCGTCTCCATAGGCGACGGTGACAGGAACGCGAACTGCATGACCTGGCGTTGATCCCTGAAGGGCGGAGGAGGAAAACTCGACAAGGGTTGAAGGCATGAAGGATCCTTTCGCGGTGGTAGAATTCGATTCAATACACGAAAGGAAATATACGACAGAAATGTCGTATATTGCAAGTCGTATTTTATGGCGGCTCTGAAAAAGTCATCTCCTTCAGGCACCTGGACCTTTCTCACCAACCATTCGCACGTTTTGCTCTGCATTGCGGAAGATCCTGAATCCCGTATGCGCGACCTCGCGGAGCGTGTGGGCATCACGGAGCGCGCAGTGCAGCGGATCATCGATGACCTCGCGGAAGCCGGCTATCTGGCCGTCGAGCGTGAAGGTCGGCGGAACCGATATCGCATCCATGAGCAAATGAGACTGCGGCATCCGGTCGAAGATCATTGCGAGGTCTCTGGGCTAATCGGGCTCGTTCTGGGGAAGTCCCAGGTGCACGTGCGCCGATGAACTGTCATCGGCCTGTTGTCCAGGTAAGCGCTGGATGAGACTTGGCGCCGGAGGAGGGACGAGGCATTGGAACGTCTAATTGAAGGACACAAGCGATTCCTTGAGAGGGTCTTCCCTGACAGGCGTAATCAGTTTCAACTCCTGGCGGATCGGCAGGCCCCTCGGTGGCTGGTGATCACCTGTTCGGATTCGAGGGTACTGCCGGATCTTTTTCTTGGAACGGGGCCGGGTGATTTATTTATTACTAGGAACGCGGGCAATGTGGTGCCCATCACAAGCCATGACGTCGATGGCTGCACAGCCACGATCGAATACGCGGTGGAGGTTCTGCACGTGCGCCACGCAATTCTTTGCGGCCACTCGGATTGCGGCGCAATGAAGGCAGCCCTGGATCGAGGCGCTCTCCAAAGCCTGCCCAAGGCCAGTCGCTGGCTGCAGCACGTCGAAGCAGCCTTTACACATCGTCAGCCTCTCAACCCGGCAGATGGAGCCAGCGCGGAACTGGCGTCACTGATTCGGGGCAACGTGGTCGCGCAGTTGATGAATTTGCATGCACAGCCTGCGGTGGCGCGCGCCATCGCAGGCGGCCAATTGATCATTCACGGGTGGTATTACGACATCATGACCGGGCGCATCGAGGAGTATGACGAGGAACTGAAGCGCTTTGTTCCTTTTGGGGAGTAGTCCGGCTCGAAATCGTAACCGGTCCGTCGAAGTACCTTCACAGGCTCGTTTACCCCTAAGCGGGCTTCCCTTCCAGAACATCCCGCAGTGCGAAGCTCGTCTCAAGCCGCGTAACACCTGGCAGGCGCGAGAGTTCCGCCTGGTGCAGCCGCCCGTAATCGTCGATGCCGCCGACGCGCGCCACCAGCATGTAGTCGTACTGGCCTGCCATCAGGTGACAACTGACAATCTCTCTGCAGCGCCGCACGGCCGCTTCAAAGGCAGTGAGCACTGTAGCCGACTGCCGCTCCAGTGTCACGCGGATGTACACCGTAATGTGCTTGCCGAGCAACCGGTCGTCCACCACGGCACGGTAACCCCGGATGAGGCCAGCATTCTCAAGTGACTGGATGCGGCGTGATGCTGCAGAAGCCGACAGCCCGACCTCTTCGCCAACCTCAAAGTTGGTCGCCTTGCCATTCCGTTCGAGGAAGCGCAAGATGCTCTCGTCGAGCTCATCCAAAGTGCCGGAGAGGTCGTCTCTGGAGAATCCTTGCGTTGTCTGGTGCATTTTTTCACGTTTCGTGCTCATAAAGAAGTTTTAGCACGAATTTTGCACACATTGGAATGCAAAAGCGCCGTAGCATGTGTCTCAGTGCGCTGAGCAGCGGCTCCAGTTTGCACGTGGCGACACTTGACCGCCTTTGCCATGCGCATCGGCGTCCCAGTCAGGCATAATTTCACGCCCATGAAGGAGAGCAGCAATGAGAATAGGCGTCCCGAAGGAGATCAAGGACAACGAAGCGCGCGTAGGTGTGACGCCGGCGGGCGCGAGGGCACTGGTCGAGGCCGGCCACACCGTGCTGGTGGAGATGCAAGCCGGCGCGCTCTCTGGTTTTGACGATGCCGACTATCAGAATGCGGGCGCTGAGATCGTGGGTGATGCCGGAAATGTCTGGGGCAATGCAGACTTGGTCGTTAAAGTGAAGGAACCAATCGAGAAGGAGTACGTCTTTTTTCGCGACGGGCTGGTTCTGTTCACCTACCTCCACCTTGCGCCTTTGCCTGAGCTGACCAACCGTCTGCTCCAGTCCAAGGTCATAGGAATCGCCTATGAAACCGTGCGTGACCGCAACGGAATGCTGCCTTTGCTGATGCCGATGAGCGAGGTGGCCGGTCGCATGAGCGTGCAGGTCGGAGCGAGCTATCTTGAAAAGGAGCGCGGCGGCAGGGGCATCCTGCTCGGCGGAGTTCCAGGTGTGCCGCCCGCGCATGTCACCATCATCGGCGGCGGCATTGTAGGCACCAACGCAGCCAAGATCGCATTAGGCTTTGGCGCCAAAGTCACACTCATTGATGTGAATCTCAATCGTCTGCGCGAACTCGACGACTTATATGGCGGCCGTCTATACACGCTCGCTTCAAACAGCTACAACGTCGCCCAGGCAACGCGTGAAGCCGACCTGGTGATTGGCGGCGTGCTGATTCCAGGCGCCACTGCGCCCAGGATCGTGACCCGTGCAATGGTTGCGCAGATGAAAAAAGGCGCGGTAATCGTCGATGTCGCCATCGATCAGGGCGGATGCGTAGAGACGGCTCGTCCCACTTCGCATTCCAATCCAAGTTACACGGTAGATGGTGTGGTTCACTATTGCGTGACCAACATGCCGGGCGCAGTGCCGCATACCTCCACGCTCGCACTCACAAACTCTACGTTCCCCTACCTGATGCGGTTGGCGAATCTTGGTGCGCGAGAGGCGCTCCGGCAGGATGCCGGACTGGCCGACGGGCTCAATACCTGGCTCGGTACGCTCACGCATCGCGGCGTGGCTGAGAGTCAGCAGCGCGCCTGGTCAGCTCCGGCGAGCGTATTGGCTTAGTCGTCCTGAGTTCGCCTTTTCCCAGACGGATGCTGACGGTAGCTTGTTACTTTCCTCAGCGCCTATAATCGCGGCATGTCTCCCGGCGGCGATCCGCGACGGCGTCTGGTGGTCCTGCTGGGCCTGGGCGCGCTCTTGTTTTCTGCGTTGCTCGGAGTTCTGCAGGCATTCAATTTTCCAAACATACGCTTTCTCAATCCAGAAACCGCAGGAGAGACGTTGGCATTTACGGGCCTCACGGTCCTGGTCTTCCTTCTGCTCGTGGCGCTGCTCGTCCTGCTTTTGCGCAACATCCTGAAAGTCTATGCCGACCAGAGCAGTAGCGCTCTTGGAGCCCGGCTGCGCACGCGCATGGTGCTTGGTGCGATGCTCATTGCGCTCACGCCAGCAGTTTTCATGTTCCTCTTCAGTTTTCAGCTAATGAACCGCTCCATCGATCGCTGGTTTTCTCCGAATACCTCGGAGCTGAGGGAGGATTCCACGCGCGTTGTGCTCGAGCTTGCTCAGTACGTGACCGGGAATGCGCGCGGCGAGGCAGAGTCGATTGCTACTTCAGGGGCTCCGGATGGTTCGCAGGAGCAGCTGCAGAATACGCTCAGCGCGCATCGCATCACGCTCGATGGTGGGTTCGCCTTGGTCTACGACCGCGATCGGCAGCTGCTTGCGAGTTACCTTGCGCCGTCGGAGTCGAGCGCCGCCAGCCTGGTTCCATGGCTGCCGGAGAAGAGCGGTGAGGACACAACAGAGGCTTCGATTCCCCTGCACGGGCCGCTGTCGGCCAGTCTGTTGAATGCGGCGCGGCGCAATGACGAACCGGTAATTCGCATCGGCAGTCAGGAGTATGCACTGGGTCTGGCGGTTACTGCATCCGGCAAAGCGGTGGTTGCCGCGCTGCCCATGCCGCAGGGGCTCAGCCAGACGACCGCTCGCATTCGCGCCGGTGCAGCGGCGTACTGGAATCTATTCCGTGCGCGGAACAGCATCCGCAGCATCTTCTTCCTCATGCTGTTGCTCATCACTGTGGTGGTGTTTTTTGCGAGCGTATGGCTGGCGCTTTTCCTCTCCAAGCAGATCACACGGCCAGTTGAGGCGCTGGCCGATGCCATGGACGAGATTGCCACAGGCAAGTATGAGCATCGAGTTTCTCTGGTTACCACCGGCGAAATGGCGGAGTTGGTTCGCTCGTTCAATCACATGGCTGCCGATCTGGACACGAGCCGCAAACTGGCCGAAACATCTTCGGCACAGTTGACTACAGCGAATCAGGCCATCGAAGAGCGCCGCCGCGAGTTGGAGACGATTCTGGAGACAATCCCCAGTGGAGTGGTTACGCTCGACGGAGCTGGAACCGTTCTGCAGGCCAATCGGGCCTTTGCATCGCTCATGGGACAGAGTGCGGATGGAGATTTGCGCGGACAGAAGCTCGATGCGCTACTGCCGGGCGAGTGTGCGGAAGATCTCGCCGGAGTGATTCGGCGCGGGCAGCGCATGGGAGCAGCCTCGACGGACCTGGAATTGCACGCGCGCGGCCGGTTGTTGCACCTGTCGGTGACCAGCGCGCGGCTCGAATTGGCGCGCGGCAAGGTAGGAACCGTGCTGGTGATAGAAGATACGACTGAGTTGCTGCGTGCGCAACGGCAGACCGCGTGGAAGGAAGTTGCACAGCGTGTTGCTCACGAAATCAAGAATCCGCTCACCCCGATCGCCCTTTCTGCCGAGCGCATCCGCCGTCATCTCGACCGGAACCATCCCGACTCTCCGTCCATTATTCGCAAGTGCAGCGAAGTGATTCTTGGCTGCGTAGGCACGCTGCGCACGCTGGTAGACCAGTTCTCCGCATTGGCGCAGTTTCCCGCGCCGCAGCCGCGCGCGTGCAATATGAACCAGGTGGCTGAGGAAGCGCTGACGCTGTTTACCGGCAGGCTCGATGGCATCACCGTGCGCAGGAATCTGGAGCCTGGCCTGCCCGTGGTGCTGGCAGATCCTGAGGCAATGCGGAGCGCACTGGCCAACCTCATCGACAACGCTGCAGAGGCCATGCAAAGCAGTCTTCTGCGCGTACTCGACGTAAGCAGCGCGCTCAGTGAAGATGGCACCGCAGTTGAGATAGCTGTCTCAGATACGGGGCACGGCCTTACCGACGAGATTCGCGAAAGGCTCTTTCTGCCGTTCTACTCCACCAAACAGCGAGGCACGGGCCTTGGACTTTCCATCGCAGCGAAGATCGTCCAGGAACATGGAGGATCGATTCGCGCCGAGAGCAATATTCCCAAGGGCGCTCGTTTCCTGGTGCGCCTGCCCCTGATGGAGCAGCCCGTTCAGCCCGCACAGGAGCAGGGAAGCGCTGCGCCGGTTACAGGGAGCCGCTCATGAATCATGTGCTCGTGGTGGACGACGAGGCGGAGATCCGCACGTCCCTGCAGGAGATTCTCAGCGAAGAAGGCTACGCAGTGACCACGGCCGCAACGGCAGCCGAGGCGCTGGTGCTCATCGAAGATGTGCCGTATGACGTCGTCCTACTGGATATCTGGCTTCCGGACCGAGATGGTCTCGATGTGCTGGGCGATATTCATGCGCTTGCGCTCGAAACCAGGCCGGAGGTCATCATCATCTCGGGTCATGGGACGATTGAGTCGGCAGTAAAGGCCACCAAGCTTGGCGCGTATGACTTTCTAGAAAAGCCGCTCTCCCTGGACCGCACTCTTATTGTGCTCAAGAATGCTGTGGATGCCCGCCGCCTGCGCGCGGAGAACCTCGAGTTCAAGCGCCAGTTCAGCGTTGGCTCGGTGCTCACCGGCGAAAGCATTCCAGTCAAGGCACTGCGCCAGCAGATTCGCCTCATGGCTCCGACGAATGGGCGCGTGCTGATTTATGGCGAGTCCGGGACGGGCAAAGAGCTGATTGCCCGCGCCATTCATGCGGAAAGCCTGCGGCGGGAACAGGTCTTTGTGGCGCTGAACTGTGCAGCAATTCCTGAGGCCCACATTGAGTCGGAGCTGTTCGGCTACCGGCACGGGGCACGTCCCGGCGGCCCGCCCGAGCAGCGTGGCACACTGGAACGAGCCGATGGCGGCACGCTTTTTCTCGACGAAGTGGGCGACATGAGCCTGAAGACGCAGGCCAAGGTCCTCAGCGCACTCGACGACCAGCTGTTCACTCCGGTTGGTGGTACGCAGCCCCTGCGCGTCGATGTCCGCCTGATCGGCTCCACAAATAAGGACCTTGAAGAAGAAATCGCCAAAGGAAACTTTCGCGAGGACCTCTTCTACCGATTGAACGTTGTTCCATTTTTTGTTCCGCCGCTGCGCGAGCGCAAGGAAGACATTCCCTTGCTGGCGCGCGAGTTTCTGGCGGAGTTCGGCCGCCAATATGGCCGTCCACGCATGGAGATCGGCGAGGACGCGCTGGATGCACTGGCCCATTACCACTGGCCTGGCAATGTGCGCGAACTCAAGAATGTAATCGAGCGCGTGCTCATTCTTAATCCGCGTGTCCAGCGCATCGAGCGCAAGCACCTGCCGCCGCTAATGCACAAGGCGGGCACGCGATCGACGGAGGATTTTTCCACGCTGCAGCAGGCGCGCGATGCCTACGAGCGAGACTACATTCTCAAAAAGATTGAGGAGGCGCGGAATAATATAAGCCGCGCCGCCGAGATGCTCGGCCTAGAACGCAGCCACCTCTACCGCAAGATGAAGGCGCTGGGCATCAGCGTGCGGGAGTAGCCTGCGCGCTATTGTTGCTTGATCGCCGTCAGCGCGCCGGGATTGTCGCCAAGAACTGGATACACGCGAAAGTCCCAGATCGACTGGCCAATCTGCCCTGGCCCCTGAATCTCCACCAGCGCGTATTCACCAATCTTCAGCGGCTTTTCCGGCATGATTTTGAGCCAGTGCTTGCCGGGCAGAGCTTCCACAAGCGCGGCAATCACCCAGTCCGCGGGCTGTGCTGCGCCGTCCTGCCCAAGATTGAGCGGACCGATGAAGCGCACCGCCTGCCGCTCGTCGAGTTCCAAAATCACAAATTTGGAAGCGGCCGAGTGCGCACCGAATTTTCCGTTCTGCACCTGGGCGCTGTCTGTATGCACGGTGAATGCGTGCGTGGTCACGGTTTCTCCCTGGTCCTGCGTATCCAGCGAAGCATAGAAGACCGGATCGTTCACATGGAGATGCACGACGGCGTGCTGGCCGTCGAGTTCAATGTGCGTGCGCGCTCCGCCCAGCGGATTCATCGCATTGGCGCCGTGATGTCGCTTCCAGTCCTGCGGCAGCGCCAGCGGCTTCAGTTCCACGAGTTCAGGAACGCCCTGAAACGTGTCGAAAGCGAAGATCCCATCCGCATCGGGAAGCTCCAGTCCCGGTGCGACCTGCGGCATGCGGTAACGTTCATCCGCCCGCGCGGCTGCCTCTTCCTTATCGAGTTCAGCGGCCTCTTTCATCGCAGGCGAGGAACCCTCGGTGAGATTGCCGTGGTCCCGTTCCCACTTGCGTGTGGCGTCCCAGTCCACCAGGTTCACCGGCATCTCTTCCCAGTCGCCACCGCGGTCCAGCGAGATGTAGCGCACGCGGTCGCCGACGATCTGGTAGGTGCGCACCTGCTGATAGCTGCCGTCTTTCAAAATCAGCCGGTGGTTATTCTGCGTCGCCGGCACAGGCTGCGGAGCGATCAGGGGTTCCTGATTCTTTTGGCCGGGCGCAGTTTGCGAAGAGAGTGGTGCTCCCATCCAAAGCGCTGCGCACAGCATTGCCGCGCCAAGCGCCCGCCAGTTGGACCGGATTGAACGGAACTGACACATTTGCAGACAGTTTAGACGCTTTCCACGAAAGGAGAGAATGCGCCGCGACCGGAAAATTCAGCGGCAGAGGTAACCTTGGTTCCCTTCATTCATCTAAATCATGTGTATTCTTAACTCGAGGGCCAGCGTGTTCGTCTCAATGCCAAGACGGAGGGGAAGCCAGTTTGCCAGAGGGTCATGGACCTTGGCGGCATGTGCGCTTCTTTGTCTGGCGCTGCTGGTTCTGGTCAGCTTTGTTCAGGTCGCACACATTCACCCCACGACGACCGATCAGGATCACTGTCCCCTCTGCATCGTGCTCCACTCCGCGGTGCCCATCGCGGCTGCTGCGGCGGTTCTCATTCTTACGCACATCGCTGAAAGGACGCCAGTCCTTGAAATGCGCACCGTCTCGCTGCTCTGGCGTGCGCAGCGTTTCACCCGTCCTCCGCCTTTCGTCCGGTAGGCATCTTCGGTTTTCATTTGCGGCTCAGTCTTGCGCTCCGGCGCAGATTGAGCGTCGCTTCCATTGAAGATTGCGTCTGAGGCCTATGAATGATCCGCATCAGAAGGAACCGGATCATCTGTTCCAGTAATTCTGCAGGCATCGGATCAGAACCCATCGGAGGTAGCCGTATGCCGTTTCAGCACGGCAAGAAACACCGCATCTTGACCGCCTGTCTTGCGGGGTGCATGGCGTTGGGCGCACATGCAGCGCAGAGCGGCAATGCGGGCACCGTGCGGGGCACGGTCACAGACCCCACCGGGGCTGTAATTCCCGGCGCATCCGTGGCCATCTCCAGCGCCATGAGCGGCCTCGACCGAACTGTGACCACCGACGCAACCGGCGAATTCGTGATCGCCAGCGTGCCATTCAATAACTACCGGCTTACGGTTTCGGCGCCCGGCTTCTCGTCGCTAATGCAGCGTATCACCATCAATTCGACAGTTGGCCTCTCGCTCAATCTGGTGCTTCAGGTGCAGGCTGCGGCTTCCACCGTTACGGTTGAGGCCACGGGCGATCTCATCGAAGACGACCCCACTTTTCACACCGATGTAGAACGCGATCAGTTCATCAAAGTCCCGCTGGAGAGCCAGTCGTCCTCGCTCAGTTCGCTCGTCACCCTCACCACACCGGGCGTTTCTGCCGATTCGAACGGCCTCTTTCATGGGTTGGGAGATCATGCGTCGAACTCCTTCTCCGTGGATGGGCAGGCCATATCGGACCAGCAGAGTAAGGTCTTCTCCAATCAGCTTCCATCGAATTCAATCCAATCCATTCAGGTCATCTCCGGCGCGCCGCCCGCAGAGTTCGGCGACAAGACCAGCCTCGTCATCGTCGCTACCACGCGCTCAGGACAGGGAGTCAAGCGGCCCACGGGCAGCATCGACAGCTCCTACGGATCCTTCGGCTCCGTGGCGGGCGGCTTCGATCTTTCCTACGGCACAGACAAGTGGGGGAACTTTCTTGAGGCAGATGGGCTGAATTCGGGCCGATTTCTTGACCCGCCCGAGTTCGCCGTCTTTCACGACAAGGGGAACGAAGAGAACTTCTTTGATCGCATCGACGATACGCTCAACGCTACGAATTCCGTGCATCTGGACATGAACTACAGCCGCTCCTGGTTTCAAACTCCAAATGCATATGACAACCTCAACGTGCAGAACGTTGTCGGCGGTGGGGCGGCGAATCCGGCCTTTGGGAATGTGGGCAATGCCGATCAACGCTCGAAGATCGACACCTTTAACATCGCGCCAGTCTATACGTGGATTGTGAACAACAACTCCGTGCTGAACCTCGGCGCGTTCGTTCGCAAGGATCTGTACAACTACTTCCCCAGCGGGAATCCTCTGGCAGATCTTGGGCCGGCCGATCTGCAGACCTCGTCCATCGGGCAGGCGCGCACGCTGATGAACGTCGGCATCCACTCAGATGTGACCTACACGCGCGGTATTCAGAACCTAAAGGCCGGTGTGCAATATCAGCAGACTTTCCTGCGCGAGAGCGACTCGCTCGGCATCGTGGAGAGCACTTACAACGCGCCCTGCATGGATGCCGGCGGCAATCCCTTGCCCGGCTACTCAGCGCAGTCGGATTGCGCTGTGAACGGCGTGCTGCCCAATCCCAACTTCCAACCCGCGCTGCGGCCCTATGACTTCACCCGCGGCGGGTCGTACTTCTTCTTCCATGGTCGCACCGACGTGAAAGAACTGGCGCTCTACGCTGAAGACCAGATCAAAGCTGGGAACTGGAACTTCAATCTCGGCCTGCGCGAGGACCTCTATAACGGCCTGACCCATGCCAACCAGACGCAGCCGCGCATCGGCATCGCCTACAACGTGAAGCCGACGAGCACGGTTCTGCGCGCCTCCTATGCCCGCACGCTCGAAACGCCTTTCAACGAGAACCTGGTGCTCTCCAGCGAGGGCTGCCTCAGCGCCGTTCTTGCTCCGCTGCTCAACTGCACGCCCGGCGTATCCGGCATCCTGCAGCCCGGCTTCCGCAACGAGTTCCACGCCGGCTTCCAGCAGCAGATCGGTCCGAAGGTCGTGGTCAGCGGCGAGTACATATGGAAGTACACGCATAACGCATTCGACTTCGCGGTGCTGGGTAACACGCCCATCACCTTCCCCATCGACTGGCACAACTCGAAGATTCCAGGTTACGCCCTGAATGTGGAAGTGCCGCAGGTGCGCAACTTCAGCGCCTATGCGGTCATGTCCTCCGTGGCAGCGCGCTTCTTTCCGCCGCAGGTGGCCGGCGCCGGTTCCACTGTCGGCAAGACCGGCCTGCCCTTCCGCATCGACCACGATGAAAAATTCAACGAGACGACGCATGTCCAGTACACGCTGCCCGGTGGCAGATTTGTGAAAGGTATCTGGGTAGGATTCAACTGGCGTTTCGATTCCGGCGCCGTGGCCGGGGCCACGCCTTGCTTCGGCGTGACTGATCCGAATACGCCATGCCTGAATAGCTCGACCACCCTCAACGGCCAACCCGCCGTCGCCATGGTCGATACGAACATCGCGCCCACCGTGAATCCTGTCACCGGCTCTCTCGTGTATCTTCCGCTCACGGCAGATGAGGAGTTTCAGGCCGGCCTGGAATGCAATGGCGTCCGCGCCACGCCCACGTCCCCGCTTCCCTCCGTCTGCCCGGCATCCGAGTTGCGCTCCAGCCTCATCCACATCCCTGCGCCAGGCACGGGGAACAACGACAAGAATCCGCAGCGCATCGCGCCGCGGAGTATGTTCGATCTCTCGCTGGGCAAGGAAAATCTATTTCATGCCGACCGCTACAAGTTCGACTTCGAACTGACCGCGATCAACGTGGCGAACCAGTATGCGCTGTATAACTTCCTCTCGACCTTCAGCGGCACGCACTATGTGACGCCGCGCGCGCTGACCGCCAAGGTTACGATGAATTTCTGAACGCACGCGACTCTGAAGTCAGGTGACGCATCCGTTCCGGAGTCTCGCGGCGCATTACTTCTCGCTGTCCAGTACCTTCATCTGGTTTGAGTCGTAGCGCGTGCCAGCCACTGCCTCCGCCGGGACCTCGGCTTCGAGCATGGCGACCTCGCTCGGCGTCAGCGTCACCTCCAGCGCCTTCAGCGTCTCAGCCAACTGCGCCTGGGTGCGCGCCCCCATCACCGGCACAAAGGTCTTGTTCTTCGACATCACCCACGCCGTGGCCAGTTGCGCCGGCGTCACGTCCTTGTCCGCGGCCATCTTCGTCAGTTGGTCCACCAGTCGCTGATTCTTCGAGCGGTTTTCCTCGTTGAAGCGCGGAAAATGTCCGCGAATGTCGCCCTTGCCTTTTGGACGCGACCCGGTCAGCAGCCCGCGCGAGAGCACGCCGTAGGCCGTCACGCCTATGCCTAGCTCATCCAGCACCGGGAAGATTCTCTTCTCCGGCCCGCGGCTGACCAGCGAGTACTCAATCTGCAGATCCACAATTGGGTGCTCGGTAGCTGCGCGGCGAATCGTCTCCGGCCCCATCTCCGAGAGGCCTATGTACCGCACATAGCCGGCTTCGACCATCCGCTGGATAGCGCCGATTGTTTCTTCGATGGGCACCTGCGGGTCCAGTCTTGCAGGCCGATAGATGTCGATGGAATCCACGCCGAGGCGCTTCAACGAGTAGGCAAGCGCGGTCTGCACCGCCGCCGGCCGCGCGTCGTAGCCAAGCCACGCGCCGCTGGGCCCGCGCTGCGCGCCAAATTTCACGCTGAGCAGGACCTGTTCCCTCTGGAAACGCAGCGCCTTGGCGAGAAGCATCTCGTTGTGGCCCATGCCGTAGAAGTCGCCCGTGTCGAGCAGGTTCACGCCTGCGTCCATGGCGGCGTGGATCGTCGCCAGGCTCTCCGGTTCGTCCGCCGGGCCGTACATGCCGCTCATGCCCATGCAGCCAAGTGCAATCGGAAAGACCTCTGGGCCGCTCCGCCCCAGTTTGCGCCGCTCCGTCAGGATCGCTTTCGTCATCGTGGCCGCTTCCTTTCATCGAGAATCCTAGGCCCGCCGCAGCCAACCGGCAAGGGACCTTTATGACCCGCTCAAATGTGCCTTGTTTTCCACAAGCCTGCTGTGTCGCCGGTCACGCAGTCTTGATGAGGTCAACCTTTAACCGGCTGCAAATGAATAAGATGGGGGCCCTACCCTGCAGGATTTCGAAAGGAATCGCAACTTTCCTGTTCACTTCACACGCGCATCTCTGCCATACTTGATTGTGCCCACCCGGTTCGGCCAATCAGCACAATCCAACAATGAGGTTGCATCGATGTCGGCAAAGTATGTCTTTGTGACAGGCGGAGTTGTATCCAGTCTTGGCAAGGGGCTTGCGGCGGCCTCCATCGGCTGCCTGCTGGAAAGCCGCGGCCTCCGCGTCAACATGATGAAGTTCGACCCCTACCTCAATGTGGATCCGGGCACCATGTCGCCGTTTCAGCACGGCGAGGTTTTCGTTACCGATGACGGAGCCGAAACCGACCTCGACCTTGGGCACTACGAGCGCTTCACCCATGCGCCGCTCTCGCGCGATAACAACCTCACTACCGGCCGCATCTACGAGCAGATCATCCTCAAGGAGCGCCGCGGCGACTACCTTGGCAAGACGGTTCAGGTTATCCCCCACGTCACCAACGAGATCAAGAACGCAATGCGCAAAGTGGCCTCGAACGGCGCCGATGTGACGATCGTCGAGATCGGCGGCACCGTAGGCGATATCGAGTCGCTGCCGTTCCTTGAGGCCATTCGCCAGATGCGGCAGGAACTGGGCCGCGAAAACACCGTCTTTGTCCACCTCACGCTCGTGCCCTGGATCGCCGCCGCGCAGGAACTGAAGACCAAGCCTACGCAGCACTCCGTGAAGGAACTGCTCTCGATCGGCATCCAGGCCGATATCCTGCTCTGCCGCTCTGACCGCAACCTGAGCCGCGAAATGAAGCAGAAAATTGCTGCCTTCTGCAACGTGGAAGAGCGCGCCGTCATTGGCGCCACCACCGTGCCGACCATCTATGAAGTGCCTCTACACTTCGCCGCCGAAGGGCTGGACGCGCTCATTCTCAAGTACCTGCACAAGGAAGCGCCCGAGTCCGACCTGAGCAAGTGGAAGGAACTCGTCGATCGCTGTCACCATCCGCACGGCGAGGTTTCCATCGCCATCGTCGGCAAGTACGTGGAGTACGAGGATAGCTACAAGTCGCTGAAAGAAGCGCTGACCCACGGCGCCATTGCGGAGCAACTCAAACTAAGGGTCACCTGGATTGAAGCGGAAGGTCTCGAATCGAAGACGCCCGAAGATCGCAGTTACGAGGCGCAGCTTGAAGGCTTTGACGGCATTCTCGTGCCGGGTGGTTTCGGCAAGCGCGGTATAGAGGGGATGCTGAACGCCATCCGCTACGCGCGCGAGAAGCAGGTCCCATACTTCGGCATTTGCCTTGGCATGCAGACGGCCTGCATCGAATTTGCGCGCAATGTCTGCGGCCTCAAGGACGCCAACTCCAGCGAGTTTGATCCCGCCGCGCAGCACCGCATCATCTACAAGCTCCGCGAGTTGTTGGGCGTAGAGGAGATGGGCGGCACCATGCGCCTTGGCGCGTGGACCTGCATCCTGCAAGAGGGCACATTGGCGCATCGCATCTATGGCAAGTCCGAGATCAGCGAGCGCCATCGCCACCGCTACGAATTCAACCGCGAGTACGAGGCGTTGCTGACCGGCGGCGGCCTGCAGATCAGCGGCACCACGCCCGACGCAACCTACGTCGAGATCGTTGAGTTGCCCAGCCACCCCTACTTCATCGGCTGCCAGTTCCATCCGGAGTTCAAATCCAAGCCGCTCGAGCCGCATCCGCTCTTTCACGAGTTCATCGTGGCCAGCTACAAGAACCGGGTGGTACGAACCGGTCATTCCATTGGGAAAAGCGCCGAGCAAGCCCACGCATAAAGGGCAGCGGCCCAAGCGACCGCGTCACGGCCATTCGTCGTCAAAGGCGGGTCGAAGCGCGCGCGATGGATCTCAATCTTGGATTGCGGGAAAGCGGCCTAAGCC
>VFSW01006464.1_pt1 | contig 17226 bp, 14 predicted proteins | sample 5358111 | NCBI WGS metagenome assembly VFSW01 (sample SAMN11554181, study PRJNA540505) | mine drainage metagenome | isolation source: sediment from site ElyBrook_90M | place: USA: Ely Copper Mine, Vershire, VT | collected 2017
ACCTCAATACCAACAACGCCTGCAACTGGCGCTGCATCTACTGCCAGGTTCCCGGCTTGACCCGCGGCGCCGCGCCGCCGGTGGATATGACTGTTCTCGAAACCGAGCTGCGCGGTTTTCTCGATGAGCTGTTGCATGGCGATTTCATGCGCAGCCGTGTCCCGGAAGATGCCAGGCGCATCAACGACATCGCGCTATCCGGCAACGGCGAGCCGACCAGCGCGGCAGAATTTCCCCGGATCATCGCACTGGTCGCCCGAGTGCGCGGGGAGGTCGCTTTGCCCGATGCAGTGAAAACCATACTGATCACCAATGGCAGCCTGCTGTACCGCAACCAGGTCCGGCAAGGACTGCGCGACATCGCGAAACTAAACGGCGAAGTGTGGTTCAAGCTGGATCGCGCCAGCGTAGCGGGCATGCAGCGTATCAATGACATCCGGATGAGCATGGGCAAGGTCCGCGACAATCTGGTCACCGCGATCGCATGCTGCCCGACCTGGCTGCAAACCTGCTGGTTCGCGCTCGACGGCGAAGCGCCACCGCGTCAGGACGAGGACGATTATCTCGAATTCCTGGAGGCGCTGATGCGCGACGGACACAAGCCGCAGGGCGTGCTGCTCTACAGCCTTGCACGGCCCTCGCTGCAGGCGGAGGCGCCGCGCCTGTCCGCTCTTTCCGCAGAGCAGCTGCAAGTCTTCGCCGATCGCATAGGCAAGCTTGGCTTGCCGGTCAAAGTCAGTCCCTGATCAGGAACTGGTTTGACGGTTTCGCCCTCCACAGACAAATGCGCATGAATCAAGCCCCGGAATGGAACAGGGACGCTCTGCTGCAGTCGCCGCTGTTCGCGCCGCTGCATCCGAAGCTTGCCGGCCTTGAAGCCGGCAAGTTTCCGGCCGTGCAGGATTGCAATGCGCTGCTTGCAGTTCGTCAGCCGTCTATCACTGTGCAGAGCGGGGCGCCGCTGTGTTTCGTGGCGCAGCAATGCGGCAAGCTGCCGTTCGAGGCCCAATATGAACCGCGCTGCTACCTCAGGGGAGAAGTACCGACGCGCGCCAACAACTGGCATGACCTGTTCAATGCACTGGTATGGATGACATTTCCCGGGGCCAAGGCCGCGATCAATGCACGCCATTACGATGCGCTGACCGGGGAAACTGCGCCAGGCCAAACCGGGCGCGGAGCGGTGCGCGACGTCAGTACGCTGTTCGATGAATCCGGCGTGATCGTGGCCTACTCCAATGCGAATTCTGGTGCCGATGCCGGCCTGGCCGGGTTGCTGCGCGACTTCAGGTGGAAGGAATTGTTCTGGCAGCGGCGCGAACAGGTCAGGCCACAATCAGGCCGGCAAGCGATGGGCTTCTATCTGTTCGGCCATGGCTTGTACGAGAAGGCACTGCAACCCTATGTCGGCATGACCGGGCAAGGGCTGCTGCTGGCGGTGGAACCCGCGTTCTTCGGCTGGCCGCTGGCGCGGCAGCTGGCGCATCTGGACCGCCTGCTGGCAGACTATCTCGCCGTGCCGGAACACTGCCGCAGCACCCGCGACCTTGCCCCGGTGCCGTTGCTTGGAATCCCTGGCTGGTCGATGGACAATGCCGATCCGGCATATTACGACAACACCTCGTATTTCCGCCCCGGCAGGCGCAGACAGGAAATATCGACCTGATCGAGGTCGGCCAGCTTTGGTATCATAGCGGCCTTGCGCAACATCTGTTCCCCGGTATTTCCGAAAATCAAGCATCCCCGTATGTCAGGTCTCCCCGTATGCTAAGCAAGCTCAACCAGGTCCAGCGCGACGCGGTGACCCACCTCGACGGCCCCTTGTTGGTGCTTGCCGGCGCGGGCAGCGGCAAGACGCGCGTCATCACCCACAAGATCGCCTATCTGGTGAACGAATGCGGTTACGAGCCGCGCAACATCGCCGCGATCACCTTTACCAACAAGGCTGCCAACGAGATGCGGACACGCGTCGGCGAGCTGTTGAAAGACACCAGCACCAAAGGCCTGGTGGTCAGCACCTTCCATTCGCTGGGCATGAACATCCTGCGCGCCGAAGCCAAACTGCTGGGCTACAAACCGCAGTTCTCGATTTTCGACAGCAGCGATACCTGGAAGATATTCAGCGATCTGTCCAACTCCGCCGACAAGCAGGAGATCCGCGACATGCAGACGCAGATATCGAACTGGAAATCCGCCTTCATTTCGCCGGAACAGGCCTCTGAAATCGCCGACAACAACGAAACCAAAGTCCATGCACGTGTCTACTCACGCTACCAGGAAACGCTGCGCGCCTACCAGGCGGTGGACTTCGACGACCTGATCCATCTTCCGGTGGTGCTGTTCAAGCAGCATCCCGAAGCGCTGCTGCGCTGGCAGCTGAAGCTGCGCTATCTGCTCGTGGACGAATACCAGGACACCAACGATTGCCAGTACCAGATGATCAAGCTGCTGGCCGACATGCGCGCCGCGCTGACCGTGGTGGGCGATGACGATCAGTCCATCTACGCCTGGCGCGGCGCGAGCATCGAAAACCTGCACAACCTGCGCAACGACTACCCCAGGCTGCGCGTCATCAAGCTGGAACAGAACTACCGCTCATCGCAGCGCATCCTCAAGGTGGCGAACCACCTGATCAACCACAACACCAAGGTGTTCGAGAAGAAGCTGTGGAGCGACCACGGCATCGGCGATCCGATACGCATCTACGCGGCGCGCGACGACGAGCACGAGGCCGAGAGCGTGGTGATGAGGCTGATGTCGCACAAGTTCGAGCATCGCACGCGCTTTGCCGACTACGCGATCCTGTACCGCAGCAACCATCTGTCGCGCGCCTTCGAGGAGCAGCTGCGCGCGCAGCGCGTTCCCTATACCGTCAGCGGCGGCACATCGTTCTTCGACCGCGCCGAGATCAAGGACATCACCGCCTATTTGCGTCTGATCGCCAACCCCGACGACGATCCGGCCTTCATCCGCGCGATCACGACGCCGAAGCGCGGCATCGGCAATACCACGCTGGAAAAGCTCGGCAGCTACGCCGGGGAACGCCACATCAGCCTGTTCGAGGCGTCGTTCGAAACGCATATCCGGGATCAGCTGCAAGCCCGCCAATACGAGGAGCTGATGCTGTTCTGCAACTTCATCAACCGCATCCAGGAGCGCGCAGACAAGGACCCGTGCGGCGAATTGCTCGACGAATTGCTGCGCGCGATCAATTATGAAACCTGGCTGTACGACTCGCACGACCCGCGCCAGGCCGAGACCAAGTGGAAGAACGTGGAGGATTTCATCGGCTGGCTCAAACGCAAAGCCGAGGCGGACGAGAAGTCACTGATCGAGATGGTGCAGACTGTCGCGCTGATCAACATGCTGGAGGGCAGGGACCAGGAACCGGATGCGGTCTCGCTGTCCACATTGCACGCCGCCAAGGGCCTGGAATTCCCGCACGTGTTCATCGTCGGCGCGGAAGAAGAAATTTTGCCATTCCGCGACAGCGACGAAAAGCAGATCGAGGAGGAACGCCGCCTGATGTACGTCGGTATCACCCGCGCCGAACGCAGCCTGCAGATCAGCTATTGCAGCCGCCGCAAACGGGGCAAGGACTGGATGCCGTGCGAACCGAGCCGATTCCTGGAAGAGATGCCTGAAGGTGAACTGGTCTATGCGGGAGGGCACGCAGAAGCCGTTGCGACAGTGAGCAGGGACGAGGGAATGGACAAACTGGCAAAGCTGAAGGCGATGCTGAACAGGACGGTAGTGGAATAAAACCGTTTCAGACAAACAATGCTAGTCTGTTTGGTAGACTGAAGCATGGCAAGGACCCGGGGGAAATTCTACGGGGCCGGTTTGAGGGAGCGTTCAATTCCCGCGGGCTTCCAGTGCCTGGTCTATGTGGGCAATAAAAGCGGAGAGGTCATTATCGACCCGCGCAAGCAGGGAATCCACTTCACCGGATTCTCCGTTCTTGATGCAGCTTTCCAGTAGCCTTGCAGATTCCTGCAGGGTTTTCGCGCCCAGGGTGCCTGCAATTCCTCTCAGGGTGTGCGCCAGTCTTTCAGCCGTGTCCCGGTCTGTTGCGGCCAGCGCTTCCCGGAAACTCGAGGCGAAATTGCGCTGATTAACCCGGAATTTGTCGAGCAGCGTCAAATAAAGGGATGCGTTCCCTCCCATCCTGCGCACACTTTCGGCCACATCTATTCCGGGTAACTCCGGCAGCGTTTCAGGGAAGGGTTTTTGAAACACATGGCCGGAGGGGATGCTCTGGACATTCAGTGCCGGCCGCACCCACTTTGCGAGCGTTGCGGCCAACCGGTCAGGATCAATGGGTTTGCCAATGTGGTCGGTAATTCCGGCATCCAGGAATTCATTTTGTTCAGTGACCATTACATTGGCAGTCAGCGCGATGATGGGCAATCTGGAAAACCGCGGGTCTTTGCGTATCTCGCGGGTGGCGGTGACGCCATCCATAACCGGCATTTGCATATCCATCAATACACCGTCGAATTCCTCTTCTTTCAGCATTGCGATGGCTTCCTCACCGTTCTCTGCAACAGTTACATCAAGCCCGAATCCTTGAAGAAGTTCCTGCGCAACCTGCCGGTTTATTTCGTTGTCTTCCACCAGCAGCAGGCGTGCTCCGCGGATCTGCGAAATAAGTTCCGGATTTACCTGTTCACTGACGAGCTTGAACTTGCCCGTCGACAAAACACTCCGGCCGGAAACCTTGGTAACAGCTTCAAGGAATTTATTTTCCTGAAATGGTTTTGACAATATGCCGTCCACCACATCGTTATCCATTTGCAGTGTTGCCGCATCGTGGCTTTTGGAAGTGATCAGCAAAACTTTCGGCCTGAAACTTGAAAAGGTGATTTCCCGCAGTTTCCTGGCCAGGTCTATGCCGTCCATCTCCGGAATATTGCAGTCTATAACCACCAGGCCAAAAGGCCTGCTTTCGTCGTTCGCGCTATGCACCAGAGTCAAGGCTTCATCGCAGTTGCTGGCAGTCGCCACATCCAGTGCAAATGACTCGAGGTAGTTCTTGAGGATTTGCAGGCCGTTCGCGCTGTGATCTACAGCCAGAACGCGCAACCCGCGCAAGTCGTCTAGCGCTGACGGGCCGTAGCCCCATTGTGTTTTGGCTTTTTGAAACCGTGCGACGAAAATGAATCTAGAACCTATCCCCGGTGTGCTTTCCACCCAGATTCTTCCACCCATCATTTCGACGAGGCGTTTACTGATAGTCAGTCCCAGGCCGGTTCCGCCGAATTTGCGGGTGGTGCTGGAATCTGCCTGGGTAAAAGGATGGAACAGCTTGTCGATTTCCTGTTGGGACATTCCGATGCCCGTGTCTATTACGGTGAAACGCAGAACCACCTCATCGCTGGTTTCCCGTGCACGCACGACTCGAACCAGTACCTCGCCCTTTTCGGTGAACTTGACGGCATTGCCGGCCAGATTGATCAGCACCTGGCTTAACCGCAGCGGATCGCCAATCAGCAGGGGCGGTACGTCCGGAGCGGTTTGCATCAGGAAATCAAGCTTTTTTTCCTGGGCTCTATTGCCCAATATTGTGGCCACATTACCCATAACTTCAGCAAGCTCGAAGGTTATGTGTTCAATCTCCATTTTTCCGGCCTCGATTTTTGAAACGTCGAGAATGTCGTTGAGTATCCTCAACAACGACTTGGCCGAACCGTGGATTTTCTCCAGGTAATCGCGCTGTTTGCTTGACATGCTGGTCTGCAAACAAAGATGGCTCAAGCCGATGATTGCGTTCATCGGGGTGCGGATCTCGTGGCTCATGTTTGCGAGGAATTCATCCTTGATCTGGTTGGCTGCTTCCGCCTGGTCTTTGGCTTCCTCGGCTTTCTTCAGTTTCTGGATTTCGAGTTCAAGTTCACTATTGACCACCACCAGCATCCTGTTCCGGTCCGCCACATTTTTTTCCAATGCCAGAACCCCGCGTGTAACCAGCAAGGTAAGTGCCGCAATGACCAGCAACATCAGTGAACCGATACCTATACCCGACTGCTGCGCGTGTTCTGATCTTGCTATCGCGTTGGCTACATCCCTGTGGTAATCCTGTTCGGTATTTGTCTTATATTCCTTTGCCTCTGACAAATATGCATTACGCAAAATCCTCATTTCCTTTATCTGCTGTGCACTCGGAATATTCGTTTTCGTAGCCATTCTACGGGCCACATCCAGCGCCAGGGCGAAGTAGGTGTCGAAATCGGATTGCAGTTTTGCAATTTGGCTCTTGTGCAATTCATCGATCTTTTCCAACTGCTCATAACGGATTTTTATTTCAGCAGCCTGGTTCTTTGCGGTATCCAGAAAATCCACCTCGCCGGTGGCCACCGCCGCTTCAAGCGCATCCACCACCCTGCCGTAAGCGTTGAGATTCTTTTCGGCCTCATCGAGTATCGGATAATCAACATCACGGAGTTCCTTGAGGACGGATTCCCCATCCGACAAAACTGCAGATGAATAAGCCAGGTATACCGCAAAGCTCAATGTGGCAAAAGCGGGCACCAGCAAAAGTTTCCAGGTCAAGGAATAGCCGGATAATTTTTTTATCAGCTCGGTCATTATTTAGGGTTCCAGAATGACCCTGACACTCCTGTTTACATCTCTTTTGTCGATGTATCCGATGGCATGCGGGTTTTTGGCAACGGCCTTTCTGACGGCCTCATTGCTTGCCAGTTCGATCGGCGGCCGGCCAATGCCGGTGAAAATGACCTTTGCCCAGTATGCGGCGAGCTGTGAGGGATTCTTGTGGATTACCTTGGAATAAAACTCATTCCTGGCTGCATTTCCCTCGGTGAGATCGATAGGCAAGGCTTCGCCGTCATCCGGGAAACTGGTGGTTTTGCCGAGGAAGATTCTTGCGGTCTGTTCTGCCGTAATGCTGGTGACGGGACTCTTGGCAGACACGATAACTACCACAGCGGCTTGCGCAGCTGCAGAAATTCCGGCCATTGCCATCAGCAGGATTTTCAGGCAGTTACGGAGAATTCCATGTGGTTTGGCGTTGCCCATGGTGCCTAGAATATGAAATCAACTACTGCGGAAATCACATGGAACGTTGATCCAAACAAGGTGACGTTCGCCGGCACATTTTCAAGGTAGCCATTCGAATTGGCACTGAGTTTTACCTGATCGAATTGCAGTTTTAGATCGGTATTCCTCATGAAGTCCCAGCGCATACCCAGGCTGATCGTACTTTGCTCCCTATTGGCCAGAGTTAAGGCATTCTGTGATGGGGGAGGCGAGCCCGGCAGGAAGGAGCCCAGGCTGTTTTGTGCGTATGTCAGATACGGGGTGAATTTTTTAATGCGGTAACCGCCGCTGACATACATTGCACTGGTTTTGTAGGTTGATTCGCGCAGTATCCACTCGGACATCATGAACCAGTCGCCCGGATCGTATTGCACCCCGGCCGATAAATCCTTGTCTGTGACCTGCGTTTCGCCTTGGCCGGTCAGCAAATATCCGGAATCGGTTTCGCGCTGCTGGAAAGCGGCATGGATGGTGGTCGCGCCATATTCAACCGTGTCGAAAATCCCCCACAGGTTTCTGGATGTCAAATCACTGGGTGTCGGGAGAGCATTTGATTCATGCTTGGCACCCCCGTAAAGGGCTTTGATGGAATTTCCCCATTCTCCAGTTTGTGAACGGTAAGTGACGTCAAAACCGTCGCTGTTTGTGATTGGCTCCTGGCGATAAACTTCAACCGGCGGATGTATCCATGCATAGGTATAACCGATATCCCGATTCTCCGCTTCCATGAATGTCGGCAAAGCCAAACGCCCGACCCGGAGGGAGGCTTCGGGAGTGAAAGCATATTTCACATGAGCCCACTCGACCTCGGGCCGGTAAGTGTTGCCACTGTGATATTCGGAGTCAATTTGAAGCAGGGCCGATATTTTTGGTGTGAACTGGGCTGCCACATTTCCTGCGATCCGGGTGTCATTGGTCGTCGACCAGGCTGCGGTCCGGCCAGGTCCGCTGGGAATACTGCTGTCGGGAACATAATCCCCCGACCCCATGCTGGAATGACTGATGCCCATTGAGCCGAACCCGCCAAATATGAACATGGGCTGGTCAGTACCGGCTGCATCTGCATTGGCAATGCCAGCAAATATTCCGAGTACGACAATGATGTAATATGCTTTGGTCACGAGACACCTCCGCTGAAAGAAAAATCATTTTTCATAACGTTGGGTAATATTCGGACGTAGAATTCATTAATCGATGGGGGATTTTAGTTGATTTTCCAGATATATACATTTTTAAATTAGAGATTGGCCGTTGAAAGCTGCAATTAATTGCAAAGATATGGGTGGTCCGGATTGCGTAATCCAATATGCTGATATATCCTGATTCACGGGTGATGCAACACGCTGCCCGCCAATTAATTAAGCATATGCAGCCCAGATTAAACGTAACTCGCCGGGCGGGTATTGAGTATGGTTCAGGAGAAAATTATGGAAAAGACAAAAAATAATCCCGGGATATTGGTTGTAGATGATGCCCCTGAAAATCTGATGATAATGGAATCAATCCTGTCGAAAGATTATTCACTGAAATTGTTCAACGATTCCAGTGATGCGCTGGATTACGCATTTGCCAACCCCCCCGATCTGATCCTGCTGGATGTCATGATGCCAAAAATCGATGGTTTCGAGATGTGCCGTCGGCTTAAGGCCAATCCGAAGCTCGCCGATGTGCCAGTGATCTTCATTACTTCACAGACAGATATCGAAGACGAGGAACGCGGATTTTCGGTTGGTGCATCTGATTTCATACACAAACCCATCAGTGCGCCCATTGTGACTGCCAGGGTCAAGACCCATATCAAAATCAAGTTCATGCTTGACTACTTGAAGTATGAGAACTCTCATTTGCAGAAGAATGTAGAGCATTCGTCTACTGAGTTGGCAAAATTGAAAGAATTCGTTTGGGGTAGCCCCTATGCAAGACACTGATCTATCCAAGGTCCATATACAGGTTGGAAGACTGCTGGGTATTCCGGTTTCAATGACTTGCTACGAGGTCAGGATGGCGCAACACTAAAACTTGATGAATGGATTCTCCCAAAGTATCTTGATCACCTTTAACAGTTCTGATGATGACTTCTGCTTGCTGCCCTGCAAACGAACGTTTTCATTCCTGAGGTAATCCATAACCAATTTTATCTTGAGATGCGTCTTGACGCGCGCAACCAATATGGGCGCGTTAATGGGTTTGTGTATGAAATCGGATGCGCCAACCGAAAATCCCATCTCTTCGTACTCATCTTCATTTTTGGAGGTGATAAAGATAACCGGTATATCCACAAGCTCCGGGTTGGCCTTAAGCCGACGGCACACCTCGAAGCCGTCAATTTTGGGCATCATGATATCCAGCAGGATCAGATCGGGGGGATTGGCAAATGCGTAATCCAGAGCCTCCCTTGCATCGTTGAATGATTTCAACGAATAATGCTTCGCCAGGATCGACTCCATTACCATCAGATTCTCGGGAGCATCGTCAACTATCAGTACTGTAGGCCTTGCGGCAGTTTCTTCCATTACTTTTCCCCTCAATATTGTGCACTGAACAGATCGTTCACCACACGGCGCAGGTAGAAATTTACCTCACTTGCGGGAACTCCACCATGAAAAGTTGCAAATCGGTAAGTTGGACTGGGCAGACAAATTGTGGTTCAACACCAATACCCTATCTTGACGCAATCTGTACTCAATCAAGCGGAGGGATGTAGATTGGTTAAATCAATGCGCATGGTTACCATATGCGAGCCGACAATACGGCGCCAATTTGTACGGCCCGCCCATTTTCTTGGGCCCCCAAAAGATTGCCACGGAAATTGAAAATTCCCAATTCAGGAACCAGGCTGACCTTGTCTGTCAGTTTGATTTTTAGTCCGATATCCGGTCCGAAAGCGCTGAGATTGTTCGCAGATGAACCACCCAAGGCAGTCGGTATTGCAATGTACAAATACCTGGCTTCTGTAATCAAAGTATATTTTTCATTCAGGTATTTGCTGAACACAAAGTCGAAACCAGGGCTCCATGCGCTTTTTGATTGCCCTGAAATATCAAGGTATGAGTAGGCACCCCCTGCAACAAATGCGCCCTGCCATGAGGCACCTGGACGTGTGAATCGGTATTTTAAATCAATTTCGCTTCCCAACGTGGGTCCTACACTTGAATAGGGCAAGGCGACCGGTGCAAGGCGGTATCCAATATCGAGGTTATCCGATAGTCCGTATCTGAAACCGGCATGAGCCAAAAATACTGTTGAGCTTGATTTGGCAGGGTTCCCAACGTTTGCATATTGGGCCCCGGTTCCCGCAATCATACCCAGAGCTCCGGTGGGAAGTGTATTCGCATCCGAGAAACCGAGCAGCCAGAACGCTGACGATTCGAATGAAATCGTCAGCAATATAATCGCGACTGTTAATTGCTTGAGGGGCCGGTGAGAATTGATTATGAAGCGACCGATGAATAAAGACTGCCCGGCAGTGATTGTCTTGAAAAACTTTATAGCTCTATCGCAATTAGTTACATCTTGGGCAATGACAATTCTCTCCGGCCGGCTGTCTGGTCTCGATATGTCCCAAGATGGAGGTTTTGTTTTGTAGAACATTTTAGTTTTCCTTGCGGCTATTATTGTCCTCGGACACGGCTTGTGCATCGATTACCGACTTGAAGCTACGGGCAAGATCGAGCGCAGAACCCTTGCCCCAGAAGTGCGTGAAATACACTACGGGTTTTTCCCCGATCATATGGTTGTGCAGGGCGACAACGTGGAAGCCCGCACGGCGCAACGCATGCAGCACCACCTGCACATCACGGCCATACATGATGAAGTCGCCATCAGCGACTGACAGTCTGTCACTGCCGACAAAGGCTACCCAAGTCGTCAAGCCGGACGTGCCTCCGATGGCCATACCGCCCATGGAACTCGTGTGGCCGAAGGAGGCTTTTAGAACGCCATGGTTGTCTGTCACCGTCAGGCCCAATGCGCTGGAAATTGCCATGGCATCCAGGTGCCCGGGAACCGGCACACCGCCGGGAAAATGGCGGGCCGGAACGATGCGTTGCGTACGCACCGAACGGATCGCCGCCCACACTGCTCTTACTCCCTGGGCCAGCGCCATGGGATCACCCTGTCCATTGATGTGCATGAAGAAGACTGGCGGATCGGAATAGAAAAAATGGTTGTGTAAAGCCGTCACCTCCAGCCCGTGTGCGAAGGCCGCATCCATGGCTGCATCCACCTCATCCTGGAAGACCACGGTATCGCCCATCATCATCGCGCCATCCGGAGTTGGCATGAACGCTGCCCAGGAGCCAAGTCCCGCCGGCGGTGGAAGTTTTAGGCCGTCGACTGTTACCGGTACATCCGTACGCGGCCATGTGATGGTGACGACACCATCCCCGCCCAGGTTGGCTGGGGTGTCGCTGGCGGCGGCTATGACAGCCGGGTCAAGGCTTGCGGGGTTACGGGAGAGCGGAGTGCTATCGGCGATTGCAACGGACGTCGCCAAGAGGCCGAATACAAGCAGAAAATGGCTGATCATGAATTTCTCCTTTCGTGGAACCGTTGACGATCTCGCCCCGGATGGGTTGCGCTGCAATCTGCTTCATAGCGCTGTTACTTCCTTTTCGAAAGTGCTGTGCAGACCCTCGAACACGCTGCTGGCGGCTGCCAGCAATTGATCGTCATCTGGAATGGCCTCGCGCAGTCCGGCCAATATACTTTCCACACCGGTGGTCTCGGGCGGCTGCACTCCGCCTATGTCGAGATAATGAACCAGCGCGCCAATCCGCCTTAGCGCAGCAGATTCAATGCCAAAGCTCGCCAGTAATACCTCGAATGTGACGCGCGCGCCGACGTGACTGAATGTTGCGCCGTCGAAATCGAATCCCAGTGCATTGTCGGGGCAGTCTGACGGGGATGCCAGCCACAGCAGCCGGGCTTGAGGGTCAATGAAACGTCGAATCAGCCAGGCACTGGCCAGTCTATCCACCCATGGACGACGGCGGGTTGCCCATGTCCGGTTCTGGTAGTCGCCGATTTGCAGGCGGGCAATCTCGCCATCGACCGGATGCGGCTCATCGGGAAACAGCATGCGCGCGACAGCCAGTTCCAGGTTTTGCAAAGCTGCATTGGCCTGCTTGTGTGCTTCCCCCGGGAAAAAATCGATTTCTGCCAGACCTGCAAAGGTTTTGCGCAGCTTGCGGGTCTGCTTGAGTGTGGCCGGTGCAGTGTCGGATTTCAGTGCTTCTTGCGCCCTGGCTACATCCGCAAGCAGCCCTGCGTAATCATCGTTACGATCGAACAGGCCAATAAAATTGGCGCCTTCCGGTTCTTCGATACGAAACACGTAGGCTTTGCCACCACCTTCCAGCACATCGGTGGCAATGGCTTCCAGAGTGATGCGGCAACTATCGCGCTCGGGCATCAGATAGACCCCATCGCGCAATATTGCCGCGCCGGATGCCTTGAGTGTGCGCCATGCCCGCATCCGGATGGTCGTGTTCTCAGTTGGCAAGGAAAGTATAAGGGCGATCAGGTTTGTATCCATATCTGTGTTTAGTATACTACATTAATGTTTCGATATTAACTAAATAAATATGTAAAAATGTGCTGCTTCAAAAGCATTTTCCTGGGCACATCATTCGTATTCATGGAATTTGTCGACATTAACTAAATAACTTGCAATTTTATACGTTAAATATGCTATTATTTAAACATATTGTCGACAATAAGAGTTGATCCATGTTGCCATACGCACCCGAACAAGGCACCCTTGCTGATATTGCCTCACACCGCCTTGCGCACAGCATCGTGACCGGCGAGCTGGCGCAAGGTCAAAAACTCAATGAAGCGGAGTTGGCTGAACGCTTCGGCATGGGGCGCGGCCCCTTGCGCGAAGCCTTGCGCCACCTGGAAGGCATGCGCCTTGTCACCCGCGTACCCAATGCCGGTGCTCGCGTGGTGGTGCTGGATCGCAAGACCCTGTCCGATCTGTATGCGGTGCGCGAAGCGTTGGAAGGTATGGCGTGTCGTATTGCCGCTACCCAGATGACCGATGACGAGATCGCGCAATTGAGCGCTCTGCTCGACCAGCACGAAGCACAGATCAAAAAACAGGGCGGCAAGGTCTATGCACAAAACGAGGGAGACCTGGATTTTCACTTTCAAATCGCGCGCGGCAGCCGCAACCAGATGTTGATGAACATGCTCGGCAGCGAACAATACCAGTTGCTGCGCATGTGCCGTCACCGCACTAGTCGCAACGCGCAACGTACCGGCCCCGCGCTGCAACAACACCGCCAGATCGTGACGGCACTGGCGCAACGCGATGGGGAACTCGCCGAGATGCTGATGCGCCGCCACATTCAAGGTGCATGGCAAAGTATCGACGAAATGATCGCCAAAGAAGAGGAGTCCGCTGAATGAACAACACCCCCGGTAACAAACTACGCCGCGCCGTTGAAGACAATCATCCCTTGCAAGTCGTCGGTGCCGTGACCGCCTATTGCGCCATCCTTGCGCAAAAGAGCGGGCACAAGGCACTGTACCTTTCCGGCGGCGGCGTCGCCGCTTCATCGCTCGGCATTCCCGATCTCGGCATCACCACGCTGCATGACGTGTGCGAGGACACGCGCCGCATCACCGCCGCGAGCGACCTGCCGCTGCTGGTAGACATCGACACCGGATGGGGCGGCGCCTTCAACATCGCGCGCGCCACGCGCGAGATCGCGCAGGCCGGTGCGGCCGGCTTTCACATCGAGGACCAGGTGATGCAAAAGCGCTGCGGGCATAGACCCAACAAGGCCATCGTCAGCCAGGGAGAGATGGCAGATCGCGTCAAGGCGGCGGTTGATGCGCGCACTGATGCGAGCTTCGTCATCATGGCGCGCACCGATGCATTGGCGGTGGAAGGCATGCAGTCGGCGATCGAACGCGCACAAGCCTGCGTCGAGGCGGGTGCCGACATGATCTTCCCCGAGGCGATCACCACGCTGGAGCAATACGCAGCATTCACCCGCGCGGTGCAAGTGCCGGTGCTGGCGAACATCACCGAGTTCGGCGCGACGCCGCTGTTCACCACCGGACAACTGGCGGGCGCGGGCATCAAGCTGGTACTGTATCCGCTGTCTGCTTTCCGCGCGATGAGCAAGGCCGCGCTGAATGTCTACCAGCACATCCTGGCCGACGGCTCGCAACAAAAGGTCGTCGCGGAGATGCAGACACGCATGGAACTCTATGACTATCTCGGCTATCACGCCTATGAAGAACAACTGGACAGGCTGTTTGCGGAGAAGGTTGCTGAGTAAAAAGATGTTGTCTGCAGATAAAAATGTTTTTGAATTTATTTCAGGGAGAAGGACATGGCAGAAGAAAGCACTTTACCCAAGCCGAAAAAATCCGTCGCACTTTCCGGCACGATTGCCGGCAATACCGCGGTCTGCACAGTCGGGCGCACCGGCAACGATCTGCACTATCGCGGCTATGACATTCTGGATTTCGCCGATCAGGCCGAGTTCGAGGAGATTGCACATTTGCTGATCCACGGCACCTTGCCGAATGCCGCCCAGCTCAAGGCCTACAAGGCCAAACTGAAATCGCTGCGCGGCCTGCCGCAACCGGTGAAGCAGGCGCTCGAGGCCATTCCCGCAGATGCGCACCCGATGGATGTGATGCGCACCGGCTGCTCGATGCTGGGCACCTGTGAACCGGAACCCGAGCCGCACTGCGAAGCCGTGGCGAAAGACCTGACCGACCGCATGCTGGCGTGCTTCGGCTCGATGCTGATGTACTGGCACCATTACAGCACCAGTGGCAAGCGCATCGAGGTGGAAACGAATGACGATTCCGTAGGTGGTCATCTGCTGCATCTATTGCATGGCACGCCGCCCAAGGCATCCTGGGTGCGCGCGATGCACACTTCACTGATCCTGTATGCCGAGCATGAATTCAACGCCTCAACCTTCACCGCGCGCGTGATCGCCGGTACCAATTCCGACCTGTATTCCTGCATCACCGGCGCGATCGGGGCGTTGCGCGGCCCAAAGCACGGCGGCGCCAACGAGGAAGCATTCCGCATCCAGAGCCGCTATAAAGATGCCGATGCGGCGGAAGCGGACATCCGCGCGCGCGTCGCGCGCAAGGAGATCGTGATCGGCTTCGGCCACCCGGTTTACACCATCTCCGACCCGCGCAACGAAGTGATCAAGCGCCTGGCGAAAAAGCTGGCCACGGAAAAAGGCGAGATCGGTTTGTTCGACATCGCCGCGCGACTGGAAAGCGTGATGTGGGACACCAAGAAGATGTTCCCCAACCTGGACTGGTTCTCCGCGGTGTCGTACCACATGATGGGCGTGCCGACCAATATGTTCACGCCGCTGTTCGTGATCTCGCGCGTCACCGGCTGGGGCGCGCACGTGATGGAGCAGCGCGCCGACGGCAAGATCATACGCCCCAGCGCGAACTACATCGGGCCGGAAAATCTGGCCTGGGTGCCGATCGAGAAACGTTAAGCCAAGGGAAACATAATGAGCGCCAATGTGGAAATGAACACCCGCCCCGCACCCGACCAGGTACTGGTGGACATCGCGCAATACGTCTGCCGGTTCGAGATCGAATCGGCGGAAGCCTACGACACCGCGCGCAACTGCCTGATTGACACGCTGGGCTGCGGCCTGCTTGCGCTGCGTTTCCCCGAGTGCACCAAGCACCTAGGCGCTCTGGTGCCCGGCACCACGGTGCGCAACGGCGCGCGCGTGCCCGGCACTTCGCACGAGCTCGACCCGGTAAAGGCCGCATGGGACATCGGCGCGATGATACGCTGGCTGGATTACAACGACACCTGGCTGGCGGCGGAATGGGGGCATCCTTCCGACAACCTCGGCGGCATCCTTGCCGTGGCCGATTATCTGAGCCGCTGCCGCGTCGCCGAAGGCAAGGATCCTTTGACGGTACGCGAGGTGCTGACCGCGATGATCAAGGCTCACGAAATCCAGGGCGTGCTGGCGCTGGAGAACAGCTTCAACCGCGTCGGTCTGGACCACGTCGTGCTGGTAAAGGTCGCTACCACTGCCGTGGTGACGCGACTGCTGGGCGGCACTGAAGCACAAGTGATCGATGCATTGTCACAGGCATTCGTCGACGGACAGTCGCTGCGCACTTATCGCCACTCGCCGAATGCCGGATCGCGCAAATCCTGGGCGGCGGGCGATGCCACCTCGCGCGCGGTGCGCCTGGCGATGATCACGATGGCCGGCGAGATGGGCATCCCTGGCGTGCTGACTGCGCCGCAGTGGGGTTTCTACGATGTGCTGTTCTCCAAGACCAACAAGGATCAAAAACTAAAAGCGGAAGACCAGCGCCGCTTCAGCCTGAAGCAGCCCTATGCCAGCTACGTGATGGAGAACATTCTCTTCAAAATTTCCTTCCCCGCCGAGTTCCATTCGCAGACCGCGTGCGAGGCCGCGGTGCGCCTGCACCCGCAGGTAAAGGACAGATTGAGCGACATCAGCAGGATCGTGATACACACCCACGAATCCGCGATTCGCATCATCTCCAAGATCGGCCCGCTGGCAAACCCGGCAGACCGCGATCATTGCATCCAGTACATGGTGGCGGTGCCGCTGGCGTTCGGCGACCTGGTGGCGGAACATTACGAGGACAGTTTTCACGCGGCCCATCCTGTCATCGACCAGTTGCGCGACAAGATGGAGATCGTCGAGGAGCCACGCTACAGCCGCGAATATCTTGAAGCGGACAAGCGATCGATCGCGAATGCGATCCAGGTGTTCTTCAAAGACGGCAGCAGCACCGAAAAGATCGAGGTGGAATACCCGATCGGCCATCGCCGCCGCCGCGCCGAGGGCATCCCGGTGCTCGAGCAGAAGTTCCTGAGCAATCTGCGCACGCGCTTCCCCGAACAGCGCTGCCGGCAGATCATGGCGCTGTGTCTGGATAAGCAAAAACTGGAATCGACGCCGGTCAACGAGTTCATGGAGATGTTGGTCATCAATTAAACACCCAACCGTTCGTGGTGAGGTATCGAACCACTTGATGCAAGCCCTTCGATACCTCAGGGCGAACGGGTTTTATTAAACAGAGGGAGAGAATCGAAATGAGCTACCAGACCGAGTATGACCGTTCGATGAAAGATCCTGAAGGCTTCTGGCGCAAGCAGGCCGA
>VFSW01006465.1_pt1 | contig 17226 bp, 13 predicted proteins | sample 5358111 | NCBI WGS metagenome assembly VFSW01 (sample SAMN11554181, study PRJNA540505) | mine drainage metagenome | isolation source: sediment from site ElyBrook_90M | place: USA: Ely Copper Mine, Vershire, VT | collected 2017
CAGTGAGCCGCAAAATTGCCCGCGGCACGCGCGATACGAGGCAGCGGAAGGTCGCTTAACCTCATGGAGCGAGGCAAGGGGGCCAAGACCTAGGATGAATCCGAGCGTATGGCGGCCGTCGATTTAAAGCAGTCCATCGGCGATGCCCACTCCAGGGACTGTCAGTAACACTCATGAGTAGCGGTTCGCGATTGAGAGCGACCAAGGCGTCCATTGAATTCTTGCGCGCACCGCGACGTCAAGTTGAAGCGATATACAATAGCCACGGCTCTATCTTCTGATACTACTAGATGCTTAGGACTTCGGGGATTAAGCGCTGAAATCCGAGTTGGTCTGAAGCGAAGGGATAAAAGTGAGTGATGAGAGTGCGCTGCAAAGAGATCCATGTGACCCACTGAGCGCGGATGGTATTCTCGTTGACGCCTAATGAGGACCACAGTGCGCGAAGTTCGGCCGCGGCGATCGTGACGAGGCGGTAGCCTCGACGCTTAATGTCGTCGTCCACGGCTTCAAAAACTGGCGGAATATCAGGTCGAAACTCCTCTGCTGACGGCAGTGGCGGTGATCGGTGTTGGCCCAGGCGCCCAACGAACTCAAGCGCATTCAGAGAAACGTAGTAAGCGTAAAGTCCAGTTTGGTACTCACTAGCATCTCCAAACACAGCGGCAACCCATTTCCATCGGGACGGCAGCGTGCTTATTATCCTCCACGACGCGGTTGCGTCGCGTCCAAGCGCGACAGGCCAAACGACCATGCCGTGCTGCTGCCATAAAGGCGCCACACCGGCAGACTGTGGCTTTGGTAGCTCCATGCGGGCAAGTTTCATCGCCGCTGAAACATTGCTTACGTGCAGGCACATCGCACCGTGTAGTGCTTGATAAAGAAACGCACCGGTTATCGGCAGCTCAATGCGGACGTTCAACCCGGAGCGTTGCCACTCCGCGGGGTTGAGTACGTCTTCGATCAAGCCGATTTGATCCTGGAACCTAGGGTTTCCAGAGGCCACTCCGGCAAGCGCAATCGCTGCTAGCGGTGCAAATGCGCTAGCTCCTTCCATGGATTGCTCGGCCAGTTCCGGAGCTGGGGGCGCCGTGGTCGCATATTTTGCCCACCACTCCGTGAGCCGGGGAACCATATCGGTTCGCGAGCGGCGAATGATCCGTCGCCACTCAGTTAGGTTGTCCGTCTGCGCTGCCCGCAGCGCTCGCGCGTAGACAAGTGCGGGGTCGATATACGCCTCGCTTGTTTCGGCTGATGGTGGCAGAGTTGCGGTTGGCGCTGGTGGTGGTGCGGCAGCCGTGCCACGCTCGTACGTGCCTAAAGCGGGCTTAGGGGGCCGAGCATCGTGCAGCTCTTGCAATAGGCGCTCAAATTCGGTGTCAGCATTGGGGCCTTCGCTAAGATTTATGTATACACGAGTACTTACCGAAGTAGGAACCCTATATGGCTCTGCCTTCTGGCGAATTATCGGAATGAACTTCGAGGTTCCCAAATCTCTAACTAATTCGCCTGTAACGATCATGGCCTCGTAGCCGACTCCTCCGACACCCTCATTTGCCTTGGCAACGTACCGGTCAGTGCAGACCATGAGGACTCGGTCCGAATCGCGAACTCCGCGCTCCATGAACTTCGGGACGTCGTCACCGGGGCGTAAATCATATGCATCGAGCAGCACGTCTACGCCGTTCGCACGAAGTCGGCCGCCAAGCGTTATTACCCACTGCTTATGTTCCGTGTCGTCGTGCGAATACGAAATGAAAACCGTCGGAACAGATCGGTCCTCGGCCATTAGACTCCTCCGTGTAAATTCGGTGCACTGCATAACGTCGCGCTACACTCTGTTGCGCTCAACCGAGAGTCTAGGTCGAACAAAGCCGCCCCCAGAAGCTTGTCTTCCGGCCGTGTGCCAGCCGTAAGGCGCCCTCATACGATTCGTGCGAGGGGTGGCCGCAATAATCATCAATGCTCGCGCTAACCGCGCGAAGGTCGAGTAGGTAGCGCGCCGCGTGTCCATACGTCTTCGCATAACCACGCGAGAGTATGGCATCGATGAGAGCCCGCCAGATCAGCGCGGCGGCCAATAGTCGCCCGTCTGCCAGAGCCGTTTTCACCAGCGCTGTCAGGAGTACATAGTTGCCTCCGTCCAGCTCGCCGGAGCGTTCGACGATCAGCTGCTCGGCGAGCGCGGGTTCTTCGAGCGCGAACAGCAGCTCCGCGGCCATTGCAACGTGCGGATTGGTTTTCGCATCCTGACAGGCACGTGCACGAAATGCACCGCGCTCGCCGGCCGGCAAAATCTCTTCCAGCGCTCGATAGGAGTGAATGCCGGGTGCCCGCCGATAGATCTGCTGCCGGATCTCGATCTGCCGCGCGCGATCGCCCAACATCTCATAGGCGCGATCCATCAAATTGAACCGCTCGGACCGCGCGTTCTCCCCGCAGGGTCCACCGAGCCAGCGCAGCGCAGCGGCACCATCCCCGCATGAGAGGTACTTCTTGGCGATGTCGTTCTCCTGCAGGCTGTTCGGCTGCGGTGAATGCACCAGGATCGATTGCTCGTAGAGCTTCGGGTCGCGCAGCGCGAGAGCCACCAGTCCCATGGCGCACGAAGCGCCGAATACGCGGTAGCGCTCGACTTGGCCGGCGACCGCCGCACCCATCGTGCGTCGCGCGTCATTCTCGAAACGAGCTGCCAGAGCCCGCAGCTCGTCATCGCGCAACAGGCGATGTGCCTGCTCGAGTAGCGGCTCACGAATCCCGTAGTCATTGGATTGGTTGAACTCGTACACGACCGCCGGCCAATCCTTGCCGCTATCGGTCTTCGACGCTCGTGCCGCCGCGGCCGCATCGAGCCAGAGCACACAGGCGGCACGCAATTCATCGCCAATGTGGCCGTTCGAGTCGTCCGCCCGCTCGAAGATTACCCGATCGAGGCAGAATAGCTTCTCCGCGAGCACCGCCGCCTTCTCTGGATCCCGCGGGAGAATATCCGCGCGGATGTCTTCGGCGATCGTGCCGATCTCAGCGGCAACCTGACGGCTTTCGCCGTAGGCGATGAAGCGCTTGCCACCGCGGATGGCACCGATTCGTCTCTGCAGCGCCGCCGCAGCAGCGCTCGGACGGGTCATGTAGTCGATCCGGGTGGCCAACTCCTCGGAGTTGCTTGCCAGACGCTCGAGGAGCGCGATAAGGTCCTCCTTGCTGGCGGCCGCCAGACGCGGGCGCAGCCGCTCCGTAGCGGGATCGGTGGGTGATAATCCAGACTCCGGTTCGGCGTTAGGAGTCCGGGTCTTTCGCAGGCTCATCGTACGATTCTCCGGGAACACATCAATGACGAGTTTACTCTGCCCTGATTCCGTGCCGATGCGGCTCGAGCGCGACCCCTGCTTTCGGGCGTGCGAGGCCCTGGATGGCGATGAGATTTTCGCCAACGGGATCTTCGAGTTCAACATCACGCGGCTCTTGGCCTATATCGGGACCGCGGGGGGATTCCGTACCGAGATGGTCGCGCTAGACGACATGCCCGACGCGGGCCAGAGCGCGCGGCTGAATGAGCTGACGATTCTCGCTGCAGATCTGTCACGTCCGGTGATCCTCGCGGAGATTGCTCCTAGCCGATACAACCTGATCGACGGCCATCATCGAGTCGCGAAGGCCCGGCGCGAAGGTGTGCCGAACATCCGGGCGTACCGAATCGGTTGCCCCGAACATGTGGCCTTTCTCACCTCCGCACGGGCCTACGAGACCTATGTCGAGTACTGGAATTCGAAGGTGGATGACGCCTTAGGGACTTTTCCGCGCCGCCGGCGGACGCGACGTGACCGTGGCAGTCGGGCGGCAGATAGCAGCGCAAACCGCTCCGTGCGGCGGGACGGACCTAGACGTTAGTAACGGATCGTACCCGCGCGGGATTGTTCGCATAGCGCGGGTCGATTTCAATCCTGCCATTACAGGCATTGACCAGTCCCTGTCCGCCGATGTCGCGGGAGCGTATTGTCCCCTATTGGCGGCATTGTTGGGCGGCTGGTGCTTCGCCAACTGATCCCGATTTCTTGCCGGCGCCTCGAAGGGCCACGATGAGGTCGAGGGTGCCGGCGCGGCCCTAGTCACGGCATCTGCACACATTCGGCAAGTTGACAAGGGGGAGTTTCGCTCAATTTAAGTCGAAACGCAGGATAGCCAAACGGTTGCTGATTGGTACAACTGTCGCTCACGATGAGCGACGGAATACAACTGAAGACGTGGGTCAGCAGCGAAATGAAAGCACGTTTCGCCGCCGTCGCCCGTGTTCAAGGAATCTCCGAATCCGCGGCCCTGAAGCGGCTGGTCGAACTGATGCTCCGTTCGATCGATCCGGCCGAAATAGGCGGAATCACCCAAGGCTCGGAGAGGTCACCGCGCTCGACGCGCCTGATGGTCCGGCTCCGTCCGGACGACCAAGCGCTCCTTCGGGAGCGCGCAGCGGCGCGAGGTATGCCGCCGGCTACCTACGTCTCGGTGCTGATGCGCGCCCACCTGAGATCCCTTGCGCCGTTACCCAAGGAAGAACTGCTCGCTCTCAAGCGGGTCGTCTCCGAACTCGGGTCCATTGGCCGAAATCTGAATCAGATCGCAAGGACCGCCACCCGCGGCGGTCCTATGACCGGGCCCGGCCGCGACGACCTTCGCGCCATCCTACGGGCGTGCGAAGGCATTCGAGATCACGTAAGGGCGCTACTGACCGCCAACTTACGGTCATGGGAGCAGGGGTATGTCGAGAACCCATAGCGAACCGCCGTTCGATCTCTTCAGCTATGCGCGCCGGGGTCCAGGCCAGCGAGACTGGCTGTCCCCGGACCAAATCGAGTCAATCTCCCGGACGGTTCGCCGCACACCCGAAGTCATGGTCAAAATCCTGCCGAGGGGCGCGACCGATGTCGCAGCCGTCCGCAAACACATCGATTACATCGACCGCAAGGGTACGCTCGACCTCGAGACGGATGACTGCCAGAGGGTTCGAGGGGACGAGGCTGGGGAGGACTTGCTGTCAGACTGGGACCTGGAGATCGACGAACACCGGAGTACGTCGAGTCTCGGACCGACCCATGGCAAGTCACCGCGCCTTGTCCACAAAGTGGTGTTCTCGATGCCGGCCGGTACCGCGCCCGATAAGGTGCTTACGGCGGTGCGGAATTTCTGTCGTGAGGAGTTTGCATTGAAGCACCGGTACGTCATGGTGCTGCATACCGACGAGCCGCATCCCCATGTTCACGTCGTGATCAAGGCCCTGAGCGAGGAGGGGGTTCGCCTCAACATCAGCAAAGCGACGCTCCGAGGATGGCGGCAGGAGTTCGCCCGAAACCTGCGGGCGTTGGGCGTCGAAGCAAACGCGACACCGCGGGCGGTACGCGGCGAGGGCCGTACGCCGAAGCTCGATGGGATTTACCGCGCACAAATGCGGGGCGACTCTCGGCACATGCGCGAGCGAGTTGAATCGGCGGCAGCCGCGCTGACCCGAGGCGAACGGATCACGGAGCCAGGCAAGGGCAGACTAATGGAGACTCGCCGGCGAGTAAGCCTTGCTTGGTTCGCGATCGGTGAGGCATTGAGTGCGAGTGGTCATTCCGCGATCGCGGGCGAGATTCGGCGGTTCGTGGCGGAAATGACACCACCGAGGACGGAGCGCGAGCAGATAATCGATCAGCTGCGTCGGCATCAGGAAAAGATTCCAATGCCGGAGAGGCAAATAACGAAGTAACGACTGAGGCCCTCCGCTTGGAAGCAGCCGGTCGACAACGCTGCTGACAGGCGAGATCGACCCGCGTCAAGGCGAACACGTTTTAGTTGGTGGCGATCATCGTTGTCCGCCGCGGCGCCAGACGACTTATCCGTCTCGCATCACGGATTCGTGATCGTATACACCATGTCGCCCACGAAGCGTTTGAACGATTCGTTCTCGACGAATTGCTTATAGACCTGCGTGTCGTCCGTCAGCAGGTGCTGCATCACCTTGGCGAGCGCCTGGTCGTGCGCCATGCGCGCGGTGTGCGGCGTGTTTTCCTTGGCATTCTGGTAGGCCACATCGGCGGCGACCTTCGGTGCAATGTCCTCGCGAATGCGTTTGGCGACCCGATCGGTGTCGGTGAACAGGGTGCCGAACTGCTCGTTGAAGGTCTTCAGGATATTGCTCAGCCGATCCAATTCGGGCTCACTCTTGCGCCCGCCCGCATCGGTCGGCACCGGGTCGATTTCCGCGTCGTCGTCTGCTAGCGCGATCGTCATGGCCGCCTTCTTCTCCACGCGGTAGCTGTCCATGTCGATGGCTTCGAGAATGCCCTTGGAAAGGTCCTCCTCCTTCGGCGCAGGTAGTTTGGGCGTGAGTAGATCGAGGAAGATCGAGAGCTTCTCCCACTCGGCGTTGCCGTACGGGATGACCGACGAGAGGAAGCCGTACGTGCGACAAAACACCTTGGCTTTGCCCTTGAAGTCCACCTGGCCGTCCTCGTCGAGCCTGTCTACGTAGACCACCACGCAGGCATCCAGGACCGGGTCCAGCCTGTCGCGCTCTGCACCACCAAGGAACAATTCCACCACCTGCCGTACCTGCTCCGGGGAATACACTTGCGCAGCATCCAGCGCCCCTTTCAAATCGTGCAGCTTGTTTGGATCAGTCTCCTCGGCGAGCAACGTGGTGCGATAGTAGTCCTGGAAGGCGAAGGTGATCGCTTCGCTGTTGTTCTGGAAATCGAGCACAAAACAGTCGTGCTTCTGCGGGTGCGCCCGGTTGAGGCGCGAAAGGGTCTGTACCGCCTTGATGCCCGATAGCGGCTTGTCGACGTACATCGTGTGCAAGAGCGGCTCGTCGTAGCCGGTCTGGAATTTGTCGGCGCAGATCAGGAATCGGTAGGGATCGGTCTGGATCATCCCGGCGATGTCGCCACTCGAGAACCCGTTGAGCGACGCCTCGCTTACCTTGGCCCCGTTGTACTCATGCTCGCCGGAGAAGGCCACGATGGCTTGGTACGGGCTCTTGCGTTCCACCAGATATGCTTTGAAGGCGTGGAAGTACTGGATGGCCCGCTCGATGCCGCTGGTGATCACCATCGCGCGGGCTTGGCCGCCGATTTTCCCTGCCGCCATCACCTGCTCGTGGAAGTGGTCCACCATAATCTCGGCCTTGAGCCGGATGGCGTGGTCATGGCTCTCCACATAGCGGCGGAGCTTCTTCTTCGCCTTCTTTGTGTCGAACTCTGGGTCAGCGTCTGTTTTCTTGATCAGCTTGTAGTAGCTGTCCACCGGCGTGTAGGCCTTGAGCACGTCGAGGATAAAACCCTCCTCGACCGCCTGCTTCATGGTGTAGCTGTGGAAGGGCCGGTGCTTCACCTTGCCCTCGGCGTCGGGCGGCAGCGGCTCGCCGAACATCTCCAGCGTCTTGTTCTTGGGCGTGGCGGTGAACGCGAAGTAGCTGGCGTTGGTCAGCATCTTGCGCGCCGCCATGCGCCGCTCGAGAGCGGCGTTCACCGTGTCCTCGGGATCGGGCCCGGCGTCTTCGTCCTCCGCCCCTTGCTGGCCGGGGGCGCCAAGCGCCTGGCTCATCGCCGCCGAAGTCTTGCCACCTTGGCTCGAGTGCGCCTCGTCGATGATGATGGCGAAGGTCTTGCCGCCCTCGGTCGCGATCTCGTTGAGGATGAAGGGGAACTTCTGCACCGTCGAGACGATGATCTTCTTACCCTCCTCGATGAATCGGCGCAGGTCGCCGGAGTGCTCGGCATGGCCCACGGTTGCGCCCACCTGCATGAACTGCTTGATGGTCGTCTGGATCTGGTCGTCCAGCAGGCGCCGGTCGGTCACCACGATGACTGAGTCGAAGACCTGCCTGTCGTCGCGCTTGAGGCCGATGAGCTGGTGCGCGAGCCAGGCGATGGAGTTCGACTTGCCGCTGCCCGCGGAGTGCTGGATCAGATAGCGCCTGCCGGCGCCCCGGGCGCGCACGTCGGCCAACGCCTGCCGCACCACGCCGAGCTGGTGGTAGCGTGGCCACACTTGCTTGCGCTTCTTTTTGCCGCTGCGCGGATCCCTTTCTTCCACGATCTGGGCATAGTTTTCGAGGATGTTGGTCAGCCCCGTCGGCGTGAGTACTTCTTTCCACAGGTAGTCGGTCTTGAGGCCCTGCGGATTGGGCGGGTTGCCCGCGCCGTCGTGGTAACCCTTGTTGAAAGGCAGGAACCACGAGCCCTTGCCCCGCAGCTCAGTGCACATCCGCACTTCGCGGTCGTCCACTGCGAAGTGCACCACACAACGGCCGAACTCGAACAGCCGTTCGCGCGGGTCGCGGTCGCGCTTGTACTGCTGGACGGCATCCTCGACCGTCTGCTTAGTGAGGCTGTTCTTCAGCTCAAAGGTCGCAATGGGAAGGCCATTGATGAACAGGCACAGGTCGAGCGCGCGGCGCGTCTCGTCCGTGCTGTAGGCGAGCTGGCGCGTTATCGAGAAGCGGTTCTCGGCGTGCAGCTTCTCGGCTCTGGCGTTGCCCGGTGACGGCGTGGCGTAGAACAGGTCGAAGTGCATCGGCCCGTGTTCCACGCCCTTGCGCAGCACGTCGATGACGCCGCGCTTGCCGATCTCGCCTGAGAGACGCGCGAGGAACTTAAGGCGGTTGATGTCTTTGGCGTTATTCGCATCGGCCAGCGCCAACTTCTTGAAGGCCTCGGGCTGCGTGACCCTCAGGAAGGCGAAGAGCTGCGGCACGTCGAGCGCGTGGGCGCGGTCATAGTCCTGCGGGCTGCCGGCGGTGTAGCCGGTGCCGCCGTAGGGGGGCGGTCGCTCGGAGACCATGTTCGGGACAACGGCGAGCCCGTCGGTGCCGACCATGTGCCGCATGATCAGCGATTCAAGCCCCTTCTCGCTGGTGTCGGTGGTCATACGGCGGCCTAATCGCCAGCGGGCTCGGTCTCATCGCCCAGGTCAGCGTCGTCCTCAGTGGTGTCGAGCGGCGCCTCAATAGGCAGTCGCGCCGAGGCCTCGCGCACGTCGAGCTTGCCGGTCACTACGTCAGCTACGAGACGGGTGCGATACTCGCTCAGGAGTCCGATCTCACGTTCCAGGCGGGAGATCGCCGTATCTCGCGCCACTACGTGTTTCGAGAGTACTCTGGCGATCGCAACCTGTTCGGCGTGCGGGGGTTGAGGAACGTAAAAGCGATTCAGATCCGCGAACCGCAGCGACGGTTGCATAATCAGTGAAATACTTGCTCGCTCATAGGCGAACAACCGTTGAAAGACGCTTTCGAAATACGCGGTATCCACGTCGTCTCCGCGAGGAATTATCAATGCGCAGTTTTGCGACAAACTGAACCTCCCTTGGACAAGCCGCGTAGTCATTGCCCGCGCGCCCACAGTTGAAACAAAGACAACCGGAGTAAGAAAGTTAAACTCGTGCCAGCTAATCGTGCCCATCAGCCCCCCAGCCTCGGTCTGTCCACTGTAGACAGGGAAGGGACCCGCATTTGCACCAATGTACTCAATCGTCAGCTCAGCGGCGCGTCTGCCCTTGGCATATCGAAATAGGAATCGCAGCTTCTTTACTTCCCAATGTTGCGGAACATCGCCGAGCCAGGGGACGCCGGAGGGTTTGACGGGGACGGAGGGATCGAGGCCACGTGTGACGGCGCGGTGGATAATCACCTGCGCTTGCTCGTTGAGCAGCGCGATCACCTTCCGCTTCGCCCGAATCGCCCGCTCCAGCCGGCCGTTCGCCCAGTCCACGAACCGCACAATTGCTGCCTGCTCGGCGGGCGGGGGGTCGAGCACTGGAATCTGCCGCATTCCGGGAATGGATAAATCCCACTGACCAACACGCACTCCATCGGATGCCTGTCCAAAGTGCGCGACGTATGGTTTGCTGCGAAGGAGTCGCTGACCAAAGGCGGGATTGGTGATTCGGAGGTCGAAAACGAAGTAAGCCGGGCTGACAATCCCATCGCAAGGTGCGATCCCCATTGAGCCCTGCCACGCCTTCATCTTGTTAATCACGAGGTTGCCAGCGCGCGCCACCTTGTAATTGCTTAGATCATCAGGGATTACGTTGTGATTCTCATCTGAATCGGTGAGAGCGCGCACAAAGACACCCTTCTCTCTAGCGACCGACAAGAGCGGCAGGTCAGCCCGATTTGTTTCGGTGCGCCTCGAGATGAAGGTGCGGAGGTTCCGCACCGCCCACGTCGCTGGGACAGCGCCAATCCATTTTGAACCTGTCTCCGTGTATTCCGCATACGGCTTGAGGTCAGCGATCATCGCGGTCCCCTAAATGTGAGGTGATGGGATTCCGCGCTATCATTACAGGCCCTGGAACCAAGTCTTGATCTTCCTCGCCATAAGCTGGCGGCGTTCTCGGAGGAAGGTTTCATAGTCGGGTATCACGCCATCAAGTAACGATTTTGGAAGGCAGTTCGCACGGAGATTGCCCGCCATCTCGGCGTGGTCGGTGATGCCACCGTACTTCTTAGCGCCACCATCGCATTGCTCTGCCAGCTCCCGGAAATAGACTTGCGGGTCTTTGTCGCCGATGGCGATGTTGATCTCGCTCTGAGCGACAACGAAGTTGGCGATCTGGTTGTAGCGGCCCTTGGCTAGGCCGTGCTTCGCTTTGAGGTGGTTCTTCGGATAGACGTGGTGGATGTCACTGCGATTTAGCAGAAGGTCGCGCACAGTGATGTCGCGGGATAGAAAGCCCTTATCGCCGAAGTAGACCTGGGCGGCGCGATAGCAATGAAAGTAGGGGCTACCAGCGGACGAGGTATCCATCTGCTGCGGAAGGAGACCCTCCCAGAAGCCGTCGCTCATTTCTGCCGTGATCACGGTCTCGGTGTGTGCGAGCAGGCCGTTGGCGTCAATCTGGCGGATGTCCTGATCGAAGGCGGTTTCGGGATTTCCCGAGTATCGACCCGTGATGACCGACATCACGTACCAACGGCGCACGAGGCGTTCTAATTCGGCAGCTGGCATTCCATCCTCGCGGCCACGCAGATATACAATATAGGCGAAATTCACACCATTCTGTCCGCCGATGAGGCTGCTATCAATAAATCCAGCGGACCTCAAGATCATGACCAGACGTTCGAAGTGCGTCCTATTCATAAAATTGAGGATACCGGCCTTGAGCCGGGCGAACGATTCTTCAGCGATTACGGCCTCGTATTGCTTGGTTTCGAAATTGCGACCCGAGAGTAGCGCAACAAGGTCCTGGAGCTTGCCGCGCTTGAATTCCGAAGTGAAGGCCACTCGAAGCATGTCGGTATACGTCGGGTCGTATAGATCGTCGTTCACATCCTTGAGCCACGAGAGCTTCGGGAAGAATTCGGACTCGGCGAATGTCTTGTCGGCGTTTCTTATTCGCGAAAAGAACTCCGGGGCGACGGCGAGGTGGCAGAAATAGTCGATGGCCTTACGGAGAAGATTGCCCCCATAGCTCTCGTTGGCTGCGATCTTCGACATGGCAAAATCCGCCTGATTGAGCGGCGTCCCGGCGGAGTTCACGCGGATAAAAATCTCGGTGACCGTCACAATGTCGAGATCTTCGGCGAGTTCGATAATGCCAAGGTGGTTATTGATAATCTTGCCAAGTTTTTGCAGGATCTTGCCCACCTGCCTGCGATCAGCAGCGGGGTTTTTGGCAACATAGTTTTCGGTGAGTTCGATCAGATCTGCATCGGCTGTAAACACAGCAGCAATGTCCGGTAGCCACGCTACATCCTTGGCGATAGCTGGATTGCTGACCTCGAACTTCTCCTCGAGCGGATGGAACGCAATGCGGATACGGACGGTTTCGTAGTCTTTGGTGAGAACTTCGCGGCCCAGCAAACCCGCCATGAGGGCGGTTACGCGTTGCTGTCCATCAATCAGGATGCGTTTGCCGGCCGAGAGAGTGCCGTCCTTAAGCTTTACCGTAGGATTTCGCCATGCAATGAGGTAGCCAATCGGAAATCCCGCGTAGAGAGAATCTAGGAGGTTCCGCACCTTCGTCGGTTCCCACACGAAGGGACGTTGAATCTCGGGTATGGCAATCTCGCCTGTTTTCACCCACGCGAGGAGTACGTCGATGGGCTGCGGAGTAACGGAATAACGTTGAGTGGACATACCTACACTTTACCTCCCTTCATCAGGCCATCCAGCAGTCCTTCGGCTTCCTTCTCGATGGCGATGATGTCGGCGCTGATCTCCTCCAGCGTGCGTAATGGCTGCGGCTTGTAAAAGTGACGTGTGAAGCTGATCTCGTAGCCTATCTTGGTCGCGTCTTCCTTGATCCACGCGTCGGGCGTGTAAGGCAGTACCTCGCGGCGGATGAAAGCCTCGATACCACCGTCTTCGAGGAGCGGCACCTGCTCGGTGTCGCGAAGGTCGGAGTCGGGCTCGTACTCGATGACCGCGGGCTTGCCGTCCATGGTCGTCTCGAACAGGCCGCGCAGCGGGTCGGCCTTGGCCTTGCCGGGCTTGTGCACCTTGGCGATGACGGGCGGCGCGGTCTCGACGCGCCAGCTGACGGCCTTGAGGATCTGCTTCAGGTCGGCGGCGGGGAGCTTGATGCCAGCTTGGTTGAGCGCCTCGTCCACGCGATCCCGAAATAGGTTGTGGTCCTCAAACAGCGAGTCGCCCATCGCCCCGCGAAGCTTCATTGCGAGCTCGATCAGTCGGCCGTCACGCTCCCAAGTCTTCGGGTCGAGCAGCTTCTTGCGTTTCCTTTCGGGCAGTACCTTCTTGGCGCCCCCCGACTCTTCGTCGTCTGCATCTTCCTCGTCGTTGCCCCATTCGCCCAGGCGCTTCTCCAGCGCAGCGGAGACCTTGGCGTAGCGGGTAAAAAGGGCGTCGCCGAACTCGTCAAAGAGCGTCGCGCGAATGTCCTCGTCACCCGAGGTGAAGCGAAGTGTCTCGATGGCCTTGAGCGTGAGCTGGCTGTGCAGCCGGAGCGGACGCTCGACCGTGACCTTCCAATAGCCGAAGGCTGCATTGGGGAAGATCTTTGATTCTGGGGTCTCCTTAAAATCTAAGAAGGTACGGCTGATGCGGTCGATGTCCTCGCGCGAGAGTTCACAGTTCTTCTTGCCGAGGTTTTTGCGCAGCGGCTTGAACCACTGAGTGGCGTCGATGAGCTGCACCTGGCGTTTGCGGTGCACGGGCTTCCTGTTCGACAGTACCCAGACGTAGGTGGCGATGCCAGTGTTGTAGAAGAGGTTGAGCGGTAGGGCGACGATAGCCTCGAGCCAGTCGTTTTCTATCAACCACCGGCGGATGTTGCTTTCTCCCTGACCTGCGTCACCGGTGAAGAGCGACGAACCGTTGTGGACCTCGGCGATGCGGCTGCCGAGCGCCGATCTATCGTTCATCTTCGACGCCATATTGGCCAGAAAGAGCATCTGCCCGTCGCTGGAGCGGGTGACGAGCGACAGCTCCTCGCCCTGGTGCATGACCTTGAAGCGCGGGTCGCGCATGCCGTCCTTGCCGCCCATCGCCTCAAGGTCCTTCTTCCAGCTCTTGCCGTAGGGCGGGTTGGCAAGCATGAAGTCGAACTCTTGTGCCGGGAACGCATCGTGCGAGAGCGTGGACCATTCCGCGCCGCCGACGATATGGTCGGCACTCTCGCCTTCGCCCTTCAGCAACATGTCGGCCTTGCAGACCGCGTAGGTTTCGGGGTTGATCTCCTGGCCGTACAGCAGGCACTTGACCTGCTGGCCGCGCTTGTCGCCGATGTCGGTAAGCGTCTCCTCAGCGACTGTGAGCATGCCGCCCGTGCCGCAGGCACAGTCATAGAGCAGGTAGGTGCCGGACTTGATCTCGTCCTCGATCGGCAGGAACACGAGATTTGCCATCAGCCGCACCGCGTCGCGCGGCGTCCAGTGCTCGCCCGCTTCTTCGTTGTTCTCCTCGTTGAACCTGCGGACCAGTTCCTCGAAGACTGTGCCCATCGAGTGGTTGTCGATGCCAGCCGGCGAGAGGTCGATGTCGGGATCTAAGAACTTGTTGATCAGCGTGCCGATCGCATCGGCCTTCGACAACGTCTGGAGCTGGTTGCGGAACTTGAAGTTGTCGAGAATATCCTGGACGTTGGGGGAGAAGCCGTTCAGGTAGTCCTCGAAGTCTGCCAGAAGTTGCTGCTGGCTGCTACGGGACTTGAGGTCGCGCAGCGTGAACTTCGAGGTGTTGTAGAAAGCCTGCCCCGCAGCGTCGCACAGGGCGGCGCGCTGCGCGGTGATGCGCGCCTCGTCGAGCATCCTTTTTGTCTCGATCACCTTCCTCTTGGTCGGTTCGAGCACCGCATCCATGCGCCGGATGACGCACATCGGCAGGATGACGTCAGGGTACTTGCCTCGCTTGAAGAGGTCGCGCAGGACATCATCGGCGATGCCCCAGATGAAAGAGACAATCTTGTTGTGGGTAGCTTGGTCCATGCTCAGGCGACTCCAGATCCGCACATGACTCGGGCACGCAGGATCTCATTGCCGGCCCATGGACGAACGAATTGCTGCTCCTTGAGCGGGTTGTTGTGGAAGGTGTCGCCGAGCGCGATGTCGCTGAGCGGATTGAGGATCTGGCCCATTCGCTGATCGTCGAGTCCGGGACGGGCGAAGTCTTTCGCCAATACGCCCTTAAGCGGGGGATTGTCGTGCTCGATCGCGGCCATCGCGTCATCCACTAGCGTGCCGATAGTGGAGTGCGGAGTGCTGGCGCTCAGGTGTTTCCAGCGCGTCTCCTTCTGTACCCAGAAGATGCCTTGCGGCGCGGTACTCGTTGCGGTCTTCGGGTGTGCTCCTTCAGCCTCTTGCGCAGCGAGCTCGGCGTGCTTGGCCTCGAAGCCGAGGTTTGCCGTGGTGTCGTTCTTGACCTTCTTTGTTCGTGCCATGGGGTTTCACTTCGATCGCGTAGGTCTACCGGATCGGCGTCTGGGCCGTACGCTGCCCCGCTTGAGCCGAGGTTTCTTTTCACCGCCGAGCTGTTGAAGCAACTGGCGCGTCGTCAGGATTCGAGTCTTGCCGAAGTCGCCGAGGGATAGGAGGTCATGCTTGTCGCCGGTGACGAGAACATCGGCATCGCCCGCCTGTGCCATCGCCAGCAAGAAGTTATCGGCTGGATCCTGTGATCGATCGACGGACGGGAGCTTGGGTACGGTTACCGCGACCCGTCGCAGTTCGTTAAGCATTGCGCCGGCGGCAGCGGGCTCGATGAAAGATTTGACTCGCGGGTAGCGCGTGACGCGCCGAAACTCTTCGAGTTGCTCTTCGCAGGTGACTAGCACGAATCGTTTCTCGCGCCAGGCCTGATAGAGCCGGTCGGGCAATCCTCCGGGAGTAATCAAAGCGCTGCAGAGGATGTTGGTGTCGAGAACCACCCTCATCGGCGCGCCGTGGCAAAGCGCTCCGCACGCACCGACTGCAGGGCCTCATTGATCGCGGCTTCGATCTGCGCGGCCGGCGCTTTGGCATTGCGGGCCTTGGTCTGCGCCACGGTCTGGTCGAGCACGCGCCAGCGCACCGCCTCCTCGACGAACTTCGCGAGATCGCCTTTCTTCATGCCGCGTTGCGCGAGGAACGTGCGCACCGCCACGTCGGTATCCTTCGATACCCTTACAGTCCACCGCACCGGTTCATCCATCCTGCGTACCCCTTTCTGCGTCTAGACGTCAAAGCGTCATTGTAGGCTTTCTTCCGCGGGGCCGACACCCAGCGCGAGTTCGGTAATATTGAGTGAGTCGGAGCCGATGCGCTTGGTAACGCGGGCATCGCGCGATGATGGAGGGCGCCGACCCAACGTAGCGAAAACGTAGCGTTCGGTGCGTTTTTGTGCGCTTTTATGCCACTTTTCAGAGAGGGCGGGCCTGCTAAGTGGTTGATAAATAAAGATCTACAATTTCACCTTCTCGACTTCGAACCAGGTGGTCGGGAGTTCGAATCTCTCCGGGCGCGCCATCTAATTTGAAGACAATCAATCACCTGCGATCTTCTCTCTCAACTGACACGTCGTCGAAGCCAGGTGGTTGCGGGGGAATTGCGGGACTCCGTGGCGCACACTTTCTCGGCCGCCTCGATCAAGTTGCCGAGTTCGGCACGGGAGTAGTGCGTCGTAATGCGACCACTCCTGTGGCCCAAAAGATCCTGGCGATCCTCGAAGCTCACACCTGCCGCTCTCAGGCGCCGGCCGAAGGTGTGTTTGAGATCATGGACCCTGACTCGCCGGAACCCTTTGGCGGCTTCGACGCCGTGACGCGCTTGCCACTCCTCCGCTGCCCTGACCCGGGCTCGTTTCCAGCCTGTATTGTTCATGCTGTTCAGGCACTGCAGCGTTGAGCCCAGCCCACGACGAGTCACGAACACGTACTCCGGATGCACACCACGCTGGCTCTCGACAACCGATTTCGCGATGCGGTTCAGAACGACCAGACGTTCATCGCCGTTTTTGACTCGCACACCGGGGATGATGAAGACCGACGTACTGAGTTCGGGCACCGGCACCTCATCGTCCCAGCGCAACCCGCAGACCTCCTTCTCCCGTAGTCCCGTGTTCACTTTGAACAGCGCCATACGCGCCAGGTGATCCGGTAGCTGCTGGAAGAGGATGGCCTGTTCTTCATCTGAGAGTGGGTAGGGTGCGCGGGCATCGGTGACCGGAAACAGCCTAATCTTCGGGGCTGTCTCAAGCCAAGTGATGCCCGTCTGGTCCATCCAGTCCGAAGCGGCCAGATTCAAGATACGACGCACGACACCGAGTGCGATGTTGATCGTCTTGGTCTTGACTCCATCCTTTCGGCGCTGGCCAATGAACTCCTGCAGGCTCGCCATATGCACCTGCGTCAGTTCGAATCCGCCAATGAACGGATCGAGCTGCTTGATGTGCATGGCATCATCCATGATACGTTTCTTGTGCGCGTAGTCCTGCAAGAATTTCGTCGCTGCCGCCCGGAAAGTGCGCGGCTCGCGTCGCCCGTACAGTTGTGCCTCGCGCAGCTCGATCAGCCGCTTCGCGAGATACTCCTGTGCTTGCCGTAGGTCGCCAGTTCCAGTGCTTTCGCAAAGGCGTGTGCCTCGGAATTGCTTGTCGACATGCCAAACCTCACCGCGTTTTGTGAGCCCTGACGTTCCTCTGTTTCCCATAATGGCTTTCTCCTCGTGGATAGGGCCACCGGGACACCGTTGCGGCGCTTATATTCCTCGGCGGCGAGATCCATTTCAAGTCGATCGAAGGCGCGGCCCTGTACGCCAAT
>VFSW01006466.1_pt1 | contig 17226 bp, 13 predicted proteins | sample 5358111 | NCBI WGS metagenome assembly VFSW01 (sample SAMN11554181, study PRJNA540505) | mine drainage metagenome | isolation source: sediment from site ElyBrook_90M | place: USA: Ely Copper Mine, Vershire, VT | collected 2017
CCTCCTCCATTCGCGCGAGCCATCGCGAAGGAGCGATTCGACCAAGGGCGGCACCGGCTCCCCCACGCGCACCATCGCGAGAGCGATCCAGCGCCGCGCCTCCTCGTCCTCTTCGCGCGGGAGCGCCCGCCGGAGCGCCGCCGCCGTCGCCGCAGCGTGCAACGAAAAGCAGACTTCGGCGGCCTTCCGCCGCACGACCACCTCGGCGTCGTCGAGCAGCGAGGCGACGTCGAATGCCGCATCCACTTCGCCCTGCATCCCGCGGCGTAGCGCCTCCGGCAGCGCGGGCCCGCCCGCCGCTTCGTAGCGACCGTGGTCTCGTTCGATGCCACGGAGCATCGCGCGAAGCTCCGAGAACCGTGCGGGAGCCGCAGTCGCCAGGTCGTGACGCTCGCCGGGGTCGTCCTTCGGGCGATAGAGGGCGCACGCCGCGGCGCTCCGCTCGCAGACGAGCCTGTCGCCACCCGCGGCAGCGAGCGCGTAGTCGTCGGTCTCGGCGAACGCCCTCCCGTCGTCGCGAGCCTTCGCGTCGCCCGAGAGCACGGCGCCGAGGTCCCGCCCGCGGACACGTGGAGGGCGAGGGATGCCGAGCGCCGACAGAGCGGTGGGCAAGAGATCGATCGTCTGCACGACCGTGTTCACACGCGTCCCTGCTTCCACGCCGGGGCCGGCCACCACGAGCGGCACCCGCACTTGCTCCTCGTACACCGTGGTCCCGTGATACCGCCCGCCGTGCTCGCCGAACTCCTCCCCGTGGTCCGCCGTGACGATGACGGCCGCCCCCGGCCTTCGCGCCTGAACGAGGCGAACGATACGCCCAACTCCCTCGTCCGCCTCCGCAACCTCGCTGTCGTAGGCATCGACGTCCTGGCTCGCCCCGGCCTCGCCTCCGAAGACGTGCTCCGGATGCACGACATAAGGCTCGTGCGGCTCGAAGAAGTGCACCCACAGAAAGAGCGGAACGCCGGGGGGCGCCCGGTCGAGGTACTCGGCGACCTGGCGCTCGCGCAGCGCCGGGCCCCCGAACTCGACCTTCGCGTACTCGAAGCCCAGGTGCTCCTCTTCGAAGCGAACGAAGCGGTTCCCGTCGATGAAGAACACCGCGGGCGGATAGAACGCGGCCGTCCTCCACCCGTAGCGCCGCAGATCCTCGGCCCAGGTCTCGGAGTCCTCCCCCATCCCGAGCGCAAGGAGCGGCCGGAGGTACTTGCCCGTCATCATCGAGGTGATCGAGTACGACGTGTGCGGCGTCGGGCAGTACGCCGCCTCGAAGATGGCGCCTCGCTGCGCGATTGCGTCGATGTTCGGTGTAGTGGGGCGAGCATAACCGTAGGCGCTCACGTGGTCTGCGCGGAGAGCGTCGACGGTCAGCAGCACGATGTCGTGCCCGCTCCAGTCGAGCGACCGCGCCACCTCGCCGGGCTCGCTTACCCTCTCTTCGCCGACGGCCGCCGCCTGCGCCGGCCGCCACCGCATCGCCACCGCCACGGCAGCCCCCAGGAACGGCGCCCGCTCGACGAGGGCGAGACGGAGGTTCGCCAGACGATCGAGCTCGCGCGCCGCGCTGGAGTACGCTGCCGCGCATCCGGCGACACCCGCCACTGCACACCACGGAAGGGCGCGAGACATCGCCGAGGGTACGCGCCCCGAGCCCGCGCGCACCCCCATGGCCACGAGCGCGACCCCGACCAGCGACGCGGCCATCGCCGCAATGTGGAAAGCTGGGTAAAGACGCGGCAGGCTGGGTTCGTCGGCAAACCCCAAACCGACCGCCATGGCCAGACCCAGCGCCGACAGCACCACCGGCTGACGCGCGAGGCTCGTGGTTCGCGGCATGACCCATGCTGCGAGAGCCGCTCCAGCAAGGGAAAGGGCTAGGACGAACGGCCCGCGTACCCATGCGCTCGCGAAGTGACGCCCGAACGACAGCCCGATTCCCAGAGCCACGCCCGCGCTCGCTCCGACCGACGCCAGCCCAAACCGCGCCGTGCGCGCTCCTCCCGTCGCACGCGCCGCCAGCCGCCACAGCGCGGCCACGCCCCCCGCCGCAGGCGAGAGCAGGACGAGCGCCATCGGCACCACGAGCTTGCGTGCGAGCGCCACCTCCCAGACGCCCGAGAACTGCTCCGGCCACGCCACCGAGACGACGACGACCTCCGCGAGCAGCGCTGCGGCCCACCCCGCTTCGACCGTCGCGGCGTCCGCCAGCAGCGCCGCTGCTCCTCCCCTTCGGTGCTCAGGGGCGCGCAAATCGGGGTCGCGCTCGAGGACCGACCGCACGTCGCTGTCGATACGTTCGATACATGAGGGAAAGCAAGTGGGGGCGTGTCCCCTCCCCCTTTGCCGAGCGCTCGACGGCCATCGGCGCAGCACCCTATCATAACGAGGGACGTCGAAAAGCACCCCTCTTGCCTTAAGCTCGTGCGGCGATGGGGTTCGTCGCGAGCGTGACCGGGCCATGGGGGCTCCTCCCGGCGGCGCTGCCGCTTGCATGGATCGTCATGGCTCGGCTCGGCGCGCTGGCGTTCGGCGACGCATCCGCCGGCGACAGGGCTATCGGCGGAGCGACGCTCACGCTCGGCGCGTTCGTGGCCGGCCTCCGGCTGATGGGCATCGCGTCGGCGCTTGCGCCCGCGCCGATGCTGGCCGTCCTTGCGGCGCTGGCATGCGGCCTCGTCGCCTTCCGACCTCGCCTCCGTCTCTCCCTCTCCTGGCGCAGCGCCGCGACCGCGGACTCCGCGGGGCCGTTGATGGTCTGCGCGACCGCCCTAATCATCGTGATCGTCGCCGCCAGGTGGTTGCCCGTCTGGCAATGGGACGCTCTCGGATACCACCTTCCGTTCGTCCAATTCGTCCTCCAGGCGGCATCGCTCGATGGACTGCCTCGAGACGTCCCGTACTTGTCGACGTATCCGCACGACATCGAACTTTGCTTCGTCGCGTTCCGCGCGATGCTGCCAGACGATCGTCTCGTCGAGCTTGGTCACGTACCTTTCGGCCTGCTCGGCGCAGCGGCGGCGGCGGCTCTGGCACGACGCGCCGGTGCTCGCGCCGATCATGCGGCGATCGCCGGCGCGCTGTGGCTCACGCTCCCCGCCGTATTTCTACAGCTTCCGACGAACTACATCGACGTCGCGAGCGCCGCCCTCCTGCTCCTCGCCGTCTACTGGGTATTGGCGGAGCCGACCCCGCGTGGCATGGCGTGCGCCGGGGTGGCTCTCGGGCTGTATTTGGGCTCCAAGCCGAACGCGCCTCCGGCGACTGCGCTGCTCCTCGCGTTGCTCGCTTGGCGCGCGACGCGAGCGGGCACGTGGCTCGGGTGGCTGTGTGTGGCCGTGGTTCTGACGTTTGCGTTCGGGGCCGAGTCGTACGTCGACAATCTCATTCGGCATCACAATCCGATCTGGCCGATTCGCCTCCCGATGTGGCCCATCCGGGTCGGCCCCGACGTATGGACGCTGCCGGGGAAAAACTGGATCGGTCAGCTGCTCGCCGCGGGCGCGGCAGCCCCGCGCGTTCACGGGCCGCTGCCGTGGAGGATCCTCGTGTCGTGGACGTCGCTCGACGCGCCCCCCGTGTTCGACATGCGGTTCGGAGGACTGGGGCCCGTCTTTCTCGTCGCCCTCGCCGCTGCCCTTTTCCGCGTCGTCCGCGACCGCTCATGGACCTATTTCGTCGTGGCTCTGGCCACCCTTGCATCTCCCGACCCCGCCGAGGCGCGCTACGTACTCGCCTTTCCGGCGCTCGTCCTGGCGCTGTCGGCCAGCTCGCGCGAGCTTCTGAAGCGGAAGGCTCGCGCCGCCGCCGTCGAGGTGCTCACCGCATGCGCCGCGTGGAACGTCGTTTACGCCACGCCGGGCCTCGCCGGCGACGGGCCGCCGCTCGCGGAGTACGCGCACATGCCCGACGTTCAGCGCGTACGCGCCGGCGGCGCCGACGGACCCCCGACCCGCATCGTCGACGCGCGCGAGCGGCTGCGGCCGGGACAGGCCGCGGCCTACGACGCGACCTTCGACCTGCCCTATCTGGCGTGGACCCCCGATCTGTCCACGCGCGTCGTGCGCATTCCGGACGATGCCACTCCTCGTGAAGTCGCCCGCCTCGTCCACGAGGAGGACGTGCACCTGCTGCTGGTCGGCGACGACGAGGCTGCCGGCATCTGGGCGCGTACCCGGCCGACGCCGTTTGTGCCACTGTTCGCCCTCCCAGGTTGCAAGATCGGCCGATGCACCGCCTACTTCCTACCGTAGCCGTCGCCGCCTCCGGGCTGGCGATCGCGCTGACGATTGCTTCGTCCGCAGGCGCTGCTGCTCCTACCGGGCCGGACTCCGGATCGTGTTCGTCCGTCGAGAGCGATCTCGCGCATACGCGTGCGGCGCTCGACAGCGCGCAAGAAGATGCGGAACGCGCGCACGACCAGCAGCAGATGTGCACGAACGATCTGGCCTCGACGACGCAATCGCTCCGACAGGCCGAGAGCGCGGCCAACGCGTGCGGCCAGGCGAAGTTGCACCAGTGCTCGGCGACTTCCGGCGCTATCGAGGATATTCTCCGCGAGCGGCTCCCGGATGCCTCGCAGGAAGCGTGCATTTCCGCCGACCAGCACGCCCGGCTGGCGGCGTTGCTTCGGAGCTGGTACGCGGCCCGGTCCACGCTCGGGCAGCTCGGGGCCTATGCCGACGGCGAGGTGGACAGAATCGGTGTGTTGCCAGGAGGGGCGACCGCCCTCGATCGCCTCGTACAGAGCATCGCGGCCGGAGAGCACGACGCGCCGCTGTCGTACCGTCGGCTGCTCGTCGAAGCGATGCACCTGGTGGCACCGGCTGCTTGGCGCAGCATTCGCCACCGTGCCCGAGGTTCGACGGCGATCGACTCGTGGTTCACCGGCCGCGAGCCGCTCGATTCCTCGGTAGTCGACGAGGCGCAGCGGGCATCGCAAGCGGTGACGGGGCCGGCAGGGCCTCCTCTCTCGGCCGCGCTGCACCTGGTGCAAGTCTACGAACTGCTCGCACGCTGCACCGACTCTCCGTCGGCTGCGTCGTGCCCGAGAGCGCTGGAACTCCAGAGGCTCCTGGAGTCCACCGGGCCGCTCGTCCTGCGGCGGCGCATGCAGGACATCTGGGCCACCGATTGCGCGAATGCGTCGCCCCGTGCCGTTCTCGGGTGGATCTCGGACTTTCCGTCGCCGCACGTCGCCGAGGCGGCCGACTACGAAGAGGTCACCCGCACGACGTACGACAAGCTGTTCTCGTGCTACTTGGGCAACGTCGCGGCCGGCGACTCGTTCGGGACCTGGCTCGAGAGCAGGCTCCCGGACGCCAAAAACTCGACCAGCTACCAGTTGGCGCGACTCGATGCGATCCGCGCGTTTCGAAAGGCCGGAGGCAGCGAAGACGTATGCGCGCGAGCGGTTCGTGCGATGCAGCACATGCCGATGCCGTCGTCCTGCGCGCCGCTGGATCCGCCGGCGCGGTCTGCGCTCGAAGCCTGGACGGCCATGGCAGCCGACGTACAAGAGCACGCCGACACCCCCGTGCGCGTCTGCCGGGAGTACGCGCGGCTCTCCTGGGACGGCGAGCGTGCCCGCATCGCCGGGTCGTTCGCACGTCCTCCATCGCTCGACGACATGATCGCCGTCGATGTGCAAGCGCCGCAGACCCCCATGGCGCGCCTGCGGTCCTTGTGTGCAGAGAGAAGCGGAACGCCCGACGAGTTCCCCGAGGGCCTGCGGACCCTCGGTGCGATCGCCCGCGGGTTCGGGGATGCCACCGCCATGGCGCCATGGCGCATCGACCCGCGGTCGCAGTTGCCCTTCGAGCTCACGCGCTTCGAGCACGCCAAGACGACTCGGGCGTGGATCGAGCACCTGGCGCGGCGCGAGTCGGGGTGCAGCGTCTTGGAGCTCGGCGATGCGCGTTGCAAGGAGTGCCCGACGCTTCCCGCCGGTACGGCATACGACTGTTTTTTGGCCAACCAGCTCGAGACGGCTTGGCTGCGCCGTACGCGTCTGCTGGGCGCCTCCCTCCTATCGGTCGCGTTCTCGGTGGTGCTCATCGGTTGGGGGCGCCGGATGCGCGCCGCGCGAAAACAGTTCGCCGGCTGGGCGCGCGAGACCTCGCACCACGTCCGAGACCTGGGCCTGTCGGTTCGCCTCGATGTGTGGCGACACCTGGTGCCTTCACGAAACGAGGTGCTCTTGATCGATCTGCCTCGAGAGGGCGCCTGGGAGCGGTGGGGGGCGCGCATCGGGGTTCTTCGTGTGCCGTCGGGGCCGCGCCTGACCGGTAGCGACGTCGATCGTGCCGCGCAGCTTGCGCACCGCGTGGGCGCCGCAGCGGCGATCCTCGTGCACGACGAAGACTGCTCGCCCGATCTTTCCGCCATCCGCGCCCTTCTCGAGTGGGCGGCGCGAGGCAGGCGCGCCGTGCACGTCGTCACTCTCTCGCAAGAGCGGCTGCGCTGGACCAAGAGCTCGCGCGACGTACTCGATCTCGTGGAGGACACCAGCCTGCGCGGCGACCCTTTCGAGCTGCGAGGGCGAATCACGTCTTCAAGCCAGTTCTTCGATCGAGAGCGCTTGGTTTCCGGTCTGCTCGCCGCGGCGCAGGCGGGTCGCTGGCAGGTCATCACGGGGCTGCGACGGTTCGGAAAGTCGTCCCTGTCGCTCGAGGTCGCCCGCCGGCTGCCGGGGCCGTCGGCCTATGTGGATTTGGCGGCGTTCCATCACGAGATCGGGTCGATGGGAGACCCGGGCCGCGCGGCCGACGCGATCTTGCACTACGCGTGCACGCGTCTCCACGAATCGGCGCAAGCGCGCTACGGCACCGCGGACATTGCGCCGCCGATCGCGCAAGCAGCTCGCATCGACGCAGGGGCACTGGCAGGTTGGTTTCATGCGTTCTCGAGCGCCTGCCGCCTCCGTGCCGGCGGACGGCAACCGCCCATGCTCATCGTGCTCGACGAGATCGAGCAGGCCCTCGCCGTCGGCCCGGATCGGATCCGCCACGCGATCGATACGCTCGCCGTCGCAATCGGACGCCTCAAGGGGGCGCTGGGCGAGACCTCCGAAGGGGGCTCTCCGGTCGGCTTGTTCCTATGCAGTACGCCCCACTCGCTGCTCTGGGCTCCGCTCGGGGCCCTGGCTGGACAGTCGATCATGGCAAGCTTCCCCAGCGTGTGCGTTCCGTGCCTCGGCTCGGACGCCGCCGCCTCGATGATGAAGAGCCTCGCGCTGCGCCAGGGGATCCGCTTCGGCGAGGCGGCGCTGGAACGAATCGTGGCGGAATCTCAAGGCGTGCCGCTCCTTTTGAGGCGCATCGGGTCTTCGGTGCTCGAGCGCTACGACGCCGAGCGCGCGCGCCACGGCGGGCTCGGCGCGGTCGACATCGGCATCGAGGGCGCCCGCGAAGCGCTCGCGCGAGAGACTCGCGCGGGCTCGCCCCTGCGCGTGTGGATCGAATCGGAGATCTGCGATCGCTCGTCGGCGGCGGGCGCGGTGCTGCGGCACCTCGCGCGCGAACCGCACGTCGACGTGCGCGCGCTGCGTCAGACGGCCGAGAGCGTGATCGCGCGGGACTTCGCGGAGACCGGAATCGATCGCACGCTTTCCGACGAGGAGGTCGCCCGGCGCACCGAGGAGGCAGCCGAAGTCATCCTGCGCCTGCTCGGAGAGAGCGGCCTGCTCGCCTCGATCGGCGACCTGACCTCGCCCGAAGCCTACGCGCTGCCCGACGGCCTGATCCGGCGCGTTCTGTGCTCGCGCTCGAACGTCAGCGCGTCCCCCAACGTTCATCCCGAACCGTGAGAAGCGCCCAGGGGAGTGTCCATTGCAGCGCCAGCACGCTGAACACGGCGTAGAGAACGCCATATACGAAGCGCAGACTGCGTTCGATGCGCAGGTAATAGAGCGCGGTGCACAGCGCGCCGAGCAGCAAGGCGGTCGACCCCTGCAGTAGCGTTCGCGCGTCGCTTCCGAACACGAACGGCAGCTCCACGAGCCCCCAGAAGACCATCACGAGGCGTAGGTTGGAGACGACGAAGTGCACGACCGGCAAGGCCAAGTTCTGGCGCCGCCAGCGTGTGAACATGAACGTCGCGAAGCTGAACCCCTCGACGATGTAGCTTCGATCCCAGCGCACCAGCATGCGGGTCATCTGCCGGTACGTCGTCGGCGCCAGCGTGTGGACCACCGCCGTGCGCTGGTAGACCGTATCGTAGCCCTGCCGCAGGACGATGTTCGTGAGCGCCTGGTCCTCGCCATGGTGGACCGGCCTTCCGAGGAAGGTCTGGCGCATCCACGCGTCGAGGTGCGGAGCGACGAGGGATCGACGAAACGCCGACAGCGCCCCCGGGCAGCAAGATACGCATCGGTACACCGATTGCGCGGCGCGCCCGAAGTCGAACGCGAGCGCGTACTGCACCTCGAGCATGCGGCTGATGGTCGTGTCGCGGTTCAGCACTGCGACCTGCCCCGCCACCGCGCCGATCGTCGGATCGACCAAAAAGGGCGTCACCATCTCGTGGATCGTGCGAGGGTCGATGACGCTGTCGGAGTCGATTGTGACGACGATCTCGCCCGTCGCCGCCCGGAAGCCGGCTTCGAGCGCGGCGCGCTTGCCCCGGTTGCCCGCGAAGCGCACCAGCTTGACGAGCCCGGGATGCTCGCGCCGCACCCGCTGCATGTGAAAAAACGTATCGTCGCGAGAACCGTCGTCGACGACGATGATCTGAAGCGACTCCTTCGGGTATTCGCATCGAGCGACCGACCGAATGCTGCGCTCGACCATCGGTCCCTCGTTGAAGGCGGGGATGACGACGCTCACTTTGGGCCACACGGCGCCGGCGGGGCGCTCGAATGGGCGGTATCGCAGCCAGAGCACCGCCTGCAGACCGATGTAGATCGACTGGGCGACGACGATGATTCCGATCGGGTGCGCCGCATTGGCCAGCAGCCAGTCGCTCAAGGCGAGAAGTCCGCGCGTGCCGAGCTTGCCCGTGGCAAAGAGCATCCAGAAGAGGCTTGCCACGGCTCCGAGCAGTGGGGAGACGCCTACAATCGAGAAAAGCACCCGTCCGGCGAAGGTTTGCCTGACGCATCCGATCGTTGTCATCGCATGCCTTCCCGGTCCAAGTGTACGACGATGTCGAGGGCCTTCGACTGCGTCGCTCCGAAGCTTCATCCGAAGCTGATTTCGAGCACTTCGTAGGTGCGCTCTCCACCGGGCATCCGCATTTTGACCTCGTCGCCCACCTGCTTGCCGATGAGCGACCTGGCGAGCGGGCTCGTGATGCTGATGCTGCCCTTCGCCAGGTTCGACTCGTCCGCTCCAAGGATCCGGTAGACGACCTCTTCTCCCGTGTCCGCATTGGCGAGCTTGACGGTCGCCCCGAACGCCACGTGGTCGCCCGCGAGTTTCGTCGGGTCGATCACTTCTGCGCGGGCGAGCTTGTCTTCGATCTCCTTGATCCGGCCCTCGATGAACGACTGCCGGTCTCGCGCCGCGTGGTACTCCGCGTTCTCGCTCAAGTCGCCGTGCTCGCGCGCGGTCGCGATGGCGACGATGATGGCCGGGCGCTCGACGCTCTTGAGCTGGATGAGCTCTTCCCTGAGCTTGGCCGCCCCACCGGGGGTGATCGGGTTTTTCTGCATCACGGGGCGCGGTTTTAGCACGAGTCGCCTAACCTTCCTGCGCGCCATGGCCATCGTCGGGCACCATCCAGAGACCGGGTTTAGGATCGAAGTCGAGCGAGGGCGCGGCAGTGGGCCACCGTGGCGCTACGAAGGGCACTGCGTCACGCCGAGCGCGCGATTCGTCGTGGTCGCCACGGTGGCGGCCGACGGGGTCGTCGTGGTGGAGCTCGCGGAGGGCGCCCCGTTCGCTCTCGGCGAAAAGACGCGCCTGCTCCTCCGCGCGGCGTGGAAGCACGCGCTCGAAGAGGACGGCGAGCCGCCGCACCGCATCGTGCGCTGGCGGCCCGACCGGTGAGGGGTTAGCGTGCGCCCGCTGCCCATGCGACACGCCGCGCTCGCTTTGTGCGTCATGTCGGCTGCATGCGCGGTCGCGTTCCTCGCGGCCTGCGAGAACGAGCCGCCGCATACGGTCCTCAATTACGCAGAGAACGCCAAGCGCGCGTACGAGAACGCGATGAAGACGTTCGACGCGCACAACTGGCTGGAAGCGCAGTCGCTCATGCGCGAGGTCAAGCGCAAGTACAGCTACTCGAAGTATGCGCGCCTGGCCGAGCTCCGCATCGCCGACGCCGACTTCGAACAGGAGAAGTACCCGGAGGCGACGCGCGAGTACAAAGACTTCATCCACGCTCATCGGGCCGAGGCCGAGGAGATCGAATACGCCCGGTCGAAGATCGCCGAGGCATCGTACGCGGAGATCCCCGAGTCCTTTTTCATGCCCGCGGCGGAGGAGCGCGATCAGGCGGCCGTCGTCGACGCCTACAAGGAGATGAAGAGCTTCATCGCCGACTATGCGGACGGAAAACAGACGCCGCACGTCCGCGAGATGCTCGCGACCATCACGGCTCGCCTCGTCCGTCATGAGCTTTACGTCGCGCGCTTTTACCTGCACAAGGACAACTTCGACGCCGCGGTGGCCCGGATCCAGTACGCCCTCAAGAACTACGGCACGGCCCTCGGCGGGCCCCATGGGGCCGACCCGACTGCAGGCCTCGAAGCCGAGGCGCTGCTGCTCCTCGGGACGACCTACCTCCAGATGCACGATTGGCGCGGCGCGCGGCAGGCGTTCGAGGCGATTGTGCGAAACTACGAGACGAGCCCCCTCGCCGAGCAAGCGCGCAACTATCTCGCGAAGATGACCCAGAGCGGGACCTGATCGTCCGGCGCGCGGAAGTCCCGATGTCGCCCCCTTCGCTCGCCAAGCGCGCCGTCTCCGAGCTCGTCGGCACCGCGCTTCTCCTCGCGACGGTGGTCGGCTCGGGGATCATGGCCCAGAGCCTCGCCGGCGGAAACGTCGCGATCGCGCTGCTCGCGAACACAATCGCTACAGACGGCGGGCGCCTTCGCGGGAGTCGGCCTGGCCACCAAGATCCTCGCCATCGCCCACGTCATGTTCAAGGAGCCGGCGCTCTTTTTCGCCTCCCGGCATGAGCGGTCCGGGGCGTCGCAGCTCGTCGCCGAGTTCGTCGCCACGTTCGGATTGCTCGCCGTTATCTGGGGATGGCTTCGACGGCGCTCTTCCGATGGCTCGTCCCTGCGCTGCCTCGATACGCTGGGCGCGTGATGGGTCGAATCCCCGAGGAACGCTCGACCTGAAGGACCGGCATGCCGTGAAGACCGTCCTTTTCGCCTGCGTCCACAACGCCGGCCGCTCGCAGATGGCGGCGGCCTGGTTCAACGCCCTGGCCGATCGTTCCAAGGCGAGGGCGATCTCGGCCGGGACCGCTCCGGGGCCGCACGTCCATCCCGAGGTGCGCAGGGCGATGCAAGAGGTCGGGATCGATCTCGACGGGATCGCGCCGCAGAAGCTGACCGATTCGCTCGCCGAGACCGCGTCGATCTTGATCACGATGGGTTGCGGCGAGGCCTGCCCTGCCATCCCCGGGATCCGCCGGATGGACTGGCCTCTCGAGGATCCCAAGGGCAAATCGATCGAGCGCGTCCGCGAGATCCGCGACGACGTCAAGGGTCGGGTCCTCGCGCTGCTGCGCGAGCAAGGCTGGGGCGACGGAGTAGCGAGAACGGGGGAAACGCCGACCGGCGGCGCCTCATGTGTGCTACTTTGCAGGACGTTCCAGGCCCGGGCCCCGGCGCGTCGCGAAATGGCCGAAACCCTCTCGACCGCCCCCTCCGGCGTCCCCTCGCCGCACACGGTCCTCGTCGTCGACGACGAGAAGAACATCCGTCGCACGCTCCAGCTCGTGCTCGAGGGCGTCGGCTACCGGGTGCTCGGCGCGGAGACGGCCTCGCAGGCGCTCGCCATCCTGGCTAGCCCCGAGACGCCGGTGGACCTCGTAATCCTCGACGTGAAGCTCCCGGACATGAGCGGCCTGGACGCGCTCGCGAAGCTCCGCGGCGACGAGGCCACGCGGGACCTTCCGATCATCGTGATCAGCGGCCACGCGACGGTGGACGACGCGGTGCAGGCCATCAAGCTCGGAGCGAGCGACTTCTTCGAGAAGCCGCTCGCCCGGGAGCGCGTCCTCGTCAGCGTGCACAACGTGCTGCACGCGGCCATCCCCGCACGCGAGCTCGCGCGCGTGACCGAGCAGCAGGTCCGGCGTTACGAGATGATCGGGCGGAGCACGCCGATGCAGCGCCTCTTCCACGAGATCGAGAAGGTCGCCCCGACGAAGGCGAGCGTGCTCGTGACCGGCGAGAGTGGCACGGGAAAGGAGCTCATTGCGCGGGCGATCCACCGTCTTTCTCCCCGGGCCGGGGCGCCGTTCGTGAAGGTCAACTGCGCGGCGATCCCGCGCGAGCTCATCGAGAGCGAGCTTTTCGGGCACGAGCGAGGGGCGTTCACGGGCGCCCAGCAACGAAGGCGCGGCCTCTTCGAACAGGCCCATGGGGGAACTCTCTTCCTCGACGAGATCGGCGACATGGAGGTGGTGGCCCAGGCGAAGGTGCTGAGGGCGGTGCAGTCTGGGGAGATCTCCCGCGTGGGCAGCGAGCACATCATTCACGTCGACGTCCGCGTCCTCGCCGCCACGAACAAGGACCTCGGGCGCGCCGTCGAACAGGGGACCTTCCGGGAGGATCTTTACTTCCGCCTCGCCGTCTTCCCCATCCGCAGCCCTGCCCTGCGCGAGCGCGTCGAGGACGTCGCGCTGCTCGCCGAGGCGTTCATGGAGCAGTTCGCCCGCGAGAACGGCGTGCGGCCGAAGCCGATGGACGCCGAGGTCTTCACCGCGCTGGCTTCTCGCAAGTGGCCGGGCAACGTGAGGGAGCTGAAGAACGTGGTCGAGCGGTCGGCGATCCTCTCGGGTGATCGCGTGACGATCGCCGACCTTCCGGAGGACCCCCATCAGAGCCCCTTCGAGGAGGAGCCCGACGCCCACCCGCCAGACGCGGCGCCCACGCCCGAGCCGCTGGACGACGACGCCACGCCCCCCGTGGTCCCCTCCGCCCGCTCCGGCGGGCGCCCGCAGACGCTGCGCGAGCACCGCGAAAGGTCGGAGCGCCAGTACATCGTCGACCCGCTGAAGATGACCGGGTGGAACATCTCGCGCACCGCGATCCTGCTCGGCGTCGAGCGGACGAACCTTCACAAGAAGATCCGCGCCTACGCGATCAAGCGCGGGGAGTGAAGCGTCCTGTCAGTCGTTGTCGGCGCCATACGTCAGCGCGTGCGCGTACGGGATCCCCGAGGGCAGAGCCTCTTCGCTCGGGGCGTCTACGAGCTCTTTGTAGTTGCAGGCCTCCACCATCTGGCGCGCCCGGGGCTCGTCGACCCAATCGAGGACCGTGCCGAAGAAACTGTCGTAGCCCTGGTGCAGCCAGTAACGCTTGCCGGCCTCCGCGTGGAACGTCACCTGGCCGAAGTCGGCATCCGAATCGGTACGGCTCGAGACGATGCGGTGGGGGCCGGGCTCTGCGAGATAGCAGAAGTAGCTCTCGCCTTTCGTCGCGCCGACGAGCGTGGAATCGTCGTGCACGACGAACGTGACGCCGAGGCCCCAGTGCGACGGGCGCACCACGCACACGGTGGCGGCGTGCGTCGACGACGGGCCGAACGCCGCGATCGGCGCCTCGTTGGGCTCGAGAAGCGTGTACGTCGCGCACCCGCCGACGGCGAGAGGAGCAGCGAGGCAAGCCATGAAACCAGAAGCGCTTTTGAATCGGAACTTCATCGTGAACACCCCTGTGACTCTTGCGGGTGCAACGCGTGTACCTTGGTCGGAAGGCTCCATCGATGATCCGTTTCCGGAAGCGATCCCTGCGCGAACAGCGCATGCTGGGCGAAGGCGAGCTCGAGTTCTTTTCCACGGGCAAAGCTCCGTGCATCGTCGCGTTCCACGGCTTCGGCGGTACGGCCTCGGAGCTCAGGCCGCTGCTCGATCGCGTCGCGCAGGCAGGCTTCGCCGTGGATGCGGCGCTCTTGCCGGGGCATGGGCGGCGCGTGGAAGATCTGCAGGCCACGACGTTCGCGATGTGGATCGATGCGGCACGCGCGCGACTCCGCACGGCGCTCGCCGACCACGGGCGGGCCGTGCTCCTGGGGTTCTCGATGGGCGGCCTCGTCGCGACCGAGCTCGCGGGCGAGCAGCCGGAGGGTCTGGCGGGGCTGGTCGTGCTCGGCAACGCGCTCACCCTCGGGGCGCTGACCAGCGTTCCGCTCGGCGTTCTTTCTTTTTTGGGCGTCCCGCTGCCGGACGCCTACCTCCTCAAGCCTCGCCCGGGCGATCTCTCTGACAAGGCCGCGATGAAGACGCTGGTCACGTACGACCGCCATCCCATTCGGGCCGCCATGGAGGTCTACCGAGCGGGTTCGCGCGTCCGCGCGGTCGTCGGGCGCGTGCGATGCCCTACCCTCATCCTGCACGGGCGTCGCGACATCGTCTGCTCGTGGCGGAATGCGACGTGGATGGCCCGTCGCCTTGGGACGCACGACGTCCGCGTCCGCATCTTCGAACGGAGCGCACACGTCATCGCGTGCGACCTCGAGCGCGACGAGGTCGCCGACGAGACGGTGTCCTTCTTGAGCCGGATGGCGTAGCGCCTCTCAGATGCGCCCCGTCGACCCGAGCCCGCCCGCGCCGCGGACCGTGCCTCCGAGCTCCGGCACGAGCACGAGCTCCGCGCGCGCGACGGGCACGATGACGAGCTGCGCGATGCGCTCGAGGGGCGAAACGGTCACCGTCGCGTCGCTCAGGTTCACGAGGAGCACCTGCACCTCGCCTCGGTAGTCGCTGTCGATGGTGCCCGGGGCGTTGAGGACGGTGAGGCCCGTGCGCCATGCGAGGCCTGAGCGCGGCCTCACCTGCCCTTCGTAGCTCCTCGGGATGGCGACCATGAGCCCCGCGGGGATGCGCGCGCGAGAGAGAGGCGCGACGACGACGGGCGCAGCAACGGCGGCGTGGAGATCCATGCCGGCGGCGCCGTCCGTCTGGTACCGCGGGAGCGGGACCTCTACCGGCCCCACACGCGATACCTGGATGCGTAAATCGGGAAGCATGATGGGGCCATGCTACCGCGGCAGCGCGGCTTGACGCGCCCGTCTCGACTGGTACTCCCCGAGGGGACCCGCCCCATGCCTTCCTCCGCCCGCGAGCTCGTCGTCATCCTCGACTTCGGCTCGCAGTACACCCAGCTCATCGCGCGCCGCATCCGCGAGCAGCGCGTGTACTGCGAGATTCAGCCGTGCACTCTCCCCTTCGAAGAGCTCGCGCGAAGGGCACCACGCGCCGTCGTCCTCTCCGGCGGCCCGGCGAGCGTCTACGGCGCCGGCGCGCCGACCGTCGACGACCGCGTCTTCGGCCTGGGCGTCCCCGTGCTCGGCATCTGCTACGGCCTCCAGCTCATCGCTCATCACCTCGGAGGCAAGGTCGAACCCGCGAAAGAGCGCGAGTACGGGCACGCGCGGGTCGTAGTCGAGAAACCGGAGGGCATCTTCCACCGCTTCGCCAAGCGCGAAGCGCTCGACGTCTGGATGTCGCACGGCGACCGGATCGCATCGCTCCCGCCGGGATTTCAGACGATCGGCGTGAGCGGCAACACGCCCTTCTGCGCCGTCGGAAACACCGAGAGGCGCATCTACGGCGTGCAGTTTCACCCGGAAGTCGTCCATACGCCGCGAGGAGCGGACGTGCTCGCGGCCTTCCTCTTCGACGTCGCGGGCCTCTCGCCGACGTGGACGCCGGGGGCCTTCACCGAGGAGGCCGTCGCGAAGGTACGCGCGACCGTGGGCGCCGAGGATCACGTCCTCTGCGGGCTCTCGGGCGGGGTCGACTCCTCGGTCGCCGCCGTTCTCTGCCACAAGGCGCTCGGGGAGCGTTTGACGTGCATCTTCGTCGACAACGGCCTGCTTCGCGCGGGCGAAGCCGAACAGGTCGTGGCGACCTTCCGGCAGAATTTTCATCTTCAGCTCGTCGCGGTCGACGCGCGCGCGCGTTTCCACTCGGCGCTGGCGGGCGAGGGGGACCCGGAGAAGAAGCGCAAGGCGATCGGCCGAGTCTTCGTCGAGGTGTTCGAGGACGAGGCGCGCAAGGTGCGCGGCGCGAAATGGCTCGTCCAGGGCACGCTCTACCCGGATGTCATCGAGAGCGTCTCGTTCAAGGGGCCGAGCGCGGTCATCAAGAGCCACCACAACGTCGGCGGTCTGCCGGAGAAGATGCATCTCGGGCTCATCGAACCCCTCCGCGAGCTCTTCAAGGACGAGGTGCGCGCCGCCGGCGAGGAGCTCGGCATGCCGCGCGATTTGCTCTGGAGACACCCGTTCCCCGGCCCTGGGCTGGCCGTGCGGTGCCTCGGCGAGGTCACCGAGAAGCGGCTCGCCGTGCTCCAGGCCGCCGATGCCATCGTGGCCGACGAGATCCGTGCGGCGGGACTTTACGACGACGTGTGGCAAGCTTTCGCCGTGCTGCTCCCCGTGCGAAGCGTCGGCGTCATGGGCGACGAGCGGACGTACGAGGAGGCATGCGCGGTGCGGGCGGTGCGGTCGGTCGACGGCATGACGGCTGACTGGGCCAAGCTTCCGTACGAGGTGCTCGGTCGCATTTCGAACCGGATCTGCAACGAGGTGCGTGGCATCAACCGCGTCGTATACGACATCACGAGCAAGCCGCCCGGGACGATCGAATGGGAGTGAGGCCATGAAGAGGGTCGCGACCGCTCTCGTGGCCGTGCTGCTGGGCGCGTGCACCCCCGCTCAGCCCCCCGTCGTTCCGACGATTTCGCTCCGGATGAAGGGAACGCCTGGCGACGCGGCCGTCATCGTCGACGACGAGTCGATCGGCCAGCTCGACTTCGTGGAGGCGCACGGGGTCGCCCTGCCGCCGGGGGTCCATCACGTGACGGTGAAGGCGGAGGGATACTTCCCGTGGGACCGCGAGGTGGAGGCGAAGCCCGGCTCGGGGCCGATCCGCCTCGACGTCGCGCTCGTGGCGGTGCCCGACTGACGTAGAGCGATTTCCCCTTCGTTGCCGATTCGTGACATTCCTCGTTCGAGGGGCAACGACCCCCTTCGACGTCGCCGAGACCACAAGCCAATCCCGCGGGCGCACAGGCTGACTCCGAGGGCCTTCCGAATTTCC
>VFSW01006467.1_pt1 | contig 17225 bp, 9 predicted proteins | sample 5358111 | NCBI WGS metagenome assembly VFSW01 (sample SAMN11554181, study PRJNA540505) | mine drainage metagenome | isolation source: sediment from site ElyBrook_90M | place: USA: Ely Copper Mine, Vershire, VT | collected 2017
CGGGCGGGGGGTCGATCGACAATATCGCAAACTTTTTTGCAGCACGTGGGCAAAAAGTGGGTGGATTGAAGGTTGGGCGACCCAAACTGGAGGTTCCAGAGGCGGTTGGGAAGACGGGTTTGAAGCAGGGAACGCGGGTTCGTCACCCGAAGTATGGTGAAGGAACCGTCTTTCGTCGCGAAGGCGATGGGGATGACGCGAAGATTACAGTACAATTTCAACAGCACGGCGTGAAGAAGCTGGTGGAGAAGTTTGCCCAGTTGGAGCGCCTGTAACAGTTCCGAAAAATCGCACTTATAGAAAGATTGGCAACCGAACCATGGCAAATACCAAGAGCATCACCGATGTCCAGGAGCGCAAGAAGGTAAAGCGCGCAGCACGCAAGGCAGCAGCACCGAAGGCACCTCGCACGGGCGCACGCGGCGAGAACAAGGCCAAGATCAAGAAGGCTGCGCTGGGCAAGAGCAAGCGCTAACAACTGACTTGTTCCGCAGCGCTGGAGAGCCGTCAGGCGTCTTCGGCACTGCGGAACAAGTGCAGCGCATATTTCTGTTGTGCCCGTGCAGTCTGTGGGCGATAGTACGCAGTAGGACTTCCCCGAAACAATCCATTGTTTGAGGTAAGCGCACTGGCCAGGCAGATTTTTGCACGAAAATCGATCGACAAGCTGATTCACGAATCGGAGCTGCCGGAGAACGCGCTGAAGAAGACGCTGGGCCCGGTGAGCCTTACTGCGCTTGGCGTTGGCGCGGTGATTGGGTCAGGGATCTTTACCGTGATCGGCACGGCGATCGCTGGCGAGAAGTTCGATACCACATCGATTATTCGTGCTCCGGTACTGGATTACCTGATTCACCACAGTGCATTGGCAGGCCGTCCGGGCGCAGGACCGGCGCTGGCGGTATCGCTCATGCTGGTGGCAGTTGTCTGCGGACTGACTGCGCTTTGCTATGCAGAGCTGGCCTCGATGATTCCGATTGCAGGTTCGGCCTACACCTATAGCTATGCGACGCTGGGCGAACTGGTGGCATGGATCATCGGCTGGGACCTGATTCTGGAGTATGCCGGCAGCAACATGGCAGTGTCGGTAGGTTTTGCGGCGCACATGGTGGATCTGCTGGACTGGTTTGGGTTTCATCCTTCGCTGCGGTGGATCTCGCCTGCCTATCTGCCAGCTGGCTTGCAGGACCTGCAAGGCCACGACCTGTATCTGCCGGGGTGGCACTTCGGCTTTGATTGGCCGGCGTTCCTGATTGTGATGCTGCTGACGGTGGTGCTGGTGCGCGGCATCCGCGAGTCGGCGGAGACGAACAACGTGATGGTGCTGCTGAAGCTGCTGGCCATTCTGTTGTTTATCTTTGCGGGCGCCCACTTTATCAAGCCGACCTACTACCACCCGTTCTCGCCAAATGGCTGGTCGGGCGTACTGACGGGCGGCTCGATCATCTTCTTTACCTATATTGGTTTCGACTCGGTATCGACGGCTGCGGAAGAGTGTCGCAATCCGCAGCGCGATGTACCGATCGGCATCATTGCCACGCTGATTATCTGCACGATTCTATACATTGGGGTTGCGGTGATTCTGACCGGGCTGGTGCCCTGGCAGAGCATGGTGGACGATGCCGCGCCGGTGGTGAATGCGCTGAAGAAGCTGTCGCTGCTGCCGGGCGGGCACAACCTGCGGTGGGTGCGACTGGCGGTACTGTTTGGCGCAATGATGGGGATGATCTCGTCGATCCTGGTGTTCCAACTGGGGCAGTCGCGGGTGTGGTTTGCGATGTCGCGGGACAAGCTGCTGCCGGGCTTCTTCGGCAAGGTGCATCCGCGGTTTCGGACGCCTGCGGTGGCGACCTGGGTGGCTGGTATCGTGGTGGGGATTCCGGCTGGGCTCTTTGATATCGGCACGCTGACCGATCTCTCGAATATCGGGACGCTGTTTGCGTTTGCGCTGGTCTCCATTGGCGTGATCGTGCTGCGGATACGGGAGCCGGAGCGCAGGCGTGGGTTCCGAGTACCGTTTGGGCCGGTGATTCCGGTGCTGAGCGTGGCGTTCTGCGTACTGCTGATGATGGGGCTGCCGATTATTACCTGGATGCGGTTCTTTATCTGGCTGGTGATCGGACTGCTGATCTACTTCTTCTACAGCCGCAAGCGCAGCGAGTTCTACAAGCCTGAGAGTTTGTAGGCCAGCCTACGCAGTTTCATTCCACAACAACAGACTCTGGAACGGCGGTGGCGCGGACAGGTAGCTCCACGACGACCGCAGCCCCGCGTGGATGCAGGTTGAAGGCGCGGATCTCGCCGCCATGTTCGCGGATGATACCGTAGCAGACGCTGAGACCGAGGCCGTTGCCTTCACCGGGTTCGCGGGTGGTGTAGAAGGGGTCAAAGACTCGTCCAGGCTCGGGAAATCCGGGGCCAGTATCGCTGACGATGACCTGCAGCGCGCGGGTATCGGAGCTGATCATGACGCGGATGGAGTGGTCTGGTGTGGACTCCTTAGCGACGGCCGTGTCACTAGCTTGCGCAGTGCTGATGGCCTGTGCGGCGTTGTTGAAGAGATGCTCGAGCACCTGGCGAAGGCGGTCGCGGTTACCAAGCACGGGGGGTATCTGGTCAGCAGCCTGCACGACGAGGTGCACGCCGCGGAGGCGGAGGGTATCGACGCAGTCGGCGGCCAGCTCCTGCACCAGCTCCGGCATGGCGACCGGTGCCTGGGTCTGGACTGCGGGCCGGCAAAAGTCGAGCAGGCTTTGTACGGTTTCGCGCATGCGCAAGGCTTCGCGAGCGATAGTGACGGCATCCTGGCGCACGCGCTCCTCTCCGGAGGTGGCGGCGATAAGTTCGGCATAGCCGAGTACGGCGGTCAGCGGATTGTTGAGTGCATGGGCGACACCGCCGGCGAGTTGACCGAGCCCAGCCAGCTTCTCCGTACGGAGCAGCCGATCAGCCAAGGCAGCGTTCTCCAGGGTGCGCGCCAGCTTGACGGCCAGAGCCTCCAGCGGGTTGACCAGATCCGTCGCGTTGGCCAGGTTGGTGCAGACGGCGAGCGCACCGACCATGCGGCCACCGGTGGTCCAGAGTGGCGCCGCGATGATCCGGCCTTGAGCTGGCGGCTTTGCCGGTCTGACCCGAGGCATCATGACTGGAGGTCGTGGCTCCTGCATGCTGCACGGAGGCAAGTCCAACACCAGACTTCTGGTTCCGATGGGAAGAAGGGAGCGGCCATCAGGGGCTGCGGGGTCAGGGTTTGCAATGGCCGCGCGCTCGGGGACCCGCTGGCCCCAGTGGATGAGTGCGTCAAGGGTGTGTTGGTCCATGGCGGTGCTGGCTGCCACGTAGATTCGGCCTTCGGGGTCACGTACCAGCAACGCGACCCGGGGGAATGCGCTCATCTCCGCGACGACCTTGCAGACACGGTCGCCGAGGACGTTTATCGCGCCGTCGTCGGGCATACGGGCGTCGAGCCGGGCGTAGGCCTCCAGCTCCAGCCGCACACGGCGGTCGCGCTGCCGGTCGTCCACGCGCAGCCGCATCTGCTGTACCAGCAGACGGATAGCGACGCCGCTGCAGAACAGTCCAGCGAGGCTGGCACGATGCTCCACAAGAAATTCGAAAATCTCACTTGCCCATGCCAGCATCGACCAATCTCCCTGTCCTGCGTCTATTCTTAGTAGGGTGCTGCGGCAGCCGTGGCCGCGCACGCCCAGAGACACAGGAGTGGATTTCCCATGAAACGACGCATCCCGCTGACTGCCAGCCTTGTTGCCCTGCTGCTTCTCTCGCTATCGGCAGAATCCCGGGCGGTGTGGGCTGGTGTTGCAAATCCAGCCAGTTCCGCTGCTGCCGCCGAGGACGCAGCCGGATTCGGCCCGCTGGATCCAACCCCACCCAGCGGTCTCACACCGCAGCAGATTATCGAGAAATTTGCGGCGCGTGAGTCCGTGTTCAACGACGCACGCAAGAACTACACCTTTCGTCAGTCGGTGAAGGTGGACACCATCTCCGACGATACGAACCGCCCGGACGGTGAGTACCAGCAGGTGACGGATATTCTGTTTGACCGCGATGGCAAGCGGGAAGAGCATGTGGTGTTCGCACCGCAGAACACGCTGGAACGGGTGATGATGTCGCCCGCAGACTTCAAGGATATTGAGCAGCGGCTGCCGTTTGTGCTGACCACCGAAGACCTGCCGCAGTATGACATCACCTACCTGGGACGACAGAAGGTGGATGAGTTGGACACGTACGTTTTTTCCGCCGGGCCGAAGACGCTGGAGAAGGGTAAGCGCTACTTCCAGGGCAGGGTGTGGGTGGACCAGCAGGACTTTCAGATTGTGCTGATCAACGGGAAGAACGTGCCCGACGACAAGCGTAAGGGTCACGAAGATCTGTCGCCGCCGTTCACGACCTACTACGAGCAGGTCGATGGCAAGTACTGGTTCCCGACGTACACCAAGGCGGAGGGCAACCTGCATTTCTCCGGTGGCAACGGGTACATGAGCCAGGACGTCCACCTGCGGACGGTGGTGAAGTACACCGACTACAAGCAGTACCGCGCGACCAGCAAGATCATCTATAACGGTCAGGATATTACCAATAACAAGGAGACCGGCGAGCCGACGACACCACCGGCCGCAGCACCAAAGTAGCTCAGTTCGGCAGTGTGGCATGGCTGTAACACTCAACAAGGAAGCCCCCGAATCGTCTTCGGGGGCTTCCTTGTTTTCGTGCGGTCGTACAGCCTGCGCGATGCAGAGTTGGTTATTTGTTACCGAAGTTGATCGAGAAGATGAACTCCCGGGGTGCGCCAGGATCGACGAGGGTATAGCCGCCAAAGCTGGTGCCGAAGTAGCCGCCGCTGGTGATGTACGCGGTCGGGTTATAGCGCTTGTTGAGCAGGTTTTCGAGCCCCACGGAGAGCTTGATGGGAGCATCAGCAAGACGGCCCGGAAGCAGGCGATTGATGTTCCCATCCATGTTGAAGTTGACGACACCATAGCCCGGAGTGGTCTGCTGCGTGGGCGCATTGGTGACGTTGCTGAAGAGATAGCGCTGGCCAACGTACTGCCACCACAGGCCGGGAGTGAGGACAAAGCGATGGCTATCGGTCTGGAAGGTGGTGGTCAGCCCCATGTTCGTGGTGTAACGGGGAGAGTTGGAGATGGGCAAACTACGGTAGTCGTTGGTGGAGCCGCTCGGTACGTAGTGGAGAAAGTAGTCATGCTGGATGATGGCGTTGCCATGCAACTGGAAGTAGTGCATGGGGGATTCGTCGAAGTTGATGGAGACACCGTTGAACATCGCCGAGGCGAGCGCGATCGTCGCGGGCAGCGCGAGGTTGGAGGTCTGGGTGATGACGGTCTCATCGGTGAGCTTGTCGCTGAAATAGGTTGCATCGAGCGAGCAGGTACCCATGATGGCCAGCGGGCATTTGCTGACGAGGAAACCAGCTTCCGTGTTCTGGCTACGAAGCGGCTTGAGGGTGGTGAGATCGACGCCAGTAGCGGGACGACCTGCACCAAAGGCGCTATCGGTGGGGTTCTCGAAGCTAATTGCGAAGTTGCCGTGGAAGGTCAGCCAGTCGGTTGTAACGTACTGCGCACCGACCGACGGGGAGAACTTCAGGAAGTTCTTGTGGGTGGCAGGCGAAAGATTTGGATCGTTAGCCGGGTTGGCATTGGGGAAGGTTGAGAGACCGATGTTGTAGAAGTGAGTGCGGAACAACTGCTCGGCTGCACCTGGCGTCACGATCAGCTTATCGTGGAAGAGGCTGATGCGATCTTGCAGGTAGAGGAACGCGTAGTCGTTATCGAGATGATCCTCATTGAAGAAGTTAGGGTTGGTGATGCTGGTGCCCTGGGATGGATTGAACAGGGAGACGGGGTTGTTATACCCGCCATGAATCCAGTATCCGCCGAAGCTGACGGTGTTGTGGGGCAACTGGAGCGAGAGATCGGTACGGTCTCCGATGGTGTTGGAGGCGGCGTCGTACCACTCATGCGAGTTGCCATACTGGGGGCCGTAGAAGTTCGTGACACGGTCGTGCAGGCGATAGCCGTGACGGAACCACTCCTCCGTGTTGAAGGTGAGCCGCGGTGAAAGAGCCAGGTTCAACTTGGTGTAGACAATATCGCTCTGGGTCTTGATGTGTTTGTACCAGAGGTCTTTTGCGAGTGAGGAGTAGAAGCCGCTGGACTGCTGACTATACAACTGGGCATTGGCCGGGACGGTGGAACCGGCACCAGCATCGACCCCGTACAGCCCCTGCGTAGTGACGATATCTCCGTTCTGGTTGACGTCGAGCAGGGGGATGAAGTTCGGGCGGAACTCCGTATTGCGTCCGTGATAGTAGCCAAAGCTCAAGCTGCCGTTGATGAAGTCGTGCTCGGCCTTGACGAAGGCAGAGTAACCGGAGGACGGTGCGTTGAAGGTGGGGATACCGGTGGTGCCTACGCGAAAGGTATCGTTGGAGGCGTAGCCGGATGCCAGCAGCATCGACCAGCCGCGGTAGAGCCCAGAGTTGGCGATGAAGTGAGTAAGGGTGGTGTTGTAGCTGCCATAGTCCGTACCAAAGGCGATGGTTGCGCCCGGGGTGCTCTTGGGCTGCACGGGGATGTAGTTGATGGTGCCACCGAGGCTGTCGAACCAGCGATTGGACGGTGCGCCCGGGCCGTAGTCGACGTTGATGTCGGAGATCATATCGGTGATGGGAATCTGGGTCGTCTGCCACTGACCGTTGTTCGCGATCATATTGTTCATCGGGATGCCATCAAAGAGAAAGCTGATGCCGTTCTTGAGCACGTCGCCGTTGACGCTGGACCAGCCGCCCTTGATACCGCGTACGACCACTTCGCTGCGGGCCGTTGCTGCTACACCGCCGTAACCGTACACAAAGACACCGGGAGCTGCCGTGAGCGCCTGCGCCGCACTGCCAAAGGGGCCGGCTACCCCTTCAATCTCTGCACGCGAGATCGTTGCCTGGGTGACCGAGGTCTCCGGAGAGCCTTCGGCGGTAACCGTGACCGACTGCGCTACGGAATTGGTACGGATCATTACCTGGAAGGCGAGCGATTGGCCATCGGCAAGATGAACAGCCTTCTGGTGATAGTCATTGAAGCCGTTCATGGTGATGGTGAGTTCATAGCTGCCTGGTTCTAGCCCGGTTAAATCGAAGGCGCCATCGGGGCCAGTGATGCTCTTGGTCACCACTCCGCTGGCCTCATTGGTGAGCACCACACGAGCGCCGGCGATACGCGTGCCGGACGGGTTTGCTGCACTGACATGCAAGCTTGCGGAACCTTGCGCGTATGCCAGATGTCCAGAAAACTGGAGCACGAGCATGAACACACAGAGAGATACGATCGAACGAACCAGCTTCATGTGGCCTCACAGGGATCAGTATGGGAAAACACTCTGTCGTCTTTGTTCCGGGCAACACGGTGCAGCAGCACACTGCGCACCTGCGCTGGCCCACGCCCTGAGGGGGCGTTTGATCGATACGACACGAGCACGTTCATGGTGAACTACGTTCGACCAACGCAAGTTGAATGCTGTATCAACAATTTGTGAATTGACGAGATCGCTGACGCATCGCAATGCGCGTGAGCGTTACGACACCTACCATGCGGATGCTCTGCATGGGACGGAACATCATGGAGACCAAGGCAGGGAGAGAAAACCCGCATGAGTTGCAGGCTTCAGTCAGGGGCGGATCATGCAACCACGAAGCGCAGGGGAGTCAATGCCGCCATCCAAGGGCAGGCACCGGTTTCCATCGCATTTGCACCGCTGCTGGGTTAGGCAGCAGTCTCCGACTCGAAGTAGAGATATTTGCGCCACGCGGCATCGGCACTGCCGATCATGCGCATGATGTGGCGCGAGGTGTGCAGGCTGAAGGGACGCGGCTCGCGCAGCAGCTTCATATCGGTGAGTTCGTGCAGCATCTGGTTGCCTTTGCGGCGATTGCAGTTGTGGCAACAGGCCACCAGATTCTCCCAGGTGGAGAGTCCACCACGCGAGCGCGGAATGACGTGGTCCAGCGTGAGTTCGGCAGCGGTGAGCACGACCTGGCAGTACTGGCAGGCGTTGCGATCGCGCAGCAGAATATTCTTGCGGCTGAGCGCACGCGTCTGATGTGGGATGCGGCGATACTCCAGCAGCCGAATGACGCTGGGCATCGCGACACGCATGCGGGCCGCGTGCAACATGGCTCCCTGCTCCTCTTCGGTGCGGGCCACACCCTTGAGCACGAGCACCAACGCGCGCTTGGCTCCGCAGATGTTGATGGGTTCGTAGCTGGCATTCAGCACCAGCACCGGAGTCTGCATGGCAGGCTGGCGAAAGGTACCTGCCCGTACTTCGGACTCCGTGACGGCCCGTGCTGCGCCCTTGGCCGCGCCGTGCTGCGAGCCGAATCCCGCGTGTCGATTGCCACTCAGTCGTTGCTTCCGCATCTTCCCCGTTTGCATCGCAAAGCCCTCCGGAATCTCAATCTCTTTCAGCACTAGATGGTTCGCCGTCTGGTGCTTGCTACTCGTCCACTCGCAGGTTCATCCGAGCGAGTCGCTCCAACGAGCGGTCATCTCTGTCTGCGCCCGTGCGAGGGTTGCAACCCAGACCTTGCTGGCCCCGGCACGAAGCAGGACGCGGGCGCACTCGCGTGCGGTGGCGCCAGTGGTGTAGATGTCGTCGATCAGCAGCACCTCGCAGCCGAGGATCGGTGCATCGGGCTGCACCGCAAACGCTCCCTGCAGATTGCGGCTGCGGCCTTTGGGAGTGAGCGCAAACTGGCTCTCCGTATCCCGGACCCGGCGCAGGGTGCCATGCGTAGCTCGCAGTATCCAGGTGGGCTGGCTAACGCTCAAGCGGGCCAGGGCCGCATCCGCCAGCAGTACCGCCTGGTTGTATCCGCGCTGCCGTTCTTTAGCTGGAAAGAGTGGCACTGCAATGACCAGCAACTCCTGCGCTGCGTCCGCGTGCAACATGGCAATGGCATTGGCCAGCATCGCCCCCAGCGGCTTGGCGATGCTGCGCACGCGCTCATACTTCAGCAGGTGAACCATCTCGCGCAGCTCATCCTGATAGACGCCATAGGCGACGGCGCGTTGGAAGCTGGGCCGTGTGTCCCAGCACTGGGCACAGAGCAGTTGCTCCACCGGCATCTGCTGGGCGACGCGCTCATCTTCCATGCCCAGAGCCTCACCGCAGCACCCGCACAGCATCATCGATTGTGGCTGGATTTGTGCGACGCAGGCATCGCAAACAGGAGAGAAATCAGCACGCAGCAGAGGCCCGCCACACGCCCTGCAGTCCGCAGGAAAAAATATTGTTGCCAGATCGTCCGCAAGCGCTCGCGCTACCCTGCCTACCCCAGAGCCCGATCTTCGCAGTGCATATACGACCGAACGACGTTCTACTTGCCCACCGGGATTGAACCCAGGCGGCCCACCGGGTGGAGACCCCGTGGCACTTCCGAGCGCATTGTCATTCAAGCATTCGCTGAAGACGCACCTCACTCGCCGGCGCTCCAGGTCGGTCGGACCGCGCCATGCCCGCAGTATATGCCCACTTGCGCCGTAAATGCCAATCAATTTCCCGTGGCAGGGCCTGCTCGGACGGCTATACTCCCTGCATGCGCCGCCTAACTCTTCTGCTCGCAACACTGTTCAGTACTCTGCCGCTGATGGCACAGACCCACCCGAGCCAGCAATCGATTCAGGTCTCCTTCCCGGCCAGCAAGTCCGCAAAGCCGCTGGACGGACGTGTGCTGTTTCTGCTCTCGACCGATGCCTCCGACGAGCCGCGCAACCAGATCAACGACACGCCTCGCACCCAGATTGTCTTTGGCACTACGGTCGACGGACTCGCCCCCGGGCAGCCTGTGACGATCAACGACCATGCCGCCGGCTACCCGTATCGGAGCCTCAGCGAGGTTCCGCCGGGCGACTACTTTGTCCAGGCGGTGCTTAACATCTACGAGACCTTCCACCGCGGTGACGGCACTACTGTCAAGCTCGCTCCTGACCGTGGCGAAGGCCAGCACTGGAACCTTGCCCCCGGCAATCTCTACTCCAAACCGGTGAAGCTGCACATCGGCCCGGGCAGCCCTGCGTTGCGGATCTCCCTGACCGAGACCATTCCGCCCATCGCGCCGGAGCCCGACACCAAGTACGTTCGCCACCTGAAGATTCAGTCCGCGCTGCTGACTAAATTCTGGGGCCGCCCGGTCTTCCTTACTGCCATCGTGCTGGTGCCGGAGGGCTTCGACGAGCACCCCCAGGCACACTATCCGCTGGCGATCTTTCACGATCACTTCGTCACCGGCTTCGACGACTTTCGCACCACGCCGCCGGACCCCGATCTGAAGCCTGACTACTCCGACCGCTTCCATCTCGCCGGCTACAACCGCATCCAGCAGCAGGAGGCCTACAAGACCTACCAGACCTGGATCGCCCCCGGAACGCCACGCATTCTTGTAGTGAAAATTCAACATGCCAATCCGTTCTACGACGACTCCTACGCGGTGAACTCGGCCAACGTTGGGCCCTATGGCGACGCGATTGAGACCGAGCTGATTCCCGCAGTGGAGAAGCAGTTCCGCGGCATCGGCCAGGGCTGGGCACGCTTTATGTACGGTGGCAGCACCGGCGGATGGGAGTCGCTGGCCGTGCAGATCTTCTACCCGGACCACTACAACGGAGCCTTCGTCGCCTGCCCTGATCCAGTCGACTTTCATGCCTACAGCACGACCGATCTCTACAACCAGAAGAACATCTTCTACCTGCCAGGAGCGCACAAGCAGATAGAGCAACCGGCGATGCGCAACTACCTGGGCCAGACGCTGATCTCGGTCCGCGACAACGTGGCCTACGAGGCTGCGCTGGGCGATCACGGACGCTCCGGCGAGCAGTTCGACATCTGGCAGGCGGTCTATTCGCCCGTGGGTCCGGATGGATATCCGCAGCCAATCTTTGATAAAGCCACCGGAGAGATCGATCACGCGACGGCTGCTTACTGGCGCGAGCACTACGATCTGAACGCCATTCTGCAACGCGACTGGGCTACGCTCGGACCAAAACTGCAGGGCAAGATTCACCTGTACGTCGGCTCCGACGATACCTACATGCTGAACAACGCGGTGTACCTGATGGAAGACTTCCTGAAGACGACCGGTACGCCGGGCCATGGCGTGGCCTACGAAGGCGAAGTGAAGTACGGACCTCGCGCCGAACACTGCTGGAACGGCGATCCCACACTGCCCAATGCCCTCAGCCGACTGCACTACAACACCATGTACCTGCCGAAGATCATGGAGCGCATCCTGAAGACAGCACCCGCGAACGCCGATATGAGCTGGAGGTACTGACCCGGTCCTGCTCGTTCAACAAACTCCGTCCCGCCAGGCCACAGCACACTTGCTCGCAGCCTCGCTGCGTTGTTTGCGGCGTGGTAAGCGCATGCGGCATATGCTTTTGAGCCAGATCAATATCACAACCGATTTCTTGCAGCTATCTGCTCGTTCATCATCCTTTAATCTCAGATTCAACTACGGAACATGACGGCTGCCTACCCTAAGTGGTAACAGCGCTGTCGTCGGGCCAGGATAGGTCCGCCCCTAATAACTTGACTAACCCCTTCGAGGCCAACATGACTCAACGTTTCAGACTCGCTTTGCGCTTGACTGCGCTCTGTCTCTGCCTTGCTCTCAGTGTGATGGGAGCCCAGGCGCAGCAGACCTTTGGCAGCATCCTTGGTACCGTGACCGACGCCGCGGGCAATGTACTGCCCAAAGCGGACGTCTCTCTGCTGAACCAGGACACCGGCCTGGAGCGCACCGCCGTGACCAGCAACTCCGGCGCCTATGCGTTCTACAATCTCGCCATCGGCACCTACACGCTGCGCGTGACCAATGCCGGATTCTCCGAGGCCAAGTTTCCAGGCATCCTCATTCAGGCTGACCGCACGGTTACGCTGAATGCACGCATGACGATTGGCTCGGTCAACTCCGTTGTCAGCGTGGAAGCCACTCCGCTGCTGAACGCCGTGGATACGACCAATGGCTACGTGCTCGACAGCAAGCAGATCGAAAACATCCCGCTGGCCACGGGCAGCTTTACGCAGCTTGCCGTGCTGGCCCCGGGCGTCTCCGCCGAACTGCTCTCCGGCACTGGAACGCAGACAGGCCTTGGCAATCAGCCGATCTGGGCGAACGGTCAGCGCGACACCTCCAACACCTTCCTGTTCAACGGTGTGGATACCAGCAACCTCTTCAACGGCAAATCCACCTCGCAGGTAGCCAGCGGTCGCGTCGTGCCCAACACGGGCGAAGGCTTCGGACCCGGCGGCTCCATTCTGACCGGCACCTCGGTCTACGATGCCATTGGCCAGGCCATCCCGACGCCCGCTCCGGAGACCATCCAGGAGATCCGCGTCAACACCTCCATGTACGACGCGCAGCAGGGCTCCACCAGCGGCGCACACATTGACATGAGCACCAAGGCCGGCACCAACGAGATCCACGGCAAGGCCTATCTCTACCGCGGAACCGACTGGCTGAATGCAGCACCGTTCTTCTACAAGCAGGATGGCATCGTCCCTGCTGTGCCGCAGTTGCACCGCTTCACCGCGGGAGCCACGGTTGGCGCACCGATCATCAAAGACAAGCTCTTCGGCTTTCTGGCGTACAACGCCATCCGCGTCTCCGACCAGTCATCGGGCATCTCCAACCTGGCCGTGATGCCGGGCCTTGGCTCGGACCGCAGCGCGCAGACGCTGGTCAACCTGCTGCAAACCAACTTCGGAACCAGCATCTCCACCGCGCAGATCGATCCAGCAGCCCTGGCGCTGTTCAACTTCAAGCTGCCCAATGGCCAGTACCTGATTCCTTCGGCACAGCGCGCCTTCACCGCGTTGACCAACGTCACCCTGCAGGGTCGTCCCTTCTTCGGAGCCGATCAGGCAGTTGCCAACCTGGACTGGAACGCAGCCAAACATGATGTCGTCTCCGCCAAGTACTTCTTCCAGCACGACCCCACCGTGGCGCCGTATACCAACTCTGCCACCGATGGTTTTGCGCAGCGCCTGGACTCCGGAGCCCACGTCGCTTCGCTGACCAACGCGCTGAACCTGACCCCGAACATCAACTGGACCCAGACCATTGGCTTCGTTCGCGAGAAGGCGTACTCCAACGACGATCAGGCACTGACGCCGTCGCAGGCCGGCATCAATCTGTTCGGCTCCAGCTTCTTTCCGGGCATCAACGTCCGCAATTTTTCCAGCTCGCAGGCAAACACTTCCATCAACATCGGTAACACCAGCACGTTCAACCGCACCGGCGTCTTCCAGAATCGTCTCGCTCCTTCGACGGACCTGATCCTGACTCTGGGCAAACATACTGTGACCACTGGTGTCAGCTACAGCTACACGCAGCTGAACATCCGCAACCGCCGCACCCAGTCCGCCAACCTCAACTTCAACAGCCTTGCCGACTTTCTGCAGGGCAAGTTGCGCAGCAACAGCTCACTCCTGTTAGGCGCCAGCAGCCGCTACTACCGGGCCAATCAGGTGGGATCGTACCTGCAGGACAAGTTCCAGATCACGCCGAGCCTCTCCTTGACCGCAGGCATCCGCTACGACTGGGATGGACCACTCACCGAGAAGTATGGCAACCTGTTCAACTTCGATCCCAGCCGCTACCAGTATGACGCGACCTCGGACACCATCACGAACAACGGCTTTATCATCGCAGGCAACAATAAGCTGTTCCCCACCGCCGGGGTCAGCAACTCCACGCTCAAGGGTCGGCAGTGGGGCTTTGCGCCACGGCTTGGCTTTGCGTACTCGCCTTCGATGTTCCATGACAAGGTGGTTGTGCGCGGCGGCGTTGGTCTCTACTACGATCGCGGCGAGTTGTTTACCTACCTCTCTCCCGGCGCGGGCAGCGGCATCAGCGGTCCGTTTGGCGTAACGCAGGAGCCGCCGTTTGTCGTTCCAGTCGCACCACCATCCGGTGCTACGCTGAGCAATCCCTTCGGCACGGTGGCTCCTACGCCCCCGACTGGAAATCCAGCGGACTTCAGCAAGTATCTGCCGAATAAAGCTGCCATCATCGGCGGCGCACAGACCTTCCCCTTTGGCGCATACGACATCAACAACAAGCTGCCCTACACGGAGAACTTTGCGTTCGACATCCAATGGCAGCCACGCAACAACCTGGCCATCGACCTGGGCTATGTCGGCAATCGCGGCCGTCATGGTGTGATTCCCGTGCCCTTCAACCAGCCGGAGATCGCAACGGCGTCGCACCCCGTGAATGGCGAGATCTACAGCTACGGCCAGCAGGCGACCGACACCAACGGCAACAACCTGACCACCGAGCCGTATAGCACCTACAACGGAGGCAACACCGATCTGCGTACTCCCTATCTGGGCTACTCGATCAACTCGGTCAGCTACAAGGCCGCTGGCGTCTCCGCCTACGATGCGCTGCAACTGCACGTGGAACAGCGTCTGACGCATGGTCTGCAGGTGGGCTTCTCCTACACCTGGTCGCACGCACTGGATGAGCAGTCTGGACTGGGGCTCTTCTATAACGGCAACAATGCGTTGAACCTCCGCGATGGTTACGCCTCTTCGGACTTCGATCGCACCCACACCACGAACTTCTTCTACACCTACGAATTCCCCAAGTTCGCTTCTGAGAACACGCTGCTGGGACGCTTCACCAACGGATGGCAGGTGAGCGGCATCACCGTGCTGCAGTCTGGCCAACCCTACTCCGTGGAAGACTACTCCGGCACCGTCGGCAGCATCTACTACGGCCCCGGTAACGACGGTATTACCAACCCGATCATTCCGCTGGCTGCAGGCTTTACGCCGAAGACGGCGAAGACCGGACACTCGGGTGGCTTTGTCGATGCTGCCGGCAACGGTCTGGCGCTGAACCCGGCTGCGTTCGGCATTCCGCTCATTCAACCCGGTCAGCAAGGTGTGCCCAACTGCGGCTTGTCCACCGCAGGCGCACAGGTCTGCGATATCTACGAGACCGGCTTCACGACCGGACAACGCAATATCTTCCGCCAGGCATTCCAGAAGCGCGCCGATATCTCGCTGATCAAGAACACCAAGATCAACGAGCGTATCAGCCTGCACTACAGCTTCGATATCTATAACCTGACCAATACGACCAGCTTCGACATACCCGGAAACTCGATCGCACTTGGTTTCTTCAACTATGCCGTACCCTACGATCCCACCCAGTCAACGGCTGCGAACCTGGGCAATCAGTACGCTCCGCTGACCCAGTCCAACAACCAGGGACTCGGTCAGGTTACAAACACCATCGGAGGTCCGCGCAACATACAGATGTCGCTGCACATCATCTACTAGCGGATCGTACAAACAACCACCAACAAATGAACGCTCAACTAGAGGTATGCCGGTAGTTTTGGCATACCTCTTTTGCTTTGCCCCGATACGACGGGCCGCCTGCAGACAGCAACTGAGATTCACGCGGCACTTGGTGCTGGTCGTGAACAAGTATCACCAAACTTCACCCCCGCCGCGCTGTGCTCTACAGGCGCAGCAGCCTCGTATCCGCGAAGCTACTGCACCATCTTCTTTTCGACGATCGGCACCCACTTCTCGCGGCCGCCAGCCTCCATGCCCTGTGCCACCGTCAGGGCCTTGGCGTAGTGGGTCATGGCATCCTGCTTGCGACCCGCCGCACTAAGCGCATCGCCCATCGCGATCTCCTCCCGCAGTCCGCCAGGGTTCAAGGCCTCCGCTGTCTGCGCCTCCTGCAGCGCTTCTGTCGTCTTGCCTGCCTTCAGCAGCACCGCGGTCTGCTGCGTATGGCTCAACGCTGCAGCCATCGGAATCGCAAACTCGCCATCGAAGACAAAGATGCCATCCTGAATAAATGCAGTCGGCTTCACCGAGCGAAAGGCCTCGTATGGGTTCAGTGCGGTTGATCCGAACTCGAACGAGTTCAGGTCGCCAGCGCTGATCAATACCGGCCCATGGATCACCGGGGGCACCACAATCTGCTCATCGGAGAACCACGAGTCCGGCGTGGGCAGCCGCTTGCACGGGATTCCATAGTCCGATGGCAAGACAAACGGCGCGACAAAGTACGCAATCCAGCAGTCCTTGATGCCATGCTGATCCACATAATTTTTGGTCGCCTTCAACTGCTGACCCCAATCCGTATTCGAGTCGGTCAAATACTTGTAGGTCTGCGTCGGCCCTCCCCACGCTTCGTTCGAGTACGCCATGTAGTTTGGGTACGCCATGGCCGACGAGCCAACATGCAGCAACAGCAGCGCTGCCACCGTCCAACCCCACGTTCGGTGACGCTGCACCAGGGTCCACGCACCGCCCGCAGCCAGCACAATCCCGAACACCCACAGCGGCAAAATATGCCGAGCACCAATATTCAAATGCGATGTCATTGCCGTCCACAGGTAGATCACCGGCGGCACCAACAGAAAAAATACCTCGCGGCGGAAGCGTAGCCGCCCCGACACAATCGCCCACCCACTCAGCACCAGCAGTACCAGAAACCCCAGTGTCGACTTGATGGTGAACAGTACCGGAAAGTAATACCACAGGCCATGCGCATACACTTTGCCGAAGAAGTAGCTCGGCATCCCATTGGCCATCGAGCGTACATCCGCCAGGCCATACAACCAGCTCTCCGGCAGAACATGTAACTTTGCAAGGAACAAAATACCATGCTGCTCTATTGGCTGCAGCGGCAGCACATACTCCGCCAGCGAGGGGTCCAGCTTCAGCCCTGCCGGTCGGGCCGCATAGCGAAACCCATAGAACGCCCACAACACCACGACGCCAATCAGCACTATTCCGGCCAGTGCACCGGCCATGCGCAGTGCCACTCGTCCACGGCCTTCGGAGCCTGCTCCTGACCCTCCCTGCTCATGCCAGCGAAACCATACCTCGCCCACAGCCAGGCACACCAGCATCGGCAGCAGCAACACCGCGGAGTGCTTCGCCGCCAGCGCCAGTCCCGCCGCCAGCCCCACCAGTGCCATGCGTGCCAGCGATGGCTGTTTGGCATAGCGATAGAAGGCATACACCGTCGCAAACATGCAGCAACTCAGCGCCATGTCCGTCGTCACATAGGCCCCATGCGCCAGCACATTCGGATCGAACACAAACAAGATCATCGCAATCAGGCCAGCCCCCAGCCCGAACATCTCCCG
>VFSW01006468.1_pt1 | contig 17225 bp, 16 predicted proteins | sample 5358111 | NCBI WGS metagenome assembly VFSW01 (sample SAMN11554181, study PRJNA540505) | mine drainage metagenome | isolation source: sediment from site ElyBrook_90M | place: USA: Ely Copper Mine, Vershire, VT | collected 2017
CTCCTGAAGGAGCTTGAGCTGTCCTAGGCCGAGCGCCGCTTGCACATCGGTATATTTGAAATTAAAGCCTATGGTGGGGTGGGCATCGTCGCCGCCGGTACCGCGCACCGGACGGCCCTGATCCTTGAGCGGCTTTAGAGCCGCATACAACTCGTCGCTGTTGGTCACAACCATGCCGCCCTGTCCGGTCGTGATGGTCTTTGCCGCCGAAAATGAGAAGCACCCAGCGTCACCCCATGTCCCCAGATATTTCCCGCGGTACTTGGAAAGAAAAGCTTCGGCCGCGTCTTCTACAACGAAGAGGTTATGCTCGCGAGCGATGCGGAGTATCTGCTCCATATCGGCCCCGCGCCCGGTCACATGCACCGGCACGACGGCCTTCGTTTTAGGCGTAATGGCCTTCTTGAAATGCTCCACGCTCATCGTCAGATTGCGGGGGTCTATGTCTACCAGGATCGGCTTTGCGCCCGTGAGCGTCACGGCATTCGCGGTCGCGATGAAGGTCGCGTCCGGGACAATGACCTCGTCGCCATGGCCGATGCCGAGCGCTTTAAGGGAAAGAAAGATAGCGACCGTGCCGCTTGTCGTCGCAATGGCATGCTTCACTCCCAAGAGTTCCGCTACCTCTTGTTCAAATCGGGTTGTCAGCTTCCCTTCATTGGCATAATTCGCCGCAAGTACTTGCTCAAGAAGTTCCTTCTCGAGAGGACTGCCTATCTGCGGCTCCCACCACGGGATTTTTTTATTCGGCATTCCCATATACTACTTGATAATCTTCGGCGTCGGGAGCGGCACAATCAGTTTCCCTTTATAACCCTTTTTCTTCATTATCTTGGCGAGTTCATCGCCGATATGCCAGGAGAGGATGACGAGATAGTCGGGCTGATCCTTGATAATCTTTTCCTCATCAACAACCGGTATGTGCGTACCGGGAGTGAACATGCCGATCTTCGGCGAGCCACGCTTCTCGCCCGTGTAATCCAAAATATCGTTTGTGATATTCATAAACCGCAGGAGCGTATTGGAGCGGCAGGAGCTGGTGAGCCCGGCGATGCTCGCACCCGACTTCTTAAGCTTCAGGAGTAACGACACAAGGTCATTCTTCGCCTGCATAATGCGCGCGGCAAACTTCTCATATGATTTGAAATCATAGAGGCCCGCTTTCTCCTCTTTGGCCATAAGCTCTTTCGCGCGGTTGGACATCGGGTGCTTGCCCTTCTTGGTGTAGACGCGGATGGAACCGCCGGCCGCAGAAATGCGCTCTGCGTCAATGATAGAGAGCCCGGCATTCTCAAACATTCTCTTGAGCGGCTTGAGGGCGTAGAAACGCAAGTGCTCGTGGTACACGGTATCAAACTCCACCTTCTCAATGATGTCCATCAGGTACTGCGACTCCGAGACGAACACGCCATCCTTCGCCAAAAGGTCTTTGATATTTTTTACGAGCGAGTCCGTATCGTTGATGTGGGCGAATACGTTCGTTGCTGTCACCACATCGGCCGGTCCATACTTCTTTACGATCTTCGCTACCGCCTCCTTGTTCAAGAATCCTTTGACGGTCGGGATACCGTTCTTGTTGGCCACATCCGCCGCGTCGGTCGGCTCTATACCAACCACGCGCATGCCTTTCGCCTTAAAAGGCACGAGGAGCGTACCGTCGTTCGAACCGATGTCCACGACCAGCGCACCCTTTTTCATATATCCCTCCTTGTCGAGAGTGTCGGCAAGTATCTGGAAGTTCCTGATAAGCATGTTGGTGAGCCCTGTCCGGTACGGGTAATCAAGCGGAAAGACTATTTCCGGCGGGACGACGTAATCGAGCTGTACGAGACCGCACATCTGGCAATACACCATATTGAGCGGGTAGGTCGCCTCCATTTCGTGGAGGCGGGCCTTGGTCAGGTACTCCTGCGGAACCGGATGATGTCCGAGTGAGAGGAATAATTTGAGGTCTTTATTTTTACAAATCTGGCACTCGGTAACGTGTCCGGTGTATTTCTCTTCTTTATTCTTCTTCATGTCTATAGGTTAATTGATTCTTGTAACGGCGAAAGATTGGCGAAGTATAGTACAGAATAAAATCCAACGAAAGCGCTTCAACTTTAGATATAACAAAAAGGAGCTTGGCAAAGTTACGTGCAAGCTCCTGTCGGGAATTAATCAAACCCCTTGAAATACTTCTTATCAATAATGACGAATTCCTTATCTCCTGCCTTAAATGAAGGTGGGGGATACGGTTCGTACGTCATTGCTCGAATGAAGCGCTTAATCTTCTCTCCATCCCAGCTCCAATCAATCTCTCCGTTGTTCGGAAGACCTTTGGGATAGTACGTCGCTTCTGCTTCATTTTGCGGCTTCGACGGTATTTCCTTACCAGAAAGCCACAGGTCCACAAAACGCCCGAAAAGAACAGTTCCTACTTTGGTAAACTTCTCGAAGAGAGTTCTACCAGTATCTTCGTCCTCTATGGGGTAGGCTTTCTGCATGATGATAGGTCCGCTATCCATACCCTCGTCAAGCCAATGGAGTGTAACTCCGGTCTCCTTTTCCCCGTTTACTAGAGCATGGACGGTAGAAAATCGTCCACGATATTTAGGAAGAAGAGCGGGATGAAGGTTTGAACATCCGAGTTTTGCGGCCTCAATGACTTCTTTGGGAATGAGTTGCGTACCACCAACATGGAAGATAATATTGGGAGCGCTCTTTTTAATCTTGGTTATAACCTCAGGGTCTTTAACCCGCGCTCCCACAAGAACCTCGATTCCCATCTTTCGAGCTTCCGCAGTCAAAGATTCATAAAACATTATCTTTTCCCCATCATCATCCGGTTCAGGAATAACAAAGAGAGGAGTAACACCCTTCTCAATCAGAAGCCGGAAACAATCAACCCCAAGTTGTCTACCGCCGATAAATATACAAGTATTCATTACATGCTTCCTTTTTCAATCATTGACCTATTGCATTATACCATCTATAGTACTTAATTGCTATGTCTCCTATTACCCTCTCCTACGTAACGTCCACAAAAAATAAGCTTCCGTATTTGAAAGATAGACTCTCTCTTCTTATCGCCCAGAAGCAAGGTGATGAGGAGATTCTTGTCGCTGATGGAGCAAGCACCGATGGAACGGTGGAGTACCTCGAGGAACTCAAAAGAGCAGGGAAAATCGATTATTTTGTCTCAGAACCAGATTATGGCGAATCAGAGGCTTTAAACAAGTTGTTTCTGGCGGCAAAAGGAAGTTTTATTACTCTCGTGACCGATGACGATGTCTTTGACTACTATGTAGTGCGGGCTTGCAAAGCGTTTATGCTTGCCCACCCATCAGCCGATATCATCAGTACCAACGGCGGCTTTTTTGGCCGCACCGAAGAGCCGCTTGAGCAAGATGCTCTTCAGCTTGTACGCGCTCTCGAATATGAGAAAGATTATATAGAATGGCAGCACACTCATCGGCCGTTCAACTTCTGCGGACTGGGGATTATATTTCGCCGTTCTTCGCTCCCTGTTCTCGGTCTGTGGAATCTCTCATTCCGGGCCGCAGATGCCGAATTCTCTTTTCGCACGACGGCCGGAAAAGCAAATGTGGCATGGTACACGGGGTATTCTTTCGTTAATGTGAGCAATCCTCAAAGTGTCAGTATTGTGTACAGAGAAAAAATAAAAAGTGAACTTGAAAGACTTAATAAGTTTTATCTAGATAAAAATCCGGAGCCATATATCTTGCAAAAGATTAAGGCACTTATAACGAAAGTAAAGATGGGGAGTTCGAAACGTTCTGAAGGCGCATTTGTCGCACGGTGGCCGCAAATAGCGGCAGTGGCAGAGAAATGGTTAGAGATAAAGAATGAGAAAGAAGGAAAATTTCTCTATAAAGAATGACTCAATCCTTTGACGGAATCTTTAATCTTTTTGCCGTCTACCAACGCAAGGTTGAACGACGCCTAACGGGGAAAATAACTCTGCGAACACGAGGGCGGTGGCGTGGTACTGTCCTGCTTTCCTACGTCACCCACCCGTTTGTCATCTCCCGCGACGAACTCACCCGAAGCCCGCATACCAACCCGTGGGAATGCCTTGATATCGCCGACATCCTGCTGGAACGAGGTTTCGATGTGGACATCATAGACTGGACGGACACGACGTTCTTGCCGAAAAAAGCATACGCGGCAATCATTGATGTAAATCACAATCTTGAGCGGCTATCGCCGTATCTGCCGAAGAAATGTGTGAGGATCTTTTACATCACCGGAGCGCATTGGGCGTATCAGAACGGAGCGGAGATGAAACGGCTGGAGGAATTGAAAGAACGGCGCGGGGTAATGCTTGCGGCACGCAGACAGGTCGCACCGTCGCGCAATATTGAATATGCCGATTACGCGACCTCGCTCGGTAATAGCTTCGCCAAAGAGACTTACGCATTTGCAGGAAAACCCATAACGCAAATTCCCCTGCTCTCGACCGTGACATTCCCCTCCCCCGAGCATAAGTCCTTCGACCGCATCCGTAAAAATTTCGTCTGGATAGGCGGAGGGGGCGCCGTGCACAAAGGATTGGACCGGGTGCTTGAATGCTTTGCCGCTCTGCCCGAGTACCATCTGACGGTATGTGGTCCTGTTGAGGCGGACAAAGATTTTTATGATTTTTATAAAAAAGAATTGACCGAACTGCCGAACATACAATTTGTCGGGCGGCTCGATGTCCGTGGCACACAATTTAAAGACATAGTTGATAATGCCGTCGGGTTAGTGTATGCGTCATGCTCAGAGGGACAGGCCGGAAGCGTTCTGGTCGGTCTCCATGCTGGCCTCATACCCATACTCACGCGTGAATCCGGCGTAGACGCGGAACCGTTCGGCATACGCCTCGCCACAGCATCCGTAGAAGAAATACTCGAGGCGGTGATGGCTGTATCGGAATTGCCGGCCGAGGAGCTCAAAAAGCGTTCTGTCGCGGCATGGGAATACGCCCGAGCCAATCACACGAGAGAGAATTTCAGGGAAAAATACTCGGCATTCATAGACGCTATACTCAAAGAAAGGAACTTATGAACGGGCCGCTTATTTCCGTCATCATCCCCGCCCACAACAACGAGAAGACCGTAGCTCGCGCCATTGATTCAATGCTCGCGCAAACGTATACACCTCTCGAAATTATCGTCGTGGACGACAACAGCACCGACAGTACAACGACCGTGGTGAAGAAATACGAAGAATCGCATACCAATGTACGACTGTATTCCCTGCCCTACGACGATCCGCACCGCGTAAATAAACGCGGGCGCAATGTGAACGCCGGGTATATGGCGCGGAACTATGGGCTTGAGCAGGCCGCGGGCGAATGGATAACCTTCCAGGATGCCGATGACGCGTCACTGCGAAATCGTATTGAGGCTGAACATGTCTTGGCAAAACGATTCGATGCAATTCATGTCTGTCTGCAGTGGCAACAGCTCACTGAAAACAGAATTGGGAAGGCATTTGATTTCGACAAAGCATTAGAGGAGGAACAGAACATAGTCATTGAGAGCGACGAAATCTGCCGACAAGCACGAGCAACGAAGGGTATCGCAATGGCGCTTCTGGGTCCGCTCCGAAAGTACGTACCGTTTGAAGTCAAAACGATGCGCTTCGTAAACAAACTCTTCTTCGGATCACTTGATTCCTACCCAGGTTCGGGCAATAGTCCCCTTTTCAAGAAAGAGGTTACGGACCGGGTGCGATTCCGCAATGTCGATGAGCGCGTATGGCCGTCATTCACCGGCAGGGGCGCCGACCGCGATTTCAACTTCCAAATCGCCGAGACATTCGGTAGAAGCGTTTCTTTTAAACTCCCGCTCTATCTCTGGGGTGTACAGCGGGGAAACGAGCTCGGTTACGATTTCAGTAAATACTTGGTAGAGTAAGCGGAAATGGACAAGTCTCTTCGCGGGAAACTGAAGAAAATAACTCCTCTTAAGCTCGCGTACATCGCCTACGCGGTACTGCGCAATAAACACGGGTTGCCGGCGAAGAGCAGAGCGCTCCGGGCATTTTTCAAAAGCTATCAGCAGTATCAGAGCCTTCCGGAAAATAAGAACTTCTCACTTGAAACTGCCGACCTCTATCCGCGCCTTTTTGATGATACCGAAGGCACTCCTGTTGATCCGGTCTATTTCTATCAGGACGCATGGCTCGCGAGAAAGATATTTGAGGCCAAGCCCGCACAGCACACCGACATCGGGTCGCATCTTCCGACGATCGGCATCATCTCGCAATTCGTGCCGACAACGATGGTGGACATCCGCCCGCCTGAAGTGATGCTCTTCGGGCTCTCATTCACGAAAGGAAGCATTCTCGGCCTGCCATTCAGAGATAACGAGCTATCGTCGTTGAGTTCCATTTGCGTTATTGAACACATCGGCCTTGGGCGCTACGGCGACCCGCTTGATACATTCGGTTCCGAAAAGGCGGTGAAGGAACTTGTGCGTGTTCTCGCCAACGGCGGCAATCTGTATATATCCGTCCCAATTGATTCGGCAAACCGAGTGTATTTCAACGCCCACCGCGCCTTCACCCGCGAATATGTCTTGGTCTTGTTCAAAACTCTTTCCCTCATTGAGGAGAAATATGTGTACGGAAGCAACCTATGTGATGCATACGATGCGACTAAAGGATTTGGTACTGGGTTATATCATTTCAAGAAATGAAAAAAATCGTTATCGTGCGAACCACCGGAGGGGAGCTCACCAACCAGCTCTGGAATTATGCGAGCATCTACGCATATTGCCTGGAACGCGGGTATGCTCTTGAGAATCCTGCTTTCTTTGAGTACGGGAATTACTTCACGATGCCGGCGCCGAATCTCTTTTTTAAACTCTTCTTCTTTCTGCCGTTTACTAATTACACGAAGCGCAAGCAATCATTCAAACGAAGGTTGTGGCGCAAACTCTATGAATACTACGCACGAGCGCTCCTTGCTCTTCATAAAGATTCGATACTTGTCTCCGACAATAGCGAGAATCGGCCGTTCTATCTTCCCCCGACGGAAGAGCGCGCGGAAGTAACCCGGCTTGAGAACGCGGGAACGATTTATCTAGACGGATGGCTTTTTCGCAATCCCGCCGGCCTAGAGAAATACCGGAAGGAACTTCTGCGCTACTTCAGGCCGCGCCGCGACATAGAGGCGAAGGTGGCCGCGCGCATACAAGAATTACGGAGCGCGTACACCTCCGTCGTCGGCGTCCACATCCGTCAGGGCGACTATGTCACGTGGCGCGGAGGGGCGTATTTCGTCCCCCAGACGCGGGTACGGGAGATACTCGGGGAATACCTCAAAACGACCGTGTATGCGGCCTCCGAGACCTGTTTTGTCATCACCTCCGACGGGCCGGTTGATGTCTCCCTGTTTGCCGGACTGAACATTTTTGTCAGCAGGGAGAATGCCGTTCATGACCTCTTTCTTCTTTCTTCAACCGACGCCATCCTCGGCTCAAACAGCACCTTCGGAGCGTTTGCGTCCTACTACGGAAATATCCCTTTTGTTGTTATGCAAAAGGAGAAAATGGATTGGGAGTATTACCGGGACAAAACGAAGTTCTTTGAGAATAAATTCTCGACCTTTGTCAGTTACTAGAGACCTTCTGTAGAATGGTCATTCCGTTACAGACCGCATAGTGGCGGACAAGCCATGAGTTCACGAGATCACTGAAATCTTTCCGTTCGTTGAATTTCGTCCCCACATATTCCTCTATCGCCCGCATAACGTCCCGGTCATCGTTGTAGGCCTTGCCGATGGTCCCGTTGCGTCGTTTATAGAGCATTTTTACGTTCGCATCATGGAAAAAGATCTTCGCACCCGGGGACAAGAGTGGGAACCATTTAGCTATCTCTTGTTTCGTATGGTTGTATTCATGACTCGTGTCTATAAAGAGAACGTCTACCTTCGGGTCAATTCCCTTTCCCTTGCACCAACCTTCAAATCGGTCGGCGAGCGTTACATCGTCTTCCTGTATAAAACTCCATTTGTGCCATGAACTCGACGCGAGCTGTTTCTCTATATCAACGCTTACCAGGAATGAATTGCACAGCTTGGCGACCCGTTCAAAGACAAAAGTGCTCTGTCCGGTCCTCACGCCGAGTTCCACGATGAGTTTCGGGCGCACAGAAAGGGATTCCAAAAAGAGAGTCTCTAGATGATCGCTTATGTCGCTGTCCTCAAGCGCTTTTCTCCGTATCTCATTCAGTTCCTTTGAGGAAGATTCAACGAACTTGTTGGCGTTCAGAAAGAAAACAAAGAGAACATTTTTAATGAAAAAATTATAGAGATTTATATACCGCCGCAGATTCTTTTTGAAGAACGGGGTGTACTCTCTGCCCTGCGGAGTAAGCGTGTATTTCATTGTGCGCTCTACTTTACCATGTAACATCTCCACTGCTAGTCCCCCTTCCTACCAATCACATAGAGGTGCGCCGCTACCGCTTCGGCTCCGTTCATATGCGAGAACAACGGGTCAAGTATCTTGAGCGGCCCCAATACCAGCATAAAGATATGCGCCAGAAACGGCGCGGCTTTCTTTGAGCCGAAAGAAAAGACGACGCCGAGCCAATACGCAAGGAACATAAGGAAGGCGCTCCAGGGCCCGGAGCGGCCCCCGCTCTCAATAATCTCAAGACCATTAAAAAGCTCTTTTAATCCACTTATCGTCCAGCGATTGAAGTCATCCGGAGAGGCGTGATACGGGTGTATGAAAGGCGCACTGGCATACAGCACGCCGCCCCTCTTAAGGACCCTGACCATCTCTCGAGCAACAACCGTAGGATGAGGAACATGTTCCAGCATGGATTCGGTGACGAGGGCGTCAATGGAGTCATCTCCAAACGGCAGAGCTTCGGCATCGGCAACGATATCGACTTCCGGGAACGGATACACGTCGATATTGATGAATTCTTCACCGAGTCTCTCCGGGCCCGAACCGATATCTACTATTCTGACGCCCGACTTAACGAACTTGAGAATCTTTCTAGGGCCATTTTCTACCATTAGAACGGGACAGAAAATGTGCCAAATGCTGTAGTAGAGGACCGGAAATTGCTTGAGGAACGATTTTAGCCAATTTATGCCCGACCGGTGCTCTTTCCCCTCCCTTTGACGCAATGACTGCTCTATAAGGAACGGGCGGCCGCTTGGATCGACCGGGAACTCCCCGTGTGTGACGCACGCATATCCTCCTTCTTCGCGCACAAGCTTGCCCTTACAGAACGGACATACGATGATGTCGCTCGAATCTCTTGCCGAGCGAGTATCAGCTTTCCTAAGATGCACTAGAAAATCAAGAATTATAACGAAAATGGCTTGTATGCCGTCACGATAGCGAATCTTCTTGCCCTCAATGACGGGGCGCGGGTGATGCGAAATAGCAACTTCGGCAAAACGATATCCTCGACGAGCAAGTCCCGCAGTAAATAAGAGTTCTGACTCAAAATGGCCGGCGGCGAACTCTCCGCCGGCTTCGCTTGGGAAAAGTTTGTAGCATGTCCACACATCGGTAAGCTTGAGCCCGTAGAGGACGTTCATGAGTTTCGTGATGAACCACACGCCTAAGCGCGATACCCAGAACCCTTTCCTCTTCTCGTGATGCAGGTTACGCGAACCGTAGACGACGTCGGCTCTACCGGCGGCAACAACTGCAAGCAAGTGCTGTATCTCCTCCGGGTCATACTCCAAGTCGGCATCCTGGATGAGCGCGTATTCTCCCGTTGCCTCCTTCAATCCCCGGCGCACTGCAGTCCCCTTCCCCCCGTTCTTCTCCTGGAAGATAACCTTCATGCGCGATTGATATTCTTTGAGAATATCGCGCGTACCGTCCGTGGAGCCGTCATCAACGATAATGATTTCTCTTTGCCACCCCGGCAGAGGAGCTTCCTCTACGCGACGCAAAAGCTCGCGTATGGTTTCCTCTTCGTTGAAGCACGGGATGATTATGGAGAGTCTCTTCATACCGACAGCATGTCTTGTTTATTTCCTTTCCTGAAAACAAAAGAGGCGGCAAAGGTAAATAGTATCGCCGTAACGGGCATTCTGAAACGGGCATTCACCCCCAGGCCGTTAATCGGCGTCGTAGCGAGAAAGTATAGTACGAGCAGTAACACCAGCGTTGTTTTCGCTTCAAATCCGTTCCTCTTTACAAAAACATAACTCCCGAGGAAGAACAGTATCGTTACAATAATCCAGAAAAGACGCATAAGGAGGACAAGGATGATGGGGCTACCAATGAAATGAAGCATCGCGAGAACCAGTGTGTAGGGGGCATGAAACAAAAGAGTCAGAGCCGGCTGTGTCAGATACGTATCCGGAACGATGCCCGCGTGCTGAAGCACGGTAAGCATCCCGTCGCTGGTGAAGAATGTCACGAAGCTTATACCGATTAACTCAATGAGCGCTCGCGGATGCGCCTCTATGACCGGCAATGCTTTCTTGATGTATGCGGGACCGTTCGCCAATGTGATTTCCGTTCCGGATGATTCGTCGACGGTCGCCCACTTCCTTAATTCTTCAGAAAAGCCGGTGCCGTTTTCTATCGCGAGAACCGACGGAACCATATATACGTACACATTGTACGCCGGCTGAGCCGATAATCCGACGACCCCGAAGGTTTCCAGATTCCGGTACAGCCAGGGACTGATAACGGCGAGATACAACAGCAGGAAAACCCCGACCCTGATGAGATTCTCTTTTATCCGTAATTCTTTCCTGAATCTGTAAAAGAAAAGCGGAGCGACAATGAGCGGCAGATATTGCACAGTCGTCTTCGCCAGTGTGGCGAGACCGAGTAAAACACCGCTTAAGACGAGTAAGCGATATTCCCCCTTCTCCAGATACGAAAGCGTAGCGAGGACAAAAAGCAGGAATAAGAAAATGAAGAGCGTCTCCGTGTAGAAAATAGAGGAAAATAGCACGAGGTATGGCTCAAGCGCCATAAGCATACCCACCCAGAAACCGACCCTCTTATCAGGTAATAATTTAAGCGCGATGCGCCTGCCCAAGATCGGTATGCAGGCACCCAACACTATCTGCACCAGGATAGTTACGAGATAACTCTTAGTCAGCCAGAGCAATCCGGCGAGAAAAAGTATGTAGCCGGGGGTACGGAGCGGGTTTGGAATATAAGGCGGAGCGCTTTCCCCGGTGAATCCGTGCCCCGCGACTACATTCCTGGATAACTCATAATACCCGTCGTCGCCATGAATGGCGTTTATTAAATTCCCCTGCGAGGCGTGGAGATTGACACCGAACAACGCCAGGCGGGCGATGAGCGCCACCGCGAAAATAATCAGGTCAATCTTGTGCCGGCGGATGAAGTTCATTGTTTACTTCTGCACGACAAGACGCCGATGTTTCTGCGCGTCTTTTACAATAGTTGGTAGCGCATCGAATTTCGCTTCTACGAGATTTTCTCCTCCCGAACCTTTACGGATATCGATGATGAGCTTGCCGCCAGGTTTCAAAAGGCCATACGCCTCATCGAGATAGGTCTCAACGGGGTAATGGAATCCCCAGGATATAAGGGACAGGACGAGGTCAAATTGAACGCCCGGGAATATCGGGGCTCCGGTAACCTCTTGCGTGTGAATTCTCTCGCCCGGAACGCCGTTTGCCGCCAGAAGATCACGGGCGATAGTGAGCGAGTTGTAATACGAGGCCGTCTTCTCCAGGCCATAGTACACACGGTCATTAATTTCGGTCTTATCCAGAAGATAGAAATCGACATTCTTTCCTCGTTCCTTATAGTGGCGGGCGAGCAGTATGTCGATACCGGCGACCCCACAACCGATATCCAGTATTGCCGAGGGACTCTCGGGAAGACTCGATTTGATGCTCTCATACTCGCGCTCCATATCTTCCGCGAAGAGCCGCTTGATGCGCGACCTAAACAGCCATGCCTCAAACAGCACCATGCGGTTGTAGGTAAGGAACGGGATGCGGATGACTATTGAATTCAGCCATCTGTTGTTCTGATAGATGAGATATTCCGTCCGCTGGAACAGGATATATTTCACCGCATTATTTGGTATATTCATACACTCGCGTACTTATGCAGTTTTCATAAAATCAATAATTCTCTCCGCCCGCTTCTTCCAGGTGTGTTCCAAGACCCAAGTATAAGCGACCTCCGGACGTTCGTCCAAAGGGGTTCCATTTCGACAAGCGCGCTCTATACCCTTTGCAAGTTCCGAAGCATTATCGGGTTCAACGAGAAAGGCGCTCGTGTCATCAACCAATTCCGTAATGGACGGTATCCGGGAGGCGACAATCGGTCTCTTGCTCGCCGCATATTCAAACAGCTTCATCGGCGATGTGTAGTACTTTGAAATACCTTCTTTTGCCGTGTTGGGCAGGACCAAGACATCGGCCGCCTTCTGCCACAAGGGAATCTCGCGATGCGGACGGAACCCGATTATTCGTATCGTCGGCGTGGCACCGTATGCGCTCCTGAAACGCTGCACGTCCTCGCTGTTCCCTCCTACAAATACCACGAGGTAGTTATCGGGAAGCTCTTTAGACGCTTGCGCGAGCGTATCCACCCCTTTCCACGAATACAGGTGTCCGGTATACACGGCGATTTTCTTATCAAGCGGGAGGTCCAGCTTCCGGCGCGCCTCATCCCTTGAGACCGGTATATCAAACTCTTCTATGTCTACCGCGTTCGGTTCACAAAGCACCCGTGATTTAGAAATAGAGAAAAGTTCTTCCGCCTTTTTTGCTTTCCATTGATTGTGTATAACGACGCCGCGCATCCGGCGAATGAATATACCGAAAAGCCCCGCCTTGCTCTCCGGGAAATCGTGCATCTCATAAAACACGTTCGGGCGTATAAATGATGCCAAGAAAAGCGGCAGGGATTCATTTGAGTATATGAGGTCGTTCCTTGAAGCTTTTATGAGCAGATAGAAGAAAGAAGCGACGGAAAAAGAAAAGAAGCTTAGCAGGAAGTGCACCGGCTGTAGGAACCCTATTCTCCCGATGTCCAGAACCGGCAGGTACGCGATGCGGAAATTCTGCTCTACTCCATAATAAGCATACGGGTCGCCCTTCTCTCTGCCGAGCCGCCGCGGCACAAGCAAGACCACGTCAATCCCTTCTTTGGCAAGCGTCTCCGCACTTTTCGCAGCGAAGAGAGAGGCCGCCTTCTCGCTTGGGAATCTCCCGTGGAATATGAGGAACATCTTTTTTCTCTGTTCGTGTTTCATTGTCGTATGAAATGCAGGATTGCGCGCGCCTTATTCTCCCATGAATAGTCGCGGACTGCTTCCGCCGCCTGGGCGGCCTTCTCTTCCCAGGAAGCATACTGCTTCAGGACATCGATAACGGCATGCGCGAAATCTGTGGCATCGTCCGGTGCGAATCGGCGGGCGTAGGGAGTGATTACTTCACCGACCAGATCCAAATCAGAATAAATGATCGGGCGCTTGCTCGCCATATATTCGTATACTTTCATCGGGAAGCCGAAGTCTCTGAAGTGCGGTTGGTCGGGATACGGTATGGCGAGAATGTCGGACGCCGCCTCGTACACCGCTAATTCGCTTTGGGACTTCCTGCCGACAAAAATGCATCGGTCGGCAACACTCATCATCTCCGCGTATGCTTTGTATTCTAAAATCTCGCTGTCCTTCCCACCGACAAAAAGCATAGCGACCTCGTCAGGAAGATTCGGCAGAGATGCAATCATCGTCCGTATACCCTTCTCCATACCCATAGTCTTAAAGAATCCTGCATAGGTGACGATTTTCTTATCTTTCGGCAAACGCAATTTGTCTCGCGCATCATTCTTATCCGTTGATTCGTATTTCCCGAGGTCAATACCGCCGTACGCCACCAAAACTTTTCCTTCTCTCACTCCCGACGCCGCAACAATTGCTTTTTTCAATTTCCCTGAAGTCGTCACGAGCGCATCACTCCCCCGCATAATGAACCGGTCGCGCCAGTCGCCAAACAACATATGCCAGTCGGAACAAATCCTGTACCGCAGGCGCAGGACTTTCTTCCAAAAGATAAGCACCGAAAGGAGGTTCGGGTCATTTGAGAAAAATACCGTATCACGCTCGCCTCGCAGAATAAAATACGGCAACCAAAAAAAATAATAAGCGGTCCTAAATCGGTTCAGCGGCAGTTGTAGATTTAACACCGGCAGGTCTTGCAGGTCATTCCCGCGATTATTCGCCACGATGAGCAGGAAGCCGTCTTTTAGGGCTGTGTGGAATCCTTTCGCGAGTTCCAATACATAGATGTGGTCGGCGGTACTCGCAGGATACGTTTTAGACGTGAGATAGACGAATTTCATACGCCGATGAACAGGCCTGTAAATGTCTTTGCTACCGGCGACACATCATACTGTGCAACCCACGATTTCAATTCATTCCCCATCATCGCGCGTTCTTCCCTACTCTTGCCGATGAGCGTCCCTATCCTGTCTGCGAAGCCGCGCGCGTCCCCGGGTTCAATTGTGTATTCATACATACGCCCGGGAACGATGTCCTTAACCGCCCCGACAGTACTGGCGACAAACGGGACGCCGAGCGCCATTGATTCAAGCAAGACGCGCGGGAATCCTTCCTCTTCCGACGGCATAAAGAACACATCCGCGGCGGAGAAATAACCCGGCAGTTCTCTGTTCGCCACGGCACCGGCGAGACGAATATTCTTCTCAAGCCCTTTCTTCTGTATCTCATCATGCAAGAAATGTTCGTCCGGACCGGAACCGGCAACAATGAAAATCGTATTCGGATGCGCATGTATGACTTCCGAGGCAACGGGCACAATCATCCGCGACCCTTTGCGCGGAGAGAGGTGGTGGACGAACAGCACCACCCTCGCATCCTGCGGAATAGACATCCTCTCCCGCGCCTCCCCGTGAGAAAGAGTGCTCTTGAACCGCTTCAAGTCTATCCAATTCGGCATCACCCGTACGGACGCTCTCGGTATGCCGTACTGCCGCGCATAGGCGTCGGCGAGCAAGGGCGCTCCCGTCACCAAATGCGTCACCATTTTATATACCAATCTTTCAAGAAATTCCCGCGCGAAGTTGCGCTTATACTTCCACGGTTCCCCGCAATTCCAATAGAAAACCCGCCCGCCGGAAACCGTCGTAATAAGAGAGGCGAAGAATGCCGAGAAAAAAGAATAATGAATATAGAAATCGCGATACCCGGCGAAGCGGGCTCTCACAAGCGCGAACGGTACAGAAAATACACGGAAAGGACTCCGACTCGCGAAAAGACGGCGGTAGCCAAGCTCGCGGCCGGGCGTCTCTCCGCGCTCAACAACGAGGAACAGGTCAAAACTATTTCCTATCTCTTTCAGAAAGTCATGAATATGCGAGAAGTGAGACGCATCGGCGGCTTCGTATCGCGGGAGCACATAGCAGAGTGTCGGCTTCATAGGATTACTGTTTGAATACCAGATTACGATACGCGAAGAAACTAACGATGGCTATGAGTATGCCGGCGAGAAATTGCGCAATGAGATACCAGAGAGAAAGCCATTCCACAAATGCATATACCAAAAACGTATTCAGCACCAAGTTGGCGAGAACAACCGCGCTATAGAAAGCGAACTGCGTATGCACTCTGTCCTTGGAAGAATCTTCAAAAGTCCAGAACTTCTGCATGCTAAAACTGACAACAATAGAGATGATAAAAGCGAACACCGATGACACCAGGTAATACACATGGAGGAAATCCGTCAAAGCATACAGCACGGCAAGATTTGTAACGGTTGCCATACCGCCCGAGACAACATATTTCGCAACCTTTTTCCTCCGGTACACGCTCTCGTAGAGCCGCGGCGTGCGGGTACGGAAATAGGTATGCAGACCGTAATAAAAACGTGTGGATATGTTTATTGACTTTTTGTGGGGTGGGTATATCATACTTGAACAAATGCCTTCGGGCCGGCCCCCGCAAGGGGGAGAACAAGTGAAGTCGTTAAAGCATGTCTTTAACGGCTTTTCTTATTTCTTCAAAGATTGCCGAGTTAAGATCCGTTATTTTCTGGTCTAGTCTTTTCGTGTCAATGAGACGAAGTTGCGAGATTATTGCGGAAGAGGGCCGGCCGTCGACCACGCCGATGGGTAGACGATACCGATTCTGCGTTTTTGATGTGGTGAGCGGAATAACGAGACAAGTGAGGCGGCTGAATCCTTTTATGATGAGGACGGGACGCGCACGATCTTCTCCGGCACCATCTTGTTCAAAACCAACATTCGTTCCAAGACGACACCAGCGAATCTCGCGCTCCCGGTAGTGGGGAGTATGCCCGTGATCGTTAAGCTTCTTCTTTTCCTCGTTCCAGCCGTCAAAATCCTTTTTCATATCTCCATTTTAACGCACCAGCCGTGCGAGGTCCGCCGCGATGCGGGACGGGACGTCGCCGACGGCCGCAAGGTGCGCGCGCGCGGTCTCCTCGGCGTGCCGCGGAAGTTCCTGCCGTACGGCATTGTCCTCAATGAATCCCACGATGCCGAGCGAGAGTGCCGTCGGGTCGGCGACCGGCGCAGAGAGGACATCTTCGTAGCCCTTGAACACTTCGCCCACGATGCCGACGTCGGTCGTGATGATGGGCACCGAAGCTAGCGCCGCTTCAATCAGCGTACGGCCGTAGCCCTCATATGCGCTCGCCTGGATGAATGCGTGCGCGCTCCGCATCATCCCCCACGCCTTTTCTGCGGGCTGCCAGCCCTCAATGAACACCACATGGTCTGTAAGCTCAAGGCGGCGGACCATCCGCTCCAGCCGGCCGCGTTCGCTCCCGGAGCCGACGATAAAGAGCCCGATAAACGGATAGTGCGCAACGACGAGCTTGAGCGCCGCGAGGATGTCCTCTATGCGCTTCTCGGGCTCTAAACGCCCCACGGTGATGAGTACGAAGGTGAACGGGTGTTCCGGCAATCGTACGAGCTCCGGCACCACCGAACTGACCGCGACGGGGATGACTACCGGTTCGGGAATCCTGGAACCGTATCGTGCGAGAAGCGACGACTTCATACGTTCCGAAACGGCACGGATACCGGCGGCCTCTGGCAGGACGCGGTCGGCTATATTTTGGCGATAGCGGTTCAGAAACGGCATACGCACACTGGGCGAGCGCCAATTACCACTTCGAACAAACCACGGAGAAAGACAATCCGTATGCACCTGGATGTGGAGCTTCGCCGGCGGGCCGCGGGCGGCGCGGAGCGCCGCAAGCC
>VFSW01006469.1_pt1 | contig 17220 bp, 18 predicted proteins | sample 5358111 | NCBI WGS metagenome assembly VFSW01 (sample SAMN11554181, study PRJNA540505) | mine drainage metagenome | isolation source: sediment from site ElyBrook_90M | place: USA: Ely Copper Mine, Vershire, VT | collected 2017
CAGATAGGACCCATTCCAGGCTGCCGGGCGCTCCACCCAAGCACCCCCGGGGGCTCTCGATTGCGGGAGCGCGCACCTGAAAATTTTCAATTTCTGAGAGTTTGGGTAAGTGGTTGAAATGGTGAGAAAGCGAATTGGCGTGTGCCAAGAGGTGGGTATGAGGAGTTTGAGGTAAGGTGTTGAGGGGTGAAGTTTTGGATGAGGCTTGACAAGTGTGGGAAGATATTGGCATTCGAATGGGAAGAGATCGCTGAAACTCATGAACACGCGTCGTAGGTAAAGTTGTCACCAAACAGAGAGAAGCATCGGGCGGCGTTTCAGAAGATCGGGGCGGTGATTAGTGAGTACCAGAGTGGGCGGGAGATGCAGTTTGAGATCAGGAACGGGGCGAGCCATGATCGGGAGTTGATGCCGCATGCGGGAGGGCCGAAGATGAAGACGCCGCAGTGGGAGAGGACGGTGCGGAAGTGACGCTGTTTTCAATCTCAGCAAAGATAATGTGTATTCCTGTATCGCTGATAAGTGTAGCCCTGCTTTCCGGTGGGCTGCTAATACTCCTCATTGTTCTCGATGGCGGACGGTCCAACAACACGGAATATTTAGACAACATCGGAAAATGAGTTGTAAGCATGCTGCAATGTCGCCGTCGGGTTTCTGTATCGATTGCGGTTGGTCGAAAGACGATCCGCCTTCTCTCGTGCATGAGGTAGGGGTGATGCCAGAGGCGCCGGAGGAACCGAAGATTCCGAAGTACCAGCCGTTGAGGCGGTACATGAAGGTCAGCGATCAGATGGAGAAGGCAATCATCGTCGCGATCTCCGCGGATGGACTGAAACAGAAGGAAGCCGCGGAAAAGTACGGGGTGCCATTGCGGACAGTGGCTAGGATCTGGGGGAAGTTCCGCAAGACCGTGACGCCGATCATGGAGCAGGTGGCCCGGGAATCGCGGATTGAATTCGCCGGCCGGATTGTCGGGAAAGCCAGGGATGCGATCGAAGGGGGATTGGACGCCAAAGAAGATCCCTACAAGCGCGCGGGCGTCGGGATCAAGGTGATGGAAGGGATTGGGGAGTTTCAGGCTCCGGTGCAGGTCGGGGTGGCGTTGATTGGCATGACGCCGGTGGAAATGCGCGCCCGTTATATCGGGATCGACACTGAAGAAAAGGAGACAAGTCATGGCTAAACCGAATGCCGAGGCTCCGCTGGGGCAAGGCGGGCGCTTCGCAGCCCTGAAAGAACAGTTGGGGAAGAAGAAAGGCGTCACGAATCCTGCGGGGTTGGCCGCATGGGAAGGCCGGAAGAAGTTCGGGGCGAAGAAGATGGCAGGTTGGGCGGGGGCCGGAAAGAAGTAAATGGCGCAAACCATCGTAACCGGCACCCTTCGCATGTCCTCTGGCTCTTCCCGCGTCACGGCGATTCCTTCCGCCGTCTACACCGTGGCGTCCAGTACGCCGATCCAGTCCACGGCGATTAAAGGCACAGACCGCTACGAACGCTACCACGGCCTGATTGACGTGACGGCAGTGAGTGGGGCCACGACGCTCGATGTTTACATCCAGGGGCTCGCCGCCGACGGCTTGAGTTGGTTCGACATGCAGCACATCACGCAGTTGGCTCCGACGGGGGCCATGCAGCAGATTTTCTCCTACACTCCGGTCGGAGTGCAGGATGCTTTGTTGACCGCCGCATCGATGCCGGTCGGCTCGACGAGTTTCACGATCCCGTCGCAGATGCGCGTCTGGTGTGTATTGGCCACCGGTACGAGCATGACGTTCTCGATCACAATGGAATTCATCCGAAGAGGACAGTAGTGACATTTGCCTACCAGTGTGAAACCTGCGGCACCCGCCGCACGACTAAAGAAGAGATCGAGAACCATCTGATCGTCGATCAGACCGATGTGGTTGTGGATCGGCTTGTCGCCAAGGTGCTTCGCGACGCGCTTGAAATTCATGAACTCCAGAAGATTCACGCGCTTGAAATCAACTAAAGCCGAGCGGCGATTGGCCGCCGCTTCCACGTCCGCCTTTCAACGTCCCGCGCTTCCAGATGTCGAACTCACGGATCAAATGAAACTCGTCCTCGATGTCGTAGGACGGGATGCCGTCGCCGCCTTTCAGGCGCATCAGCGGGCCGAGACGGCGTGGAAAACCTACATCGTGCAGTGCGCCGATGCGTTGAAGGTGAACTCGCCGCGCTATATGTTCGACCCACAGAAGGCCGCATTCGTCGAGAATCCAAACTTCAAGGAAGATGGAAACCGAGACAGTTCAAAGCAACAGGCTTTCTAAAGACATCGACCCGCACAAGATGTCGAAAGCCCAGCGTCAGCACTGGGCCAAACAGTGGTTGAAAGACCGTGAGCGCGGACGAAAAGACCTGCTTTGGTTATCGAACGAAGTCCTCAACTACCGCGATGTCGATGCCAAGGTGCATGGCCCGGTCATCGCCCACCTTCAACAGTTTCGCGGACGCGAAGAATACATCGACCCAGACTCCTTGCAGCTGGTATTCAGTGAGCCCCGCTGCGCCATCCATAAAGCAGGCAACGATGAATGTAAAATGGAATGCTTCGGACGCAGCCAATGGATGCTGGCAGGAGCCAGGTTCCGGATGTTGCTCGACCCGCGCGGGCACTATAAGACGACAATTTCGACAATCGCCCACTCTATCCAGTGGATTCTGAATTACGAGAATATCCGTATTGCAATCTCGGTTGCCACCTTTGATCCCAGAGGCATCGAGATCATCGGTGAGATTGAAGACCACTTCCGGTACAACGAGAAGTTCCGGTTTCTCTACCCGGAGTTTTGTCCAGCAGCGGGTGTCTCCGCATGGGGTACGCAACGCTCCTTCGAGGTGCCTTGCCGCCGCGTCCGCCACAACTCCCCTACGGTGAGCATCGTATCGGTTGGCGCGCAGATTACAGGATCGCACTTCGATGTCATCAAGAACTCCGACATCGTGAATGAAGTGAACGCCAGAACCGAAGGCGGCTTACGCGAAGTGAAACAACACTTCAAGCACATGATCCCGCTGCTGGAACGCGGGCCGGAAATCGAAGGCCGCCACTCGACGAAAGGATGGATGGACCTGGAGGATACGATTTACCATCACTCCGATCTCTGCTCCGAGGAATTGGAAGCCGACGAGAAGAGGATGAAGCAAGGGTTGCCGTGTCAGTGGTCCGTCCTGCGCCGCGACGGCATCGTCGATGAGACGAATTACGAGCGCCTGAAGCATGCGCACCTGACCGGACAGCCGGTCGAAGGCATTCTTAAAGAGCTTGGGCCGGAACGTGTCGCCGCCATCACGCTCTTCCCAAAGATGTTTCCGTGGCGGGAAATGGTGGACACCGAAACGCGGATTGACGACGAATACACGTTCAACTGCCAATACCGCCTAAATCCGCACTCGCGCTCGACAGGACTCGCCGAACGCCTGATCCTCTTTCCGCATAGCTACGTCAAGGAACTGCTTCCGCGTTACAGGATGGTGAAATGCACCGTCGATCTCGCTTCGATGGAAGAAGACTCCGACGGCTGCAATACGGCGCTCTGCACGGTCGGCCACGACCGCGATGGCCGCAAGGATGTCCTGGATGCCGTTGTCGGCCGGCCGAATCCGTTTGAAGTGATCGACCATTTCTTCCGCATCGACAAACAATTCTCGACAGGACAACGGAAGGTGATGTTCCAGATCGAGAAAGCCCATCACGCTCAGGTTTTGCTTCCTTTCCTTGAGCGTGAGCAGGAGAAGCGGGGTGTGCGTCTTCACGTCAACGCCATTCCCCGCGACTCCGGCCGCTCGAAAGACAACCGCATCTGGGGCCTGCAATCCTGGTTCAAGCGTGGCCTGATCCGCTTCGCCGACAATATCCGGGACCTCGCGCATATCGAGAAAGAAGTCCGCAACTTCCCGTCTTATAAGTTCAAGGATTTCCTGGACGCCCTGTCCGACCAGACGCAGACAAAAGACGGCGATGTGGATTATGAGGCCGTGCTGCCGGACCGTCCGAAGTATGACGAGATGAACCCGTATCAGGCATTCGGCCTGAACGGTAAGTTCAGCGGTTTTGATCCGCTCACCAAGCAACCTGTGTGGGATTCCACAGAGGATACCGAGGCCATCTTTGGATATAGCGGCCTGACGGGAAACGATAGCCGCGTGGCGTCCCGCATGAACGTCACGGGAGTCTTATGACGAGCAATGTGAGAATCAGCCTCTGTTGCCTTCACTGCGGTCGCCATATCTACCGGCAAGGTTTCGCCTCGCATCAACGGCAACGCTCACATCGAGACATCGAAGGCTTTTGGACATACAGCCGAAGCAGTAGATTATTGTTTTGTGCATTCCAGGAGATGGCGCTCGGCTACATCAAAAAGAGATTCATCTTTGCGCGATCGTATTCAGGATCGCCGGCGCCGCGTATCGGTAAAACGATCCAATGGTCGAGAGTCTCTAAATGAGCCGTCCTCTCTCAATGACCGACTATTCCTTGCCGCGGGAGTACCAGGATCAAGCCTCGCGCGCACTCGAATACCCGGATAACGTCATCCGTCTGCCGTTCCAGTCGATCTCCGACGATCAGGCCGCGAAGATCGTCGCGCATGACTACGATAACGCCGCCAATTACCGTTATCAGAATCACGATTGGCGATGGGTGATTGCCGACACGTTGTTCACCGGCTGGAAACCAACCCGTTATTGGGAAGGCACAAAGATTCCGATGTCGTCGCTATCGGTCATGCTGGCTTTTGAGCAGATCGAATCGTTCACGCCGCCTGTGATGGAAGCGCTGTTTACCGACCTGGAATGGTTTGAGTGCGATCCGATGTCGGGCACGACGCCAGAGGCCGCAAAAATAACACGCGACATGATGCTGGCCCAGCTTCAGGAGTCGTCTCCGCAGTGGCAACTCCTTCAGGTGGTCACGAGCGCCGCCATGTACGGCAACGGCGTCTTGATGTCTGGCTGGGAGTATCAGGTCAAGAAACTGCTGCAATTCATCCCGATCTATAAGCCAGTCACAAAACGCATGATGCACCCCGCAACCGGCCAGTGGATACAGATGCCGACCGGGAAATATACCCGTGAAATCAAACAGACGCCGATGGATGAGGAAATCAACCGGCCGATCATGCGTTATGTCCCGTTGGCCCACTGCTTTGTGGACCCGAATGCGCCGTCGCCTCGCGTGCGCGATCATCGGTTCTTCATCGAAGAATCCTACATGGCGGTCGATGAACTCGACGCGCTTCGACGAGAACCTGGATTTGAGTCGATGCCGGATAAGCACACACTGCTCGTGATGGCCCAACAGAAACCGAACAATCAGTCGGATCAAACGTTAGCCGAACGCGAAGCCGCCCGCCGGGTGTCATGGACTCCCGTTATCGATCAATCGACGGACCCTGCGGCTGCCCGCTGCAAGGTCGTTCACTACAACACTAAAGACCGCATTATCTGGTCGATTAACGGCCAGTTCCTTTGTTATAACCGCCCGAATCCTATCGGGGAAATCACGTACTACGATGTGCCTTACGGCAAACTGCTCGACCGTTTCTACGCAATGGGCATCGCCGATGTCATCGAATCCGAACAGCGCGTACAGGAGGCGCTTATCAATGGCCGGCTCAACGAACTAGCTCTGGCCTTGCATCCGACGACTGTCCGGAATCGTGGATCGAGTACTCCGATTTATCAACTTCGCGTTCGACCTGGCGCTATCTCGGATTCTGCTGATCCGAAAAATGACATGATCCGCCAGTACCCGACCAACGCGACAGCCACAGCGCATCTCGAAACCCAGGCAAGTGATATCCGTGCCCAGCGTCGCACCGGCATCACCGGTCCGGCAATGGCTGCCGTCGGAACGATGTCGAATCCCATGAGCCGGACGGCGGCTGGAGCGAATCTCCAGGGAGCGGCGAGTCAGTCCCGCGAACGTGGGTTTGTGCGTCTCGTGGAAATGCTCGTCATCGAGCCGATGCTGACCGATGTCATGGAATGGGACCGCCGCTTCCTGAATCCAGATCAAATGATCGAGGCGTTGAATGGCGCAAAGATCGATCCGATTCAGATTTTCGGGGCGAAAGTGAAGTTCGCCATGCGGGCCAGTTCCAGGATGCAGTCGAAACAGGCGATTGTATCGTTGTTTGGGCCGACCATGCAGGCCATGATGAATCCGTTATTAAACGAACAGTTACAGGCGCAAGGCAAGGCCATCAATATCGAAGCCTTCATGCAGATGTTTCTGGACGCCACCGGGGCCAATAAGCGGTTCGAGTGGATTCGCGACCTGACCAAGCCTGAAATCCAGATGATGCAGCAGAAGATGCAGATGCAAGGCGATCAGGTCAAGATGCAGATGCAAGACAAGCGTATGGCGGCGCTCAAAGATATGCAGGTGTCGCGCGACGAGATGGCGATGTACCGCGATGTCGTCAACCGGCTCGCGGAAGCGCACCTCGACAAGATTTACAGGCAGGATGAAGGCGTGGCTGATGGAAACGACCCGATGGGCGGCTTGATGAACGCGCCTGGACAAAGACAATGACCATTGCCGATCGCGCGCGTGAGTACTTACGCCATCTCGGTATGGGGGATCTTCGAGCCCCTGCTCCAGAGAACGATGAATTTGAAAACGTCGGCGGCTTCTCGCTCCCTAAGAATTTTCACGAAGTCGTCGAGCGCGCGACCCAGATGGAAGCAATGGCGAAGATGCCGGGATGGCAGTTGGTTCTCGACGAGTTGGAGATTCAGGCCAACAAGCGGCTTGCGGCATTGCGAAACGCCGAGCATGGAGATGCCATCGTTATCAAAGGACTCCGGGATGTCTGGGTCGAGCACGAATCGCGTATCCATGATCTACAACACATGATTATCGAGGCTGTGGAGGCCCGCGACATGATGCTTGCGGATCTCTCGCAGAAGTACGGCACCGACACCGGTGACATCGTGAGCGAAGCGAAGGTGTCAATGCAGATGAAAGCGCAACTGAAACGCGATGGCCTTGTGGCTGTCGAGCCTGAAGACATTTACGGGGACTTGCCGTAAACCGAACGCAATTTGAACCGTTAACCCGCCGCCATCCGAGGCGGCTTTTTTATTGGAGTATGCATGTCGAAAGAAGTGATCGATCCTGTAGCGCCACCGGCTGAACCGCAAGGCGATGGATGGCTGCTCGACGATAATGCCGGCAAAAAATCCGGTTGGGTATTGGATGATGCGGAAACGCCTGCCGAAGAACCAACGCCGCCTGCCGGAGCGCCGCCAACTCCGCCTGCTGTGGCTCCTGGCGCACTTCCTGGCCAAGGCTACCAATACACGACAAAAACAGGTCATACCTTCCGTGGGGCAACCCCCGACGATGTAGCCGCACAGTTGGAAGCGGCCGTCGAACGTGCTGGAAATATCATTGTCGCCTCCAATGCCGAACGGGATGCCGCGCGCTCCCAACTTCAGTTTCAGGGTGGCCGTGAGCGTGGCACCTCGAAGCCGGAACCGGCCGCTGTGCCATTCGATACAGAGCGGTATTACACGTTATTGGCCGACAAGAAACCGTTGGAGGCCGCCGACTACCTCGACAGTTACCGCTCGAACGAAAAGCTGGAATTCGCGTACAACTCGGCGGTGAAGACGAGTGAAAAGTTCGAGATGGCCGATTTCCGCACCGAGAATCAAGACTGGCCGAATACGGCCCAGGCCAACGATTTGCTGCTCCGTGAACTGGGTTGGGGCGAGGACAAGGAAGGCATGCCCATCACACGATGGAATCTGGAAGTTGGCAAGAATCGCATCTATGCGCGCGGTCAAATCCAGGCGCTCGCCCCGGCGGCTCCGGCTGTCGTGCCGATTCATCAACCACAGTCGCGTGGGGCCGCCGCCCCTCCAGCGCCGCGTACTGGCCCTGGTGGCCCCACCGGAGAGCGTGAATTGAGCGAAGCGGAACTGATGGCGCTCCCTCCCGCCGAGCACAAAAAGTATCTGCAACAACGCGGATACAGGGTCTAGTTCGCAACATGGGAAAGCGGCAACCGCCGCGAATACGTCAACCTCTCAATTTGAAGGAAAACTCATGAAAGAGAAAATGAAGGCTTTCATTCGCGCCCAACTGCGCGTCCGCGCCGGATTGGTCGCGAAAGCGACAGTATTGGCTGTCGTTGCCGCATTGATCGCGGTGCCGCTGACCGTGGCTATCGACAATGTGGAGGCCCAGCAGCAGACCGTGAATACGCCAGTATCAGGGGCGTATGCCTCACTGAATGTTACCGGCACGACCACAAATGCCGGGGTCGTTGTCTTACTCCATGCCTCTCCGGTCAACGGGGCGGCTGGCGGTCCATCCGGCGTCGGCGCGATCATCACTGGAACGCATGTCTTCTACGGCTGGAACGCCATCGGATCGGTCGGAACCTGTTTCGTCCAGGTCTTCGATCGTGGCCCGACGACCGCTCAGGTCACACTCGGAACGACGGTTCCGCAGGCGATTCTGCCTGTCGTCGGCGTGTCCACAGGGCAGATCCAGTATCTCGCAACTGGCGCGTTCACCATGAACAGCACGCTGCAAATCGCGGCAACCACCACGCCATACGGTTCATCGCAGTGCGCGACGAACCCGATCGTTCAACTGTTCTACAAGTAAAGTCCATGTCCATCTTCATATGGTCGTTAACGGTCAACCCAGGAGCCATCATGAGCAATACCTCATAAATATCTAGGAGTCTCCCATGCCCTATGCTCCAGCCGGAATGCTCACCACCTCTGGTGGTTTGACGCATCAACCGGCCGCGTACTACAAGCGCACGGCGTTGGATCAACTCATGAAGAAGTTCGTCTTCATGAGCGTGACCGAGCCGGATGACATCCCTCTCCGGGAAGGCAAAAACATCCAATGGTATCGCGTCGATTTGCCGACCGCGAATACCACGCCTTCCGCCGAAGGAACCGTCGGCACCTCTCTCGCCTACTCGACTGCGACCATTTCCGCAACTGTCTCGGAATACTCGGATTTCATCACGGCCTCAACGCTGTTGGTGGAAGTCGATATTGCCCCGACGGTCGAGAATATGTCGAAGTGGCTGGGCTACCGCGCTGGCCTTTCCGTCGATACCATTGTCCGCATCGAACTGGATTCCCCGACCACTTCCGTTCAGCTCGCCACCATCGGACCTTACTTGACAGCAGCGGACTTCGCGCAAGCGCGGGCGCTACTGAAAGGCCAGGACGTGATGGGCCGCGAAATGAACGGCGATGAGTTCGTGGCCATCCTGCACCCCTTCGTCGAATACGACCTCATGGCCGACAACTCGGCCGGCGGTTGGATCGACGCGAAGAAATACACGACCCCCGAAGACATCATCAACGGAGAAGTGGGCAAGATCGCGGGTTGCCGATGCATCGAATCCACGAACGTCGGGACGACAGGCACAGCCCCGAACGTTCAGTACTACACCTATGTCGTTGGCGACAACGCCATCGGCGCAGTGAATCTCTCAGGCCGCGGGCCGTCCAAGGTGGTCGATCCGCGCAAGCAGGCGTTCAAGACGAACGTCATCATGGGTAAGCCGCAGATGGCCGATCCCGAAGGCAAGATCGGAGCGGCAGTGAGCTACCGTTTCGTGTTCGCTGCCAAACTGCTCGACACGAACGTCTACAGGTATTACCAGATCCTGGCAGACGCCTCGTTGGTTTAGGAGGAACAATGAATAACATCATTGCAACACCAATTCTTGTTCCAGCGGAAGTCAATCTCGGCGGGACATCCACCGCTAACCGGATGTTCATTTCCTCGGCAACGACCGGAGCGAACAACCCTACGGCTTCCCAGCCGATTGTTCTCCGGCTTCCGTCTTCCGGGCAGTTGGCTGGAACCGCAGCCACCTCCGGTACGTTCACCTCGGGCACGCAGGTCTACAATGCCGCGTTTACCACCGGCAATCAGGACTCCGTGCGCCGGTCGGTACGGTTCCGCATTCTCGCGCATGGCCGCGTGGTCACGTCGGGAACGCTGAATTTTACCGTGACATTGCATTACGTCACCAGCCTGACCTCTGTCACCATCGCGTCGGCCGGGTCGCTGGCGACTTCATCTACGGTTTCACTGGCATCGCTCACCACCAACTGGCAGATGGAGGCGGTGTTGCTCTATGACGCTGTTAGTCAACGCCTGACCGGCTACTACTTCGGGCAGGTCCACAACACCAACATTGCTGTCACGACCATCACCAACCCGCAAACATCCGTCGATCTCACGACGGCGGGCGGCGTGTATGGCTTTGTCGTGACAACCACTTTCGGAACAGGAGCCGCCGGGAATGCCGCATATCTCGACGGATTCTTCCTGTTCATCGATTAGGAGGGCGTCATGAGTGGACAATTCAATATGCAACGGCCTTTTGCGCGACCCGATGTTGCATCGACCGCCTACACCACCACCACCAACTCATCCAATCTCACGCTCCCTCTCGCATCGAGCTATCAGTGGATCATCGACTGCACGGCGCTGACCGGAGTCGGCGGCACACTCGACTGTGTGCTGCAAACCACGCCGGATAACGGGACCACCTTTTATTCGACGGGGCCTGCCTCAAAGACCTTCACCCAAACGGAAGGCGCTGCCGTGGACATCATCCGTGTGCAGCCCTCGCAAGGCTCGAAGGAATCCGGGCAGGAATGGGCGGCCTGGAGTTCTTCAGGCCCAATGGCAAACAACCTGATTCTCACACGCCGGTATCGTTGGCGCTTTGTCGTCGGTGGAACCGGCGGTGCGAACGCGATTTCCGCGACGGTGGCGATCTGGTTGCTCTGCCAGGCAAAAGGCAGCGGTTCCGGCAACTAAATGGGAAGCATTCCCTCTTCAAAGGATCTGAAGCAGAAGCCTGTCGTCTGGGCGGGGGGCAACCCCCGCACCGGACAGCAGGCGAGTTTCATCCTCTACGATAACATCACCAAAACACGCGTCATCATGGATGGCCATGAGAAAGACCAGGATGCACGCGACGAAAAGACCTACGCGTCCGATGGAGGAGCTAACCGGCTGAATCCAGAACAGCAAATGGGGCGCGTTCTGACCCTCTACGAGATGCAGGCACGGTTGAAACGCATGAATCCGAATTTCATCTTCGAGATTGAACAGCATAACCAAGAGCGGTGTTGCATTTCCATCATGCAAACCGGACACAACATCAAAACAGGGCTGACCGGAACTTATAAACGGTTTCTTTGCGCGATGGGCGTCGATCCGATACCGGAATTCTCGATTATGGGAGCCCGGATGGAGGATCGTCCGACGCGGGATGGCCGGATGGAGCACCGCATGAAGCACGCTTACGAGAAAGTCCGCGGTTGGCGCACGGTGCTCGCCAAACTGCACGCGGCTGGATTCATTACAGAGCCGCAGATCGAGCGTGAATTTGCCATCACGCATGGCCGCAACTCGAAACTCTGGCACGAACACATCACTTAAAGGAGATTTTACGATGGCTGAACAGCCTCCGATTCCGAAACCACTCGAACCGGCAGGTGGCATGAGCGCCGCGGCGATGAAAGATATGCAGGCCATGATGGTCGCTGCCTTCCAGGCGGCAAATGCGCCGACTGCGGAAGAGTTGGAAAAACGCGAAGCCGAGAAAGCACGCCTGCGGCAACGGAAACTGAACATGATCCGCCTCGTCGAGACAGAGGTTGCGGCCAAGCGGCGAAGGCAGGAACTTTGCCGCCACAAAAAGCCGGACGGTGAAGATTGCGTCGGCGGCCAGGATATGTCGAACGGCAAACATGTCCTCATCTGCCTTCGTTGCCAGAAGGTCATGAGCGATCAACCGACCGAAGAGATGGTGATTGCCCAGACGACGCTACAGCGGCTGGCCGAGCAAGGCAAACTGAAGATCGTGAACGGCAAGATTCAGGTTACGGAACCCCTGAATACGTAAATGGTCGCATCCTTCACCCCGACATATACGTACGCGAATCTAGTGACACTCGCCGACAATATGGTGGCGGGTGTCGCTACGAGCGGAATCGACGTGACGGCCATCGACGTCATCGACGCGATCTTCTGGGGCTATAGCTATCCGTGGCGCTGGTCCACAGCCTTAATCACACCCGTCGCGCTGACGGACGCCACACAGGATTTTGCGCTGACGAACACGAACATCATGCAGTTGATGTCAGGACGCATCAATCGCACCGATGTCACGACGCAACCCCCGAAGGACGTGATGATTATGAAGTGGCTGGAACCAGACACCGCCTCCAGGGTGTCGTTCCCGAACTTCGGCTCCGTCGCGTACTTCAATATCGCGGATGCGAACAAGATCCGGTTGCCATGCGCGATCTCGATTCCGAGCGGTATGACGTTGACGTTTTCAGGGGAGTATAAGAAAAATCACACGACCCTCACCGCAACATCGACGACCATCGTGTTCCCAGATCATTACGCACATGTTTTCATCTCTGGCTTGATCTGGTACTACTACAAATTCACCCGCGACAAACGGCAAGGCACACTCCAGTTCGTCAACGGTTCTGCGATCTATACCGGGGCGCTCGGCGAATTCCATGACGCCATGCTCTGGTGCGCCCAGCAGGAAGATTGGGGCAAAGGCGAGACGCGCTTCCCTGATGAACCGATCGGCGTGTCTGCCGGCAATACCTACATCACTGGAGTCTACGGACCTTTCTAGTGTCTAACTATACCGACTTCCAGCATCGGCTCTTTGTCGATACAGCTCTCCCGTACATCTCAAACTCGTCGCCTATCGATGTCGGGCCGCAGTACATCGACGGCTCGAATGTGATGACCTCGATCAAGGGGTATTTGGAACGGCGGCCCGGTTTCCCAACCTACACGACCGACAGTTTCGGCGCGACCTTCACGATCCAACGGTTTTTTAGTTGGCAGACATGGGCCGGTGTGTACTTCGTGATGGTGAATGTCACGGACTCCAGCGGCAATACCTCGATCGTCTGGAAACAGAAGATCGGGACGGATACCACGTTTCAGTCGCTATTCACATCGACGACCTCCAACCAGAAGCCGTTTTTTTTCGTGTGCGCCCGCAACTACGTGTTCTTCGGGAACGGCGTGGACATGCGGAAGTACGACGGCACAACCGTCACGACATGGGGCAAGACGACACCCGCGTCCGCCGCGACCCTCACGAATGCTTCATCGGGTAGCGTCCCCGGCGTCATCGGCCACACCTACGTCTATACCTATGGCGTGAACGCCACGGGCTACATCTCCGACACTTCGACGGTGTCGGCCTCCACTTCAGCAGCCTCGCGAACATGGACAATCGGAGGCGCGTACACCACCGATACCGAAGTCGATAAGGTCCACATCTACCGGACGGAGGACGGTGGCTCGATCTACCGCGAACTGCCGAACTCGCCGATTGCGAATAACTCCGGTGGTGGCACATGGAGTTACAGCGACAACGCAACGGACCTGGCGTTGCTCGGAACTCAAGCTCCGTTAGCTGGCGTGAACGCGCCGCCGACGGCCTCGAACGGTTGCAAGCTGTTTGCCAACCGGATTTTCACGTTCATCAACGACACGCTCTACTGGTCCGGGCTGGAAGAGATTACGAACTCGACCATGAACGAGGAAAACTTCCCGACGAACAACAAGCGGCGTATGGGCCGCCAGATTATCGGGATCGATCTCGCGGGGCAGTATCTTTTGATCTTCACGACCGACGGGATTTACCGTCTCGCCGGCTATTCGCTGGCCACTTTTACATGGTCTACGCTATCGAAGTCCCACGGCCTGCGGAATGCTGCTGCGCTGGCTTCTGATGGAACCAACTGCGTCTGGCTCGATGTCACGAACACGATCCAGGTATCCAATGGAGATTCGATTGCCTACCCGGACATCTCGGCGCAGATTCGCCTAGATATTGCATCAATCGTTCACGCTTCGGCTTCCCTGACGATCAATACGTTGAACAAACGAAATTGGATTGTGTTGGCCGATGGCGGGGCCGGGAAGATTCGCGTCTTCGATCTCGACAGGAAACAGTGGATGCCGCCGTGGGCGGTGGCGAATACCGCAGTGAACATGATCGAGACAGCCGCCGGAACGTGGGCAATGGCCATCGGGCAGGGCGGCAAACCGCTGAAGATGGCGGAAGACGGAACGACATACCAGGATGCAGGGGCATCGTATACCGCCTACGTGATCCTCGGCCTCGAATCGTTGACAGGCGAAGGGGATCGCTCAAACCCGGCCTCCAGCGGCATCGTGAAGTTTATTGGGACGGAGCGGAATTCCGTCGCGTTCAGCGCAGTGAAGTACCTGCTCGACGAAGACCCCGCCAGCGGCACCTACGTCAATATTTTTGCTGCTGGCGCAAATCCAGTGACGCCACCGCCGGGGCGCAAGGCGACAGGGACGGCTATCGTCGAAGAATGGTGGTGGACCAGCCAACAGACGGCCTCCCGGCGCGTGAGCGCACGTCTCGATTGGGCTTCGGCAAACTCGAATTTCAAACTCTACTCCATCGACATCGCGTATGGGAATTACGCCAGCGGTGTTTAGATTATTCGACTACGTGTCGCCACGTTTTTCCGTTATACAAAAAAGCCGATAGTCCAATAAAATGCCGGACCAGAATCCATTCGCCTATCTCTTTCCAGACCGGAGCGCGATTGACTCGTATTTAGCCGGATTCAGCTATCCCCGCCAGGACATCCTGTCGCAGTCGCTGACAACACTGAATCAGACGTATGTGAATACCTCGGCCTACTACCGAGACCCTTCCGTCTCCACGGATTTTGGGAATCAAGCCATCGCACAAGGCTTAAATTCCGCAGCCTTTGGGGCATTTTCGTTCGCATCCCACGACTACTCGACAGCGGTTGGCTACAAGGCGTCGGCCATCCAGCAGTTCACTGTGGCGATAGGCGAAGAGTCTGCGGCTGCGGCTTATGCAGCGACGGCCGTAGGGCGGCTGGCTGTCATTAACGGCATCAAATCCACAGGCGTCGGCGCTGGCGTCTATATCGCGGCGGCTTCGAATTATTCCACGGCCGTCGGGCATGGCGCGCTTTCGACAACCGGCACGAAAAACACCGTCGTCGGCCAAGGCTCGTCGGCAAACGGCGATAGCGACACGATTGTCGGGCAAGGCGTCTCAATCACTGTCGATTCCGGGACTGGAGTGGGGCAAGGCGTATCGGTGACGGGGGTGCGATCTACGGTGGTTGGGCAAGGCGCGGCATCCGCATACGCCGACTGCGTTGTCGTCGGCAATGTGGCGGTATCGACGGCGGCGGGACAGGTCATTATCGGATCGAGTACATCGACCGTATCGCAGATTTACCTCGGGCGAGGCGTTACCCACACCGGAGCCGCGCAGAACATGGAGATCCATGCTTCCGATGGAGCATCGGGCGGCAACATTGCAGGCGACAATGTTCTGATCTACGGCGGGGCCAGCTATGGAACATCGGCAGGCGGTTACGTCTCCATTTATACGGCTCCTTCCGGGACCGCGACAACCACCACAACATCGGTGTTGAACAGTTTCTCTCCGGATACTGGCGTGACCTTGATGACTTCAATGAACGCCTATTGGGCTCTGGATGACACGGCAACGCCAAGTCAGTTTCTTCTGGATTCTGCCGGATCGAACAACCTGACAAACGTGAATGCGGTGGCTTCCGTAGCCGGCAAAGTGAATAAGGCCGCGCAATTTGTGGCAGCCAGCAGCAAGGCTCTGACCGTTGTGCCCAACACGAACCTGCAAATTTCAGGGAACTTCACGTTTGTCGCGTGGGTATATTTAGACAGCATCGTCGCTGCTACAGATATGTGTATCTGTAGTCAACTGGACAATATTTCAGGAAACTTCTGCTATAACCTGTACCTGGATGGAGCCACCAGTAAATTCCGGTTCCGGGTACTGGACTCTGCGGACGGGGCAGATAGTATCATTGCGACAACATTCGGCGTTCCCTCAACTGCGACGTGGTATATGGTTGGCTGCTACCGGGACGGAACAAACATCGGCATCAGTGTCAATAACGGCACCTTCGATACCACGGCCTCTTCCAGAACCATCAACAACAATGCGACAGTGAAATTCCGTATTGGCGCAAACGGCGATGGATCTCGCAATCCAACGTCCTTCTGGGATGGACGGATCGATGAGGTCGGCTTCTGGAAAAAGAAACTATCGGCGCAGGAGTTTACGGACCTCTATAACGCGGGAGCCGCGAATGCCCGTGTTATCACCGTCACCACGACAAGCGGATATTCGTCGAACGCCGCCGTCGAGCGGTTGCGAGTGGACTCGGGCGGTATATCCTGCCTTGGAGACATCTGGATGGGACTCGCCTCACATACCAGCGGTTCAAGCACTCGTAACCTCCGCGGCTCGGATGGCAGCGGCTCGAACATTGCAGGCGATAATGTTCTGATCTACGGCGGGAGTTCTACAGGAAGCGCCACTGGAGGCTATGTAGCGATTTTTACGACTCCTTCAGGGAGTGCAGGGACAACATTAAATACTGCGCTGGAGCGGCTACGAATCAATTCTTCCGGGGCAGTGGATCTCTCGGCAACTTCACCAGCCCAATTTGTGGTGTCCAAGACCGGCACGATCCCCGCAGGCGTTACCGGCAACGGCATCGTGATTCATAACTCCAGCGCCGCACCTTTTATTCTACTGACAGATGCCGACTCCAATGCGGCTGCATTTAGTATCAGCGTTGCGAGCGGCAACTGCACTCTTGCCGCCAACCGCACAGGTTCCGGTGCCTATGGAACCATGCTGCGGTATGCAAGTGCGACCCTTTACGAAACGCTATCCACCGCCGGAGCCTTCCGTTGGCACGCCTATGGTGCAGGGGCGCTAACGACAGATGGCAGCGGCAACATTACCGCAGTCTCCGACGAACGACTTAAGGATATTCAAGGACTTCTTCCTTATGGATTGGACGCGCTCTTGAAGATTCACCCGATTCTCTACAAGTGGAAGCCGTTCACGAATCTCGATCAGCAGTACGTCTATCCTGGATTCAGCGCACAGGAAGTGCAGGCCGTGATTCCTGAAGCCGTGCTACCGAACCGGGTAGGCCATCTCGGTCTTCAGGATCGCGGTATACTCGGAGCGTGCGTCAACGCGATTCAGGAGTTAGCGAGCCGCGTTGCGGTATTGGAGGCCAAATGAAGTTCTCGGACTTGCTCACGCCTGAACAAAAAGCGGC
>VFSW01006470.1_pt1 | contig 17220 bp, 13 predicted proteins | sample 5358111 | NCBI WGS metagenome assembly VFSW01 (sample SAMN11554181, study PRJNA540505) | mine drainage metagenome | isolation source: sediment from site ElyBrook_90M | place: USA: Ely Copper Mine, Vershire, VT | collected 2017
AGGCAGGAGGAATCATCGGGTTCGCGGAAATCGACCGTGCCGCTGACCTGAGCATGCATTTTGGCGCCGCCAAGATCCTCCGCGGAAGCGCGCTGGCCGATGGCGGCCTGAACGAGGGCCGGACCGGCGAGAAACAAGCCTGAGCCATCCGTCATGAGAATGTGGTCACACATGACGGGGAGATAGGCGCCACCGGCGACGCACATGCCCATGATGGCGGTGATTTGAGGGATACGGAGGGCGCTCATGACGGCATTATTGCGGAAGACGCGGCCGAAATCGTCGGTATCGGGGAAAACATCCTCCTGAAGAGGAAGGAAGACGCCGGCGGAATCAACGAGGTAGATGGTGGGAATGCGGTTATCGATGGCGATGTTTTGGGCGCGAATGACCTTTTTGGCGGTCATTGGGAAGAAGGCGCCGGCCTTTACGGTGGCATCGTTGGCGATGATCATGACGATGCGGCCGGAGACGCGGCCAATGCCGGTGATTGCACCAGCAGCCGGAGCGCCGCCCCATTCTTCATACATTTCGAAGGCGGCGTAGAGTCCAAGCTCGAAGAAGGGAGTATCGGGGTCGAGGAGCGCAGCGACACGTTCGCGGGCAGTGAGGCGGCCTTTCTTGTGCTGGGAATCCACGGCGGCGGCGCCTCCGCCCTGGCGGATGTGCTCCTCCTCATTCTTGAGCGAAGTGAGGAGTTGGATCATGCGCCTGGAGTTGGCCTGAAAGGCCTGTGAGGCGGGAAGGATATTCGATTTCAGTGCAGAATCAGCCAAAGGGCAACCTTTCTCAACGCAGACGTTCCCAACGGAATGGTTCCGGAAGGGCGCGCACGAAAGAAGAGACAGTATACGTTCAATGGCTGGCAAATGGCGAGTGGAGCGAGAGAAGAGGGGATGTTGGCAGGTACGGACGAAGGGAAAAGCGGGCGATTGACTTGGCGACGGCGAGTGCTAGAGTGGGAATACCCCTTCCGAAAGCCAACTGTAGAGAACTGTGCCCGAGTCCGCCCTTAGCCAGTTGAGGGGAGGCAGAGCTCAGAGAAGCATGACACAGCGGAAAGCGATCCGCTTCCTCCCGGGGATTTGAGCCAGCGAGAATTGACGAGAGAGAGGGGATGGGCACCCGAAAGAAACCATGGTGGAGAAAGCGGAGCGAGCCGGAGCGCGGGAGAGCTTACAGGGGCTGACCAGAGAGCTGTGGAGAGCGGATGAGGGAGTGCCGAGGAACCTGAAGGAGACAACATGAACGATGAGAATCCTGTCGACATGGAAACTCTAGCGGCTTTGCGGGAATTAGGGGGAGAAGAGGATCCGCATTTTTATGGATTGCTCCTGCGCCGATTTTTGAAAGAAGCCGGGATGCTCGTGGAGAACATCGAGGATTGTGTGGGGCGAGGGGATGTGGAGGGAGTGAAGCGCGCCGCGCACAGTTTGAAGGGATGCGCAGGGAGCGTAGGCGCGGTGGGAGTGTCCCGGCAGTGCCTGGCAATTGAACAGATCCTGGGACAGGAAGGGAAAATGGCAAAGGAAGCGAGTCTCTGGGAGGAATTAAAGCGGGAATATGGAAACGTACGAAGGATTCTGGAAGCGGAATTAGGAGAAGGCAAGAGCCGGACGATGGGTACAGCGGGGACGGGAGAGAACCTTGGATAGCCGGGGAACGGATCCGAGCGGAAAGAAGGGAGGGATTATCGGTGAAATACTGCGCCGAGCCGGTGCAGTAACGCCGGAACAGCTGGAACGAGGGCTGGAGTTGCAGAGCCGTCAGGGGACGGGGCTGCTGAGAGCCCTTGCTGATGCAGGAAGCGGTGAGGAAGGGGAACTGCTGAAGGTTGTGGCGAAGGGGTTGGGTCTGGAATTCGTATCGGGGCCAGCTCCCCCTGTGACACAAGAAGCAGCGGCAATGCTGCCGGCGGAGTTTTGCCGGAAGAAACTTGTGGCGCCGTTGGGCATGAAGGAAGGAGTGCTGCGGCTAGCGGTGGTGGACCCTCTGGACTACTTCACGCTTCAAGATGCGGAGTTTCGAACAGGGAAAAGAGTAGCCGCAGTGGTCACGACGAGAAACACGCTGGATGCGCTGTTGGCGAAACTGTACATAGATCCGCTGCTTGGAGAACTGCCGGAAAAATATGAGGGACGGGAGGCGGAAGGTGTGGAAGCGGAGCTGGAGTCCGCGGAGGAAGATCTTGACCTAGTTGCGGTATCGAGGATTGTAAGCGGCTCGCAAATGCCGCCGGTAATACGGCTGGTGAATCAGGTGTTGAGCCAAGCGGTGGCGGTGGGGGCAAGCGACATCCACGTGGAACCGCAAGAGGAACTGCTGCTGGTCCGAACCCGAGTGGACGGGCAGCTACGTGATCTCTGCCGGATCCCGAAGGAGATGCAGGATGCCGTGATTTCGAGGCTTAAGATCATGTCTGGGATGGACATAGCGGACCGGAGGAGGCCGCAGGACGGCAGGAGCCAGCTGAAGTATCAGGGGAAACGGATCGATCTGAGAGTATCAACACTGCCCACACAGTATGGCGAGAAGGTGGTGCTGAGGATTCTGGACAGCAGCAAATCGCAGATCGAGATAGAAGAATCGGGGCTGCTGCCGGAAAATCTGGCGATGTGGAAGTCCATGCTCGCGCAGCCGCAGGGGATGGTGCTGGTCACCGGGCCGACCGGGAGCGGGAAGACATCGACGCTATATGCCTCACTGAACTGGGTGAAATCACCAACGAATAATATCATTACGGTGGAAGACCCGATTGAATACCGGCTGCCCGGTATCAATCAAATGCAGATCAATGCAAAGGCGGGAGTCACGTTCGCCGCGGGACTGCGATCGATTCTGCGGCAGGATCCGAACATTGTGATGGTGGGAGAAATTCGCGATCGAGAAACAGCGGGGATAGCGATCGAAGCGGCGCAGACGGGGCACTTGCTGCTGAGCACGCTGCATACGAATAACGCGCCGGCGACGATCACCCGGCTGCTGGACCTTGGGGTAGAGCCGTTTCTGGTGGCTGCTTCGGTGTTGGGAATACTGGGGCAAAGGCTGGTGAGGAGACCATGCCCGCATTGCGTAGAGCCAGCGGAGCTAGCGGTGCAGGTAATCGAGAGGGCGGGGGGATTGGGGAGGCTGCCGGAGAATGCCCACTGGGTGATGGGGAAAGGATGCGAGCAATGCCAGCAAAGCGGTTACAAAGGCCGACTGGCAATTCACGAGTTGCTACAGGTGAACGAAGAGATAAGGGATCTCATCATAGCGGGGGCCGCTGAACACAAGCTTAGGGAGGCTGCAAAGAAGTCTGGGATGCGGAGCCTGCTGGAAGACGGGATCAACAAGTCGGCGATGGGGATGACGACGCTGGAGGAAGTTTTGCGTGCAGTTTCGTCGGAGGAGGAACAGGGTGAGAAGAAAGAAAAGCCCGAATGGGCGCCGGAAACACTTGAAATTCGTGAGGTGCCAGGGCGTCAGCCGGGAGAGAGGGCACCCAGGTTGCTGCTCGTAGAGGATAGCCCGACGATCGTAACGGTGGTGAAGTACTTTCTCGAGTTGGAGGGGTACGAAGTGAAGACAGCAAAAGACGGCTTGGAGGGACTGGAACTGGCATGGAAGGAGCCGTTTGACCTCATCGTGAGCGATTTGAACATGCCCGGGATGGATGGAATGCAGCTGCTGACTAAACTGCGAGGGGATCCAAAGACTAAGGATATAGCGCTGCTGCTGCTGACATCAGATGACAATCCTGAGACCGAGGCTCGGATGCTGGAACTAGGAGCTGACGATTTCGTGCTCAAACCCGTGGAGCCCCGGCGACTTGCGGCCCGAATCAAGGCACTGCTTGCGCGAAAAAGGAAAGGGTCCGTGGTTCCGACCAGCGCATAAGAAACGTGCGGAGCCGCGAGCAGGAATAAACTAAACCAAGGCGAGTGCAGGAAACGAAGGCGCTAGGAACGGGAAGCGACAATTTCTTTGGCAACGGCAAGGGCACTGGAACGGAGAGATTGAGGCGGCGCGAGCGAATCCACAAGGCCGCAGCGGAAAGCTTCCGGGGCCGTGAGAGGGGCGGCGGTGAGGAAAAGCTCAAGGGCTTTGGAGCGGCCGATAAGGCGGGGCAGGCGGGATGTGCCTCCCCAACCCGTAATGAATCCACGAGAAGCGCCTGGATGAAGGAATATGGCATCGGGGGCGGCGATCCTGCGGTGGCAGGAAAGAGCGAGATCGAAGCCGCCGCCGATGCAGTAGCCACGGATGGAAGCAATCACGGGCTTGGAGCTGGCTTTCAAAAGGTGCATCAGGTGCTGGCCGGCTGCAGAAAAATGCAGGGAGGCCTCGGGCTGGCGAAAGGGGATCTCGGTCAAGGAAGCGCCGACGCAGAAGGCCACATCGGTGCCGGAGAGGATCAAGCAGTGGACTTCAGGAGACAGGAGAGCGGCGCGGATGGCAGCGGATAGGGATTGAAGCAGGCCAAGATCAAGCCGGGGGAATTGGGATGGATGGGAGAGAGTGAACAATATTGCGGAGCGATGATGGGTGAGGGAGATGCTGGATGAAGAGAAGGAGGTCAGGGATGCCTCCGAGTGAAACTTCTGGAATGAATAAAACCGACGATATCCTTCATTGGGGTACCAGGCAAAAAGACCTCAGCAATACCTGATTGCTTCAGCAGGGGAATGTCCGAATCGGGGATGATGCCACCGATAAGGACGGTCACGTCGTTCATGCCCTTCTGACGGAGAAGCTCCATGAGCCGAGGACAGATGGTGTTGTGGGCACCGGAGAGGATAGAAAGGCCAATGACATCCACATCCTCCTGAGCGGCGGCAGCGGCAATCATCTCTGGCGTCTGGCGGAGGCCGGTGTAGATGACTTCCATACCCGCATCGCGAAGAGCCCGCGCGATGACTTTGGCACCGCGGTCGTGGCCATCCAGGCCCGGCTTGGCGATTAAAACCCGGATTTTGCGTTCGGTCATAGGAGTAAATACGTTACCACGAGTTGGGGAGCAGATGCGCGAGAAGGCCGCGAATGGAGAAGACGCGGGGATGGGTTGGCAAGGAAGCAGGGAGGGGTTAGGTGATGGCCACCTCTTCGTAGGTGCCGAAGACATCGCGCAAGGCGTCGCAAATCTCACCGAGGGTGGCATAGCTCTTGACCGCCTCAAAGATGAAGGGCATGAGATTGCTGGAGCCTTTGGCAGCCTCGCGGAGGGCAGCCAGGCGCCGGTCCACTTCCGCTCCGGAACGATGAAGGCGAAGGTCACGAAGCCTTTGGGTCTGGCGGGCGCCGATGGAATCGTCGATCTGGAGGATATCCAAAGGCTTTTCCTCGGAAACGAAATCATTGACGCCAACGATAATTTTTTCTTTTTTATCGACAGCGACTTGATAACGATAGGAAGCTTCCGCAATTTCACGCTGAGGGTAGGAGCGCTCGATGGCGGCCACCATACCGCCCAAAGAGTCGATTTTCTCGATGTAGTCCCAAGCAGCGGCTTCGATTTCGGAGGTGAGGGACTCGAGGAAATAGGAACCTCCCAGGGGATCAACGGTATTTACGACGCCGCTTTCGTGAGCGATGACCTGCTGTGTGCGGAGAGCAAGGGTGGCAGCGAATTCGGTGGGGAGGGCCCAGGCCTCGTCGAGCGAATTGGTGTGGAGGGACTGAGTGCCGCCGAGAACGGCTGCCAAAGCCTGGAGTGCGGTGCGAACGACATTGTTGTAGGGCTGCTGTGCGGTGAGGGAGCAACCTGCGGTCTGCGTATGGAAACGCAAAGCCCAGGAGCGCGGGCGCTTGGCGCCAAAACGTTCGCGCATGGTCTTATACCAGATGCGCCGAGCGGCGCGGTACTTGGCGATTTCCTCGAAGAAGTCGCTGTGGGCATTGAAAAAGAAGGAGAGCTGAGGAGCGAAGGCATCCACATCGAGGCCACGGCGGATAGCGTAATCGACGTATTCGATGCCATCGCGCAGAGTGAAAGCAAGCTCCTGTATGGCTGTGGAACCAGCCTCGCGAATGTGATAGCCGCTGATGGAGATGGGATTGAACTTGGGAGTGTGCTGGGCGCCGAATTCAAAGGTATCGATCACCAGGCGCATGGAAGGCTCAGGCGGGAAGATGTATTCCTTCTGGGCAATATATTCCTTGAGGATATCGTTCTGCAAAGTGCCAGCGACAAGCTTCCAATCGGCGCCCTGCTTTTCCGCGACGGCCAGATACATGGCCCAAATGACGGCAGCGGGGGAATTGATGGTCATGGAAGTGCTCACACCCGAGATGGGGATTTTATCGAAGAGGATTTCCATGTCTGCGAGGGAGCTGATGGCTACGCCACACTTGCCGACCTCCCCCTCGGAAAGCGGATGATCGCTATCGTAGCCCATGAGGGTGGGCAGGTCGAAGGCGACGGAGAGCCCGGTCTGGCCCTGGGAAAGAAGGTAGCGGAACCTGCGGTTAGTGTCTTCAGCGGTACCGAAGCCGGCGAACTGGCGCATGGTCCACAGGCGGCCACGGTGCATGGTGGCATGAATACCGCGCGTGTAAGGTGGCTGGCCGGGAAACCCGAGGTCGCGATCCGGGTCCCAAGAAGAGAGATCCGCGGAAGTGTAAAGCCGACGAATGGGATAACCGGAGACTGTGGTGAACTCGGCGGAGCGCTCAGGGGAATGATCGAGAGCGGAGCGCAGAGTGCCTTCCTGCCAAGCGCGCTGGGCAGGAGAGAGCGACACGTCGCTTGAGGTGGTTTCGGGGATGACAGTGGGTGACTTGGAATCAATAGCCATTCAGAAGCTCCTGAAGAACGGCGAGGAGACGAACGAATCGCCCGCCCATTGAAATTCTAGGCGAACCGGGGAAAGAGAACAAGCCCCAGGACGGCAAGGGTAGTGCCAGATCTCAACCGTCCCACCTGCCGAAGAAGCGATTGCGGCAGGCGCAACGGAGGGTGGAAGGGGTTAGGGAAGGATCAGTTACCTGGATAGATCTCATCGGCGGGAGTGCCGGGAATGAGCATATCACGGACGAAATGGGCATCTTTGGCATCGGCGACCGTAATGTGATTGGCATCGAGTGTGCGGCCAACGGCCTGCTCATAATTGACCTGAGCCTCGACAAGATTGATGCGGGCACGGAGTTCCGTACCCTGGGCGGTGGTGAGATCGCGCTGGGCCTGGATGACCAAGAAAGGAGTGGAGGCGCCGAGTTGGTATTTTTTTTGTTCGGCGTCGAGAGTTTCCTGAGCAAGGACGCGCGCTTTACCGGCGGCAATGACCTGGACACGATCCTGCTGAAGAGCGATCAAGGCGTTACGAACAGCCACGAAGATGGTGTTTTGCGTCTGGCGGTATGTGGTTTCCATCTGACGTTCGTCGAGGAGGGCACGGGCGCTATCGGCCTGGGCGGAACGGTTACGGATGGGCAGGGAGAAATTAAGCCCCACGGCATAGGTGGGGAAGCGATTGGCGCCAATCTGGTAGAGGGAATCGTTTAATCCACCCGGGGTGACCGTGTTGGTAATGTTGGCAGAGGTGACGATGCCGGAATAAACCGGGAGCCCGTTGATCAGGATAGGTGTGCCGGAGGAACCGACCAAGGGGCTATCGAGGTTCGGGCCAAAGCCAGTGGGAGTGACGTTGCTCTGGAGAAGATTTCCACCCAGGCCTGTGGCGCTATACTGTGCAAAAAGAGTGGCCGTGGGCAACAAAGCATTGCGTGTGGCCTTGACTTCGATGCCAGCATTTTTGAGGTTGTATTGCGCCTGGAGCAATTCCGGACGCTTCTGCCAAGCCTCGTTGACGGCGGCCTGAATGTCCGGGATATCCTCGGAACTGGGAGGGGGAATGGTATCGGTGGGGATAATTTCGACATTGAGGAGATCCGGGGCCAAAGGGTTCTTGGTGATGGCGTTGAGCAGAGAGGTCTGCTGCTGAAGGGCGGTTGTTTGCGCAACGATCAGATTCTGATTATCGGTAGCCATTTCGGATTCAGCGCGGACAACTTCGATAGGGGCAAGGGTGCCGATCTGCACCTGCTTTTGATTGTCTTGATAGAGCTTGGTGCTGGTCTTGAGAGCCGCCTGCATCACTTTAACATTTTCGCGCGCGTAGACGAGCTCCCAGTAAAAGTTTTTGACCTGGGTGACGGTGGTCATAACCTGGAGAGCAAAGGTGAGGTCAGCGATCTTCTTTTCATTTTTCGATTCGAGGATGAACCGGATGTTTGGAAGCAGGCCAAACCCGTTGAGGAGCTGCTGCTGGACGGCGTAGGTGACGGTGGATTGCACGGAAGGATTGAAAATCTGAGCTGGAGAATTGCTGGAAGAGCGCGTGGAATCCCAACTGATGGAGATGGAGGTTCCGGTATGAAACGCCTGGGAATAATTAAAATTGTAAAGCGCGCTGTGATCTTCGAGGGAGGAAAGGGCGCTCGTGCCGGTACCTGAAATGAAGGGGTTGTTGATGGGGAAGACCTGGTCGGAAAGGCTGACGGTGGAACTGAGGACGGGATCGAAAAATGCGGAGGGGATATTACCGAGGACGGCGGCAGTGCCTGTGCCGCTGGCGCCGCGGGGAGCACCGCCGGCATCCGAGCGAAGGATGTCTGTGTCGGCAATCCAGGGGACAAAGCGCTGGACGCCGATATCGAGGTTATTTTCCAGAGCGAGGGAAACAGCGTCTTCGAGGCTGAGGCGGAGCTTGCCATCGCTGATGAGTTGATCGATGCGAGGGGAATTGAGGAACTCGGCGTGCTTGATGTGAATCTGGGTATAGGGGAGCCAGACATCGGGGAACCAATGTTGACCTTTGTCATATCGCGGCTTTGTACTAAGGGTGAACGCATCTCCCGCCTGGCCAGCGACGGGAGGGTTCATCGTAGCCTGCGGGGGAATTTGCTGGTTTGACAGCGAAGAAGCTGGCTGTGCCGGAGATTGACCCTGCTGCGCCGCGAAAACAGGGGCACCCACGGCAAAATTCGCCACCAGCAGAGCAATCAAAGCGGGACGAAAAAGGCGGAAAGTCATCTGGATTGATCCTCTCATTGAAGCGGTAGCCCTCCCAAACCATATTGTTCTCAATATATTGAAACGCATTCGAGGCGCAAATTGTTTCACCCAAAATTGCGCTACGAGGCCCCCCGATACGGGCTTGCGGCTTAGACGGATGGGGCGGAATTGCGTCTTGCGGGAAGTTCCTGCCAGGAGACTTCGAAGCGCGCAAAGGAGCCGACCCCCAAGAGTGTAACCTTGACGGGCGAGATTGACAACGAGGGCGAGGGGCCCTAGGCTAGCGGCGGGACATGGGGAGAGCGCCAAGGAATGTGGCGATTCCCCCCTCGGGGGAGCGGAAAGGGAAAATGGAGCGAGAAGAAATTCTGAGCATGCTAGAGGCTACTGGAGCGATTCAGGAGGGGCATTTTGAGCTATCGAGCGGGTTGCATAGCGGGACGTATATACAGTGCGCGCTGGTGTTGCAGTACCCGTGGCATGCCGAGGCGCTGGGCGGAGCGTTGGCGGGCCTGCTTGCGAGCCAGGTGATCGATTGCGTAGTCTCCCCCGCGATGGGAGGGCTGATCATCGGGCATGAAACAGGAAGAGCACTGGGAAGGCGTGCGATCTTCTGCGAGCGAGATGCGGAACGGCGGATGACGCTGCGGCGCGGTTTCAGCCTGGAAAAGGGGGAGCGTGTGGCGGTAATCGAAGACGTGTGGACGACGGGGGGATCGACGGAGGAGACGATTCGAGTGGTGGAGGAATGCGGAGGAGAGGTGCGGATTGTGGGTGCGATAATTGATCGAAGTGGCGGGGCGATAAAGTTTTCAGTGCCATCGTGCGCGGTGCTTTCGCTGCGCGTGGAGAGTCTGCAAAAGGATGCATGTCCGCAATGCCGAGCGGGATTGCCGAGCGTGAAACCCGGGAGCCGATTTACGGTAGCCAAAGGGGATGAAGCGGCGCGCTAGACGGAAGAACCCTGCAGGCGTCTGGCTGGGGGGAGCGAAGCTGGTGGCGGACGGGGAAGAAACAATATGGCGCCGCCGTGGAACCGGGAAATGAGGAACATAAAACTCACACTCGCCTATGACGGTACTGCGTTCCACGGATGGCAGATGCAACCGGGGATCCCAACGGTACAGGGCGCGATCGTGGAAGCTCTGCGGAGGATAACGCAGGAAAGGATCTCGCTGCAGGGCGCCAGCCGGACAGATGCGGGCGTGCATGCACTGGGGCAGACTGCCAACTTCCGAACTCGAAGCATGCTTGGAGTGCTGGAACTCCAGAGGGCACTAAATGCGTTGCTGCCCGCGACGATACGCGTGGTGGAAGCGGAGGAACGCGGGCCGGATTTCAATGCGCGCTGGCAGGCAATCGGGAAAACCTACTGTTACCGAATATTCCGTGGGAGAGTGCTACCTCCGTTTGAGAGCGGGCGAGTGCTGCACTATCCGTGGGCACTCGATGAGGAGGCGATGCGAGAAGCGGCATGCCATTTCGTTGGGCGAAAGGACTTTTCGACGTTTGCCGCATCATCGGGCTCCGAAGAAGACGACAACGACCGGGAAATGACGAGGGAGATTCTTCGGGCGGAATTTCAGAGCAGTTTCTGGAAACTGTTTGCGGGATTCGATGGGCCTGCCGCCGGGGGACAAGATGACCTGGGACGGGAACTTGTGTTCATCGTCCGCGGAAAATCGTTTCTACGATACATGATAAGAAAGATCGTGGGGACACTGCTGGACGTAGGGAAAGGGAAGCTGCGAGCCCACGAAATCCCTGCCTTATTTGAACTAAGGGATCGCTCGAAATCCGGACCAACGGCACCGCCCGAGGGCCTTTACCTGGTGGCGCTGGAATACCCGAATCCGTTGGAGGGCCTAATGGGAGCCGGAGCGATGGAACGAGCGACGAGTGGCAGGCAGCGATAGGAATGGAATGCCAGGTCACCCCCCATCGCCGGACCGGCTGGAGGCCGAGGGAGATGGTTTTCTCGACTCCGTAGATGCTACGACGCTGGAAGTGATGGGAAGATTCCGAGCGGCCCGGCTGGAGGAGGTGGGAGGGAAGTTCGAGCAGGCGCGCCAGGCGCAGAGGAATTGGGCGCAGCGGCCGGTGCGGGACCGATGCGCGAGGCTCTTGAAACTACAAGAACTGGTGTATGAGCGGCGAGAAGAAATCCTAAGTGCGATCAGCCAAGAGACCGGAAAACCGCGCGTGGAGGCGATATTTGCGGAGTTGATGATTGTGCTGGACGCGATCGGATTTTACGCGAGGATGGCGCCGAAGTGGTTGGAAGAGAAACGGTTGAAGCCGCACAACATCGCGCTCAAATCGAAGACGGGCTGGGAGCGGTATGAGCCGTACGGAGTGGTGGCTATCCTTTCGCCATGGAACTATCCGTTCTCGATTGCGCTGGGTGGGATCGTCCCGGCGCTGGCGGCGGGAAATGGCGTGGTGCTGAAACCTTCGGAACTGACGCCGAAGGTCGGCTGGCTGATTGGCGAGCTTTTTCAAGAAGCGGGACTGGAAGATGGATTGGTACAGGTGGCGCAGGGAGATGGGGCCATTGGGCAGGCAGTGATCGAGGCGGGGCCGGAGAAGGTGTGCTTCACGGGAAGCGTGGCGACCGGCCGGAAGATTGCCGAGGCCTGTGCGAAGCGACTGATCCCATCTGTGCTGGAGCTGGGCGGGAAAGACGCGATGGTGGTGTTTGCGGATGCGGATCTGGAACGCGCGGCGAGCGGAGCAGTGTGGGGAGGAATGACCAACTGCGGGCAAGCGTGCCTTTCCGTGGAGCGGATATATGCGGAGGAAGGAATCGCCGAGAGATTTGCCGAGCAGTGCGCGGAGTGCGCGAAGAAGCTGCGATTGGGGGGGCCGGGAGACCTGGAGGCAGAGGTGGGACCAATGATTCGGCCGAAGGAGCTGGAGAGGGTAGAGGCACAATTGAGGGACGCGACGAGCAAGGGAGCGCGAGTAGTTTGTGGAGGCAAGCGCAGGAGCGAACTGGGGCCAGGATTCTTCGAGCCGACGGTGATAACGCAGGTAAACCACACGATGGAGATAATGCAGGAGGAGACATTCGGGCCTGTGATAGCGGTGGAAAAGGTGAAGGATGAAGAAGAAGCAATTCGGCAGGCGAATGATTCGGTGTTTGGCCTGGCGGCGAGCGTATGGACGGGAGACAGGGAGAGAGGAATGAGAATCGCCAGGCGATTGCGCGCGGGGGCTGTGATGGTGAACGATGTGGGAAGCTACTACGGGAGCTGTGAGGCGGCACACGGAGGAAGAGGGGACAGCGGCTGGGGGAGAACCCACGGACAGAGCGGGCTGCTGGAAATGGCGGCGAAGAAATATATCAGTGTGGAGGGGCTGCCCCGACTGCACAAGAGCTGGTGGTACGGCTATAATGAGCGGCTGGCCAGGGCCGCGGTGAACCTGCTTGTAGTTCAGTATGGAAGGGGCTGGCGAGAAAAGATTGGGGCACTGCTGAGGAAGGATGGAGCAGCCAGAACACCTTTCCGAGGCCATCGGATGTAAAATGGGACGAGGCAGGGAGGTTTACAGGTGAGCGAAGTGGAATCGGCAGCGCCAGGAAGCGGCGGGACAGCGACGGTGGAAACAGTTTCGGAAGGCGGAGCGGCGACCGGAACACCAAAACTGAAGCTGAAAAAGCGATCGCAGAGAGCCTGCGATGAGAGGGATGAAAAGGGAAAGCTCTGCTGCGGGCACCTGAAGCGGTGGTATGACTATCCCGAGGAGCTCGAAAAGGTATTGGGCAAGAAGGCGGAAGTGTACCGATGCGAATTCTGCAAGACGCTGTACAAGCCGGATCTATCCGAAATGCCACACAGCTATACGCTTCGCTATTAGGATCGGGGATACATGAATCGAGAAGACTGGATCTACGACTGGAACATCGTGGGAGGAGGCGAAATTCCCGCGGGACGACAGGTGATGCTGAATGACGAGACACTGAGAGATGGACTGCAGAACCCATCGGTTCACGATCCGTCGATTGAGGACAAGATCCGGATTCTGTATCTGATGGAAGCACTGGGAATCGACGCGGTGAACATAGGGTTGCCCGGGGCGGGGCCGAGGGCGTATGCCGACACGGAGGCACTTGCGCGCGCGATCGCCGACGGGCGGATGCGAATCAAACCGAATTGCGCGGCGAGGACACACCGAAACGACATTCAGCCCATAGTGGAAATCTCACAGAAGACCGGGATTGCAATCGAGGCGGCCACGTTTCTGGGTTCCAGCCCAATCCGGCGATTCGTGGAGGACTGGACGGTAGATCACCTGCAAAGGACGACAGAGGCGGCGGTGAGCTACGCCGTTTCTGAGGGACTCTCCGTGATGTACGTGACGGAAGATACGATGCGGACTGATCCTGGGACGGTGAAAACACTATACGCGACGGCAATCCGGTGCGGGGCGAGGGCGATTGTGCTCTGCGATACGGTGGGGCACGCGTCACCTCGAGGAGCCTATAATCTAGTGAAGTTTGCAGTGGAAGAGATTGTGAAACAGACGGACGAGAGGATCCGAGTGGACTGGCACGGGCACAACGATCGGGGGCTGGCGATTGCGAATTCGCTGGCGGCGATTGCGGCGGGTGCGGATCAGATTCATGGAGCGGCGAACGCGCTGGGCGAGCGGGTGGGGAACACGCCGATGGAGCTAATGCTGGTGAATCTGCGAGTGATGGGAATCATCGACCGGGACCTGACGAGGCTGAAGGAATATTCGGAAACTGTGGCGCGGGCAACCAGGACGACGATACCGCCGAATTACCCGGTGGTGGGACGCGATGCATTTCGAACGGCGACGGGAGTGCACGCGGCGGCGATCGTGAAAGCCCATAAGAAAAAGGACATCGAGCTGGTGGACGCCGTCTATAGCGGAGTGCCGGCGCACCTGTTTGGGATGGCGCAGGTGATCGAGGTTGGGCCAATGAGCGGGCGCTCGAACGTGATCTTTTGGCTGGAGCAACGCGGGATTCGTGCGAGCGAGGAACTGGTTGAGAGTATTTATGATGCGGCGAAAAGTTCATCGGGGGTGCTTACGGAGGAGCAACTGGTGGCGATTTGCCGGGAGCCGACAACAAACCCGAGATTGAAGGTGCAGTGAAAGGCGAGAGGTATGAGGCGAGAAGCAGGCGGCCGCCGGCTGGAGGAAGAGCTGGTGGGCACGCTGGCGGCAGGGAATTGCCCTTGTGAAAAGGCAGGACGCTGAAGAAATTCACCGATTGAACCTCCAATCGTCCAGCGCAGGGTATCCTCAAGTATCCATAGAACAGATTGCGGCGAACCCGCGAGTGGCGAAGGCACTTGTGTGGCTGGAGGAGAATACGAAGTGGGTGCTGGAGCAGCAGATACGGATCACGGAAACTCCCGCGCCGCCGTTTGAGGAGAAGCTGCGAGGGAAGCTGGTAGCGAGGATTCTGGAATCTTTCGGAATGAAGACGCGACAGGACGCGACGGGAAACGTAATTGCCGAGCGACCGGGAGGGAACAAGAAAGACGTTGTGCTGGTGGCAGCGCATCTGGATACGGTGTTTCCCGCAGGGACAGATGTACGAGTGCTGCGAAAGGGAAACCGATTGGAGGCTCCCGGCATATCGGACAACGGCGCCGGCCTTGCAGCAGTAATCGCCGTTGCGCGAGCTATTCAGGAATCGATGGTGAGGCCGGAAGCGTCGATCGTCTTTGCGGCTGACGTGGGGGAGGAAGGGGAAGGGAATCTTCGTGGCATGCGAGCCTTGGCGGGGGAGTACAGAGGCCGACTGCGTGCGGTGATTGCCGTGGACGGTTTTTCAACGGAACACATTACGACCGTGGCGCTGGCATCCAGGCGAATTGCCGTTCGGGTATCCGGTCCCGGAGGGCATAGCTGGGCGGATTTCGGCGAACCGAACCCGATTCTAGCGCTATCGCGAGGCATGGTGCGGTTTACGGGGGTTCGACTGCCATCAAGCCCTCGGACGACATTCAATTTTGGGATGATTGAAGGAGGAACGTCGGTCAATTCGATTCCGGCGCAAGCGGAAGTTCGCGTGGACATCCGATCAGAGAGCGAGGGGGAGATCCAGCGGCTTGGAGCAGAGCTGAAGGTGGCGGTGGAACAGGGGATCAAGGAAGAATTGGGCGGAAGACATGCGCGGTCAAAACTTAAGGCAGAATTTCGAGAGTTAGGAGAAAGGCCGGGTGGGAGGCTGCCAATGGACTCACCGCTGCTGCACGGAATTCGAGAAGTGGATCGGTATATGGGGAATACGGCAAGGCTTGAGACGTCGTCCACCGATGCGAATATTCCGCTGTCCATGGGCATTCCCGCAGTAGCGATTGGAGGAGGAGGGCTGGGAGGAGGGGCACATTCGAAAGGAGAGTGGTTTGATTCGACGGGGCGTTCGATGGGCCTAAAGAGATTGCTGCTGGCAATTGTGAAAGTTGCCGGAGTGGAATCGAAATGAAGGGAGGAGGAGGCAGGAAATTATTTTCTGGGAGATGGGCAACGGTGAGCGCTCTAAGCCTGTTTTTACTGGTGGGCGAGCACGCCCTAGGCGCGAGAGGCGGGATGAAGCGAGGCGCAGAGGGTGGCCCCTCGACCGCAGGGGCCAAGACGGTTGCGGATCTAGTATTGGTGCACGCGAACATCTACACCCTTGACAGGAGTCACCCACACGCGGAAGCGCTGGCGATCAGCGGACCATTCATCACGGCGGTGGGAGGGAACAAAGCAATCGAGAAATGGATTGGGGCCGGGACGCGTGTGATTGATATGCATGGGGCGTTTGTCACGGCCGGATTCAATGACGCGCACGTTCATTTGAGGGAAGCGGGGCTGGCGAAGCTGGTGGTGAAACTGAACGGAGCACGGACACTGAACGAATTTGAGGGGAAGATCCGGGTGGCGCTGGCCGATTACGCGCCTGGGGAATGGATGACCGGCGAGGGCTGGGACCACACGCTGTGGCCGGCGCAGCTTTTTCCGACGCGATACGATTTGGATTCGGTGGCAAGAGACAGGCCCATGTTTTTCGAGAGAGTAGACGGGCATATCGGGGTAGCCAATTCGCTTGCGCTGAAAGATGCGCATATCACGAGAGACACACCGGACCCGCCGGGAGGGCACATCATGAAAGATGCGAGGACGGGGGAGCCGACGGGGATTCTGGAGGAAGACGCCGCGATGAACCTAGTGATCGCGAGGATCCCCGAACCAAGCGCGGAGAAACTTCGCCGGGGGATCGAGATGGCGTTGAGCGACGCGACAGAGAATGGGGTCACTTCGGCACAGGATTTTTCGAACTGGGATGCATTCCGGGTGTATGAGGAGCTGAAGAAAGAGGGAAAGCTTAAGGTGCGGATCAGCGAATGGCTGCCCTTCGAATTGCCGCTGGCTGAATTGGAGAAATACCGAAGCGAGGGTGGTACGACGGATCCGTGGCTCAAGACAGGGCCGGTAAAGGGATTCATGGACGGGTCGCTGGGGTCAAGAACGGCAGCGTTGCTTTCACCCTATTCAGATGATCCGAGCACAGAAGGGCTGCTGCGAATGAAACCGGAGTACGTGCGGAGGCTGGCGATAGAACGAGATCGGGCTGGATTCCAGATAGCGCTGCACGCGATTGGAGACCGCGCGAACCGGGTGGCACTGGATACCTATGAGGCCATAGAAGAAATCAATGGGAAGAGGGACCGTCGAGACCGGATAGAGCATGCGCAAGTGCTGGCGCCGGAAGATATTTCGCGGTTTGCGAAGCTGGATGTGATCGCGTCGATGCAACCTAGCCACATCCTAACGGACGTACGATGGGCCGAGCGACGGTTGGGGCCAGAGCGATCGCGTGGCGCCTACGCATGGCATTCGCTAGAGAGCGAGGGAACTCAGCTCGCTTTCGGAACGGATTATCCCGTGGAGGCCATCAATCCGATGCGAGGGCTCTACGCCTGTTTGACGCGAGAGACCCCTGAAGGGGCGCCGAAGGGCGGCTGGGAGCCACAAGAAAGGATAAAGATTGAGGATTGCCTGAGAGATTATACGGCCGGGTCAGCTTATGCCGAATTTGAAGAGGGCAAGAAGGGGGAAGTGAAGGCGGGAGAGTATGCCGATCTGGTGGTGCTTTCGGCAGACGTTTTGAAGAGTTCAGCGGCGGTTATCCTGCAAACGAGGGTAAAAATGACGATTGCGGGCGGGGAAATCGTTTACCAGTCAAAATAATACGT